>Ga0206986_1012_pt2 | contig 41769 bp, 36 predicted proteins | sample Alteio_BWMinCont_14_FD_153277 | JGI IMG/M metagenome (GOLD analysis project Ga0206986, IMG submission 153277) | Enriched cells from forest soil in Barre Woods Harvard Forest LTER site, Petersham, Massachusetts, United States -... | ecosystem: Environmental > Terrestrial > Soil > Temperate forest >... | reverse complement strand
ATACCTCGAAAAATGCGTTTTTCGTGTAACTCTTTCAAAACAAAGGATGTATTTTGGAGATACCCGCGTAAAATATCCCTTCTAAAGGACTTAGGGAAGAGATATACCTCGATTCAGTGTGCGTTTTCCTTCTAAGTCTATGAAAACAGGTGACAGCCCGAGGGATACCCTCTAAAATAATCTCTTCTACAGGACTTAGCTTGTGATTTATCTCAGCGTCTGTGTTTCGAACGCGTAGAGTCTGGGCACTGCGCGCGGGATCCCTCATCGGCTGCGTTGGTTCAGGATGACGTCAGTGTGGAGAGTGCGCTGCGATCCTAATACCAGTATGACAGGTTGACGGGGGTAAGTGAGACACAGTTTCAAACTTTATATTTGTAATGGAATGTGATGGTTGGGTGGAATTGGGTGTTCCAGGGGGCTTGACAGGATTTCAGGACGACTAAGCGAAAATGTCAACCGAGGCTGGTCCCTGGAAGTCCGGGAGCCCGGAGCGGCGATCTGGGGCGGAGGCAGGGTTCTCGTCGAAATCAGGCGGCATGACAGTTCCGACAATAGCAATGCGACGATTCTCGACCAACGGAGCTACTCTCGGAGCGAGCGGGTAGCTGCGAGTTTGATCAGGACAGGCTCCGATGCGGTTGCGCTCGGCCACTTGCGGAGGCCGGCGCGAATACCTGCCGGTTCGCGGTCTCTTGAGGTCGGCGATGAGGTCGGCGATGAGGTCGGCGAGCGTGTTGTATCCGCCGGCACTCATGCGCATGAACTCGATCGAGATTCCGGAACGGTCACGAAGAGCTTTGACGTGGCCCATGGCGCGGAAGAACCACGAGTTTACTTCCAGGAGGATTTCGGTCTGCGCGCCAAGGTCAAACGGGGAATGGGTTTCTATGCTCTCGATGCAGCATCCGCCGAGGCCCAGGTCGCGGAGGCGGCCGTTCAGGAGGGTGCCGTTCAAGGGAAGGCACGAGATTCTGGCCTGGCCGCTGCAGGCGTAGCGCGGGATACGGCGGCGGTCGCTGCTTGCGGCGGGCAGATCGGGTTGCGTGGTTTCCGGGAGCATTGCTGGGTTCGATGGTATATGGCTGAGCGCGGGTTAGAAATGGCTACAAAGTACTGAACAGTGAGAAACCGAAGTAACCCTGTTCCTGGCTGAATTGCATTTGGGGAAGCGCCGAATCGCGATTGGTGGGCTGGCTGATTCTGTGGCAATGCGGCATCGCTGAAGCGATGCCCTGATACGGATCGGGGGTTGTTCCGCCACCAACGAAACCGCGCCTTCCACAACTTCGCTCAATCTGCACCCTCAAGGTTCTTCGACGCCCAGGCGTTTGGACATTTCTTCGTAGAGGAAGCCTTCGCCTTCGCGGTACGGCTGAATCCATTCGCCGTCGATGACGAATTGCGGGATGGCGCGCTTGCCGGTGCGTTTGACCACTTCGTCGGCGGCACCGGGCGTGGTTTCGATATCGATTTCCTGGAACGCGATGTTGTGCTGCTGCAGGAAGCGTTTGGCTTCGCGGCAGTCTGGGCACCAGAGAGAGGAATAGACGGTCACTTGCATGGTGGGATGTAGATGCTGGTTGGAGAGCGAAAGTCGCAGTTGTCGCTCGGCTGCCCGGACGAGGCGTCCGGGGCTATGTCTGCTTGCCGTGGGCCATCCTTATGGGTTATTCAATCCGGGCTACTCCTGGGGTGGGGTTGGGGAACTTTGTCATGACTGCGGGATCGTGTCCGGGAATGATGAGGCCGGGAGTGGCGGCGAGTTGCTTCATGCGATCCTGGGCGCGCAGGTTTGAGGCGGCATCGAGGGTGGTGGCGATGGGTACGTGTTTTTCGAGATTTTCGTAGAGGTACATGTTGTCGCTGGCGAGGACGACGGTTCCGGCGCTGGTGCTTACGCCGACATATTGCGAGGCGTAAGTGTGGCGGCCTCCGGTGTAGCAGGTGATGCCAGGGAGGATTTCCTGGGCGTCGCCATTGACCATGCCGACGCGGCCCTGGGTGTTCAGCTTCACCAGGGTGAGCACGTCGTCGGCATCGATGCCGTCGTGGGCTTCCTTCGACTGCCAGGCTTCTCCGGCATAGTACTGCAGCTCATCCTTTTGAATCCAGATGCGGGCGTTGGGGAACAGGTCCATGCCGTCGGCGTGGTCCCAGTGCATGTGGCTGATGATGACGTCGGTGATGTCTTCGGGCTTCAGGCCGAGTGGCTTGAGCGCGTCGGAGGGCTTGATGAAATCGTTGACATGCCAGTCCTTGAAGAAGTGATCGTGATAGAAACCGGAGTCGACGAGGATGTTGCGGCCGTTGCCGCGGATGAGCCAGATCATCATGGCGAGGTCAAGCTTGCGGGCGGGGTCGGCGCCGGCAACCAAGTCGGAGACGGAGAAGCCGGGGAGGGTGGCGTAGCGAATGGCGTAGATCTGGTATTGGGGCTTCGATTGGGCGGTAGCCGGGGCGATCGATGCAATCGCAATGACCACCGACAAAAAGAAATGAATAGAGCGCATATAGAGATCCCTTGGCTGGAACATTAAAAAGGGCGGATTTTCGTGACCTATGTCTGCTTGAAAGCAGCTCTGGTCCTTAAGTAAAGAGCGAGGACCGGAAGAAGGTAACTGAATAGCAAGCCCGATACTAAGAGAAACCAGTATTCATGAGTTACAAAAACATTAACAGCAGTCCCAACCACCGGAATCAGAATCCATGACGACGACAGCAAAGTTCGCTTAGCGGCAGCCAGTTGCGCCGGGTTCGGCTCAGACTTACGGAGCAATACCCGAACCGTCATAACGACGGAGAAAATGCCCAAACCAACGAAGATACTGAGCATGACCTTCGCATAGATCACCAGGGCTGGGCCTGCGCTCATCGACCACATTCTAGCGGAAGATCTTGCGATTCCGCAGAAAAATGCTAAGCATCCCAGCGGTGCAGCGCGCTCAGGCCCGGCGGAATCCTGTAGGTTCCGAGCATGGGGATCTGATGGCCGCCTTAGTCCGTTACACGCGCTCCAGTTGATGCAGGGTGCGTTCGTTCACGATATTTCCAGTGTTCAGGGTGGACGCCGGTTCGAAGAGCAGGATCCAAACTTCCTCGTCGGCTACCGGGCGGTGCTCGACTCCCCGGGGAACTACGAGGAACTCGCCTTCTTCCAGCCAGATTTGACGATCGCGGAACTCGATGCGGAAGCGGCCTTTGACCACCAGGAACATTTCATCTTCGTTCTCGTGATGGTGCCAGACGAACTCGCCTTTGAGTTTGTCGAGTTTCACCAGTTGGCCGTTGAGTTCGGCGGCGATGTAGGGTTTCCAGTATTCCTTAATGTGAGCAAACTTCAAAGCAATGTTTACTTTTTCCATGGTGCTCCCCTGGGGGAATTTGTTCCGCTGCTGAAGTCACAGGCTCATGCCTTATAGATGCGCCATCTGCCGGTTCGCTTCAGGCGGAGATGACTGTCCCATCCCATTTCCGGTCGCAACGTCTGCAATAAAAATGCTCCGGCGGCGCGCCGAGCGAATATTTGTAGCCCGTGATTGAGGGTTCTTGTCGAGGGATGTCGCTTTAGACAATGAAGGCATTCTGACCTTCCGAGCTCCGGCTCGAATCAACTTTACAAAATTTCTAGAGGAGAACTTATATGTCCCGCATTAAATTTTGGCTTTCGGCCTGCCTACTGGCCGCGTGTTGCATTGTTCCTGGATCAGCTCAACAGGTGCCGGCTGCGCTCGCCTCGAACGCAGTCGTACCACCCATCTCAAAATTCAGTGGCATCCTGACCGATGGCCACGGCAAACCGCAGGGCAGCGTCATCGGCGTGACCTTTGCCCTGTACAAAGACGCGGAAGGCGGCGCGCCGCTCTGGGTCGAGACCCAGAATGTGCACCCCGACCAATCCGGCCATTACACCGTTACACTCGGTTCCACAACCACGCAAGGCTTACCGTCCGAGTTGTTCGCCTCCGGCCAGGCTCGCTGGCTGGGCGTGCAGCCTCAGGGACAAGAGGAAAAGGCGCGCGTGCTTCTGATGAGCGTTCCTTACGCGCTTAAGGCCATGGATGCGGAAACCCTCGGAGGCAAGCCGGCTTCATCTTTCCTGCAAGCTACCGCTGGGCAGAATGCGCCCGGCACCATCATCACCGGAACTGGTCAGGCGAATCATATAACGCGCTGGCTCAGCGCTACGAAGTTGGGCACTTCGGATATTGTTGAAGCGAATGGGAATGTCGGCATCGGAACGACCGCGCCGGCCAGCAAGTTGGATGTCAACGGTACTACTGACGTTCGCAATACGTTGACCATCTTCCCCAACGGAAGTTCGCCAGCGCTCGCGGTGAGCGGATCGGCGTTCAGCGTTGCCAGCACGGGCGTAGTAAGTTTCGCTGCGGGACAGAGTTTCCCGGGAGTGCCTTCACTTTCGGCGTCGAACACTTTTACCGCCCCGCAAACCGTGACGGCAAACGGAAGCTTCTCTGCTCTTGCGGTGGGCAACAACAACGCTAACGGCATCGCCATCAATACGTCCAACAGCAACTTTGGGCTTTATGCCGTCGACGACCTGCTTCCTGTAGACGCAATCACCACCACCGGCCCGCAGGCCATTTATGCCGAGAATGATGTCGACTCGAACGGCGTGAGTGCGATTCTTGGCGCCGAGTTCGGAACCAAACATTCCGGCCTGGGGGTGTACGGTTACTCGGCGGCCAATTTTGGCGACGGTGTGTACGGAGTGAGCCAGCAACCCTCAGGCCTCAGCGGGTTCGACCCCGCTGGCGTCTGGGGAGATACGAACGCAGGAAACGGCGTTCTGGGAGTGTCGTACCAGCAGATTGGCATCATCGGTATTACCAATGACTCGATTCAGCAAGCCAACCCCGCCGGATTCTTCGACAACATTAATCCGAACGATGACCTGGTTCTGGAAACCGTTGGCGAGAATGTTGGTGGCGTATGCCAGATCAGCTCGGCGGGCAGTCTGTATTGCAGTGGCTCGAAGTCGGCGGTGGTTCCAGTGGACGGTAACAGCAGGAAGGTTGCTCTTTACGCCATTGAATCACCGCAGAACTGGTTCGAAGATTTCGGTTCCGGGAAGCTCTCGGCCGGATCAGCGACGGTTCGCCTCGAGTCCACATTCGCTCAAACCGTGAACACGGGGGTTGAGTACCATGTGTTCCTGAATCCGAAGGGCGATTCCAAAGGGCTCTACGTCACGAACGAGACCGCTGGCAGTTTCGAAGTTCATGAACAGAGCGGCGGCAAGTCGAGCATCGCGTTTGACTATCGCATCGTGGCTGAGCGCAAAGGGTTCGAAAAGATCCGGATGGAAGACCGGACCCGATTCTTCACCAGGCAAACCCTGGCAGAACGAGGCTTGATGAAGAAGGGAGCGGCGGCTATGCCGGTTCCGCAACCGCAGCATGGTAAGACCATAAGCCACCCGGTCGCTCAGAACGTCCAGCACTAGCTTGAGCTTAGGAGGATTTTGGCCCCGCCCGGCCGCAGCCGACGGGGCCATTTCTTACTGGGATTGATTGGGGGGAAATGTCCGAAACTGTTTGGAAACGATCCCGGGCAATCGGCCGTACATAACATTTGTTGGGGCACGGATAACGAAGTAATCGATGCCTCGTCTAACGGGTAACTGGTTCATATTAGAGATCGGGAGCAGGCATATGGTTTTCGAAAGAGCGGCATACTGGATCGCGGTGGGCGTTCTCGCGCTGTTCGTCAGCAATAACTTTGCGGCCCGGCACAGGGGTGAAGTCCGCTGCCTTGCTGACCAGTCGCTGGCGGCGGTCGAGCAGGTTTCCGGCCATGCCGCCCGGTTTATCGGGATGGCGGAAATGATGTTGGGCCAGGGTGAGACCCGCTTTGTCCGTGCTCAAACGACGCTGGCTGGCGCGCAGACCCGGCTGGCTTCGGTGGAGAGCGTGATCGCGTGCCATGAAGCATCCCTGGCCCGGGTTGAGGCGGAGCACGCCCGAATGATGGCTATGCAGCAGATGCGGGCCACCGTGGTCTGCCCGCGGCAGAATCTGAGGATTGCTGTTCCTCAGCCCTTTCGGGACGGAACGATCTAGATCCTGAATCGAGGGTCCTGGATCAACGTTCGGGCTTTGGTGCTTTCCACTTTCTTTTTCTGCGTCTGAACTTCACGATCAATCATCCCATTTGCCTAAAGGAGGATTTGATGCAGGAAACGCCGCAGCAATACATCCAGCGCATTCTGGGCTTCATCGATGGCAAAGATCCGTTGCGGGTGCAGCGCGAGACTCCGAAGAAACTGCAAACTCTTATCAAGCCGCTGAGCAAGCAGCAACTAGCGAAGCGGCCGGAGCCGGGGAAGTGGTCGATCGCGGAGATTCTCGCTCATCTGGCGGATGCGGAGCTGGTAGGCGGCTGGCGGATGCGATTGATCCTGGGGAGCAATGGGGTGTCAATTCAGCCGTTTGATCAGGATGTCTGGGCCGAGACTCTGGGCTATTCGCGGCGGGATGCCAAGGTTTCGCTCGAGACCTTTCGCGTGCTGCGGGAGGCGAACCTGGCCATGTTGAAGTCGCTGCCGAAGAATCTGTGGGAGAACTATGGCATGCATCAGGAGCGCGGCAAGGAGACGATTGCCCACATCGTCCGCATGTTTGCGGGGCATGATTTGAACCATCTGGGGCAAATCGAGAAGATCAGGAAAGGCGGCAGCAAGCGGGCTGCTTGATCTGCCGCCGGTTGAACCACTTCTGGTCAGTGCAGCCGTCTACTTCGCATAGCAGGTGACGGCGTTATAGAGCAGTTGCTCGTCGTCTGTGCCTCCGTTGTATTCCGGGAAGTTCGACACATAAACGCCGGTGTAGGTTGGGGCGGTGTACAGGCTCACGATTCCAAGGTCCGTGTCGGACTCGGCAACCCTGGTGGCCTTTCCCAGATGGCCCTTCCAGTTTCCCGCCGCCGGTAGTTGCGTGAACGGGTAGCCGTCGGACTGCCAGGAATGTCCGGGGATCCCTTTGAGAAGACACTGATTGGACTTGGTCTTCTTGAAGAGGTTGGAAATGCCGACCTGGGTGGTGTTGTATTGGATTTTAGAACTGAATCCAAACACCGGCGCGAGTCCCCGATTGTCAATGCCCACCCACTGGAACACTACATACGTACCGACGACGGGGTGACCTTTCCTGGCGTACTTGGCCACGGCCGCGATCTCCGCCTGCGAATATTGTTGGATGCCCCCCGCCGGATTGCTGAGGACGATCACATTCGCCTTGGAGGCAACGATGTCCTGGTAGGTGAAGTCGCTGCCGATATAGGTGGTGTCGTCGACGGTCACGGGTATTTTTCCGAAATTCTGCCAGTTCGTGCTCATGGCGGACCAGACGCTGGTCGTGCCCCACGATTTCAGCAATACGACCTTGACCGACTTCAGCGGACTGGGATTTGTAGTCGCGCTGCTGGCGGCGAGCTTTACTTCGGGTTCCTTGGGAGGAGAGGCCTCCTGAGCGGCCAATTGAACGGCAAATAAAATCCCTAGTGCGAAACAGACAGTGGATACGAGTGGCTTGCGCATGTCGAACCTCCTTGGCGCCCTGCGTTCTTCAAGTTTGAACAACGGGGAGGCATTTTACACCATATTGCGCCCGGCCCGGTGTGCGATACGCCTTGGGTTGCGCGCCAATCCGCCGCCCCGCTGGAAAGCGCAGGGGTTCGCGATGACACCCTTCAAAGAACCTGGCTGGCCTGCAGCCTTTATTCTGAGCTTGCACTTTTTTGTGCAAAAGGACCAACTTTCATCTACCTCAATCCGCGAAAAGCAGTTATAGTTATTTCCGCTCAGCGATTCACTGACGACAACTGACCTGTTCTGATGGCGCGAAAAAGCGGTTCCACCATCTCGCAGGAGGAGTTGTATCCACCCGCCCACGAGCCCGCACGCCCAGCCTCTGACGAGGCACTTGATGACGCGCGACTGCTCGACCTGGACGTGGAACAGGAATCGCCCTTCCTGCGCGGACAAAAACGTGTCTCGGTTCGCCGGGGATCTCTCCCGAAAAAAGCTGCTACCGGCCTGACTTGGGGAGTCTTTGCTCTGGGCGTCATTTTCGTGTGCGGTGCGGCCTTGGCGGCGCTGTATCACTACGGTGAACATTCGTGGCGCTTCCGAGTCGAGTCCAGCGATGACATTGAGATTGCCGGGCTGCAGAACGTCAGCCGCTTTCAGATCATGGAAGTCATGGGCGGCGACATCGGGCGCAACATCTTCTTCGTGCCCCTGACGGAACGAAAGCAGACTCTCGAGAAAATTCCCTGGGTGGAATCAGCCAGTGTGATGCGGTTTGTTCCCAACCGGCTGAAGATTGAAATCCACGAACGGACGCCCGTCGCCTTCGCGCGCGTCGGGTCGAAGATCCTGCTGATCGACTCGGCGGGCACACTCATGGATTTGCCCGCGGCGGGCAAGAAAAAATATTCCTTCCCGGTAATCCTGGGAATGAATCCGGGGGAGCCGGCCTCGACTCGCGCCGCGCGCATGAAGATCTACAACGATCTCGCCAGCCAACTGGATGCCGGCGGGGCGCATTATTCGCAGGATCTCAGCGAAGTGGACCTGTCTGATGCTGAGGACGTGAAGGTGCTGCCGAGTGATCCTCAGGGTGAAGTGCTGGTGCATCTCGGATCTTCCACCTACCTGGAGCGCTACAAAATATACGTGAGCCATGTGCGGGAGTGGCGGCAGCAGTTCGACAAGTTGGAATCGGTGGACTTGCGCTATGACCGGCAGGTCATCGTGAACCCGGATTTACAGGGGACGGCCAAGCAAGCACCGGTTTCTGTGTTATCGGCGAAGGCGGCCATCGCTGCCGGGATGAAGCCGGCGGCGCTGATCACGCACCAGGTGCCAGCTCAGAAATCGACAGCCACTTTAACTCCGGGGCCGAAGCCGCACACAAAAGTGGTGGCGGGCAAGAAGAACGTCAAGAAAGCTCATCACACTGTGGCGGCAAAGGCGGCGCAAAAACCAGGCACAGCGATTGCGCAAAACAAGAGCATCACGAACACCAGCGCTCCAGTGAGTCAAGCTCCGTCGGCGGCGAGCGCGCCAGCATCAAGCTCAGCACTCAGCACCTCGACACCCAGCACGCCGGTACTCAGCACGTCCGGAAAAACAACTCCAGCCGCGGCCCCGGTGACGGGCACGGTCGCGGTGAAACCAGGGAGCAAACCGAGCCCATCGATTGTCAAGGGAGAGGATCATCCATAGGCATGGCGAACCAGCAGCACAATCTTCTGACGGCAATTGATGTGGGCAGCGCGAAGACCTGCGTGCTGGTAGCGGAGATTACGGATTCCGGGTTGCGCTATCGCGGGCATGGAGTTTCTGAATCGCGCGGCTCGCGTAAGGGCGTGATCGTCGATCTCGAAAAAGCGGTAGCGTCCATTCAGAAAGCTGTCGAGCAGGCGGAAGACGTATGCGGCGCTCCCATCGAGCATGCGCTGCTGGGAGTGGCCGGTTCGCATGTTCGCGGAATGAACAGCCACGGCGGGCTCAGCCTGGGCACGCGGGCGCGTGAGATTGCACGCGACGAGATTCGGCTGGCTGTGGACAAGGCGCGCGCCATTCCCTTGCCCGCCGACCGCGAGATTCTGCACCTGCTGCCGCAGGAGTTCATTCTCGACGAACAGAGCGGTGTACAAGATCCCATGGGCATGATGGCGATACGGCTCGAGGTCCGGGTACACATGGTCACGGCCGGGTCGAGCGCTACCCAGAACGTGGTTACGGCGGTGAACCGGGCGGGCGTACATGTGGACGATACCGTCTTCGAACCTTTGGCCTGTGCCGATGCTGTGCTGCGCGCCGATGAACGCGAACTCGGTGTGTGCCTCATGGATTTAGGCGCGGGCTCGACCAGCCTGATCGTCTTTCAGGAAGGCGCAGTGATCCATACTGCCGTGATTCCGATTGGCGGTGATCATTTCACCAGCGATCTTTCGGTTGGGCTGTGCACGCCGCTGGCCGAGGCGGAGAAGATCAAGAAGCTGTATGGCAACGTGATTGTGACCCTGATTCCCGAGGGAAATGAAGTCGAGGTTCCCTCGGTCGGCGACCGGCCTTCGCGGCTGATTGCGCAACGCATGGTCGGAGAAATCCTCGAGCCACGGGCCCGCGAATTGTTCGAGATGCTGCGCGACAACTTGCGGCACAGCGGCATGCTCGATGTGTGCGTAGGCGGGATCGTGTTGAGTGGAGGCACGTCGCGGCTGGCGGGGATTCTGGATATCGCCGAATCGGTGTTGCGGCGTCCCTTGCGCTTATCCTGGCCGGCGGCGCTGGCGAAGATGCCATCCACGCTGGCGGAGCCCGAGTACGCCACGGTTCTGGGAATGATCTTTTACGGACATCGTTCGCGAATCGCCCGCGGCTTGCAGGATACCCGCTGGAGTTCGCGATTGATGGGATTATTCGCAAAAAAGGGAGCATGAAAATCAAGAGCTTGAACCACCAAGGACGCAAAAGTACACGAAGAAAAGTCGGATCCGAGAAACCTTTGTGTACCTTCGTGTCCTTTGTGGTTAGCGGTTTTAGCAGGGCAGAACGAAAATCCATCGAGGTGTGGTACCTATGAAAAACGAAAATGACATTCGCATCAGCTTTAACGAAGAGGCCCGCAACGATGCCAAGATCAAAGTCATCGGCGTGGGTGGAGGCGGCGGCAACGCCGTGAACCGCATGATCGATGCCGGCATGGAGGGCATCGAATTCGTGGTCGCGAACACCGATCTGCAAGCGCTGCGGATGTCGCGCGCGCCCATGAAGATTCAGCTAGGCGTCAAGCTCACCAACGGCTTGGGCGCGGGCGCAAATCCGGAAGTCGGACGCAAAGCCGGGCTCGAAGACTCCGACAAAATTATCGAAGCGCTCGAAGGCTCAGACATGGTTTTCGTCACCACGGGCCTGGGCGGTGGCACTGGAACTGGAGCCGCCCCGATCATCGCGTCTCTGGCCAGTGAGATGGGCGCGCTCACCGTCGCGGTCGTAACCAAGCCGTTTGCGTTCGAAGGCAAACGCCGCATGCAGCAGGCAGAACGAGGCATCGCGGAGCTCATGGAATCGGTCGATACGACCATCGTGATTCCCAACGAAAAACTGCTGGCGGTGGCGCAGGATGCCGGCTTCTTCGAGTCCTTCCGCATCGCCGATGACATTTTGCGGCAAGGCGTGCAGGGGATCTCGGACATCATCACCATACCGGGCATCATCAACCGCGACTTCGCTGACGTAAAAGCAATCATGGCCGGCATGGGTTACGCGGTGATGGGCGCCGCCACGGCCAACGGGGCGCGGCGCGCCACCGAAGCCGCGCAGAAGGCGATTGCTTCTCCGCTGCTCGAAGCCGGAGCCATCGACGGGGCTCGCGGCATCCTCATCAACATTACGGGGTCGGCTTCGCTCAAGCTGGCCGAAGTGCAGGAAGCATGCACCATCATTCAGAGTGCAGCGCACGAAGATGCCAACATCATCTTCGGAGCTGTGCTCGACGAAAAGATGAAAGACTCGGTGAAGATCACGGTGATCGCTACCGGCTTCAAAGACTCGGATCGGCGCCACCGGCGGCAGGAAGAGCGACCAAGTTTTGTGGTTTCGCGGGAGAGCGTTTCTCAACACGACGACTTTTTCGACGAGCCCCAGCCGGAAGGTGAGTTTGATCACGACCCGCCGCCGTCGTCGATGGTGATGGAACCATCGGCGCCACACGCAACCGCCGCCGTGAGCGAGTCTGTCTCGATTGACACCATGCGCAACGCCATGATCGCGAACTTCGAGCAGTCCGATCTCGACGTGCCGGCATTCCTGCGGAAAAGGGGAGAGACCATGTAGGAAGACTGCACGACAGTCGGGTGAGTGATGACCTTCAACTCGGTCACTGCTGGCCGAACACGTACGCGGCTCCTTGACTCGGGTTGTTGCCGACGCTAGTGTAGGGTGCGCCGATCACTGCTGTCTTCCCGCTCATGGATACGGAGGCTCCGAACAAGCTAGCAGCTTTGTCCTTGGCAATTAATTTTTGATTGAACTTCGAGGTGGTCTTCCAACCCTTCGACGGTTTGACGAAAATATACGCGGCACCCTTTTGGTAGGTATTACCGACGGTTGCGAACATAGCACCGACCAGCGCCAGATTGCCGTTCGTGAACACGTACGAGCCAAAATAATCGTTGGGCGTCCCGTCCGATGCAGACAGCTTGGCAGTTTGCGTCATATTCGTCCATCCCCCGGAAGGTTCGATAAACAAGTAGGCGCCTCCGGAATAATCGAGCGAGGGCTTGCCGACCACCACAGTCTTGCCTCGGACAGCGACTGAGAAACCAAATTGGTCAAAGGTAACCGCATCAGTTGCGGACAATTCCCCCGCCTCGTTTTCGTTTGTCCATCCACCGACTGGTTTCACAAAAACATAGGCGTGATTCTTATAAGCCTGACCCACCACCACTGTGTCGCCGTCGATGGCCACGGCGTTACCAAATATGCTGTCGATGATCGGATGGGAAGGCGTCAGCTCCGCGGTTTGCGTCATATCAACCCATCCCCCGGTTGGCATAACGAAGACGTACGCTGATCCTGAGCTATTAGCCACGTGTTCCGCACCGACGGCGACCGTGTTGCCGCTGATGGAGACGGAGTCGCCAAAAAATCCACCTTGGCCATCCGAAGCGGTCAGCTCGGCGGTCTGGGTCATGTCCTTCCAACCGCTGCTCGGCTTAACGAAAATGTAAGCTTTGTCGGCGCTAGCCGCGCCCGCGACAATAGTATTGCCGAGGATTGCTAAGGAGCCACCCAGTCCGGCTGTGTAGGTGCCGTCGGACGCCGTCAACTTTCCTATCTGCCTCATGTTCTTCCAGCCGCTTTTCGGTTTGACAAACACGTACACCGCGCCCTGTCCAATAGTTTGGCCGATCTGAGCTCCATACGCTCCGACTGCTACCGTATTTCCACTAATGGCGACTGCGTATCCCAAGTATGGTTCATAACTCTTCAGTCCGTCCGATGCCGTCAGCTTCGCCAATCTCATCCACGAGTTACGGGGTACGTTTCGTGTCAGAGCCGCCGAGATACTAGCTTGTGCTTCGATAGGCAAACTGGAGAAGGGCATCGAGCCGGATCCCGCATTGGCAAGCACTGAGGAAAACAACAACACTATCAGGATGGTGATCGCTTGTAGAAATTTCACAACGACCCTCCGAGCTGGAATTCGCGAGTCGCAGCGGCGCTACGAATCCGGATCAGAGTATATCTGTCGTCTCGGTCGGGGGCAATTAAGAAGGTCGTCCAATTGATCTAGGTGCGGCACATATATGTAAATATCCGCGATGCCTCAAAGGGAAAATCTTTGCCACTATGAGGCAGTATCGTTCCAGTAACTGACCAACATTACCAAAGGGCCATCGAGCGCCCGGAATGGATCCGCAACTCTATTGTTCGCAACGAGTTAGGCCGAATATCGGAGTTTTGCGCAAAAGTACGTTTTAGATTGCTAATCGAGATGAAGTTTCATAACATCTAGATCAGTGGGAACTTAGCCGGTGGCGACGATCATTGGCCGGTTTCGTGCTACTTCACAGGGGTGAACTCCGGGGATAGGTACAAGAAAGTGAATTCAGGGAAACGTTCTACTGGCATCGGTCTGATCGCATTCGTCTTTATTCTGTTGCTGTGCCAGGCGGGCATTGCGGCCACGGTTAATCCGCATTCCCTGACATCGCATAAATCCAAGTCACAAAAGATCAGTGAAACTCAGCATGCGCGAAGGCGCATGCGCCGGTTGGCTCGCAGCCGCGCTGCCACGCCGACAACGGGCGCGGTGCACACTGCCACCCTGCATCGGCGACATCGCTACTACGAGCGCTTTTCCACTAGTTCCTTTGCTCAGGATATTACCGAGGGGGACGTCACTACCGGGGAAGATCCGGTTGTGCGGGAAGCAGCCATCGATGCCTTGGGTGGCATGAACGGTACGGTCGTGGCCATCGAGCCCACCAGTGGGCGCGTTCTGGCTATGGTGAATCAGAAGCTGGCCCTTTCCAGTGGTGCGCAACCCTGCTCCACCATCAAGCTTTCAGTGGCGCTCGCCGCTCTGAATGAGGGCCTCATTACTAAGGAGACCGAGGTTCGTTTGGGTGGCCGCTATCACATGAATTTGACCATGGCGTTGGCGCACTCGAACAATGCGTATTTCGAAGCTCTGGGCCGCCAGCTAGGTTTTGAGAAAGTAAGTTATTACGCGCATCAGTACGGACTCGGCGAATTGGCCGGCTACAGCATACCTGGCGAACAGCTAGGGATTTATCCTAACGAAGAAATCTCGTCGAAGCTCGGCGGTGTCGGCAAGATGTGCTCGTTCGGGGAAGGCGTTTCCGTGACTCCGCTGCAACTTGGAGCTCTGGTCTCAGCCATCGCCAATGGCGGCACGCTTTATTACCTGCAGCATCCCACGACGCCGGAAGAGATCGCAGACTTCCAGCCGGTGGTCAAGCGTCGCCTGGACATCGCACCTCTGATTCCGGAAATTTCCGATGGCATGCAAGGCGCGGTGCAGTTCGGCACCGCCCGCCGCCTGCGGGTCAACTTCGATGAGGAACAGGTTCTGGGCAAGACCGGCACCTGCTCGCATGCGGGGACGCGCTTCGGATGGTTTGCCTCCTACGCAAAAACCAACGTTGGTCATATCGTTGTAGTCGTTTTTCTCGAAGGCGGCCGCCCGACCTTTGGTCCGAAAGCCGCGGAAATTGCCGGAGTGATGTATCGCAATCTCTACGATCACAACTTCTTCGTGACTAAGCCCGCCCTGCCGTCCGACACCGCAACTGTAAGTCACCCCGGAACCCCGCAATAAATCACCTGTCGTTGCAAACCCGAGATTGGCCGGGCCAGAGTTGGAGGTAGGGAATAAGCTCCGCTGGATTGAGGAACCTGCCCGCACCTCCGCGCTATCGCGATTTTTCGCCAAGTATCGGCTCGCGTGAGATCAATTCCTGTCAAATGTCGCGGCCACAGGCTCCTCGCGTCGCCAGATCGACAGTCCCGGCGCTCCCAGAGCCAACACGCCCAACGTGGCGGGATCGTGCGTCGTCGCGGAGGATGATGCAGGATTCGGTTGCTCGACGCGGTTGTCGGCATCGTCCGGTTCTTCCACCGGGCCTACGACGCATTGAATAGCCAAATTCAGATCGCAGCTGATGTTACCGGCGGTGATGGGTTTGTTGGGGATGGTTTCGTAAGCGTAGCCGGTCAGCAAGCCCGAAACGGAATGCTGTGCGTTAAATGTGGTATTGAGCCGAGCCCACCCAAAGTGCACCTTACCCTTGATAAAGAAGTACAGGCCGAGATAGCGATTCTTAACACCCTTCCCTCCGTTCGCCCAAGGACCGCGAAACATGAAAGTGTGAGAGTTAGAGGTGTGCGTCCCGGCCATGATTGCGGGATATGCGTTAGTGAAGGGACCCTTAGGACCAATAAGCGCACCAGCACGGAGAGCGGAAGCGTAGCTTCCATTGCCACCCCGATGAGTGTGTATTCCACGGACGTGGTTGTTGGCACCACCACGCGGATGTCCCACCGTCAACCCTCTGACCGACGTAAAGCTCCCATGGTAAGAAAAGAAGGAGAAGACGAAGTCAGTGATCCCATCATGATTAAGATCCAATATCGTACCGCCGCCAATCGGCGTGTGCGTCGGTGTGTAGATAATCTTCGCCTGGGCAATTGGCGACAACGCGAGCATTCCCACTCCAGCTGCGGTGGCTGCGATAGCATACATGTTGAGTCGCTGTTGGGTTGAAGCAGAAAGCTCGGCGGGCGTTTCAGAGCACCGGAAAGAAGGGTCCATGGTCATCTCCTGAGACGGGCAGCATTGTCGCTCCTAATCCAGCCCGATTGCAATACCGCGAATGCGGTAGATAGAAATGCTCTTTGAGCACCTTCTTGGGATTGTTGACGAAATCAGGCCAGCATGGCCGGACTCCGGTCACAACGAAGCATGAAAAGAGTCTCTACGCCAACCCCCTGTTTGGAGTGAGTTGCGGCTCTTTTCAAGGGAGGCCATATTGAGGGGGACTTGAGCGTAATCGGGATATTACGCCAGTTGACAATAGTGGACGCCGCATAAGCTCGGGTGTAACATCGCGAAAAGCCACGCTGTTCTTGGCTTTCCTTTCGCTTTTGCTAGGAGTCCAAGTTAGGAAATCGTCCCTCGCTATGAACCAGTACCCTTGGCCCGCAATCCGCATATTGATCTGGGTTGCTGTCATCTTGGCGACGGCTTCAAACGCGTCTGCCAGTTGGAAGGAGAACGTGCTGTACAGCTTCCAGGGTGTTCCCGACGGTGCACAGCCGGTGGGCGGAATTGTTTTCGACGCGGCGGGCAATCTGTATGGAGCCACGACGGAAGGCGGCTCGTCCTCGTGTCCTTCGGTGGGGCAGTGTGGGACGGTGTTCCAGTTGACGCCCCCGGTCAAGCAGGGCGATCCCTGGACGGAGACGGTGTTGTACATCTTCAAAGGCAACAAGTTTGGGGATGGGGCCACGCCTGCGGGTGGTCTGATCATCGACAAGGCTGGCAATCTTTATGGCACGACCGCATACGGCGGCACGGGAAATTGTGTGCTCCTGGGTTTGAAGCTGGGCTGCGGGGCGGTGTACGAGCTGTCGCCGCCGAAGGAGAAGGGCGGCAAGTGGACCGAGACCGTGCTGTACAGCTTTCCCACCGCCAAGCAGGGCTACCTGCCGCAGGGGGATCTGGTGTTCGATGCCTCGGGCAATCTGTATGGAGCCACCTCGTTTGGCGGTGGCCACGGAACCACCTGCAATGGTTTCTATCAGTACTGCGGCGCGGTATTCGAGCTGAGCCCGCCGAGGACGAAGGGTGGCAAGTGGACCGAGAAAGTGCTGCATGGCTTCAGAAGTGGCACGGACGGAGCCGACCCTAATGGTGGGCTAGTCTTGGACAGCAAGGGGAATGTCTACGGGACGACGTTCGGCGGCGGTGACGAAAACGGACCCTGCGGAAAAGTGGGTTGTGGCACTGCCTTCGAGCTCAAACCGCCCGCGGTGAAGGGCGGCGGCGCTTGGACCGAAAAGATACTTCATCGTTTTACTGCCGCCAACGACGGAGGGGAGCCGAACGGAGGTCTTGTGTTCGACACGAAGGGTGCTCTTTACGGAGGAGCGAATGGTGGCGCAAAGAGAGGAGGGGTCGTCTTTCGGTTGGCTGCGACGGGCGCTGGTGCATGGAAGGAAACTGTCCTGTATGCGTTCAGTACGAACACCTACGGATACGCTCCGGCGGTTGGCTTATTCGGCCCAAACGGCATTCTTTTTGGCACCACCTATGCCGATCCGGGGAATCATTTGCCCGGCACAGTTTATGAAATGGGGCGGTCCAGAACGAAAGGGAAACTATGGACCCTCAATGTGCTCTACAACTTCAAGGGCATCCCTGATGGCGCGTTTCCATCTGTCCGTCTGACTCTGGACGGAGCAGGCAATCTTTTCAGCACGACCCAGGCTGGCGGTGGTAGCCAGGCCTGTTCCCCAGGCGGTTGCGGAACGGTGTATGAGGTCTCGCCGTAGAGCGACGCGACAAAAACGCAATGACTCCTCTCAACTGCTGTTATCAGGCCATTACACTCTTTGACCGGTCGGGAGTGAATCGCGACAATAGCTCGCTAGAAGGTGAACGCCACGCCGCCGCTTACCGCTCGCGCCGACTGCACCAGGTAAACCGTGTGCCCGTCATGTCCCAGCACCGGGACGTATCCCTGCGCCAGGAGGTTGCGCAGATCGATGATGGCCTCGAGGTGGCCAGGGAAGAATCCGTTGCCCGGAATCGGCTGGCGGAAAAAGAGATTCATGTAAGGATCAGCTCGCCCTGCCGACGCGTTGAACATGTCGACCTGCGTGAGCGCTTCTCCGCTGATCCACCGATAAGACGCCATCCAGCGCGTCTTCGACTTCGGAAGCGTGCCCGTAATCTTGCCCGCCACGCTCTGCCGCTTCCGCGTCAAACTCGACTCCGACACGTTCGCCAGGCTCGCGTTCGGCGTGGCTAAATCCAGCACCCCGCCGTATTCGTAATCGAATGTGCCCGTCAATTCCGAGGTTAACTGACGCTGCAGCACCAGCCGCATGCCTTGCGTGTGGAAATCGTTCCCCTGATAGGTAAATGTCCCGGAGTACAGATCCGGCAGCACATTCCCGTAGTCCGTGGTGAACTCTCCAACTCCAATCAGCGCCGGGTCCGACACGCGATCGGTGTATGCGGCAACCTGCAGGTTATTCTTGCCGATACGGTGCGAAATCGAAAGCTCCTGGTGATGCGCGTGCTCCACCGAGGGCGAATACGAAACGATACTCACGCGCGGTGCCGAGTCGTTCCCATCCGCGGGCGCCAGGTCGAAGCCTCTGTCCATCCTGCTACCCGGCTCTGACGTCGCGTAACGATACTCGAGCACTGTGTTTGGCGAGACATGAAAGTCTGCCGTCCCAAACGGACGGAAGGTGGTCACTCTCCCCATGAACTGAACGCTCTGCAATTCACTGCCAAACTTGAGTTCCAGCGCGTCGCCCAGGAGGACATCGTCCGAGGTGGTCAGGGCAAGCGCCTGAAAATTGTGCAACGTGACGTCCGGCGCGGGCGAATTCCACATCGTTACCGCAAATGAGGGCTCCGATCCGTCGCTCATTTTGTGCTGCAAGGACGCTCGCAGGACCGCAGACGGAGAGCTGCTCCCGTATCCTACGTTACCGCGAAAGCCAATCGTATCCGCGGAGAAAACGGATTTCTCCATCGAGAAGCCGGTGCTCATATCGGATACGCTGCCAAATCCTTCCGATGGCGCGCCCGCGAGGAACGACAACATCCCCTTCAATTCCCGGTCGCCCTTTGCCGACTCAGCCGCCATTACCAGAGATGGATCGTCGACCACCCGAAGAATCGGCCGGTTGGATACCGACCGCAGCACCCACTTCCAATCGTCCTCTTCCGCCGGGCCGTGCGCGGGAGCGATCTGAATGGCCTCGAACAGCGTGTTCAAGGTGACATTTACGATGGTGTTGGTGCCGGCATGCAGCTTGATGCGCTCGCGCAATGCGGGCAGAAATGCGGGAGCGGAAACTTTGAGATTGTAAACCCCAGGCAACAGCCCCGCCGCGGCGTAGTACCCGTTCTCATCGGTGAATACTCTGAGGTCCTGCGCAGCTGCACCCAGCACTTCCACCATGGCGCCCATTTGCGGGATGCCACCAGCGCCGCGCACGCATCCGGAAATCGTCCCAGGCCTGTCCGCGCTCCACACCGGAAGCGCCAGGCCCAGCATCAGCACCGAGAACCCAAGCTTGCGGAGTATCAGCAACCCACCACCTCGAGGGAAACCAAGCGTGCCAGTTTACTCTACGGCGAATGTCGCTGTAGGGTCCACTGTCTGCTTGGAGACGTTGTCGTTCACCTTGATCTGTATGCGATACACACCCGGATCCAGATTGGCGGCCGAAAGAGTTTTCTGCAGGGTCACCTGGTCGCCAATGTTGCCCATCGTGTCCGTGGACTCGATGGTATGCACCACGTTCTTATTCGTCGCCGCATTGACCACATTGTACTCAACCGTGGCCGAAGGTTTGTGCGTTTTGTCGTCCACACCAAGATTGTAAACTTGCATCCAGAAGTTCAGCTTCTGGCCGCGCTTGAACACCATCGGCTTGCCGTCCGCCGGAGGAACCCGGGGACGCACTTTGGTCGCGCCAATCACAAAACTTCCCGTGCCGACGTTCTTCGCCGCCACCGGCTCCATCAGATCCGCCACGATCAGCGAAGAAGCATCCAGCCGGTCGTCGGCGAAATCCGGCACTTGTATGCCCTTGCTCCAGGTTCCTACCCGGTCCCCGTTCACGTCCTTCACCACGATGTCCACGCGATAGCGCCCGGGCCGCAAGGGAATCGCCTTCCAGTAAACCTGCGAATTCTCCGCCGCCTTGGCCAGCAACTCGGCGGGAATATCCGCCTGCACCGTGTCTTCGAAGGTTTGCGCGATGTGCCCGCTCAACGTCGTAACCCGGCCAAAGATGTTGACCACGCCGCGCTGCACTCCGTCCTTGTTTACGAAAGTGATGTCGCGGTTCTTCAACTGGATGGTGAAGGGAACCAGCACCGTTTCGGCGGTCACCTTCACGAAATCTGCCCGCACGTCAAACGGCATCAGATTGATGCTGATCTTATGGCTGACCACTTCCTCCAGATCCTTGAACTTCACCGGCGGAGGGGCCTGCAGCTTGGCAAACTGCTCCAGGCGGTCGAACTGCTTGCTCGCCTGTGACGCGCTATCCGGTCCCGGCCCCAGGCTCTCCAGCCCGCCGTTGAAGCGCTGTGCTTTCGACGCCATTCCCATCGACTCGTAAAGCGTGGGCCCCCCATTCGGCGTGTGCAGGAGCGCATCTTTCTCCGACCGGTCAATGGTCATGTGATAGTCGCCGCACATGCAAGTGTCCACAAACTCAATCATCACTTCCTGGCCGATCCCCTCCAGATAGCGATAGCGCCAGTCTTCGAACGGGAAGGTCGAGGTCTCGCCCCCGCCTTCTTCCATCGGCCGCTGATAGCTGCCCCCGCTGGGGTGAGACTCAATCTCATCCGCCGGCCCGTACATGATATAAATTCGGCCGCGGTCGGACTTCCAGCCTGGGATGCCGGCGGCGAAATGTTCGTTGGCGTACTCGATGCGGCGGTAGTGCTCTTCTTTGAATTCGTTTTCTTCGGTGTCTGGCGTGGGATCGCGGCGCTGCCAGAAGGCTTCAATGAACTGGTCGCGCTCTTCGTCGTTCGAAAGCTGTTTGAAGGCCTTGCGCTCTTCGTCCGAGATAATGTACACGACATCTTCGTCGAGCCACTTCTTGTAGGTTTTGCTGAGCTCCTGCTTCAGAGCTTTGGCGTTTTCTTTCTTTTGCTTTTCGCTGATCGGACGCTTCAGGGGATCAGTGGCCTGACCTGCCTGGGTTGAATTGGTCGGGGCCGGCGCAGTTGCGGGAGCAGTTTGGCCACTACTAGTTTGATCGGTGCTGGCCTGCTGGGCCACTGCGGACAAACTGAGCCCAAAAAGGGACACCAGTAAAGAAGACGAAAGAAGGCAGCGCCGTAAACCTACCTGGAACATAGAAGAGGTACTCCTCGCACACACTCTCGTGACTAACATTCTATGTCTTCGGTTACCTGAAGGCAAGGCTAACCCGCACGCACTAAACAAATTGTAGGATGCAGGCAACCTCCGGAAAGGTGCCCGGCCTGGAGTCAGCCGCTGGTTGGAATTTGCGCGCCTCGCAGCTACCATTTTTGCTGCTCGGTTCGATGAGAAGGCATCAACCACAAAGGACACGAAGGTCCACAAAGGAAAGCACATAGTCACTGCCGTATTGAAAGGGGACTATCGCTTGGCCGAAGCCAGAGCGTACTCCGCCAGGATCTTTGCGGTGTCGGCATCCAGGACAGGTTGCACGCCTTGGGGATCGGCCTTGCCTGATAGCGCTTTGGTCTTGACCCCAATGTAGACGGCGTTGTAAGCGGTATCGCCCAGGTTCTCCACCCTATGTTTAAATGCCGGAAACCATCGAGACTCGCCGGGCTTGGCGTAGACCTCCTGTGTCTTCCCATTTTGGTCGGTAAAGCGGAGGTGTCCGGCGGTGAGAACGACGACCACGCCTCCGGGATGGTCATGCAGGCCGGACTTCTCGTGGGGACCGTAGTGGACATCCACCACCTGCACCCATTCATTCTCAAAGGCTAGTTTGTAGTGCTTCGACTCGACCTTGGTGGGATCCTGTGCCAGAACAACATGGAGAGCGAGACACACAAACGCCACCGCCCAGAATAGCCTGGAAAACATAGTGTCCTCCGGTGCGCGAGCTATTGAATCTGTGCGTTCGCGCAACGCTACTCCCGGCGCAAAGGGCTGTCAACAAGGGAAACGGGGGTTGACCCAAACTGGTTAGTCGCAAAAATCTTGTCAATAGGCAGAAGTTACACGAACGGGCTTAACTCGTTGCATCCAATCCAAATATAATTCCAGAAAACATGTCTCACTTACCTATTTCAGGTTGATATAATAGAAGCAGATAGTCAAAGAAAGGGACGCGGCCTCTCCAGGCCGCGTTTTTTATTGGGGCATATGAAATCAGGCATAAAATCACCCAAGAGATCCCAAGATCATATAAAGAATTGCAAGCGACGTGGTGAATGGTCCGAGCTCCAGTTCATGGCCCGAGCTGCGAAGGAAGGTCTTCGCCTGGCGAAGCCCTGGGGGGATTCTTCGCGCTACGACGTGGTGGTCGAGACCGGCGGGCGTTTCGTGCGCGTACAAGTAAAATCGACCGCCAATGGCCAGCACAATGGGGGCTACGTATGCGGCGTCCATCCGAGCCCCGGCAGCGAACTCTATAAACGAGGGGACTTTGATTTCCTGGCAGCGTACATCGTTCCCTTAGACGTTTGGTTCATCATCCCTGCGAAGGCCATCGTAAGGCGGAAAAAGACCTCGATCACGCTCTACGCCGACGGCCTGATTAATGATTGGTCACGTTACAAAGAGGCTTGGGATTTGCTGCGGAACCACCGGAGGCGAACTACACAGCGGCACGAGCCGGATCAGGTGGAAGAGATCATCCCAGATTCCAACAAAACGATATCCCTGTGACCCTGTGTAGGCAAAGTGTATCTTGTTGCCTTCGGCTTTAACGAGGTGTTTGCGCTTTTGGTGGTGGCTCAATTTGAAAACGATTAACACGTCCGGGTCATTTGTTGGAGTGTTGGTGGTAAGCACGCTGTGCTTTTTCCAAGGCATAGGAAGCATCGTTTGCCCCCGTGCCGGAGCCGAGCCCATTGGCCAGTTGTTCATCGAGCACGGTGACAATATCACCCACGGCCTTCGAAGCGTCAATGCCATTCTCAACGTGCTGAAAAAAGACTCCTGCGTTTCTCTGCGCAACGGCACTGCGATTGAGATTATTCGTGACCTGTTGCAAAGCCGGACCAATACCCGTCAGTTTGGTGCTGACGATAGCGATAACCTTGCCGGTGACCAGAGATATGATTGGTGCGCCGGATATGCCCTTTATAGATACACCTTGGAAGTAAACGGTGTGAAGGAAGTTCAAATTCCCGAGTGAGAACGAAGTCTGCGCCGCTATTGTGCCACTCAAACAGAACTTCGGCATGGCTGTACCGATAGGAAGTATCGCGGCAAGCGGGAATCCAATAATGGAAATCGGCGAACCGAGTTCGGTTCCATCCTCGCTTCCGAGTTCCAAATGGGGCAATTGAGTTTTGTCGATCTTGAGAATCACGACATCCCGAGCGCTTGCCAACTTGTCGATAGGGGAGACTACGTTGGCTGGAATCGGTTGCCGGTGGCCAACGATAGTGACAGTAAGATTCCCGTAACCAACCAGCGTTTCTCGATCAGCGACAACATGTCAATCATAAGCGAATCGAAAAAGAACTACAGTCAAACTCCGGGTATTTGGTTCCGGCCAGCGATCCCGCGCCCCCAAATCCATGTGGACAGTCGCCGCTCCCAAAGGGAGCACTTCTCGTTATTTTGGGAGAACGTGCAGCGTGGACCATGCAGTTTCCTGCTACTGTTCTTTCGATTGATAAAAGAGGACATACTTGTTCTGGACAGGGATGACAAAAGGGCACGTGGATATTACTACTGATTCGCATTCTAGGGGTATTCCATCATCCAGGTCGTCCGGAGCTTGAAGTCACCCCAGAGAATTTTGTGTACAACGGCAAGGTGGTAAACCTGTTCAATTTATGCGTGGGAGTGCAGGCCGGAGCCAGATTTAAGTCACTATTTCACTTCGGGGGTTAAGCAGTCCGCGTGTGCGTGAGAACGGTTCTTTCGCCCCGCTGGGGCTTGTCTGTTTGGCACTTTTCCCCATGGCTTGCGCCATGGGCTGCATTCTTACGCCGCTCTGCGGCTATTCGAACGACACGTTGGAGGCGACCCTATCGGTGTGGGCGCGGGCGATGTGACGGCCCTCGCAGCCCACTGCCTTTATAGTGTGGAGTCAACGAAGAAAACCGGCGACGTGACTGTTGACTTTCCCGCCCCTTGCAAGAAACGCGAGCAGGGAACCGGCGCGACATTTCCATGATGGCATGACGGGACGCTCCTTTGTCCTTGACAATATTCCCTGCCCGGCGCAGCATGAGCCCACGTTTTGTTAGGGTCGCGTATCTTACCCCCGACATCCGGTCCCCCAACATCCGGTCGCGGCCTTGGGAATCGCTGGTGTCATCACATGATCGGTCCGAACCCTTGGGAGTAACCAAATCATGAAAATACGTGGAGCAGTGAACGGTTCGCTGCTTGTTGTCGTGTTCGCGGTGGCGGGTTTCATTCCGGGACGGGCGCAGGAAGCGAGCCAGTCCGCGCAAGAAGCCACGAGCAATGGTGGCCAAACAGCGACCAAGAACTGGTCAGGAGGCAAGCTGCGGAACTGAGGGCTCGGGCGGCACTCCCAGGTCTCGAAAACCGCGAGACCTGGGGCACCCGACACTGTCGTCATAGGTATTTCAACTTCGAGATGCCAAATGCTTCTCCAGGAAAGCCAGGGTGCGTAACCCGGCGTCGCGCCAGGTTTGGCCGGTGAAGCCGTGCCCTACTTCGGGGTAGATCTGCATCTCGTAAGGGATCTGCTTCTTCTCGAGGAGTTGCTGCAAGTGGTAGGCCTCTTCGACCGGGACGGTCTTGTCCTGCTCGCCGTGCAGGATCAGCACCGGGCAAAGTCGTCGCGCGAAGAATTTCATCTCTTTGGGCATGCCTCCAAAAAACTCCACCACGGCCTGGATGCGCGAATCGATGGCAGAGGCCGAGAGGGCGAGATAGGCGCCGAGAGAGAATCCCAACAACCCGATACGATCGGGATCGATGTGTGGCTGGCGGGCCACGAAGCTGACCGCGTCCCACAGAGTCTTCATCCAGACGGGGAAGTGGCGGAAGATGGTTTGCAGGCCATCGATCTCGGTGGTGCCGGTGCGGTCGAAATAATGCAGCACGTAAACTGCAAAGCCGTGCTCGGCAAGAAGGATCGCGGGGTCGGCCATCGACGCGTGCCCGCCCCCTGAACCGTGCAGCCCGATCACGGCGGGAAAGCGCTGGCCGTTGGCGTCGGGTAGAAAGCAATCCAGGCGAATGTGTTTGCCGCCGCTCTCGAACGAAACTTGGGATTGAGTGATGGAATACATGGGAAAGCGGCGCTTGGCGTTTAGCACTCGGTCCCTGAACAACTATGAAGATTCTCGCAACATACTGAACAGGACCCAACGCGATTCCAAGGATTGGTGTGACCTGTACCGAAAAGCTGGTCCCTCTACTCCGGTCGGGATGACAATCCCTGATAGGGTACGGCAAACGCTGGACCTGCTCTAAGTAATCGTCGCCGCACGTTCGGCGCCTGCCAACTTGCGTAACGACTCCTCGTACGGCGCCCGCGCGATTCCGCGCTCGGTCACAATTGCGGTCACAAACTTCGCGGGGGTCACGTCGAATGCGGGGTTTTCTATCTGCACTCCGTCGGGGGTCATTTGCTTGCCGGCGATGTGGGTGACTTCTTTTTCGTTGCGTTGTTCGATGGGAATCTTGCTGCCGTCGGAGGCTTCGAAATCGATGGTTGAGAGTGGCGCAGCGACATAAAAGGGGATGTTGTGCTCCTTTGCCAGCACGGCGACGGTATAGGTTCCAATTTTGTTGGCTACGTCGCCATTGGCAGCGATGCGGTCGGCGCCGACTACAATCGCTCCGATCTTGCCTTGCTTCATGATCGCGCCAGCCATATTGTCAGAGATTACCGTGGTCGGAATTCCGTCCTTCATCAGCTCCCATGCGGTCAGCCGCGAGCCCTGGAGGAAGGGACGAGTTTCGTCGGCGTAGACGTGGAGTTTCTTTCCTTGCTCGACGGCCGCGCGAATCACTCCCAGAGCGGTGCCATAGCCGCAAGTCGCGAGGGCTCCGGCGTTGCAGTGGGTGAGCACTCCGCCGCTGGCGGGCATCAGGGTTGCGCCGTGGCGTCCCATGGCCTGGTTGGCGGCGATGTCTTCGGCGTGCATGCGCTGCGCTTCCTCGACCAAAGCTTGCCTGATCTGCGGCAGCGGGCGGACTCGGAGCGTTTCGAATTTGTCCTTCATGCGGCGGATGGCCCAGAAGAGATTTACCGCCGTCGGACGGGTCTTGCCGATGACTTCGCAGATCTGGTCAAACTCCCGCTTGAGGTCGCCACCGGTTTCGGCTTTTGAGTTCTTCATCCCGAGGGCGATGCCCATGGCGGCAGCCACGCCAATGGCGGGCGCGCCGCGCACCACCATGGTGCGGATGGCGTCGGCAACCTGCTCGTAGGTCTTGCAGGTCAGATAAGTTTCTTCGGTGGGCAGCTTCGTCTGATCGATGAAGCGTACGCCTTTGTCAGTCCATTCGAGGGTTTGAATCATAGAATTGAGTGGTTGAGTCATTGAATGATTGAGCCATTGAAAATCAATTCTTAGGTTCTGTGTGCTTCGCAGCGGTTCCGCGGGTTGTTGGTTACCGCGGGGCTTCCGCATAGTTCGCAACTCGCCGCCACTGCGAAGATTGGCGGAGTCATCTCGTTGGTCTGCTCCAAATGCTCTTTCCTCACTTCCGCTGCGGTGAAAATCGAAACAAACGGTGCGGGGGCGGCGGCTTTCTCAACATTCGGACGACCCTTTGCTTCTTCGCGCTCGACCAGGCACATCACGCCGGCGATTTCAAAACCAAATTCACGGGCCGTATCGATAGCTTGAATGGTGGACGCGCCGGTGGTGCAGACATCGTCCACGATGACCACACACGCGCCCTTCTCCCGAAAGCCTTCGATGCGCTGTCCGGTGCCATGCTGTTTCTCAGCTTTGCGGATGAGGAAGCCGTGGATTTCGCCGCTGGTGACACTTACCGCCACCACCAAGGGATCCGCGCCCATGGTCAAGCCGCCGATGGCAGCAGGCCGCCATCCGCGCTCCCGGATTTCCTCGAGAAACACCTGGCCGGTGAGTTGGGAACCGCGGGCGTCGAGGGTGGTTGAGCGGCAATCGACGTAATAATCGCTGGTGCCGCCGGAGGAAAGTTTGAACTCTCCCAGACGAAAAGATTTCGTTGCCAACAGACGCAAAAGTTCCTGACGCGCGGAAGACATGGAAAATCTAAGATAGCATGAGACGGGCTTCAGGCTTTAGGCTTCGGGATTCGCGGTCGCCGGACTTTGGCGGACGGGCGAGGACGCCCGTCGCTCTATAAACATTTATTGGTTCAGCCTCTCCAGATGGCGGAATCCGTCGGTTCCCACGAAGAGCAGGATCGAAAGCGTACCGTTGTACGCCATGTGCATGATCAGGCTGGCTGCGACCGACTTAGTGAGGGCGCGAGTGAGGGTCAACGTCATCCCGACGATGAATATCACCAGCACGGGCCCCCACGCGCGTCCCAGTTGCGCCGCGTGAATCAGGCTAAAGCCAACCGCCGTCGCCAGCACCGCGATTGCGACACCGAACCGCCGGGCCGTGACTTGGTCAAGAGACCCTCGGATGGCAAGCGCCAGCCCAACCATTAATAGCGCCGGCAACAAGCCCCTGGTCCATCCCAGCTTCCCGGTATAAATAAGGCTGAGCCCCGTGGCTGCCGCCAAAACTAAGATTGCAGCGCCGAAGCGGCGAACCAGTACGGGATAAAGAAAACCACGGAAGAACAGCTCTTCGAGCAGGGGTGCGAGGGTTACGCCGAACAGCGAAAGGGCCCAGGCTTCGCCCGGCGTCCGGAAGAAGCGGTCCATGGGCAATTCTTTCGGGATAGGAAGAAAGTGTGCGATGCCTTGCAACGCGAATGACAGCATCATACCGGCGAGCAAATAGGCCGACCAGTTTTTGGGCCAATTCCATCGGATCGCCTGCCCGAAATCCTGTCCGGGCACCCGCTTCACAATTGAAACCATGAAGGCGAGGATGCACAAATAAGCCAACATTTGCGCCAGTACAGTCACGATCGGATAGGTCACGACTTGAAGGAAGGCAATCCTGGGGTAGAGCAATCGCTGCGCAGCTAGCGCCACCACGGGGAGAAGAACAATCACCGAGACAATGGTAAGAAAGACGATCTGGAGCACATCCCATCCGCTCCATACTGGGTTTTCGGAAGGAACGGTTAGAGGCGCCGGCTGTTCCGGGACGGGAAGCAAGCTAGGCTCAGACCACGGATTTGGGGGTAAGGACACGCGATTCAGATTTATGCGCAGGACATTTTGAATTTACACGAAAAAGAAAGCCGACGCCGGGTTTGTCAGCCGCCCGAGGGATCGCTGTAGAGACGTTGCTGGCGACGTCTCGGTTGCGGAGAACGGCCGCGACAGATCAGGCTAGCAACTCCGCAGTCGAAAGCCGTTTCTCCTTCCCGTTGAAAAACGACGCCAGAGCCTGGCCGGTGTAGGACTTCTTATTCCGCGCCACCTGCTCGGGTGTGCCCTGGGCGACGATGCGTCCACCCTCTTCTCCGCCCTCGGGACCAAGGTCGATGATCCAGTCGGCGTTACGGATCACGTCCAGATTATGTTCGATAATCACGATCATGTTTCCCAGGTCGGTGAGGCGATGGAGCACGTCGAGCAACTTCTTGACGTCATCAAAGTGCAGGCCGGTCGTAGGCTCATCCAAGAGGTACAAAGTCTTGCCGGTTTGTCGTTTGCTCAGCTCGCGCGCCAGCTTGATGCGTTGAGCTTCGCCGCCAGAGAGCGTTACCGCCGATTGACCCAGGTGAATGTATCCCAACCCCACATCGACCAGGGTCTGCAGTTTCTGCTTTACCTGCGGAATGTTTTCGAGAATCGGCAGAGCGTCCGAGGCCGGCATTTCGAGCAGGTCCGCGATAGAGTATCCCTTGTATTTCACTGCGAGGGTTTCGTGGTTATAGCGGCGGCCGCCGCAGAGTTCACAAAGCACGTAGACATCGGGCAGAAAACTCATTTCAATGCGACGCTGGCCTTCGCCCTGGCAACCTTCGCAACGTCCGCCAGTCACGTTGAACGAGAAGCGTCCGGGCTTGTAGCCGCGTTCCCGCGACTCTGGCAGCATGGCATAGAGATCGCGAATCTGGGCGAAGACTCCGGTATAAGTCGCGGGATTCGAGCGCGGGGTGCGCCCGATGGGAGACTGATCGATACGAATGACCTTGTCGATGTTCTCCGCGCCGGAAATCGCTTTGTGCGTGCCGGCTTCTTCGCGAGAGCGGTAAAGCGTCTTGGCCAAGGCGCGATAGAGAATGTCATTCACCAGGGTGGACTTGCCGGAGCCGGAGACGCCCGTCACCACGGTCATCACGCCCAGAGGAAAGGTGACGTCGATATTTTTCAAGTTGTTTTCGCGCGCGCCCAGGATGGTGATGCCTGCGCCGTTTGTCTGCCTCCGCTCTGGCCGCATCTCGATCTGGACTCTTCCCGAGATGTAGGCTCCGGTGAGCGATCCCTGCACTTCCATAATTTCTTCCGGCGTTCCGTGAGCTACGAGTTCGCCGCCATGACGACCTGCGCCGGGGCCGAGGTCGATTACATAGTCTGCACGGCGGATGGTTTCTTCGTCGTGCTCGACGACCAGAACTGTATTGCCCAGGTCGCGCAGTTCTTCGAGAGCCTTCAGCAGGCGGGCGTTGTCGCGGTGATGCAGGCCGATCGAAGGCTCGTCTAGCACGTACAGCACGCCTCTCAGTTTTGATCCGATCTGCGTGGCCAGACGGATGCGTTGTCCTTCGCCACCAGAGAGCGTAGCCGCCGAGCGGTCGAGTGCGATATAGCCCAGTCCGACTGCGTTCAAAAATTGCAGCCGCTCCACAATCTCATGCACGACGCGGTCCGCAATCGCAGCTTCGCGTCCGGTGAGTTGGATCTTTTTCGCCAGCTCCAGCGAACGAGAAACCGGTAGTCCAGTAAAATCTGCGATCGAGAGATCGTTTACTTTTACGGCCAGACTCTCGGGACGGAGCCGCTGCCCATGACACGCGGGGCATTCCGTTGCCGACATATAGTCGAGCAGGAAATCGCGGTAGCCCTCGGATGTGGATTCCTCCAGCGCCTGCTTGAGATAGGCCAGAATTCCACGGAAGCCGGTCTTGCCCGCTTTGCCCGCTTCTCCGAACAACAGCAGGTTCTGCACCTTTTCGGGAAACTTTTCGAAAGGCGTGGTCAGATCCAGGCCATGCGGGGTGGCCGCGATTTGGAGCATGTGAATCAAATTTTGCGACGCCGAGCCCGGCCCCAGGCCGCCATCGAGCAAGGGCTTCGACCAGTCGACAATTACTTTCGCCGGATCAAAATCGTAGCGGCTGCCCAGTCCATGGCATTCGGGGCAAGCTCCGTATGAGCTGTTGAACGAGAACGACCGTGGCTCCAGTTGGGGCACGCTAATCCCGCAATCCGGACAGGCCAGCCGCTCCGAGTACAACTGCTCCTCGCCACCAACCACTGCCACCTGCACCAGGCCACCCGCCAGCTTCATCGCTAGTCCGACGGACAGTTCGAGCCGATGCTCGATTCCGGGCTTTACCAGCAAGCGATCAATTACGACTTCAATGGTGTGGTTCTTCCGTTTGTCCAGGGGGATGTCATCATCGAGATTGACCATCTCCCCATCCACACGAGCGCGGGTGAAACCGTGTTGGACGAGTTTCTCCATCTCTTTCTTGAACTCGCCTTTGCGCCCGCGGACGATGGGCGCCAGCACCATGACGCGGTCTTCGGGGGTAAGCGCCATCACCCGCTGCACGATTTGATCAGCCGACTGGCGACTGATGGCGCGCCCGCACTTCGGGCAATGCGGCACTCCAATCGAGGAGAATAGAAGACGAAGATAGTCATAGATTTCGGTGATAGTGCCGACAGTCGAACGAGGGCTGCGGCTGGTGGTCTTCTGCTCGATCGAGATTGCAGGACTAAGCCCGTCGATGGCATCCACATCCGGGCGTTCCATCTGGTCCAGAAACTGGCGCGCGTAGGCCGAGAGCGTTTCCACATAACGCCGCTGGCCCTCCGCATAGACGGTGTCGAAAGCCAGCGAGGACTTGCCCGACCCGCTCAAGCCGGTGATTACCGTCAAGCTATTACGGGGAATCTCGACATCGATGTTCTTGAGATTATGCTGGCGCGCCCCGCGCACCGAAATCTTGGTAATGGCCATAAACCGCGAAAGTAATACCCTTCAGTGTCCTTCCGTAATGTGGACGGGTTCACAGAGATGTTGGAAAGTGGAGGTGCGCAGCTCTACTCACGTATCTTATTTGCTAACAGCAGCAAGCGTCAACGCAGGTAGATTCAGGGAGCGCGACATCAACGGAAAGCGGCAATCTTAAAAGGCAGGGCACTTGGGTAGTCTATTGAGCGTTTGCATTCTCTGCTTCACCGTGGTTACTGTGCTGGCAATTGGAATTCTATCCGCCTACGGCTCCGTCATCGCAATTCTTCACACTTTCGCTAACCAGTCAGGGCAACGTGTCAGTGAAAAACCGGTACTCGCCCCCGGCCAAGCCCGGGCCGCTCACGCCGGCGGGCAATAAACGCACTCGCGAGCCGTCTAGACGGTCCAAGCCATTCCATTGAAAATTGGTCCCAGATTTAGCTAATTGTGCGGAGGGGCCGGGTCCGTTCCGCCAGCCTGGCCAGGCAGTCCGGGATTCGGGAACGGCCGCATTCCCGGCGGTACTCCGGGCTGCACTCCCTGTTGCTGAAGCTGCTGCTGCCGTTGCTGCAACTCCTGTAGAAGCTGCTCGGGCGTCTTGACCGGTTGCTGTCCATCTTGCTGCGATTGTTGCTGCTGCTCGGTAGCGGCCTGGTCGTCGGTTTGGTCGGTCTGGTCGGTTTGATCGTCGGCCTGCGCGTCATCGGCCGAGTCGGCCGAATCGTCCGTAGAGTCGTCCTGCGCGTCCTGTCCCTCGACCACAACCGTATTAGCTCCAGGGGCGGGCATGGGCGCCATCGGACGGGGGTAGACGTTCTGGTTGTAAGCACTCGCCTGCTGGGTGGGCGGCGGCGCGCTACTCTCGGCCGCACTACCGGACTTGGCCATCAGAATCACCCGATCGAGCGCGCTCGGATCGGTTGGTGACCCCAACAGAAGGTAATTGAAGTGCGATCCGTTGAGCAGCGAAGCCAATACGTCACGAGCCGGAGCCGGACCGAATTGTCCCACTACGCGCTCGGAAGCGCTTCCCGGAAGGTCAATCGTCGCACCAGTCTGCGTCCGAACCGCTTTCAAGATGTCGCCCAAGGTGGAATTCTGCGCGGAAATGGTTAGTTGGCCGCCCTCGAATGAAACTTGGGGAGGAGTGGCTGGCAACTGGGCAAGAGTCGGTGGAGGAGATGCAGGTTGAGCCGGAGGCTGGTCTTGTTTCGCCGTCTGGTTAGGCGTGGAGCGTCGTTGCTGGCCGAAAGCGAGCCCCACCAGCAGCAATACCCAGAGACTCACGATGAACAGAAACTTTGGCTTCACTCGTCCACCTGACATGGGAACGCCTGTCCCGGCCGATCTTGCAGAGATTCAAACAAACGCTGCTTCGGCCTCTCAAATTGTAGCACCGTTGGGCTCCCTCCGGACCGGAGAAAAAGCACCATAAGTTGCTGGCTGGTTAGGCTAACTGGAAAAGAACAAAGGTCTTAACGGACATACAGATACGGGCGTCCGGACTACTGCCGCGGGGCGTAGTAGCCCTTGCGGGAGCGCACCTGAAGATCCTTCTTGAGGGCGGTGATCTCGATGGGGCGGTAGCGGCCATTCGCTTCGAAGTCAGCCGGATGATAGGAAATTATGTACTGGCTCCGCAATTCGTCCTGGATGGCCGAAAACGAGTTCTTGATGTCTTTCATCTTGAAGGGGAAGAAGGCGCGGCCGCCGGTGGCGTCGGCAATGCGCTGCAGGACTTTATCTCCACGCAAAACCAGGCCGCTGTCATCGGTCGAAATGGCATAAATGATGACTTCCGCTCGTTGCGCCATTTCAATCGCCTGTGCCTCGCTAAACTCGCTCTGGTTATCCTCGCCATCACTGACCACGACGATGGCCCGGCGCGAAGGGTGATCCTCGTGATCCTTGATCAAATTATCGTGGCAGGCCCTGTAGATGGCATCGTACAGTGCCGTACCCCCGCCATCGTGCATGCGATGTACAGCGGCGGAGAGCAGGGCAGCGTTGTCCGTGAAGTTCTGCATCATCTGACTTTGCCCGTTGAAACCAACGACAAATGCCTTGTCAAAATTCGGGCGGACGGTGTTTTGCAGAAAACTGACGGCGGCATCCTGTTCGAAGTCAAACCGTCCACGCACTGATCCGCTGGTATCGATCAGAAGTCCAAGCTCAATCGGAAGGTCGGTTTCGCGCCGAAAATTCACGATGGATTGCGGGGGCTTGTGATCGTCGAGAATGTTGAAGTCTTTCTGATCCAGGTTGCGGACGAACTTGCCGTGCTTGTCGGTGGCGATGAACAGCACATTGACTTCGTCCACTCGCTTCTTGATGGTGAGAATCGAGTCGTCATGGTCGGAATCAGCGCTAGAAGGAGGCGTTGAAATCAAGGTGTTGCTGGGCGCGAGGTAAGTTACCTGTGCTTGCAGCGGCATTCCGAACATGGCCACAAGCCATCCCGCGAGCAAAAAATACTTTCCCATGTACTTCATTCCACATCCAGTCGCGACTTACAGCGCAAGCCATCTGCCCAGCACATTGATACAACTCATTAGATGCACGCCATGGGCCGAAGTACCCGCCAGAAGCCGCTTTTACTCAGTAGAACTCTAGGAGAGCCTCCGGCAAATGCCAAGTTACAAAAGGAGCACTCGTTTGGTCATGGGCAAAAGCTCACAACCTCTTCAACTTAGGTGATCCATAGTTTGCAACTGCAAGTGCCGCGAGGGGCATCTGATACCCCGGTCACAGGTTAATATAGTTAGATCACAAAATCAGGAGATTCGATGAAAACGCTGCTAGCCACGTTCTTGGTGTGCGCGCTTAGCTTACCCGCCTTCGCTACTGACAGCAGCACGGAACAGGATCGGGTGGAACAGTCCGGTCACGTGCTCAAGGAAATCCTCAATATCCCCGACGACATTCCCCAGGATCTGCTGGACAAGGCCGAATGCATTGTCGTTTTGCCTTCGGTGAAAAAAGCCGCGTTTGGCGTGGGCGGAAGCTACGGCCGCGGAGTAATGATTTGCCGCGGCGGAACCTCCTACACCGGACTCTGGGGACCGCCCGCGATGTATGCCCTGGAAGGGGCCAGCATCGGCTTCCAGCTCGGCGGGCAGGCTACGGACTTCGTGCTTTTGGTGATGAATCCAGCGGGAGCGCGGTCGCTGCTGAAGAGCAAAGTGAAGCTGGGTGCCGACGCCTCTGCCGCCGCCGGTCCTAAAGGACGCACCGCGGAAGGAGCGACCGACATTGTAATGACCGCCGAGATCCTTTCGTATTCCCGCAACAAGGGATTGTTTGCAGGAGTCTCGCTCGAGGGTTCCACGCTGCGCTCGGATGGCAGCGCTAACGAAAAATTGTACGGACGGAAGCTGAGCGCACGAGACATCATCCGCGACGGCAAGGTGAAAAATCCAGCCTGTGCCGCGGAGTTGGTCTCGCTCCTGGACAAGAAGTCGCCCAAGAACAAATCCGATCCAAAGTCGCTGCAGTAGCTTGTAACCCAAGCTTGTGTGGGGACGGGTCTTTGACCCGTCCCGTCGAGCGCAGCTGAACGACCGACGATGAACTCGAAGTCTGCTCTGATCCGGTGCCCGTGGGCAAGCAACGATCTGTCCATGCGCTACCACGACGAAGAGTGGGGCCGGCCCACTCACGATGACGCCACGCTTTTCGAATTCCTCATCCTCGAAGGCGCCCAGGCCGGCCTGAGCTGGGACACCATCCTCAAGAAGCGTGAGAACTATCGCGCTGCTTTCGATGGCTTCGATCCCAGGAAGATTGCGGGCTACGACCGCCGCAAGATTCAAAGCCTGATGAACAACGCAGGCATCATCCGCAATCGCCTGAAGATTGCCTCCGCGATGAAAAACGCAAAAGCGTTTCTCAAAGTGCAAGAGGAATTCGGATCGTTCGACGCTTACATCTGGCAGTTTGTCGGCGGTGCTCCGATGGTGAACTCCCGTCGCTCCGCGAAACAAGTGCCGGCAAGCACGCCCGAATCCGACGCCATGAGCAAAGACCTGAAGAAGCGTGGATTCTCCTTCGTCGGCACTACGATTTGCTACGCCTTCATGCAAGCCGTGGGCATGGTGAATGATCACCTCACCAGCTGTTTCCGCTATGCTCAACTTGTTCCGAGGTCCCGACGTCGCCAGATGCGATAAACCGCTGATTGGCCACATTTAGGTGGCGCTAAGGTTTCGCAGCTGGTATTTTCGATGGGGCTTTGTGCTCACGGCGAATCTCCTGACGTCTCAACCTATGCCCGGCGAAACATGATCGGCGAAACCATCTCGCACTACCGGATTGTCGAGAAGCTGGGCGGCGGCGGCATGGGTGTTGTCTATAAGGCCGAAGACACAACCCTTCACCGTTTTGTGGCGCTCAAATTTCTGCCCGACGACGTGGCCAAAGATCGTCAGGCGCTGGACCGGTTCCAGCGCGAGGCTCAGGCTGCCTCAGCCCTGAACCATCCCAATATCTGCACCATTTACGAAATCGGGCAACACGAAGGGCAGCCCTTCATCGCGATGGAGTTCCTGGATGGCCAGACTCTGAAGCACTCGATCATCGGGCGGCCCCTCGAAATTGAACAGCTGCTCGAAATTGCCATCTCCGTGGCGGATGCGCTCGACAACGCGCATGGCGAGGGCATCATTCACCGTGACATCAAGCCCGCCAACATTTTCATCACCAAACGCGGACGCGCCAAAGTCCTGGATTTCGGCCTGGCCAAGGTCGTCACCCGCAAGAGTGATCCGGTCGAAGTTAGTGCGACGGCGCTTAGCGAGCCGCACCTCACCAGCCCGGGCAGCACGCTGGGAACCGTTGCGTACATGTCGCCCGAGCAAGCGCGGGCGAAGGAACTCGACGCGCGTACGGATTTGTTTTCCTTTGGGGTCGTGCTTTACGAGATGGCCACCGGCACGCTCCCGTTTCGCGGCGACAGTACGGCTGGGATCTTCGAGTCGATCCTGCGCAAGTCCCCCGTGCCCCCGGTGCGGCTCAATCCTGATCTTCCGCCGAAGCTGGAAGAGATTATCAGCAAGGCGCTGGAGAAAGACCGAAATCTGCGCTATCAGCATGCTGCCGATATGCGGGCTGACCTTCAGAGGTTGAAGCGAGACACGGAATCTGGAAAGAGCGCGGCCGTCGAGGTCGAATCGCTGCCCGCCGGGCCGAGTGTCATTGCCCCGCCGATGGAATCGGCTCCCGCCGCAGTAAGGGCCATAGGATCTTCGTCGCGCACCGCGGCAGCGTCAGGGCCAGTGAGTCCCGCAGCCACCACGATACTGGCCGGGAAACGAATCTGGTTGATGGTCTCTGCCATCGCCGTCTTGCTGGTTGCCGTGGTCGCAGGTTTCTGGTTCTTCGGTGGCCGCGCCGCCCATCCCGCGAGCGTTTCCGGTCACAAGTCGATTGCCGTTTTGTATTTTTCCAACATGTCACAGGATCAGTCGCTCAACTGGCTGAACAATGGTCTGACCGACATGCTTACCACGAACCTTGCCCAGGTCAAAGGCCTGGACGTGCTCTCGACCGAGCGAGTGATGGGCGCGGTGCAGCGCGCGAGCAAGGATGGCAAGTCAATGGATCCTGCTCAGGCGCAAAGTGTGGCGCGCGATGCGGGCGCCGATGCTTACATTACGGGGGCCTTGTTGAAGATTGGGCCGACGCAACTGCGGCTTGACGTGCGCGCGCAGGACACGAGCACTGGCCAGATCCTGTTCTCGGACAAGCTGGAAGGACAGGACGTCCAGAGCATCTTCGGGATGGTGGACCGGCTCACCGCGAGCATCGCCGGCAGTTTTCTGCCGGCATCCGAAGTGCCGCAGAAAGCGCCGGAGATCGAGCAGTCTTCCACTTCAAGCGTCGAGGCCTACCGGCACTATCAGTTGGGAGTCGACTATGCCCGTCGCTTCCTCACTACCGACGCCGTCCGCGAACTCGAGGAGGCGGTCCGTTTGGACCCGCAGTTTGCTCTTGCAATGCTTCGTCTCGCCGACCAGTACCGCCTTGAGGGCGATCTCCGGCGTGGCAATGAACTTCAGCTTAAGGTCGATCAACTGCAGTCGCGGCTGCCTCGATACGAGCAGTTGACGCTGCAGGTGCTCAAAGCCCGCCGCTCCCAAGATCCTGAAGCCGACATCGCAGCCCGTCAGGAGTTGGTATCGGAATTCCCGCGCAGCACCATGGACCGCGGTTTTCTCGGCAGTATCCTTGCGGGCTCGGGTAAGCAGGAGCAAGCGATTGCGCTATTCAAACAGGGACTCGCTTTGGATCCGAAAAGCGAAGACCTCTTGAACTTCGAATGCTACGCCTTGGCCCTTGGAGGCGATTTCGATGGCGCACTGGCAGCCAACGATGCCTACATGGCGGTTCGTCCTGGCGACCCTAATCCGCTGGACACTCGCGGTGACGTTCTCTATATAGCAGGCCGGGATGATGAGGCCGTGGCCGCTTACCGCAAGGCGCTCGAACTGAAGCCGGATTTTAGCGACTACGGAGAATACCTGAAGCTGGCGATTGTCTACACCGATCAGAAGAAGCCCGACGTGGCCAACGCCGCCTTCCAGCAATTTGCTCACCGCACTTCCCCACTCTCGCGCCTTTACGTTCCGGGCTTCGAGGCGCAGTTCAAGCAAACCGCTGGGGACCTGGACGGCTCGCTCGCAAGTTATCGGGAGGCGGTAATCCAACTCGAGCGTGCCCAACAGAGCCAGGCTGCTGAAACTTTTCTAAGATCATACGGGATTTTGTCCGTGATGCTGGGGGAAGGTTCCTCCGCACTTTCGTTTGCCCAACAACAGAAACTCGACGATTACGAACTGCCAGTTGTGGCGAGTTTGCAGATTGTGGCGGGGAACTCGTCCGCGGCGCAGCAAACCTTTCAACGATTCGCGGCCAGCCATCCTTGGATCGCGCCTCGGGCTCTTGAAATTAATCGAGCCGTTGTTGACATGACCGTCGCTGTGCGCGATGGAGACGGACAAGCCGCCTTGAGTCGCGCCGCCACCATCCCCGATTCTCAAGACGCTTATCAGCTTTACATCAAAGGGCGCGCCCATTTGCTCACCAATGACTATGCGTCGGCCGAAACTGAGTTTCATGGATCCTTACGCGCGGGGCGTGTATTGGCGAACTTAGGATCCCTCAGGGATAGACTCCCCGTGGTTGGAATGCTCTGCCATTATTACCTGGGCCAACTCTACGAAAAAACCAATAAGCACGATCAGGCGATTAATGAATACCAGGAATTTCTCTCTCACTTCCCGAGTTCGCAATCCCGCCTGCCTCAGGTTGGCGAAGGTCGGGCCGCACTCAAGCGGCTGATGCAGTGATGAGCTTTTGGGTTACCTATAGACTCTGCCAGGAGTAGAATATGCGCACCCGATACCTGCTTCCTTGTATTTTGTTGTTGTCATTCACGACTCTCGCCCAACAGACTCCTAATCAAGACAATACCAACAACACAGCAGGCGGCGGACCCGGGACGATCGTGGGCTGCGTCAGCGGCGTCAACGGATCTTTCTATCTGGCTACGCCCAGCGGCGAGCGCTACCTTCTCAAAGGCCACCACGACTCCCTGTTTCACTTTAATGGCAAGGAGGTACGAGTCACGGGGACGGTAAGCGCGACCAAACCGCAAACCCTGAAGGTTTCGAAGATCGAGAAAGTCAACGACACCTGCCAGTAGCGACTAAAATTCCGCGGGAGTGTTGGCACGTTCTCACAAGCTTATGGGCGTCATTGCCATCACCACGAGCAAGTAGCGTTTCGCTTGTGTTAAAAGAGGTGGCGTGCCCGCCAACGCCGCTCCCGTCGGAGACGACAAGCTCACCCTGATTGCCATCTCAGCTCTGACCTGCATCCTCCAGGATGTCCTGCACGAGGACCTTGGCCACGGCCTAACCGCTTGGCTTAGCGGAGCCCGTCGCGTCACCATGAGCACAGTCGCGCTGCAGTCCGATCTTGACACGCGCTGGATCGCGGCGAATGGCACGCTGGTCAATCTGTTTTTCGCAGCGATCTTCTGGCTTCTGCTGCTAAGCCCGCAGCGCTATCGCCCCGCCACCCGTTACTTCCTCGTGCTCGCGATGGCGGGCAATCTCTTCACCGGAACCGGCTATTTTTTCTTTTCTGGAGTCACCAACTTTGGCGACTGGGCGGCAGTGATCCAGGGCTTGCAACCGCACTGGGTGTGGCAGCTGGGACTGGTTGCGCTGGGCGTGATTTCGTACTATGCATCCATGCTGGTGGTGGCGGGCAAGCTGAATCCGTTCCGCGGCGACGGGGAAAGAGCCCGCGGGCTTCGCGCGCTCTGTTGGACCCCTTATTTTACGGATGGGATTCTCGCCGGTTTGGGCGGCCTGCTCAATCCCGCGGGACTGTTCTACGTCATAGCCTCGGCGCTGCCCTCAACTTTGGGAGCCAATGCCGGCCTGCTCAGCCTGCCCAGCATGATGGGCAGATGGACTCGCGGCCCGGAAGAAGTCGAGCCGATCGTGCGCAGCACCGCGTGGGTTGCGATCGCGGCTATCGCGAGCCTGCTGTTCATATTCGTGCTCGGCCGCGGGCTCACCTGGTCGCGCTGATCTTCACAACAGTTCAAGTTTTTCGCTCCACCATTTGTTTGCGGACGCAATTTCGCACTATAATGCGCTGATCATGGGTCCCACCAGGTTCCGGGCCCCGCCGATGTGAAGTACCAACCTGCCAACCCGCTGGGCAAGCCAGTTCTGGACCAGGAAATGTTCCAGCAACTCCTGGCTGCCGCTTATACGCTGCAGAAGCAAACTCATCCGCTGCCGGTCAAGGAGGCGCGCGCGGATTTCCTGCACGCGCACTCTGACGCCGCAGTCACAGAGAAAGTCCACTCCATCCCTCTTCTTGCGCGGACGCCCGAGCCCTTGGCCGCGGCCGGGTTGCCGTTGGAGTCAGCGCTGGTAACGGCCCAGCGGGATTCTGAGCCGTTAATGCCCTCGAATGATTCGCTGCTGCAAGCGGAGATGTCGGCTCAGCTTCCCCGCGTCCTGAAAGAGATTCCGCCGCCAGCGATCGTCGAGGCACCGCAATCGAAACCGGCACAGCTCGTATCGCCAGCCCGCCATCCGGTTCCAGTTGTGACCAGTGGTTCCCGTAACAGAATGGTGCGCAAGCGAATCTCTCGAAACAACGAGTTTTTCTGGAAGGTCGCAGCCGTGGCAGCAATGGCCGCGCTTTCCGTTCTGTTCCTGGCCGCGTGGATCGATCAGCCTTCACCCTTGCCTACCGGGCTGGCGCTGCCCTCGGAAGTGCTCCAGCAACAAGTACCCTTCCGGAAAGCACAGCGCGTCGCGACTGCTCAGCCGCGGAGCGGCAGAGTCAGCACCAGGACGTTCGTGACAGAGCCATCTGAGGCGGCGAAGAGCGGATCGACCGAACCAACTGCAGTTGTTGACGAGCCGCCTGAAAGGAACGTGACTCCTGCCCAGAAAACCATCGCCAGCCCGAACTACCATTCCACTAATGACAGCGAAGCCGATCTGGTTGCCCCGGACACCGTAGTTCGTTACCGCACACGGCCCGACGCTTCTCTCGCCCAGGCGGATAAAAAACCCTAGTCCGAGCTTGGCTGGCTTAACGTTCTAGGCCCATCTGCTTGTCGGGAGGCGATCTGCTTCGGCAGTTCCCGGAGAGCAAATCCGGTCAAGGCGGAGATGATCGAACCAGCAATCGTCATCATGAGTGTGCCCGCGTAGCGACTGAACCAACCTTTGCTGCCGGAAGACGACTCAGACGCTCCCGTCTCCGTTAGCTGCCCGTTCAAAGACTGCCAGTTCAGAGAAAGATCAGCCTTGCCGGCGTTCACGGATAAGGTTTCCTGCTGGTTGTGAGTGAAGTCACCGTCGATCGTGTTCTCCTGCACACCAGTGTCAGAAGCGACCTGCACCTTTATCCGATGTGTACCCGTCGCTATCGGCAACGTCTCCGAAAGACTTCCCTGCACTGAGGGAATCAGCCCGAACTTTTTTTTGGCATTGCCGACAAGAGTTGCGGAGTAGGCCAGGTCCCCATCCACCCAGACCGAGAGTTGACCACTGCGCAAGCTGTGCTGGACTCTGAGCCGCAAGCTGGCGTCTCTTCCTGAGAACGCCGTGTGCAAGGCCATTAATAAAGCGGCTAGCAGGAAGAAACCCACCATAACCCTCGCCGTCGCCGGCAGTCGCGCGAATTGTACGCGCGCCTTCTGCCAAACTGCGCCCGCGTGCGCCCGGATTGCAGCCATACGCTCCACATTCATACAGGAGCCTATTTTCGCCGCTTGTCCGCCTGAGGCACAGTTACCAAGGTGCTGAGCTCATCGGATGCCGACGGTTTTGAATTCTCTAGCGCCGTGTTCAGGGAATAGCTGTAGATTCGCGTTCAGGGTAAAATCCCTCTCCATGCCTATAGTTAGCCCGAACCAGTGAACGCGGTAGCAAAAACAGTGGAAAGTTATGTTCGAGAAATTCACCGAGAAAGCGCGTCG
>Ga0206986_1011_pt1 | contig 49110 bp, 43 predicted proteins | sample Alteio_BWMinCont_14_FD_153277 | JGI IMG/M metagenome (GOLD analysis project Ga0206986, IMG submission 153277) | Enriched cells from forest soil in Barre Woods Harvard Forest LTER site, Petersham, Massachusetts, United States -... | ecosystem: Environmental > Terrestrial > Soil > Temperate forest >... | reverse complement strand
CTTCTGCGCGTTCTTTTGCTTGACGAGCGCGTGCCTCATCAATTTCAGTGGCTAGTTCTGCCGCATTGCTCAATACAGTGACTGTATTATTGCTAACTTCAAGAATACCACCTAGAACTGCCGCTACTGACTCTTTTCCTTCTGATTTGTACATCAGTACATCGTTAGCTAAAGCCGTCACAAGCGGTATGTGTTCCGGCAGAACTTCAAACTCGCCATCAACAGCACAAGCTGACACTTCATCAACTGCTTGCTCCAAAACCACTCTTTCTGGAGTAATAATTTTAAGCGTTAATGCGTTAGGCATTTGTATTTCCCTTGCTCCAATTATTTTAGATCGATTTTGGCTGATGTTCTTGATCGGTAAAAAGAGTTATTGTTTGTATTGCTTGCTTGGGTTGATGATCGATTATGCGATCAATAATTCCATAGGCTAGAGCCTCGTCAGCCGTAAGATAAAAATCACGTTCTATATCGTGCCGTATTTTTTCTTTTGGTTGTCCGGTTGAGCGATGCAAAAGCTCAACTTGTGCCTCGCGAAACCGCTGCCCTTGAGCAGCTTGGATTTCCAGGTTAGTGATATCACCATCTGCTTCCCAAAGAGTTTGATGAAACATCAAAGTAGCAAATTCATAGGCTGAGCGCTCACCAGTCCCAGCAGCAAGTATTTCACAAGCCCCTGACAGTGCATGCCCAAGACAAATAGTATTAACCTTGGTCGCAAGTGAATGCATAATGGCAATAATGGCATCAGCATTGTAACCATTCCCACCGGCTGAATTGATATAAAGATTGATCGGTTGCTCCGAATTGGATCGATCCAATTTTAACAAGCTCTTGATCACAGGCTTGACCATATGATTTTCCAGCCGCCCAAGCAGAAATACATTTTTCGACATTGGTGAGTCATTCTCTGTCATGGCAATAACCTAAGCAGCTGCTAGTGTTTTGGCTTGTTCTTCTACTTCTTCAATGCTTCCAACCATATAGAATGCCTGTTCAGGCAGCTCATCAAGCTCACCATTGAGAATGCGCTTAAAGGCTTGTACTGTGTCTTTGAGCGGTACATACTTGCCTTGACGTCCTGTAAATGGCTCAGCCACAAAGAAAGGCTGACTTAAGAAGCGTTGAATTTTGCGAGCGCGATTGACAGCGATTTTATCCTCTGGCGCCAATTCATCCATGCCCAGAATGGCAATTATGTCTTGCAAGTCTTTATAGCGTTGCAACGTTTGTTGAACACCACGAGCAATTTCATAGTGTTCTTCCCCCACTACTTCTGGCTTTAAAGCGGTACTTGTGCTGGCGAGTGGATCAACAGCAGGATAAATTCCTAATTCAGCAATTTGTCTGCTTAACACTGTGGTAGCGTCCAAGTGAGCAAATGTTGTAGCAGGAGCTGGATCCGTCAAGTCATCAGCCGGCACATAGACAGCTTGAACTGAGGTAATTGAGCCATTCTTAGTTGATGTAATACGTTCTTGCAACTCACCCATCTCATTGCCTAATGTTGGCTGATAACCAACAGCTGACGGCATGCGTCCAAGCAATGCTGATACTTCTGATCCAGCTTGCACAAAACGGAAAATGTTATCGATAAACAAAAGCACATCTTGCTTACTCACATCTCGGAAATATTCAGCGACTGTCAGAGCCGACAAACCAACGCGCATGCGGGCACCAGGTGGCTCATTCATTTGTCCGTAAACCAGAGACACTTTATCAATGACGCCAGAATCTTTCATCTCTTGCCAGAGGTCGTTACCTTCACGCGTACGCTCACCAACACCACCAAAAACCGAGTAGCCGCCGTGGTGAACAGCAATGTTGTGGATAAGTTCCATGATGATCACGGTCTTGCCTACACCAGCCCCACCAAACAAGCCAACTTTGCCACCTTTGATATAAGGAGCAAGTAGATCAACTACTTTAATGCCTGTTTCAAAAACAATTGTGTCTGTTTGTAGCTCAGTCAACTCCGGACAAGGGCGATGAATAGACCAACGCTCTTCCGCTGCAATTGGACCACCTTCATCAACCACCTCACCCAGAACATTGATAATTCGTCCTAAGGTTGCCTTCCCTACCGGCACACTAATCGGTTCCTTTAAGTCAATTGCCTCCATGCCTCGCGTCATGCCTTCTGTGCCACTCATAGCCACAGATCTGACCCGATTGTCACCAAGCACTTGCTGCACTTCGCAAATAATTTTTAGATCATCTCCAGCTGGGTTTTTACCCCTGATTTCAAGAGCATGATAAATTTCCGGCAGATGACCTTCTGGAAACTCGACATCAATAACTGGACCAATAACTTGAACGACTTTGCCTACGGCTGTTTGAACGGCTGTACTCATTGCTACTCCGGCTGCTGACTTAATTAATACAAGGATTTTAGCAGCCTAAACTGCGATTCCGCCTGCTATTTATGATAGTTTTTGTATGCGCTCCGCCCGCTTATTAGTGCAAACTAATTTTGGTAATCCAATTGAAAAGCACCGCCTCCAAAAGATTTATAGCTGATTTAACGCGAGTGCTGGCGCTGGTATTAATCGGCACCTTTGGATACATGCTGATTGAGCGCTGGGATTTTTTAGATTCGCTTTTTATGACTGTCACTACTCTAACCACAGTTGGTTATGGGGAAGTACATCCATTAGACACAATTGGCAAAATCTACACAGTCATCTTAATTTTGAGTGGTGTTGGTCTTTTGCTTTATATTTTGGCTGATATGGTAGAACTTCTACTGACAGTCAATCTAGGACGCCGCCGCATGAAAGACAAAATTGCCAAACTAAGTAATCATTACATTATTTGTGGTTATGGCAGAACAGGTCGCGAGATCGCTCAGCACTTTCAGGGAAAACATATTGATTTTCTGATAATCGAACTCGATCAAGATGCTTTTCACCATGCTGAAAATGCAGGACTACTTGCTATTGCCGGCGACGCCTCCACTGATGAAATTTTGATTCAGGCTCAAATCAAAAAAGCTAAGGGAATTATTTGTGCCTTGCCGGATGACACAGCAAATACCTTCATTACCCTTTCAGCTAAAGGACTTAATGAGTCAATTGCCATTGTCTGTCGAGCCGGTCAACCTGGATCTGAGGCAAAAATGCGCCGCGCTGGTGCTCACATGGTCATTTCACCCTATGTCATTTGTGGCAGACGCATGGCAACAGCAGTTACCGAGCCTCTAGTCACTGAATTCTTGGACGTAGTCATGCACACACCAGGCTATGATTTACGCATGGAACAAATAAAACTGACGCCCAATTGTCGATTGGTGGGAGCAACAATAGCAGATGCCAATATCAAGCAAGAATCAGGTGCTATGATCCTGGCAATTAATCAAAATGGTAAGCTAGTTACCAACCCCCAACCCGATTTTGTTTTTGCCAGTGGTGATGAATTAGTTGCCTTAGGGGCACAAGATGGATTAGAACGACTCTCGATTTTAGCCGGTGCGAAATAAACTTCAAGGAAATTTTTATGACAAATGAAGCACAGTTAGACCCACAAGATGCCACAATCATGCTTGAAGGCGAAGATGGCACTTCTCACTCTTGCCAAATCCTCAATGTCTTTGAGTTTGAGAATAAAGAATATGCTCTTTTGCTAAAAACGGACGAAGTCAAAGACAAATCGACCGGCAAAGATAAAGCTACCGATCAAGATGAGGGTGCTTTGGTGATTATGCGTTTAGTTGAACGGGATAATCAATCAATTTTTCAGACCATTGAAAGCGATGATGAATTCAACCGCGTAGTCGCTCATATCCAACAACTGGCTATGCAAGAAGAAGAATCCGCCTCTTAAATAGGCTTCACAGTTGGAAAGGCAATCACGTCCCGAATTGATGGGCTATCTGTAAGTAGCATCACCAGCCTATCTATGCCAACACCAACCCCCATAGTTGGAGGCATGCCATATTCCATGGCCAGCAAAAAATCTTGATCAAGCGGCATAGCTTCAAGATTGCCGGCTGCTTTTTTAGCAGCTTGCTCAGTAAGCCGTTGTCGTTGATCTTCTGGATCAGTTAGCTCGCTATAACCATTAGCCAGTTCTCTGCCTGCCACAAATAATTCAAAGCGTTCCACTTCTCCAACTCTGGATCTATGTATCTTAGTTAAAGGTGAAACTTCGACTGGATAATCAATGATAAAAGTCGGTTGAATTAAAGTCGGCTCCACTAGAGTTTCAAATACTTCGTTAATCACTTCTCCACGTGTTTTTATCTCTTTTATCGGCACTTGTAGTTTTTCTGCCAGACGTTTTACTTCTGGCAAATCCACAACCCCATCAAAGTTAACACCTGTTACTTCTTTAATAGCTTCAATCATGCCAATGCGCCGCCAGGGTTTGGCAAAGTCTATTGTCTTTTCTGAATAGGGTAAAACCTGTTCACCAACAACATTCAATGCTGCTGTGCGCAACATCTGCTCAGTAAAATCCATCATATCGTTATAGTCACCATAAGCACAGTAAAGCTCAAGCATTGTGAATTCAGGATTATGTCTTGTGCTAATTCCTTCATTGCGAAAAACTCTGCCAATTTCGTAGACTTTTTCAAAGCCGCCTACAATCAATCTTTTCAAATGAAGTTCAGTAGCAATTCTAAGACATAGTTCTAAATCAAGTGCATTATGATGCGTAACAAATGGTCTAGCATCAGCTCCACCTGCCTCTACCTGTAATACCGGCGTCTCGATTTCTAGATATCCTTGCCCATCAAGAAATTGTCTTAAAGAGCGAATCGTCAATGATCGTTTTTTTAAAACATCTCTCACTTGGGGATTGATAAGCATATCAACATAGCGGTGCCGATAGCGCGCCTCTATGTCCGTAAAGCCCTGCCAGCTATCAGGCAATGGCTGCAATGATTTGCCTAAAATTTCATAGGCAATTACTTTAACTGAAAGCTCCCCTTGCTTGGTGCGCCGAATAGTACCGGTTGCCCCTAAAAAATCTCCTTTATCTAAAAGTTTTAATTGCTTTAGATAATCTTCACTCAAGTTTTCTTTGTGGCAAAACAGTTGGATTTTGCCCGATTCATCTACAAGATCTATAAACATCCAGGTGTTGCGCTCATTCATTATCCGTCCGCAAACACTGACAACATCTTCTGTTTCAGCGCCAGCTGGCAGGTCCGCATACTTTTCTTGAAGCTGATTTGCTTGATGCGTGCGAGTGAATTTATATGGGTACGGATTAACCTTGCTTGCGCGCAGGGACTGCAATTTCTCTATCCGTTGATCGCGCAATCTGGTACTGCTTTCCTCAGTAATTGACAATAGGAATTCTCCTTAATCTTCTTGACCCGAAGCAATAATTATATAAGGAATCGGTCATCTTTGTATGGGCGCCTGCCCTTATTCCGCATGATATACTTATACAGAATTATTTGTCTAATTGGCGGTAAAAGAATTTGGCACAGAAGCCCTCAGGATCAAGCGGAGCAGCAGAGCAACGCGTAGTCACAATTGAATTGAGAGACGAGATGAAGCGTTCCTTTATGGATTACGCCATGTCTGTCATTGTCAGCCGTGCCATCCCTGATGTTCGCGATGGGCTTAAGCCTGTGCACAGACGCATCATGTATGGCATGTACGAGCAAGGATTGGCGCCAACTGAGCGTTATCGCAAAGCCGCCAAAACAGTTGGTGAAGTTATGGGTAACTATCACCCTCATGGCGACTCGGCCATTTACGAGGCTCTCGTGCGTCTTGCTCAACCAAGTGCCAGCCGCTACGTCTTAATTGACGGGCACGGCAACTTTGGTGATCTGGATAATCCTCCAGCAGCTATGCGTTACACCGAAGCTCGCTTAGCACCTTTATCTATGGAAATGTTGGCTGACATTGAAGCAGAAACAGTTGATACCAGACCTAATTTCGATGATACCAAACGTGAGCCGGTTGTTTTGCCTTCACGTGTGCCCACTCTTTTACTAAATGGTTCAGCCGGCATTGCTGTTGGCATGGCCACCAATATTCCTCCTCATAATTTAACTGAAGTAATCAATGGCACAATCGCCAAAGTAGATAATCCTGAGCTAACATCACATGAGCTCATGCAATATATCAAAGCCCCCGATTTTCCTTCTGGTGGTGTAATCATGGGCACAGAAGGCATTACCGAAGCCTATACGACTGGACGTGGTTCTATTCCTGTGCGTGGTGTAGCAACAATCGAGCAAATTGCAGGCGGCGCTGGCCGTCAGTCACGCATGGCCATAGTTGTCACTTCTTTGCCTTATTTGATTGGTCCGGAAGCCTTTACCAGACGAGTTGCCGAGCTGGTGCGCGAAGAAAAAATCAGCGGCATAAGTGATGTTAACGACGAAACAGATCGCACAGGTATTCGCGTAGTCATTGAACTAAAACGCGATGCTCACCCAGATATCATTTTAAATAATCTCTATAAGCACAGCCAATTGCAACAATCTTTCCCTGTCAACACTCTGGCTTTAGTACGTGGACGTCCAGCCACCATGGGACTGTCTGAGATGCTTTCTGAGTTTATTGATCACCGCATCGAGGTAATCACTCGCCGGACAAAATTCCTCTTGCGTAAAGCCGAAGATCGCGCTCATATTTTGGAAGGCTATCTCAAAGCCCTTAAAAATCTGGACAAAGTCATTGCTGCTATTCGTGCTGCTGACACAACCGAGGAAGCACGCACAGCTCTCATATCCAAGTTTGATCTGGATGAAGCGCAAGCCAATGCCATTCTTGAAATGCAACTGCGTAGATTGACAGGCTTAGAACGAGGTAAAATTGAAAAAGAATACGCTGAGTTGACTAAGAAAATTGCTGAATATAAAAAGATTCTTGCTAATCGTCAATTAGTTCTCAATATTATCAAAGAAGAGTTAACTGAAATTCGCAATAAATATGGGGATGCCAGGCGCACTCGCATTGAAGGACAAGCAGATCTCGATTTATCGAACAAGGATCTCACTCCTAATGAACCCATGGCCATTTTCATCACCAAGCAAGACTACATCAAGCGCATGCCTCTTGATACTTTCAGAAGACAAAGACGAAACACACGTGGCGTCACAGGAGTTAAGCCAAAAGAAGAAGATGACCTCCAGCATTTTTTCACCGCCACTATGCATGATCGCTTGCTGGTCTTCACTAACCGCGGTCAGGTTTATTCGGTGGAAGTACTAGATCTGCCAGAAGGTGGACGTGCCGCCCGTGGCACGGCTCTAATTAATATTTTGCCTATTGGTCAAAATGAAACAGTCACCGCTGTCATACCAGTTTCCTCTTTTGCTGAAGACAGTTATTTAATTATGCTGACTCATCAAGCTTATATCAAGAAAGTACAAATGTCTGATTTAGCTAATATTCGACGCACTGGTATCATCGCCATTACTCTCAATGATGGAGATGAGCTTGGCTGGGTCAGACCATCTAATGGCAAGGCTGACGTTATGATTGGCACCGGAGATGGTATGTGCATCCGCTACAGTGAAGCTGAATTAAGACCAATGGGAAGAACTGCTCGAGGTGTGCACGCCATTACTTTAAGAGAGGGCGATAAAATTGTCGGCTTTGATGTTATTGATCCTAACGAGCAAGCTTTTGCTCTGATTGTCACCAATGATGGTTTCGGCAAACGGGTGAAGCTGGATGAGTTCCGCCAACAAGGACGCGGTGGTATTGGTTTAATTGGCACTAAGTTCAAGAACGCAGCATCCCGTATGGCCAGTTTAAGAGTAGTGCGTCCTGGTGATGGAGTGATGATTGCCACTGTCAATGGTATCGTCGTGCGTCAGCAAGTAGACAACATTAGCGCTCAAGGAAGAATGGCCACCGGTGTTCGCATTCAACAGCTGGGCGAAGACGACCAGGTAGTTTCCGTCACTTCTTTAGTTGAACCGAATGTCGAAGAAGGCGAGGATCCAACTTCTGTCACTGATAGTGATACACCTGCCGACACTCCACCTGAAGTTGATTAGGATTTGTTAATTTAACTAGAACTATCGAGACGGTTCTTCTTCGCGCAGAACGTAGCCTTCGCCTCTTACTGTTTGAATCAACCGCTTGGCAGTAGCATCCTCCAGTTTTGAGCGCAGATATCTGATGTATACCTCAATGACATTTGATTCGCCAATGAAGTCATAGCCCCAGACTTTATCGAAAATGAATTCGCGTGACAGTACTTGTTCAGGATATTGCATAAAAAGCCTGAGCAAATCAAACTCTTTGGCTCTTAGATCTAATTGACGTTCACCACGCTTGACCACGCGATTGAGCTGATCCATCCATAGATCTGCATAAGTAAGAATGCCTTCTTGTGGCTTACGTCTCATGACAGCTCTAATACGTGCCAAAAGTTCTTCTGTCGCAAATGGCTTTGTCAAGTAATCATCAGCACCACTATCAAGTCCAACTACTCTGTCGCCAACACCATCTTTAGCTGTCAACATAATCACTGGTACTTTGGAAATGGCTCTTAGTCTCTTACAAACTTCCACTCCATCAAGCCCAGGCAACATGATGTCCAAGAGGACCAGGTCTGGTTGCTCTTTTTTGAACAAATCCAAGCCTTGATTGCCTTCATGAGCCACCGACACCTGATAGCCCTCGTAGCCTAGCTCCAGTTCAATAAGGCGAGCGATATTCACGTCGTCTTCAATGATCAGAACTTTCAAATTACTCACTATCCGCTCCTCTTGCCGCCCTACTTATATTAACCCTATTCAATATGGCATGTTCTTTTTAATTTGTCTATTTGTCAGCAAGAAGCCTTGAAAACCTTGCCAGACATCTTATTTCCGTCCCCACAGCTAAATTTTTGTCAGCTTTGGGAAGAGTAATGTTGATCCTTGCCAACTCAGATCTACAGTAGATGATTGTAACCTAATTTTGCTAATACTTTAACAGCAATTCAATATGCAGTTCACCAATCTAAATGTCCCATTAACATATCAAGTTTTGCATTTTGATAGCTAGCCAACATGCACTTTTGGCCTAAGCAGTGGATCCGGCTCAGCTTCTCTCAATATTTCTCGAGTCACTGGTGCTGTTTCACCTTCTCCTAAAAAGAGATACCTTGTGATGTAGATAACCGGATTTCCTTCAGTCCATCCTAAATAAAGATGGGGAATCTGCTTTGTCTGATCTCGAATAAAAAGCAAAAGAGCGGCCAGCGCATTAGGAACAGCCGGGCATTGGCATTTTAAAATTTTGTATTGACCAAAACGAACGCCTGCCACATCCAATACATCATCCCCAAAATCAGAAGCATCACTAACGACCACTTCCAAAAAGATAATCTCATCCTCAACAATATTGTGTGTTTCACACGCTTCAAGAGCTTTACGAGCATAATCAACACTCCCAGGTCGGTGCGCAACCAGTCTTATGCCTGTATCGGCTTGACAGGCTTCAGATATAAAAGTCTGAGCCACCTCATCCAATACAACCATTTGCACACGCAGCTCGGTAGAGCGCACAATGCGTGAAATCAAAGAAACAGCCAAAATCACCAAAATAAAGAAAGAAGCAATCTTAATACCGTCTGGCCGCTCAATTGTATTAGCAATAGTTGTGTAGATAAAAACAAGAGTAATGGCAAAAAAGCCAAGACGTTGCAAAACACTTTCTTTCCAAGCAATCAACGTTGATGCTAGTGCTGCTGAAGTCATAAGTACTAAAACACCCGTAGCATACGCAGATCCTTGAGCATCAACATCAGCGTTAAACAAATAAGTCACAACAAAGGCTACTGCTGTAAAAAAGATAACCAGAGGTTTTTGCGCCCTTGCCCAATCAGGAGCCATGCCATAGCGAGGCAAATAGCGTGGCACCAGATTTAGAAGCCCAGTCATGGCTGAAGCCCCAGCAAACCAGAGAATTAAAATTGCACTGAAATCATAAGCAGTACCAAAGTAATGTCCTAGATATTTATGAGCAAGGTAAGCTAGGGCTCGTCCATTAGCTTGCCCACCTGATTGAAAATCGCCGGCAGGAATAAGAATTGTAGAGGCAAAGGAACTGCCAATCAGACCAATGCTCATAATTATGGCAGCCGTGAAGAGCAAACGTTTGGTATTGGCAATTCTAACTTTCGGGTGCTCCGGATCATCCTCAACGTCTCCGCGAATCAGTGGCATTGTCGTTACACCCGTCTCAAATCCAGATAGTCCAAGCGCCAGCTTAGGAAATAGCAAGCAAGAAATTGCCACCATTTGCCAGATAGAACCATGTTGGACAAATAGAGCAGCCACCCACTCTTTTACTGATGGCCAGTGAAAAACTAACTCCCCAAGTGAACAGCTAATTACAATTGCATTGAGCACAAGATAAACAAAAACAAGAACAACCGAAATACCTATGGCTTCTCGAAATCCTTTAAGAAAAATTGCCCCTAACACAAACAGCATGAAAAGAGTAATTCCCATCTTATTTTGCAGCCAAAACGGCATCCAGGGGTTTGCCGCCAGGTGAGTTGCAGCATCAGCTGCCGATAGAGTAATAGTAATAATGAAATCAGTAGCAGCAAAACCAAGTAAACACAGAACAAGTAACTTACCTTGCCAACCAGGCAACAAATGTTCAAGCATCGAAATGCTACCCTGACCATGTGGGCTGTGCTCTGCCACTTTGTTATAGACAGGCAAAGCACCAAAGAGGGTAAGCAGAACAAGAATAATTGTAGCCAGAGGTGACAGCAATCCTGCAGCCAAATAAGCAATCCCGGTAGCATAACTAAGTGAAGAAAAATAATCGACGCCAGTCAGACACATGACACGCCACCAACTTGTCTGCTCAGTAGTGTGCTCCAAGTGCTGTTGTATATTTGACATTCCACCAAAAAACCACAGTGAAAATTGTTTTTTTAGTTCAGATAGAGAAATCACATGCAGTTCCTTATAAATGCTTTTCTCCTTGCACTACCATAGTTAACTCAAGCAACATTCTTTTCATTTTCATGATCTCTGCTGCCAGCTGTCTGAGCATTGCTTGACGCACCATTAGTGTATCAATTGTTAGTCCTTTCTGGTGAGCAACACTAGCCGTAATTACATCCAGTTGTTCTTTTGATTGTCTATTGGTAAAAGCAGTAATGTTCTTATCAGTAATCCATCTGTCTATAAGTTGGTCTTTGCGTGCTTTGTCATTAGTATCCCCTGCTGGAGCTGTGTTTAAGAAATCCCACACCGGTTTTGGATATTCAATTTCACTATTAATAGGGTAACCAAACAATTTAGCAAGCATATTGGGATCGCTGTCAGACAAGCAACGTTTGCCGTTATATTGATGCATGGCATAAAGAGAAGCTATGGAAGGAACAATACCTGCCAAAATTCCGTTTATACCAGAAGAAATTGAAAAGCGAGGATATTTGTAGGTAGGAATATCGAGAGCCTCTGCTACTGCCCATAAAGCCCCATTAGTATAAAAACTAGCGGCATTGGTTCTGGCCACAGTTTTGTCTCGGCTATTTTCATAAGTTGCAAGAATTTCGCTATAAATATTTTCTTCAGCGTCAATCTCAGCTAAAGTGAAGTCAATGGATAAACTAGCAGTAGCTATGATTTGATCAGCCTGCAGAAGTGATTCTGTTAACTCTTGTCTGAGAGCCAGATTTTCCAAGGTAATTGGTCCGGAAATTTCCTTAACTTGAGCACGCAATTCGGCAATGTGCTCCAATACTGGTGTGAGCTTAAGGTTATCTGCCATCTGCAATGTATTTGGGGACAGATTTTTGGCAAATATATTTATTTTGGTCTTGAGAATTTGTCCTGGCAGCGCCACTGTATTAGCCTGCGGTTCACCAACCACGGCAGAAGCTATATTCACCATAGATTGAGCATCAGCAACCGGTACAAAGTAACTGAAATTAAGGCTCAGAAAAGAGCAGGCAAAGACATAACGCCAAAGTCCCATCAGCTTGTTCCCCAACTGTCGGCAAAATTCTTATCTTGTCAATTCAAAGAATTATACTATAAAGCACTCATGCACCTTGTTGAGCTTTTTCGGAAAGCAGGGCACGCTCGACAGCAAGAGCAATTTGATTGACAAAAGTCTCAAGCAAATGCATTTCCTCAGGATGTAAAAATCGTTTTGGTTGAGATGCCAACACTCCAATGACACCAATAATTCCGCCTGTTCCACGCAATGGCATGTAAATTGCCTTAGCTCCTGGTAATGTCGCTGTTCCTGCTCCGGCTGGCTGACCATTGATGAATACCCATTGAGCCACGCCAAACTCATGGGCATCAACAGCAAATGAATTTTCCAGCGCTGGAACTACAGATAACGTACCGTCATTTGCTAGACAAATAGCTACTTTACTATCAAAAACATCTTTTATGTGTTTCGCTGAAGTTGCAAGAACCGCTTCCTTACTTACCGCCACTGCAAGATCTCGCGTCATAGAATAAAGGGCAGCTGTATGCCTTTCTCTTTTTTTAGCCATTTCCGCCTGGTGACGAGCAGTAAATGTCAACGTGCTTAGCGTTAATGCTGTAATCAGCATGATTGCTAGCGTAAGCAAATATTGTGTATCAGAAACAGCAAAGGAAAAACGTGGTGGTATAAAAAAGAAATCACAGGCAGCTACACTAAGTATTGATGAAGCAATGGCTGGCCCCCTACCCCAGCGCACAGCAATGATCACAACGGCTAATTGGTAGATCATCACTAAATTGACCAAAGCAAAGTGATTAAACATAACTGCAGCCAGTAAAGTGGCTATGGTAACAACAACAAAGGCTTTGCCATAAGTAAGATAATTAACATGAGATGATGGATTAGTACGATCAATTATTTCAGGAGGTGCACTCTCTCCTGTAATGACAGCAACATCAATGTTGCCACTACGCCGTATTACTTCATCAACAACCGAACCAAAAAGAATTTCTTGCCATCGAGGTCGTGCTGGTTTACCAATGATAATCTCTGAGACATTTTTTCGTTCTGCATAAGATACCAATTCTTCACTAACATTTGTACCTGTAAGAACAGTGGTTTTGGCTCCTAATTGTTCAGCCATACGCAAAGTTTGGATCAAACGACTGCGGTCTTTTTCTGGTAAACGCAAATAAAAAGGGGTCTCCACATATGCAACTAACAATTCTGCATCTAAAGCCGACGCTCTGCGTTTAGCTGTTCTAACAACTTTGATTGATAAGGGGCTTGGCCCTACACAAACTAGAATACGATCAGCAGCTGGCCATATTTGCTTCACGGACTCATCAGTACGATATTTTTGCATCTGCTTGTCTACACGGTTAGCCGTTGAACGCAAAGCCAGCTCACGTAAAGCTATAAGATTGCCTTTGCGAAAAAAGTTCTCCAGTGCAAAAGCAATTTTTTCCGAGACATAAACCTTGCCCTCTTTCAACCGTTGAATTAATTCATCTGGTGGCAAATCCACCAACTCTAATTCATCCGTCCTCTCGAAGAATGAATCAGGTACAGTTTCACGGATGGTTACATTTGTAATTTGAGCAACAATATCATTAGCACTATCCAGGTGCTGAATATTCATTGTTGTATCAACATTTATTCCAGCTTCCAGCAACTCTTCTACATCTTGCCACCGCTTATCGTGCCTACAGCCTGGAGCATTGGTGTGCGCCAATTCATCAACAAGAATATAGGTTGGCTTGCGGGTAAGAGCGGCATCAAGATCAAATTCTGCAAATTGAGTACCGCGATATTCAAGAATTTTCGGCGGTAAAATTTCTAGGCCAGCAAGAAGCGCTTCTGTTTCTTTACGTCCATGTGTAACCACACATCCTGCCACTACATCAACGCCATCGGATAATAGTTCTCGAGCAGATTCAAGCATTCTGTAAGTTTTACCAACACCAGCAGCTGCCCCAAGAAATATCTTCAGTTTGCCTCGAGATCGCTCAGATTCTTCTTTTTGCACTCTGGCTAGTAATTCTTCAGGGTTAGGTCTTGATTCGGTCATAATTTAATTTATGCTCTCTCTTCTCTAGTGGGCAGTGCTAAAGCTCAGCCCCTACATATATACTTCCATTATTGTTTCAGTTGATCTAAATCTAGGTTGAGAACTAAAACATTGACTCTTGGTTCACCTAATAAATCGAATTGACGTTCTTCTATATGATTATGCACTAGTTTAACAATTATGCTAAAAGGTAATTTTCGGACCCTGGATATCCTGGCAGCTTGCAGCAAAGCATTGGTTGTGGAAATATCAGGATCTAGCCCAGAGCCTGAACGCGTTACTGCATCTACTGGTACTTTTTGATTGACAGAAAGACCGTTTTCATTTCTATATTGTTCTGCAAGCTGTTTTACTCCAGCAAATGTTTCATCAATATCTTTACTATTTGGATCATCAATCTGCCCAACTATAAGTTTTTTGGAAGTTGGTCCTAAATTAGTTCCACCAGATGCAACACCATCGTAACCGGCTCCAGCTGCTGAAGGACGAGGATGAAAATATCCAAGGTTGGTAAATGACTGACCAATGAGTTTTGAGCCTATAACTTTACCTTCTTGATTGTGGATCAAAGAACCATTGGCTTGATCTGGAAATAAGAATTGAGCAATGATTGTAATTACAAAAGGAAATATCAATCCGGTTAAGATCGCAAGCACAAGAGTGGCACGGATAGCTGGAAGAATTTGGTTGAACATCATGACCTCCTAATTATTTCACCGGTGCCAGCTGAAGAAAGACAATCACATGATCAATCACCCAGATACCGGGAAAAGGTATTATCAAACCACCCAATCCATAAATAAAAAGATTTCTTCTAAGTAATGCTTCTGCATTCATTGGCCGATAAGAAACACCCCGCAAAGCTAAAGGGATCAAAGCAATAATGATCAAAGCATTGAAAATAACAGCAGCTAATATTGCTGATTGGGGAGAATGAAGCTTCATGATGTTTAATGCCCAAAGAGGACCACGACTATCTGATTGCCAGGCATATAGCATGCCAAACATGGCTGGCAGGATAGCAAAATATTTTGCTACATCGTTAGCTATAGAAAAAGTGGTCAGCGCTCCACGAGTCATGAGCAATTGTTTGCCAATTTGCACCACTTCAATTAGCTTAGTCGGATTAGAGTCAAGATCAATCATATTGCCGGCTTCTTTTGCTGCCTGTGTGCCTGTATTCATAGCCAGTCCCACATCAGCTGCAGCTAATGCCGGCGCATCATTTGTGCCATCACCAGTCATGGCTACAAGCCGCCCGCCTATTTGTTCACGCCGAATCAGCTGCATCTTTGTTTCCGGCGTTGCTTGTGCTAAAAAATCATCCACTCCAGCTTCACTTGCTATAGCTGCAGCAGTCAGTGGATTATCTCCAGTAATCATAATAGTGCGAATGCCCATAGCACGTAATTGTTCAAAGCGTTCTTTGATCCCACCTTTTACCACATCTTTTAAATAAATTACCCCTAAAGCTCCCCGCACATTGTTTGCTACCACTAAGGGAGTACCACCTGCTTGCGATATAGCAGTTACTTCTTTATCCAATTCTGGTGGAATAGTCATACCCAAGTCAGTAACAAACTTATAAATAGCATCTGCTGCCCCTTTGCGTATTTGTTTGCTGCGTAAATTGACTCCACTCATACGCGTATGGGCGCTGAAAGATATGAATTGCGCTCCCACTGAAGCCAGTTGCCTTTCTCTTAACCCTGTTTGTTTAGCTAGAGTAACGATAGAGCGCCCTTCTGGGGTTTCATCAGCCAAAGACGAAAGCTGTGCCGCGTCCGCCAGCACTCTATCTGATACTCCTGGGACAGGAATAAATTTTACCGCCTGTCTGTTCCCTAAAGTGATTGTTCCAGTTTTATCAAGCAAGAGTGTATCTACATCCCCTGCAGCTTCAACTGCTTTTCCACTCATAGCTAAAATATTATGTTGTAAAACTCTGTCCATACCTGATATGCCAATAGCCGACAATAAGCCGCCAATAGTAGTAGGAATCAGGCAAACTAACAAAGCAACAAGAGAAAAAATATCAGGTGGTTGACCAGTTTGTGCAGCTCGAACAGAATAAATAGCAAATGGCAAAAGAGTTGCCACAGCAAATAGAAATATAATTGTCAGTCCGGCTAAAAGTATATTAAGTGCAATTTCGTTTGGTGTTTTTTGACGCTCAGCCCCTTCAACTAGAGAAATCATCCGATCTATAAATGTCTCTCCTGGCTGAACAGTAATTTTAATTCGCAACCAATCAGACAAAACTGTAGTACCACCAGTAACAGCACTACGATCACCACCACTTTCTCGAATTACTGGAGCTGATTCACCTGTAATTGCACTTTCATCTACAGTAGCCACACCTTCTATGACTTCGCCATCACTAGGAATAATTTCGCCTGCTTTGACCAGAACAATATCACCTTTTTTAAGTGAGGTTGCCGGCACAATTTCATGTTCACCTTTGGTTAATTCAAGACATGCTGTTGTTTGTTTACGATTACGTCTTAAAGTATCAGCTTGGGCTTTCCCTCGGCCTTCAGCCATTGCTTCAGCAAAATTGGCAAAAAAGACAGTGAACCACAACCAGATAGTAATCTGTCCCTCAAATAAAAGAATGCCAGAAGTAATCCCATGTGCTGCATCCCGAAAAAATAAGATAGTTGTAAGCACTCCACCAACTTCCACAACCAGCATAACTGGATTTTTGGCCATCAAAAGCGGATTTAGCTTAATCACAGCATCTTTAATCGCTCGCTTAATGATTGCCGGCTGAAATAAAGGTTTCCGTTTGCGTTCCGGGATCGGTACAAGACTAAGTTGATCTTCCATGACTCTAAAACTCCTGAACTTAGAAAAGATGACCATTTTCCATCAGAAAATGCTCAACAATAGGACCAAGTGTCAATGCCGGAAAGAAAGTTAAGGCCCCAACAATCAGTATTACATTGATAAGCAAAATTACAAAAAGTGATCCATGCGTAGGAAAAGTACCACTTGTTGGTGGAATATATTTTTTTGCCGCCAATGCTCCGGCTAGTGCTAAAACTGGGATACTCATAAAGAATCGCCCAAGCAGCATCGCTAGAGCCAAAGTAATATTATAAAAGGGTGTGTTGACATTGATGCCAGCAAATGCTGAGCCATTATTACCCGTGGCAGAAGAAAAAGCATATAAGATTTCTGAAAAGCCATGCGGCCCAACATTATTGACATTGTTATATGTTGCACCAGATGCATTGAGAATATGTTTAACTGGCAGTTCAAGAACAGAAGCTAATGCAGTAAAGATTAAGATGGAAGCAGCAGCAGCCAAAATAAAAAGCATGGCCATTTTTACTTCTTTCTTTTCAATTTTTTTGCCTAGATATTCCGGTGTACGTCCAACCATCAAGCCAGCAATAAAGACAGTCAATACAGCAAAAATCAACATGCCATAAAGACCAGATCCTACTCCACCAAAAATTACTTCACCCAACTGGATATTAAGCAGAGGAACAAGCCCAGCTAATGGTGTAAGAGAATCATGCATGCAATTCACAGCACCACAACTAGCATCGGTTGTAACAGTGGTAAATAAAGCAGAATTAGCTATGCCAAAGCGAACTTCTTTGCCTTCTAGATTGCCACCTAGATCACCTAACTTAGCTGTGGAAATTTCAACACCTTGCTTTGCTATAGTTGGATTGCCTTTCGCTTCAAAAAAATAGCAAGTGCTTACACCGGCTAGAAAAAGAAAATAAACAGCAGCAAGTATTGCCCAACCCTGACGAGTGTCTTTTACCATGTGACCAAACGTGTATATGAGCCCCGCTGGGATAATAAAAATCGAGAGCATTTGCACAAGATTGGTCAGTGGTGTTGGATTCTCAAAAGGATGGGCGCTATTGGCATTAAAGAAACCACCACCATTAGTACCAAGCATTTTAATTGCTTCTTGCGAAGCCACTGGTCCTTGCGCTATCGTCTGCTTTGCTCCCTCCAAAGTAGTTGCATTTATATATGGTGCGAGATTCTGAACAACGCCTTGCTCCACCAAAAAAATGGCATAAACAAAAGACAGGGGCAAAAGGATAAAAATAGTGCAGCGCACAAGATCTCTCCAGAAATTGCCAATTGTTTGACTTGAATGGCGAGCAAATCCCCGCACAAGCACAATAGCCACTGCAATACCACAAGCAGCCGAAACCCAATTGTGAAAAGCAAGAGCGAGCATTTGCGACAGATAAGACATTGTGCTTTCACCGCTATATGCCTGCCAATTTGTATTAGTAGTGAAGGAAACTGCCGTGTTAAAGGCCAGATCCGGCGTCATTTGAGTAGCATAAGCCGGGGATGTTGCTGTCGAAAAACTCATTGGATTGAGAGGTAAGAAACCTTGCAGCCTTAGAACAATATAAGTAAAAAGCAGTGAAATTAAAGAGAAAGAAAGAAAGGCCAAAGCATATTCTTTCCAGGACATCTCATGCTTAGGATCAATACCAAACAAACGCGTAATCGCCCGATCGCAAAAGGCAAGGGCAGGCTGCAAGACTCCTCCTTTGTCTTCCATAACTGCTGCAATATAAAGACCAAGTGGCTTAGTGCACACTAGAATCAGTATTGAAAAAATTAGGATCTGAACCCAACCAATCAGGGTCATAAAAACCTACTTAAAATCTCTCAGGAGCAAGCAAGGCAAAAAAGAGATAGATAGATAATCCAACTGCCGCAATGGCAGCAAGAGTATAATCAAAGATCAACTACGACCCCCTCACATCACTTGCTAAAAAACTTACAGACGCTCGCACCCATAAACATAAGCCGCGCTGAGCACAAAGAACAGTACTGTAATTAGCACATAAAAAGCATCAATCATAAGTAGAGATTTTAGTGATAATCACTTGCACAATGTCAGGCTCCTATATATCGCAGATATCAACAGGTTTTCAATACTGAAAACCAAACCATAGTGCCGATGACAATCAAACGCTATCAAATTATTGGTTAAAATATCAAGCCCTTATTAAGATCATTGCAGGCAATCCTATTTAAGGTCTTCCAAACTGAACACGTCCTTGCTATATGGCTTTTCTTTGGTATAGCGAATGGCATTCTTTGGTCCCACAATACATCCCTTGATTGTGCCTGTCATAATGCCCACAGGTAGCGCTGCTGGACGTCCCCAAAACTTCCAAGAAAAAGTATCGCTATCATATGCATGAAATATGCCTTTAATATCTTTCCTACTCAGACGCACAATAGCTAACGGTGTACCCACAACTATGCCTGTTACCGCCCCTAACACTACTAGAGGAGCTGCACATATACTCTTGACTGCACCTTGGTCATCGGCTAACCCAGAGGGAACTAAGCAAGCGCTAAGTAGCACGGCATTGACAATAGCGAGCAAGATCTTCTTTACGTCCATTCTTTTGAGTCCTTATTCGACATCTTTTCCAAGACTGAACTGCTCACAGCTAAATGGTTTGTCGGTATTGCACATACTTTGCTTGAAGGCATAACAGGGTGCTTCAAGAAAGCCTGTGACCACACTAAATGGCAACCAGAAAGCACCTGCTGCAACCACTGCCACTTTATTATTAGTATCGCCGATAATTCCACGAACACCTTCTTTCTCGTCCCAAGCTGCTCTGCGCACAAAGCATATTGGTGTTCCTACAACCGTACCAACAAATGCTCCTAGAACTCGCTTGGGTACAGATGGTTTGGAAGATAAGCTGTTTGGAGGAGTATTTGCACTAACCTTAGCATCTGCTAAGACAGTAGAAGCAAATACAAAACACAAACAAAATAAAGCAACAGAGGTACTGAAAATCTTCATTGTGGATAAGTTTGATGTTCTTTCTTTTTGAGATGATATGATTTGTGCCGTCACCATCTTTAACATATATATTTTACACACATGGCTATCAACCAAAAGCCCGGTTTAAAGCAGTCATCTCTGCCACTACTTTTATTTTGCTTAGTCAGTTTAACACAATTGCTAGTCGCAGCCTCCGCGCAAGTAACTGATTCCAAATCCACACAGCCTAATGTGTTACTCGCATTGCAAGGAGCAGATTACAGTACTCTTGCAATACCAGCATCCTCATCAGCAAATAACGATGCTGTAAATGCACCTCAGATTGCCGATAACACGCAGCCCATTACTGCAGGCTCACCACATCCTGCTAACAATAATTTACCAGTTGCATCTCAACCTGCAATTTCTTCTCCAACAACATCATCGTCTGCTACTCCTTTTGCTCCTGAAGGAGATCTAAGACGTGCCTTCCCCTCTCCATATGATTCGGTATTTCCTGGCACTGAATTTCTTGGTCCAACCATTGGCGTCCCAGACACTGATCCAGTATATCCTCTGGAAGCGGCCATTTATCAAGCCTGTCCAGCACTTCAAAAGGCTCGCATTAAAATATATGGTTGGGCCAACCCAGGAATGGATTACAGCACTTCCCATCACTCAAATATTCCACTCACTTACGCCATTGTCCCTAACCGTCTTGAACTTGATCAACTAATTCTCCGTTTTGAGCGTACACCAGATACCGTCCAGACTGAACATAAAGACTGGGGGTTCCGCGTCACTAACTTGTTTGGTCTCGATTATCGTTGGACTACAGCTCTTGGATGGTACCCAGCCAGCCGAGAACTGCTCAATCACAACTATCAGTATGGCTATGATCCTGTCGAGCTTTATGGGCAGTTGTATTTTCCCAAAATAGCCAAAGGCATGCTCTTGAAATTCGGGCGCTATATTTCGCCACCCGACATTGAAGCACAGTTGGCTCCGGATAATTACTTATGGACCCACTCCATTATGTTTACCGTTGATGCTTACACTCATACAGGCATTGAATCAACTATTAAGCTCAATAATCAGTGGACTATTCAAGGAGGCATACACGCAGGCGATGATATGGCCCCCTGGGCACCAGGTGCCATTCCAACAGCTGAAGCCTACATTCGCTGGGTTTCTAAGAACAACAAAGACTCCTTCTATGGCGGTGTGGATTCTATTAATAATGGTCGGTTCCGATTAGCCAAAGAAGTAGAGAGAGCTGCAGCTGTTGCAGCTTTCACAGGCATGCCTGCTACTAAGATTCCTGCACACGATAATTTGCAGCAATTCAATCTCACCTGGAGTCATGCTTTTAACAGCCGCATTCACACAACCACTGAAGCATATTACCTTTATACATTTGATGCTCTAGAAGGTGGAACGGTTAATAATGGACCACCAAAACCGTTTGCTGCTCTCACTGGTCCAGGGGCATTCCTCCCTGGCTATTCTCAAGCCTGGGGAGTGGTTAACTACACACAATTCAAGATCTCTAACAAAGACTTCATATCAGTTCGACCAGTTGATTATCTTGGTGATGTCAGAGGTTGGCGGACAGGCTTTCCCACAACTTATGCCAGTTGGACGATCGGCTGGACGCATCGCTTTTCCGATTTGCTTTCTTTTCGTCCTGAAATTAGATATGAGCGAGCTTTGAATGGGCATCAAAATCCATATGATAATGGCAATCGCAGATATCAATTTACCTTTGGAGCAGATTTAATTCAACGTTTTTGAAAGAGGAGTTATGCAAAAAATAGTGATTGGTGTTATGGGACCTGGGGTTGGGTCAAGAGAGGCAGACAAACAAAATGCCTTTGAACTGGGTAAGTTAATTGCTGCTCAAGGCTGGGTTTTGCTTAGTGGTGGCAGAGGTGAGGGCGTCATGGATGCTGTTAACAAAGGTGCAAAATCTGCTGGTGGGTTAACAGTTGGTGTAATTCCAACTGGAGACAATGCCTCTACATCAGAAGCTGTTGATATTTCAATCATAACCAGCATGGGCAGTGCCCGAAATAATATCAATATACTTTCAAGCGCTGTTGTAATTGCCTGTGGCATGGGCTCCGGCACCGCCTCTGAAATTGCTTTAGCTATTAAAGCCAAAAAATCAGTTATTTTGCTCAATGATAGTCAAACAAGCAAAGACTTCTTCAAAGAAATCGGCGGAAATCTTATTCACATAGTTCAAACTCCAGCAGAAGCAATCAAAGTGTGCCATGCCATACTTGGATCTTAGTATTCAATTCCATTAAGCCAGTAACAGAACACAAATGCTAACTGATATAGAAAAAACAAAACAAATTATTGCAGATAATATCTACATGACTTTAGCTACTGCATCTTCCGATGGCAAACCATGGATTTCGCCTGTCTTTTTTGCTTATGATGAACACTACAATCTTTTTTGGGTATCAAGTAAAGATTCTCTACATTCGAAGCTGATAAGGAAGAATCCTCATGCAGCCATAGTTATCTTTGATTCAAGAGCTCTAGAAGGAAATGGAGACGGTGTCTACTTTGAAGTCGAGGTGTTTGAATTATCTGACACAGTTGAGATAGAACGAGCCATGCAAATTCTTGGGCAAAGAGTAACAGTCGACGAATTTAGAGTTAAGCAAATTAAAGAGGTTACAGGAAGTGCTGTTTGGCGTATCTATAAGGCTGTTCCAAAAATAATTTCCAAGCTAGTCGAGGGTGAGTACATCAACGGCCAATATGTCGATAAGCGCATCCAAATAAATTTGCTATAGTTTAAATTGCAAGGAATTCTTTGTGTCAAAACAGCTAGCACAAAATTTACACAAGTTATTAAAACAACACAGCAATAAGCGGATCGTTGTTATTGGTCCAACCTGCACTGGCAAGACAACTCTTTTATCTCAAATTCCGGAAGCCCAAGACATGGACAAGCTTGTGTTTCCAAAGCTAAGCAAAGAGGAGTCCGACTATGTTTGTCAAACTCCTTGGACAGAGAAAATTGGACAAACAATGGTCCGATTTGCCAAAGAACGAGTTGTAGTTCAGCCTGGTAAACCAGTTTTTGGCACTGTTGTATTAAATTGTGATCTACTCATTTATTTGAGCATCAGTGATCAGTTGCTAAAAGAGCGCTGCTTATCCCGAAACGTTGACTTTCTCGATGCGAAAAACATGCAGGCTCAGATCGAGACAGAAATAAAAGAATCTATGTTACCCAGAATTGATTTTTCTATCGGCTAATTTAACCAACGACTAGATTAAAATGGCTGAGTTACCTATGTAGTTTCAGCTGTTTGATCACCCGTTAGAAAAACTGCTGAAAATCTAACAACATTAAAATTGGCAGAAATCTAGAGTTGAACGCCTCATCTAGTCATGTTCGATTGAACTTTTTTGCCTAGTTTTTCGTTAATAAGAAAAAGAGCAGATTTTCTAACGCCCGATCAAAGGAGGAAAGACCTATGTGGACAGCAGCCAGTGTTCGTCGTGAAATTTATAATTTTATAGGAGATAAACCTTTTTCTATACGAGACTTTCTTAATTTTGGTCCTCGTGCTGCAGTTGATCAAGTCTTTTATAGAATGGTTAAAGCCGGAATAATCATTCGTATTGCCAGAGGATTGTATATAAAAGATGGGGCTCCAACGCCATCAGTGCATGAAGTAGCAACACTTAAGGCAAAGACATTTAATAAGACTATTGCCATTCATGGTTCAGAAGCTGCTCAAGCTCTAGGAATTGATGCTCCAGCTCAGGGCTTAAGACCGGCTAGCGACATGAGGGAAGTTGTTGAAACACTTAAGCGCAATGCTGAAGTTAATCCTGAACCAATATATGCAGTAAGCGGCAGATCAAGTACTTTTCGCTATGGTGATAAAGTAATTCGCTTCATAGGCACAAGTTCAAAACAAATGGCATTAGCAGATGATCCAGTGGGTTTGGTAATTCGAGCTCTTGCCTACGTAGGGAAAGAAATTTGTGATGCTTACATTGTTTCTTGCGCTGTAAGAGGTTTTAATTGGACTGAGCGTGATAAACGCAGAGAATCCAGACAATATATGTATGCCTGGATGGACAAATGCTTCAACGACATTATCAAAACATACAAACGCAAGCAAGCGTTTGCGTAAATTGTAAAATATCTTGATTATTCTTGTTGCCTGAGCACTTTAGCACGCACAGAATTTATCACAATAAAGAGCGCTGCCCTCATCCAGATAGCAGCATACACTAGGGTATTAAATGGAGCCCAATAATTGGGAGCCAAATGCTTGCGGTAAAAAACTGCCATGCCTTTGTGTAAATCAATTGTTGTCCCAACAGGCCTTAATCGACTTGATGCCCCATGGGTATGATAAATAACCGCTTCAGGTAGATAAAAAATCTGAAAGCCTGCTTGCTTAATTCGCCAGCACCAATCCATATCTTCACAAAACATGAATATGTCTTCGTCCAATAAGCCAATTTGATCAATCACTTTGCGGCGCACCATCATGCACGCACCTGATAGTACATCCACTTCTATGCAAGCATCTGGATCTGCATAAGTCAAATTGTATTTTGAGAATAATTTACTTTTGGGGAAAAGTTTGCTTAAGTAAGTCATGCGAAAAAAAGCAGCAGCAGGTGATGGGAAAGAGCGGCGACAGGCAAGTTGCAAACTTCCATCTTCATTTAATACTTTAGGTCCAACAGCGCCGCATTGTGGATGACTTTCCATAAATGTCGACATTTTGCTGATTGCATTGGCATTAATAACAGTATCTGGATTGAGCAAAAGAATAAATTCCCCAGATGTCTGGGGAATAGCTTGATTACAGGCTTTGGAGAATCCAGCATTGCTGCTATTGGCCAACACTTTAACATAAGGAAATTGCTTAGCCAAAATCGATAGCGTCTCATCACCTGAAGCGTTGTCTACCACATAAATTTCAAATTGTTCAGCTTGCCCATCCATTTGCAACGATTGCAAACAGTTGGTCAGTAATTTAGGTGTTCGCCAACTAACAATTACGATTGATACTTTTGCCATTTCCCAATTATACCTACGAAAACAAACACCTAAGAAACACAATCGAGTGCTCGTTTTAGATCGTGAATAACATCATCCGGATTTTCAATACCGACTGCTAACCGAATGCCTCCTGGATCAATGCCAGCAGATATTTGCTCAGTTGCTGAATAAGTGACATGCGTCATAGAAGCTGGGTGTTCAATTAGTGTTCTAATTTGCCCCAAACTAACTGCCAAAGTAATAGCATAAGCATTTTGAGCTATGTAATCCATCATTGCTTGTCCACGCGCTTTTGAATGTTCAGGATTGTCACCCTTAAGCGTAAAGTACGTAATAATGCCTGGAGCAAAATTACCCTCATAATCTTTCATCAAACGTTGAGCCAATTCATATTGTGGGAATGAAGGAAGTCCAGGATATCTTACCTTTTCAATCAAAGGGTGTTTTTCTAGAAATTGAGCAATTTTAAGCGCATTACTTTGCTGTCGCGGGATACGCAAAGCTAAGGTCGAGACCCCATAAACAAGAATGTGCCAAGCTGTACTAGGAGATAATGTGCCACCAAAGTCTTTGCGAAAATTGATCAAAGCTCGATGATGCTCATGCTGAGTAATTACAGCACCTCCCATCTCAGTACCAAATCCACTCAACCCTTTAGTGAGGCTGTGAATTACTACATCCACACCTTGCTTGCCAGGACGCTGACAAAAGGGTGTAGCAAAAGTGTTATCAAAGACAGTCAAGATCTTTTGCTGCTCGGGTCTATTAGCATTGATTTTCTTAACTGCTTGTACTATTGCTTCTGTATCAAGCAATTCAAGATTTGGATTTACCGGAGACTCCAGATAAAGAACACGTGTATTTTCGTTGACATAAGCAAGAAAACTATCCGATTTAATTAAGTCGCAAAAGTGAACTTTGATGCCAAATTTAGGAAACCAATTGGTAAAGAGGCTATAAGTACAGCCATAAAGAGTGTGATGAGCAATTACTTGCGAATTTTGATTTAGAGCAAAACAAACCCCAGCGTGAACTGCGGCCATGCCTGTTGAAAAAGCAACGGCAATGTCTTTTTCCTCAGCATAAGCTAAGGCATGCTGAAGCATATCAACGGTTGGCTCACCCATACGATCATAAATATAAATGGGCGACGTTTTCTCATCCAGCTCTTGACCAATTTCCCCAAAGCCCTTTGCTCCTCTAGCGCTTGAATCCAAGCGAAAGGTCGATGAAGTGGTGATAGGTGGAATGACATGGTGAGAGTAATCCCACTCTTTTGTTACCGACTTGCCATAAATTAGCCTGGTGGGAATGGAGTATTTTTGCTCATTTAACTTCTTCAATGACATAGCGCTTATTTCTTAGAATGGGACAAGCTTTTGGGTTGAGCATGTAAAGCAGCATGAACGACTGGCTCAGCAAGATGCCCATGTACAGCAGTGGTTGATTGTAATGACTGAGTACCAAAGCTTTGATCATGCACAGTATATGCCCCATTATACTGTGCTGCAGGCATGGCTACCCCTGGCTTGGTTTTTGCTGCACCTGGCTTAACCATCCCTGAAACTGCTTGATTATGAAGTTTTCCAGCAACAGTATCATGCTCTTCAGTCGTTGCCTTTGCCTCAGGATTAAACGGCACATGCACTGGCTTTATGTAGTGACTAGCTTCTCGATGGGCTGCTGGATATTCTCTTGCTGTTGGATATTGCCTTGATGGATGTTTGCCTTGTATAGCTGCCCCTTTCTCACCCCCTCCAACCAATCCTTGTTTATAAGAATAGATAGGATTCCAATGCCAGTGGGAAAGGCTAGGGTTACGCTTAAGCAATTGATTTTGCCACCCATTAACTTGCACCATCCCAGTGGTTACCCGGACAGTGGGACGCCTCTGCTCATCAGAGCCATAGGCGATAATGCCCGCAAAGAAGCTAAAATTAAAGAATAGAACCAGAATTAGGATTCTGAGCATTTTTGCACGCATGTCAAGCTTGTATCTAAATTACTACCATATTATTTCTATGATATGCAGAATTATCTCACGCCTGTCAAGACCCTTTACTTATCCAGCAGTTTATTTTCTGCGGTGATATAGTCAGATTGAATGAGAGGAGTCACCTGTACATTGAAACCTGCCTTGTTTTAGGATAATCTCTAATTTGCCGTACATCAGCGAGGAAGAATATTATGATTCAGACAGAAACAATTAAAGAACCAATGATTGAGGCCTCTGTGCTGGAGGAAGTAGTCCATTGGATAAAAACTCTAAAAGAAGCTGGTGTCTCTGCCGACACTGCCGCTACAGTGACCACTGAATTTTTCCTTACCGCCTCTGCCATGGGTGAAGACGAGGAAGACGAGTATTACGACGAATAATCAGTCTAAGCAGGTAGCGAAAGTCGGATGCAAGTGTGCAAACATATCCAGCTCTTAGACATTTATTGCTCATAGTTGTAAGCCTCACTCTTGTCGCCTGCAATCGACAAGAGCTTAATAGCACAAGAGCACCTCAAGCAAAAGCCGACCCAAACATGGTCAAGCTTAGCTCGCAAGCGTGTGCCATAGCCAAAATTACCAGCTTTCCTGTGACAAGCCAGAGTGCTATTTCTCAAATTGAAACAACAGGTGAAATCAAAGCAGATGAAAACCGCGTTTTTCATATTAACTCAATTGTAGCTGGGCGTATCGTCAAAGATAATGTCACTCTTGGCAAAGTGATTAGACAAGGCGATGAACTAGCTGTCATTCAAAACTTAGATGTCGCCAAAACTTATGGGCAATATATTCACGAAGCTCATCAAAACGAAGTAGATATTGAACAAACAAAGGCTAAGCTGGATTTAGCTAATAAAACAGTAGATCGTTTGAATCGCTTAAATAAAGAAGGAATTGTTGCTGAAAAAGATTACCTAACTGCTCAGAATCAGCAAAAACTTTTGCAAATTGAGCTTACTGGGCATAAAGAACATTCTCAGCACATCAAGAGCGAGGCTAAAGCACTTCTAGCTGCTTATGGTGTTGATCTTGGAGACAAAGATCATCGGTTCATTGATCCAAGCAAAATCGAAACCAACAGCCCCCTTATCTCTCCTCGCAGTGGCGTTGTCATTATAAAAAATATCACTGTTGGCGATGTCGTTAATCCAACCCAGCCGTTGTATGTGGTAGCTGACTTATCACAGGTATGGCTTGACATTACTATTTATGATAAGGATTTAGAAAAAATCAAAGAGGGTGAAGCAGTTGTTTTCCATAGCGATAGTTTGCCAGGACTGATGTTCACTGGACAAATCAGCTACATTCAGCCATCTTCTGGGGACGCAACAAGAACTTTTTTAGCTAGAGCCGTCTTACCTAATCCACACTTCATCCTTAAACCAGGCATGTTTGGACAAGTCAAAATTACCAGCACCAATGCATCTCAATATCCATATCTACCAGATGCAGCCATCCAAAGGTTTGGTAATGAAAGTTTCGTTTTTGTTGATCAAGGCAACAATCTTTATGAAAAGCGTCATATAGAGCTAGCTGACAGATTCGGGGATGGCTATCTTGTTAAAGCTGGTATTACTCCTGGTGAAAGAGTGGTTGGCTCAGGTAGTTTCAAATTAAAATCTGAGCTTTTAAAATCACAAATCGGCAACGAAGATTGAGTCAATGGAAGCATTTTTTGCACAATTAACTCGTTATCGCCTTCCAGTTTGTATTGTCTTTGCTTTGTTATCTTTTTTCGGTATCAAAGCATTGCTTGGTTTACCAATAGATGCTTTTCCTGATTTAGCCAACAATCAAGTGCAAATCATCACTGAAGCTCCTGGTATGGGACCTCTGGAAGTAGAACAATTAGTCACTATTCCAATAGAATCCATTATGAATGGACTACCTTCCGTGCAGCAAATAAGGTCCATTTCTAAATATGGACTTTCTGTAGTCACAGTGGTCTTCCCAGATAACGTTGGCACATATTTCGGCAGACAACTTGTCTTGGAACGCTTACAATTAATTGCAGAGCGAATTCCCTCTAATTGTACATCTCAACTTGGTCCGATCAGCACCGCTATGGGTGAAATTTATCAGTATGTGATCGAAAGCCCCTTTCGCTCCCCAACTGAATTGAAGACAATTCATGAGTGGGATATTAAGTATCAGCTGCGCACCGTTCCTGGTGTAACCGAAGTAAACACATGGGGAGGCTACACAGATGAGTATATTGTCCGCATCATCCCGGCTAAATTGCAAGCCTACAACATTACTCTGCCAGAAGTTTTTGATGCCCTAAAGCGAAACAATAATAATTTTGGGGCTGGCATAATCAATCATGAGTCAGAACAATATATAGTCCGTGGTCTTGGCCGAGCTAATTCAATTACCGATCTAGAAAACATTATTGTTAAGTCAGTAAATGGGGTACCTATTTTTATAGGAAACATTGCCACAGTAGATCATGGTGCGGCTCTTCGCCAAGGTGCTGCCACCAAAGATGGTCTTGGTGAGGTAGTAGTTGGATTAGTAATGATGCTCAAAGGGGAAAATAGTAGAGCTGTAATTGAAAGAGTCAAAGACAAGATCACCCAAATTGCTAAAACACTCCCAGAAGGCATTGCTATAGTTCCTTTTTATGATCAATCTAAGTTAGTAGATCAAACAATCGATACAGTAAAAACCAACTTAATTGAAGGAGGTTTATTGGTTGTCCTTGTCTTGCTTCTCACAGCTGGGAATTTAAGAGCTGCCTTAATAGTAGCAAGCGTAATCCCACTTTCAATGATGTTTTCTTTTATGGGCATGCGTTGGCTTGGTGTCACAGCCAATATTATGAGTTTAGGAGCTGTTGACTTTGGCATGATAGTAGATGGTTCAATTGTCATGGTTGAAAATATATTGCGCCACATTGCCAGTAACAATTCAAACAGACTCAATCGCTTTGAGATTATCGAACAATCTGTAAAAGAAGTAGTGAGACCAATTCTTTTTGGAGTTTTGATCATCACTGTCGTTTATGTTCCTATTTTGTGCTTGGAAGGCATCGAGTTTAAAATGTTTGCACCAATGGTAGTAACAGTTTGCTCAGCTTTATTTGGCTCACTGCTTGTTTCATTAATCCTGGTACCAGTCCTTTGCAGTCTTTTGTTAACTAAAAAAGTTGAAGACAAAGAAACATTTGTCATTCGTTCACTCAAAGCTCCATACACAAAACTTCTCAATGCTGCCCTCAATCATAAGTTTCTCACAATAACATTAGCAACAGGAGCATTAGTAATAAGTCTATTATCCGTATTTTTTATGGGTACAGAATTTGTACCAAAATTGGATGAAGGAGATCTTCTTCTGGAGGTGAAAAATTTCCCTAGTATTTCCTTACCAGCTGCCATTGAAACATCAAACCAAATTGAAAAAATCATCAAACGTTATCCGGAAGTCAAAACAGTAGTTTCACGATTAGGTAGACCTGACCTGGCTACTGATCCGATGGGTGTTGATGGCACCGATTGTTTCATTATCCTTAAACCAAAATCTCAGTGGCAATCTGGATTATCAACAGAAGCACTAACCGAACAACTCCGTAAGGATTTGAACAAAAACATTGCCGGGGCTAACTTTAACTTCACTCAACCAATTGCTATGCGCGTTGATGAATTAGTTTCAGGTGTACGTTCCGATGTCGCAGTCAAAATATTCGGCGATGATATGAATTACTTACAAGAAAAAGCAAAAGTTGTTGAGAAGGTCATCTCCGCTGTTGCCGGCGTAACTGATTTACAGGTCGAGAAGTTGGCAGGATCTGAGCAGCTCGTAATCGTACCAGATCGCATCAGAATGGCACGTTATGGCATTAACATCTCAGATATTCGTCAAGTTGTGGAAACCGCTATTATCGGCACACCCGTCTCTGAAATTCTTGAAGGTAAAAAACGATTTACGCTTCGAGTGCAATTCCCTCAAGGAAGTAAGCTAGAACCAGCTGATTTAGGTGATTTATTAATTGAAACCAACAACAACAAAAGAGTGCCTTTATCTCAAGTAGCTGAAGTAAAAACCGAGCAGGGTCTAGTAACAATCAATCGAGAAATGGGGCAGCGTCGCATTATTGTTCAATGCAATGTTCATCACCGAGACTTAGGCTCATTTGTCAAAGAGTGTCAGGATAAAATCAACAAAAATGTAGAGTTAAAGTCTGGTTATTATATTCAATGGGGAGGGCAATTTGAAAACCAAGAGCGAGCCATGAAGAAATTTGCTTTTGTGGTGCCCTTGTCCATCTTCATCATCTTTATGCTGCTCATTCTTACATTTGGCGCCGTAAGAGAAGCTTTGTTGGTTCTACTCAATGTGCCCTTTGCGCTCATTGGTGGCATTTGCGCACTCTGGTTGCGTGGACTATATTTAAGCGTGCCGGCCTCAATTGGCTTTATTGCGCTTTTTGGTGTAGCTGTCTTAAATGGATTGGTCTTAGTTACTTACATAGATCGTTTAATTGCTCAGGGGCAGAGTGTAGATGAGGCCGTACGCCATGGTTGTCTAACCCGCTTGCGCCCAGTCATGATGACAGCACTCGTTGCTGCTTTAGGTTTCTTACCAATGGCATTATCACAAGGCTCCGGTGCTGAAATACAAAGACCCTTAGCCACCGTAGTCATCGGTGGCTTATGCACTTCCACTTTACTCACTTTATTAGTTCTACCCGTAGTTTACAGCCTGGTCTTTGCTAGAAAATCGTAGGGGCAAAGCGGGATGTTAACGGCCTTCCCTGCAAGCTGCCCCTACATTCTATTTTTTACCGAGAAGCTTCTCGATCTGATCCGACAGAGTTGGCAATCTTGTTTGAAGCACATCCCAGACAACATGATCATCTACCTGTGCATATCCATGAATAAGAATATTTCTAAAAGCAATGATGCGTTGATATTCACTGATTTGCGAAACAATATCAAGATCCGCCTTAGCAAGTTGACTAAGCGCTTCACCAATAATCTCGAACTGTCGCTCGATCGCTGATCGCAACATTGCATCCTCAGCATAATCATCAAAGGTTTTATTTGTTGCAAAATCTTTCAGAAGCTGAACAGCTTGCTGAATATCATACAGAAATTTCTTCGCTTCAAGCTGCATATAACACAGTTCGGTTTTTCTCAATACTCTGTAAAAAATATGGATTTTTCACGGCAGAGAGCTGAACGAGATCTACCGGCTTATTGAAGAGTTTTTGCAAAGACTCCAATAAGCCAAAATAAGCTTCTGCATATCCCATCTGACCAGGATTCGCGAACTCTACCAAAAAGTCTAGATCGCCAATCTCTGTTACCTGTTTACTTCTTGCAGCAGAACCAAACAACTCTAAACGATGAACTTTATATTGCCTACACAAGTCCGTTAATTCACTGCGGTGTTCGTTTATAAGCTGGTTCATAGATAAAATCTCTTGACGAGTAATAGCTATCCTTAGAGTAAAAGTATACCTTATACTTTTTGTTTCAACTGAGATACTAAAGAACAAACGTCATCGTATCTGCCAAAAGAAGGCACTATGTAAGCACCCTGGCAAAGAGGGGCAATTTCTTTGAGTAGATCCTGGGCCAAGGTAAGTCCAACACTAGCGCCTTGATCTGCTGATTTTTCCATGGCTGTGCGTATATGTTGAGGAATAGAAATGCCAGGCACTTCGTTGTGTAAATATTCAGCATGCTTAAAACTATGCAAGGGCATAATCCCAACAAGAATGGGAATTGGACATTCTCCAAATTCTGTCAGAAAGTCAGTCAAATCACTTGCTTGGTAAACTGGTTGAGTCATGGCAAAGTGCGCGCCTGCTTCAATTTTTTGAGTAAAGCGTTGTATTTCTTGCTGACGATTTTCATAAGTTGGATTGAGCGCACAGCCTATCGATAAATCAGTTGCCACCCCAATTGAATTACCAGTTATATCCATACCTTGATTTAGTTTAGTAATAATCTTAATCAGCCCAACTGAATCAACATCATAAACAGCTGTAGCATGCACATAATTTCCTAATGCCGGCGGATCACCAGTGAGTGCTAGAATATTTTTAATACCAAGTGCCTGGCAGCCAAGTAAATCAGCCTGAATGCCCATGAGATTGCGATCTCGTGTAGTGAAATGAATAATTGTGTCAATTCCTACTATTTGACTGATTAATTGGCAAGTTGCTAATGAGGACATCCTCACTCGAGCCATTGGGCTGTCACCAACATTAATGGCATCAGCTCCTGCTTGAGCGAGTGTTCGAGCAGCATTTAAAATTTTATCTGTGACTGCACCCTTAGGTGGATCAACTTCAACACTGACAAAAAATTCACCAGCAATTTTTTTTGCCTTAATTTCTTTGAGATGTTTGGCCAGGGTTGGCAGGGTTGTTTTACCAACAATAGGATGCGCATCGGTCTTGCCATGCCGCTGAATCACAACTTCACTATGTGTTTTTTGCTCTGTTTCTTGCGCTGTTTTAGAAGAGGTAATTGCTTCTAAGTAATGATCAAGTGCTACACGCATTGCTTTAATATGTGCTGGCGTAGTGCCGCAACAGCCACCTACCAATCTGGCTCCAGCATGAATATAAGGTTCAACATAGGAGGCACAATAATCCGGACTGCTCATAAATTGATAACGTCCAGCTGTCAAACTTGGTTGTCCAGCATTAGGTAAGCATGAGAAAGCAAGAGTGTCAGAATTAATACCTTGCCCATGAACTTTTGCCACCATGCGCAATAAGCTATCAAAAACAGGACCTGGACCAGTACCACAATTAATACCAAGTACATCCGGTCTATCCTTGCCTAGATCGTTAATCAGTTTGATCGTATCTTCAGGTGTTACACCAAAAAGTGTATGTCCTTCTGCTGCAAAGCTAAATTGGACAATTATCGGTAGTTTAGCCACTTTATGCGCAGCGCGAACAGCAATTGCCGCTTCCTCCAAAGAAGACATTGTTTCGATCGTAAATAGATCAACCCCACCAGCAAGCAACGCTTCCATTTGTTCACAAAATATATTTTGCAGTGCTTGCTCAGTTAGCTCTCCTAAAGGAGTCAGAAGCTTGCCAACAGGACCAACTGCTCCAGCTATAAAAGCCGGTTTACCTACAATTTCACGGGCAGTACGAGCCAGTTTGGCCGCTGCAACATTCAGTTGCCAGACTTGATCCTCTAAGCCAAAGCTTGCCAAACGCAGTCGGTTGCCGCCAAAGGAGTTAGTTGTAATTACTTGCGCTCCGGCATTGAGATAATCAATATGAACTTGTTGCACAAGCTCTTCTTTTGTTAAGTTAAGCTGCTCAAATGAAGCTTCAGTAGAAGCTCCTCGAGCATAAAGGAGTGTCCCTATTCCTCCATCAGCAAGTAGTGGTTTTTCGTAAAGAGCCTTTAGAAACGGGTGGGTCATGCAATTCACTCAACAATCGCGGGCACAAAGCCAATTTTAGCAGTTAGACTCTGTAAAATAAAATTGAAGTTTCAGCCTGATAATATAGCTAGTCTAGCTCAACTGATAGAATTGGCGAGTTGGTGGCATCTCTTTGGTTATATAAGCGTGGCAACAAATCCCGAACTGATCCGTAATTTCTCGATTATTGCTCATATCGATCATGGCAAGTCAACCCTTGCTGATCGATTATTGGAAGCAACAAAGACTATTGCCAAGCGCGAAATGCAAGAGCAAGTTCTTGACACTATGGATCTTGAACGCGAGCGCGGTATCACTATCAAAGCCCAACCTGCCCGCATGGAATATATAGCTCGCGATAAAAAGACTTATATTCTCAATTTAATTGATACACCAGGGCATGTAGATTTTGGTTATGAGGTTTCACGCAGCTTAGCAGCCTGTGAAGGCGCCTTGCTTGTAGTTGATGCGACCCAGGGAGTAGAAGCTCAGACGCTAGCCAATGTTCATCTAGCTGTTGAAAATAATTTAGAAATTGTTCCTGTAATTAATAAAATTGATCTACCCAGCGCCGATCCAGAAAGAATTCGGCAAGAAATTGAAGAAGTTATTGGGCTAGATGCATCTACAGCTGTTCTAGCTAGCGCCAAAAATAACATTGGCATCGAAGAAGTACTAGAAGCAATTGTTGCCTTTGTTCCACCCCCTCCATATACAATCGATAAGCCTTTACGAGCACTTGTTTTTGACAGTTATTATGAAAGTTATCGAGGCATTATTGTTTACTTTCGCATCAAAGACGGTGAAATCAAACTTGGTGACCAAATCAAGTTCATGGCTAACAACAAATCTTTTGAGGTTATAGAATTAGGCGTGCTTTGTCCTCAACAAGTAAAAATTAATCGTCTAGGTCCTGGTGAAGTTGGTTATTTAGCTGCATCAATCAAAGATGTCTCGACATTAGTTGGTGACACAATAACCACTGTCGATAATCCTGCGCCTTTTGCATTACCTGGATACAGGCCGGCCAAACCCATGGTTTATGCTGGCATTTATCCTATCGATAATGATCAATACCCGGATTTGCGAGAAGCTCTTGAGAAACTTAAACTAAACGATTCTTCTCTTTTCTTTGAGCCGGAAAGCTCTGAAGCCCTTGGTTTTGGCTTTAGATGCGGTTTTTTAGGATTGTTGCATATGGAGATTATTCAAGAACGGTTAGAAAGAGAATATAACCTGACTTTAATTACTACCGCTCCATCTGTTGTCTACCAAGTCACTAAAACCGATGGCAGCATTATTATGGTAGACAACCCAGCCAAATTGCCAGAACCTACTTACCGAGATAAAATTGAGGAACCCTATGTATCAGCCAGTGTTATGGTGCCTAATGAATTCGTTGGACCTCTCATGGAATTATGCCAGGGGCGGCGCGGCATTTTTCTTGATATGAAATATCTTGATCCAAGAAGAGCAATGCTCCACTATGAATTGCCTTTGGCAGAAATCATCACTGATTTTTTCGATCAGTTAAAATCACGATCGCGTGGCTACGCCAGCCTCGATTATCACTTTAAAGAATATCGCGAATCTCGCTTAGCTAAGCTGGATATTCTCATTGGTGGTGTTGCCTGCGATGCCTTATCGGCAATCGTGCATTACGATCGAGCTCACAGTTACGGACGGCAACTGGCTGAAAAACTAAAGAAGCTCATCCCTCGTCAATTATTCGAAGTACCTATTCAGGCAGCCATTGGCGGCAAAATAGTAGCTCGTGAAACTATTTCTGCCCAGCGTAAAAACGTTTTATCTAAATGTTACGGTGGTGATATCAGCCGCAAGCGCAAGTTGTTGGAAAAACAAAAAGAAGGTAAAAAGCGCATGAAGTCCGTGGGTAAAATAGACATCCCGCAAGAAGCTTTCATGGCTGTATTAAAGTTAGAAGATTAGGAATATAAGATCAACTGATGAATAATTTTGATCTACTAACCAGTGCCTGGCATGCCCGCAACAAATTATACAATGATTTATTCGGTAACTATACCTCTGTTTACCCGGGAAATTATGGTCCTCCGGGAGCAAATCAGGGATCTGATAAACAACAATCAACCTCTATAGAAACAGGCTATGAATCAGGCAATGAAACAGGTGATCCAGGACTGCAAGACGAGCATCTGGCCATCCTGACTTATGAACCTGATCCACTTAGACCCTACTGGACTTATGTTACTGCCGGACTATCTTCTCCCTGGCTGCAGAATGAGCCGCAAGAAGTCTCCGGTTTTGGATTGGAGCTACTGATCAAATCTCCAGGACTTGCTAAATGGCCCGAGCAAATATTGCGCACAATTGCTTTTTATATCTTGAATCATGCAGGCACAGTCAGCCCTGGTACACGCCTTGCTCTCAATAATCAGATTACCGTAAATACTGCTTCAAACATTCGTAATCTTCTTATTTGGTATGCCGATGAAGCACCAGATTGCTGGTACCAGCTGCCCTCTGGTGGCTTTGGAATCTTTGCAGCAATTGGTATCACAAATGATGAACTTAAATTTGCTGAATCGCAAGAACAATACGGTACCTGGTGCATGCAAGAAATATTGCGTCAAACTGGATCATCCCAGATTACTGACCCAACTCGTGAAAGTATCCTACAAAATAAGAACATTGACAGTCTAATCAACTCTGTTACTGCTTTTGCCAGAGAGTTTCAAAAAAAACGATGTTAATCCTAACTTTTAGCCGGGGACAGCGCCTTATTAGGATCTGGTAAAGGAGTACAAGACAATCCGGCTTGTCCATTTTTGTCAGACTGCCAATAATATTCACCATGAGCAGTGTAGTATGCAATTGTTTTAGCTAAACCTTCTTCCAAAGAAGTGTTCGGTCTCCAACCGCAAAAGCGCTCGATTTTAGAAATATCAGAGTAAAAATCACCCGGTTCTTGTGCTTTTCGCTCAGGTGAGAATTCAGCAAATTCCCAATGCCCTTGGTTAGCAACACTGATTATTGTTTTTACTAACTCCAAAAAACTAACTGGTACATCAGAACCCACGTTGAATATTTCACCATAGGCTTGTGGCGTAATAGCTACGCGTAAAATAGCGTCAACACAATCTTCCACATAACAAAAATCGCGCAAAATGCTACCATCACCATAAACTTGAATTGTTTGATTGTCCATAGCAAGCCTAATAAACCAGTTGCAGACACCAAAACGCGAATGTCGCATTTGTGAACGCGGACCGTAAATATTGCTCAAGCGCAACAGAACTGATTTAATACCATGGGCATCATTGTAAACTTTGATAATCTTTTCAGCCGTTAAGTTGGAAATTTCATAGATTCCTTTTGGATTAGTCGGTGCTTCTTCATTCACAGGCAATGACACAGAAGGTCCATATTGCCCTCGTGTGCCTGTATAAACTACGGTCGCTTGTGGATTGTACTTACGGCAAGCTTCCATCAAAACTGCTGTTCCAGTAATGTTCATTTCAATATCTGGAAATGGATTAGACAGACTCATTAAATGGCACACTTGTCCTGCAAGATGAAAGATGTAATCTTGTCCTCTCACCAGATAGCTCACAGCCATCTCATCTCGAATGTCACAGTAATTAACACGAATTTGATTAGCTATTGGCACAACATTGAACTCATTGCCACCATAATCTGGAATCATGGCATCCAAAATAGTTACTTTGGCACCAAGTTGTGCTAAGCGGACTGCCAGATTAGAGCCTATAAAGCCCATACCCCCAGTGATTAACACAGATTTGCCAACAAACTTGTTATAAGTCATACAAAACCCAAATCTTAAGAGAACTTCATTTACCTTTGCCAAATAATCAAACTTGCACCCAGGCAGTGTTAGCAGTGGTTTTCCATCAATCCGTTAAAAACTTGCCAAGAAAGTCTACCATGCGCCAGCATTAAGTAGGAGCGACCCCATGGGTGTCCGTAGATCGATAGATCGCACCTATCACGCGGGCGATGCGTGGCGCTCGGCAATTCGCAGCGTTCGGCTATTCACAGGATAGCCTCACTCTCGCCCCCTACAAATGAAGCTCTCTTAATTCATCTACTTATCTTTTCTTCTAGTATGAGTAGTGAATGGTGTCAGAGGTGCTGCGTGCAAGTTCCTTTTGGTGATTTAAAAATTCATTATCAGACTTACAAACATGAGTTTGATCAAGCTTGTTTGCGCGTTCTTGCCAGTGGGCACTTTATTTTAGGACCTGAGTTAGAAACTTTTGAGCAAAAATTTGCCCAATTTTTAAAGGTTCAGCATGTAGCCGGGTGCGCCTCAGGTACAGAAGCTATTTATTTGGCGCTAGCTGCTTGTGAAGTTGGACAAAATGACGATGTCTTAGTGGTGGCTCATACAGCAGTGCCTACTATTTCCGCCATTTCAATGACAGGAGCAAAACCGGTTTTTGTAGATATTGATCCAATCACCTGTCTTATGGATGTTGCTCAACTTGAGTCTTGCATCACTCCTCAAACAAAGGCCATAATTCCTGTTCACTTATATGGGCAGGTGGTCGATATGGAATCTGTTTTAAAAATAGCAGCCAAACATAATCTCTTTGTCATTGAAGATGTAGCTCAAGCTACTGGTGCCACTTATCGTGGTGCCCCAGCTGGTACCCTAGGTGATTTTGGTGCCTTTAGTTTTTATCCAAGCAAGAACTTAGGCGCTTTTGGCGACGCTGGTGCTATCTCCACCAATAGCCAGACAAACTTTGAGCGACTGATTATGTTAAGAAACTATGGTCAATCAAGACGTTACTATCACGATATCATCGGCATAAACAGTCGTTTGGATGAAATCCAGGCTGCCATCCTTGCTGCTCAGATGCCGTTTATAGAAGAGTGGAATAAGAGGCGCCTAGAAATTGCCAAACGTTATACCACTGGCTTAAAGGATCTAGCGCAAACTCCCAATATGCCAGGACTTACCGAGCATGTTTATCATCTTTATGTTATTCAGGTGGATGAGCGCGATGAATTGCAAGCTTATCTTGCAGAACATGGAATCCAATGTTTGATTCATTATCCAATTCCTGCTCATTTGCAAAAAGCATACAGTTATCTTGGTTATAAAGTTGGCGATCTCCCAGTTACAGAACGCATCGCCAAAAGAATCTTGAGCTTACCCATGTTCCCTGAGCTGACTGATAAGCAAGTTGATCTTGTCATTGAGACAATCACAGATTTTTATGCGTTAAGAAAAAGCACTCAGCTGCAAGTGCCTAGTAAAGTCGTAAGCCCTCATACTACAGTTGCCTCAAAAGCGTAGAGGTTATGACCCATTCACAAAATTACCTCAGATCAATTTCGTTAGTTATTCCTGCTTATAATGATGAGACAACTATAGGAAAGCTTATCATTGACAGCGCAAGCTTACTTACCAAGGTTTGCCCTGATTACGAAATTATTGTCACCAACGACGGCAGTAAAGACAAAACTCTGGCAGTCATTCAAGACTGTGCTGCTCAGAATTCTCGCATTCGCCTAATCAATCATGAAGTTAATCAAGGTTTCGGCAGAACAATTAAAGAGCTTTATTTAGCTGGACAAAAAGATTTGATTTTTTCTTTGCCTGGTGATTATCAATACGCTCCAAAAGAGCTGCTTGCAATGATTAAAGGGTTGAACGCTCATGATTTTGTCATTGGTCTAAGAGTGCATCGCAATGACCCTTGGCGCCGCAAACTACAATCGAAAGTTTATAACTTGATGCTGCGTATTTTTTACGGCCACCGCCATCAAGATGTTAATTCCATCAAGCTCTTTAAGCGGAAAATTCTAGATAAAATAAAGCTTCATTCTCAAACAGCTTTTGTAGATGCTGAGCTTTGTATCAAAGCTCAGAAAGCTGGTTTTCGAGTAGTCGAAATACCAATAGAACATCTGCCCCGTCAGACTCAAGGTGCCTCAGGCGGTAAAATCTCAGTTATTTCAGAAACATTTGCCGATCTAATCAACATGCGATCATCAATTTAAAACATTTCTTTCAGAGCTTGCCTGCAAATCTCAATAGTAAAATCAATTTCTTCTTCGCTATGTGCTGCTGAAATGCAGGCAGCATCGATTGAAGAGGGCGGCATATAAATCCCTTGATCCAACAAATAATGAAAGAATTTAGCATAGGCTTTGCTGTCTATAGACAAAGAATCTTTATAATTCTTGAGTGGCTTTGGTGCAAAAGCAATGGCAAACATTGAACCGAAACGTTGAAGCTGAACTGGTACATCAAGTTCATCAATCACCACCTGCAATCCAGCAAAAAATCTTGCGCTCAGTAATTCTAATTTTTGGAATATGGCTGGATTAGAAAGCAACTGGAGTGTTTCAGCTGCACCAGCCATAGTTACAGGATTACCGGAGAAAGTTCCGGCTTGATAAACTTTTCCAATAGGCATCAAGTTGCTCATTATTTTTTTCGATCCACCATAAGCACCAACAGGCATCCCACCAGCCAGAGCCTTCCCAAAACAAGTCAAATCTGGCATTACTCCATACACAGATTGTGCACCATTTAGAGCAACCCGAAATCCTGTCAAAACTTCGTCAAAAATCAGCAAGGCTCCATACTTGGTACAAAGCCTTCGAATACCTGCAAGGTAACCAGGTTCTGATGGAATAACGCTCATTGAGCCAGCAACTGGTTCTATTAAAACAGCAGCAATATCATTTGGATGATCTTGTAAACATTTTTCCAATGCTTCTAAATTGTTGAATTCAACAAGTAATGTTTGCTGGGCAACTGCCTGTATGACCCCTCCACTTGTTGCGTGTCTGCTTGAGGCAAGAGTCGCATCACTATGCCCATAATAACCGCCCTCAAACATGATGATTTTATCGCGCCCAGTAGCGCCACGTGCCAATCGCACTGCACTCATCACCGCTTCAGTCCCTGAGTTCACAAAGCGAACTTGTTCGAGGCTAGCAATTGTTTTAGTAAGTAATGTAGCAAGTTCCAACTCTAGTTCATGCGGTGCCCCTGAAACAGGTCCCAAAGTTAAAGCTTGTTGGCAAGCTGCAATCACCTGGGGATGACAATGTCCTAAAACCGCCGGTCCCCAAGCTCCCAAATAGTCAATATAAGTATTCCCATCAATGTCAAATAACTTTGAGCCAAGTGCTTTGGAAAAAAAGATAGTATGTCCACCTACTTCTTCAAAAGAACGAAAAGGACTATTGACACCACCTGGAATAAGTTCAGCCAATTGTGCTGAACGCTGGGCAGAAAGTGTTAATTTACGCTTTGAGGCTGTAATCATTTTCGGATACGGCTCCACTCATTATTTTTTGGTTTAGCAAAAATATCTTCAAAGACCCCGATTGTTTCAGCCGGCGTCAGCCCCCAGCCAAGATATTTATTATCCAAAAGTATCTCAAAGTGCAAATGAGGATATGGTACTCTGCCTGGCAAATTTTCCCCTGTTCCTGAAACGCCGACATAGCCAATCAAATCTCCCTGTTTTACTTGAGAGTTAATTTTCAGTTCGGGATTAACTCGACTTAAATGAGCATAGCGGGTTACTAGCCCGTCACCATGGTCAATCCAAACCTGACAACCGCGAAAGAGATCTTCATTCGTGGACGAAGTGCGATGTTCGAGTCTGCACTCATTCATAATGCGATTAAAACAAACCCAATTCATGTCCTTGAATTTTAGATCAGCCCTGATTATTGTTCCATCGTGTGCAGCCAAGACTGGTGTACCAATTTTAATTATTGTGCCAGTGCCTGAACTATTAAACAAATCAAGACCTTCATGCACCCCATAACGATAAAGTCTTCTTGCCCCTGGATAAACCCCTGGATGGCGGGGCAGATTTTGTCCCTTAATTGGCCATCTAATGCTTAAAAGGCGCGCATCTATTTGATGTGGTGAAGTTTGAGCTATCTTAGGTGTTGCAGTACGGAAGCTTCTATACATAAGTTGATCACCGTTGACAATCCAGAAGCCATCAGGAGTTGGTAACATTCCCCTCAAATCAGCGTATTTGGGAAAAGTAAAACAAATGTATGCACCACCAATAGTATCAACCCTAAGTACTCTATTATTCTCACGTTCAACCATATACAAAAATCGATTTCCATCAACAATCAGGCGAGATGGTCTGATGTTATGAGGTTGATTATAATGAACCCATTGTTGTCGATTGCCATTATATTTAGTAATCCGCCCGTCCTTTCTTAACACATATGTTGACTCAGCAAAACCAATAGCAATGGCGTCGCACACACTTGAATCACCTGGTTTTAATCGCCAGGGCAATACTTCTTTAAAATATGGTTGCAATCTCTTTTTTGGCCCACAAGCAGTCCATATTTGGTTACGTTCAGGATCAAGCAGCTCAATGCCATCGAAAGCAGCACAAAGAGCCATATAATCAGGATCTGGCGCCCCACAAGTGGGCATATTGATATGAAATACACTCCAGGTTTGCGCTGTCGGTGAAAACTGAAACACATCTCCTGATTTATCAAGTACGACAAGACTTTTTTGTGCCGGGTAATAAACAAAATCATTGAATTCTTGCCAGGGTGGATCCGGACTTACCATTTTAGGAGGATCAAATCGTTTCAATACAAGAATATCTTCGCCGCCGACCACTGCCTTAACTCCCTGACAAAGCCACAGACAGCCAGAGCCAAGAAAATAAAGATTGTTTTCAACCAACACAACAGATATCGGTTTAACTGAATGCCCTGCCTCATCTTGCAGTAAATATCCTTGATGGCTGCTATCAATTATTGGGCTGATGGGTTTGGGTTGCTCAGATATTGGTGTACCTGATTGAATAGACGCAGAAGATACAATTTGATCTGCACCTGCATAGCTGGCAGGACAACACCAGTTGCTTACAACTACTACCCTGATGATAATGACCACAGTGACCAGAACTGCTGTTGCTAGTTGCTTCCACATCTGGGGCATGTTACTAGCGATGACTCTTCTGAGCCTGGTTTGAACTGGTTGATTTAACTATAGTTGAATCAGTGATCACCCAATGACCAGCAGCTTTCTCGATTGTATAATTGACATTGTAAGTGTCATCCATATCTTTAATTAGCTGACCGGTTGTATCATCAAAATATTTTGTGTTTTCTTTCACACACGCAGAAACAGTATATTTCTTATCCGGCGATAATTCAGTAACATTTTGGATTGATACACCCTTAGGATTCATATCATAATACTTATGATTAGCGGATAACCATTTGACTGCATCACTTTGTCGAACAAGAGCGCGGCCTCCTAGAATTGAAGCCAAATCATTTGTCTGCCGCTGACGAACTGCTTTTTTCTTAATGCTTTGCCAACTCTCAACAGTTCGCATAAATTCTTGCTTCAACTTCTCATTCTTAGGTATAGCACTTTTGACGACAGCAGTAGTTTTATTATCATTACTTACGCTTATTTGCGGCTTTTTCCCTGCTAAAGAAGTTTCTTGAGAAGCCACTATCCCAGTTTTATTTTTAATAGGAGATGTTATCACTGCACGCTGCTCGACCTTAGGCTGCCCAACATTAGCAGATATATTTTTTTCATCATTCCACCCAGTGTTCTCTGCCTCTTGGTTATGGTTTGATTGATCCACTTGATTCGCTGGCTCAGGTGGCGTTGTATTGTCGCTTGAGGCAATAGATTCTGGTGCTAAGGGCGGCGTAGCTGTTGCCTTGCTTACAGATTCAATCTTCACTCTAAAAATAGGACGACTTTGAGAAGTTTCATGCTCATCTTCGACATTAAGAGATTGAACAGAAATCAAAGCTGTATCAAGTCCATCTTTAAAGGAAAATGCTGCTTGCTTTTTCTTTGAGTCAGTCTTTTCTTTTTCTATGTGCAAATTAAATTCATGAATTTTAGCTGGTTTAATTCCTAAAGCTTCCAACAAAAAATCAGCAGCCATCTGCATTGTAAGAAACTTCTCGCCTTGGTTAGCGCCATGAGTAAGATCAAGTTGAGCACAAGTAATCTCTTTGCCGGCTGTAGTTAGATTTAAATGGTTCCTGGCAGAATCTTTGAAGTCCAATGGGTTTAAAACATCTGCTTTGAATGGTCCTATCCCAGGCCAAGTACTCGTTTTAATAACCTCACTGTCCAAAAAAGAATCAAGCGAACATATGCCAGCTAGCTGATTTGATTCTTCTGTGGCACGGCTCACCGGCATGCTTTTAGTAATAGCATTGCCGGGCACATTGGCATTTTCATTCCACATTGCCTCGATAGAACCATCGCTGTCAGAGGCAATAGCACTGCCCCCTGAAAGTAGAAAGAAAAACAATATAAGTAAGCTAAAGTATCGATTTAGCATTGAAATTGTCATTATTCGCAAACACCAAAACCCATCTGCTAGACGTTAACATATTTTTGCCAGCCCCAGCACCGTTACTCCCAGATTTCGCAACATTTGCACCAAAGTCGGTATTGGCAAGCCTATAACATTTGTATAACAGCCTTCAATGCTTTCCACAAAAGCTGCACCAATGCCCTGCAAAGCGTAAGCACCAGCTTTATCCATTGGCTCTTGCGTGGCTACATAAGCCTCAATTTCAGCCTGCCTAAGCTGCTTAAAACGCACTTTTGATACCTGACTTTCAGTAACACTGTCATTTTTTAAACCATCATTTTTAAGAACAATCATGGCAATTCCTGTATATACTTCATGCACCATACCAGATAAAAATGACAACATCTCGATTGCTTCTTCTTTTGTATTAGGCTTCCCAAGAATCTTTTTGTCTAAGACAACTATTGTATCGGCACCAATAACAATTGTTTGCGCTTGATTTTCAGTTACCTTGCTTGCTTCTATAACTGGCAGAGATTGCGCCACAAAATTAGCCTTTTGTGAGGCCAATTCTGTTACTAATTGAGCCGGGGCAAGAGATTCATCAATTACTTCCTGAATGTCACTAGGAATCACAACAAAAGACAATCCCAGTTGACGCAAAAGGGTTTCTCGCCTAGGCGAAGCAGAAGCTAAAACTATTTTTGGGACAGAATTCACCACTAAAAACTTATCAGAGAGGAAACGAACGGAGTGCTTAAGTGTAAATTCGCTTAATTAAGATCTCCGTTTTCTGAATCAAGGTATTGGATAGCCACCACTGTCACATTGTCAGGAGCTCCACCATCCAAGGTTTGTTTAACCAGCTCATCACAAACCAATTCCGGTTCACTTTTCTTATTAATCACAGCGCATATTTGTTCATCACGCAGAACTGTCGGCAAGCCATCAGAACAAAGAACAATCCAATCACTCGGGCGCAAGTCAACTGGAATTTGATCAATCTCGACATTCTCTTCGTGCCCTAAGCAACGCGTTATTAAGTTTTTGTAAGGATTAATCCTGGCTTGTTCTTCTGTTAAGCGTCCTGCTCTCACCATTTCTTGCACAACTGAATGATCATTAGTGAGCAGCATTGGTCTGCCATCGCGCAAAAGATATGCTCTGGAGTCGCCAACATGACCAATTTGGATAAAATTGTCTCCAGACTGAACAGCAATCACAACCGTTGTGCCCATGCCCCGCACAGCCTCATCTTCTTCGGCTTCTTGCCGAACAGATTCATTAGCCAGACTAATGGCATCTAATATCCATTTTTCAATGCCCTTGCGATCGTCTTTGGGTGGTGGATTGCTTTTCCATTGTTTGGCAATTGCCTCAACCGCCAATTTGCTAGCGTGCGCGCCGCCAACAGCTCCCCCCATACCATCAGCCACAGCAAAAACCCTTTGATCAGGGCTTACATAGTAACTGTCTTCATTTTTCTGACGCTGGCAACCGGCGTCAGTCTTGGCAGCAGTACGCCATTTCAGCATCGTTGCCCCCTCAAGTTATTTAATTTGCTTGGGTGTTTCTTCACACTCTCAGGCCCGCCCTTCGCCATTATATAATTGCCCCCATTAGACCATTTCCAATCAAAAAATAGTGCTCTTGGCCTTGCTTTTACCGACAAAATTTACCTGTTAGCAAAATCAATCGGTTAATCATCGATTCTCCAGCTAGTTTTCTTATACCTGGTTTAGCTGCTTCAATAAAGTTGAAATCTGGTTTAAGTGTACGGGCTATACCTTCTAGACTAGCACCTGTGCGCAGTAAATATGCCAAAGTGGGCGGTAAACGTAACCATCTTTGTCTGGCAATTTGATCTATGTCTTGCTCCAAATGAGAAAAGTCCAGATTGCTAATCGATGCGCCGCGCCAGTAGTCAATCAATGGCAGCAAGGCCCGCTCAAGCAACTCTTTTTGAGCTGTGTCTTTCACCACACCCAATTTCATTAGATAATCAACCAAGGATGAAAGATCATGCCGAATAACTGAATCTATGCACCCCCAAATAGCTTGACGCTCTTCCTCACTAATTTCACTAACCATACCAAAGTCATAAATAATCAATTTGCTATCGTCAGATACAGCTAGATTGCCAGCATGCGGATCAGCTTGAAAGAAACCATGCTTAAGCACCTGCTCCATATAGCAAGCAACCAGCTCACGTGCCAATCCATTTAGATCAAGGTTCATGCTAGTCAATTGACTGACCTTGTCTATTTTGGTACCGGCAAGAAATTCTAGAGTAAGAACTTTTCGGCTTGTATATTTCCAAATAATGCGCGGAATGAGAATCTGGCTACGATCTCTTAAAGCATACCGAAGACGGTCGGCATTGCGACCTTCGGCTATGTAATCAATCTCAGCAAACAAAGTCCGTCCAAAGTGGTCAGACAACTCAAGCCATTCCTGCCAATTTCCCTTAAGCCTCAGAGCTAAAGCAATCTTTGCAAACCAGCGCATGTAACCAAGATCTTGATACATCAAAGCAGCTAAATTCGGCCTTTGCACCTTCACAGCTACTGTTCGGCCATCTGCCAATGTTGCTTTGTGCACTTGCCCAATACTGGCAGAGGCAATTGGCTCGTGCTCAAAAGTAGCAAATATTGTCTCTGGTGCAATTCCTAACTCTACTTCAATCGTCTGCTGCACCTGAGCAAAGGCAAAAGATGGCACTCTGTCTTGCAATAAAGAAAGCTCTTCAGCTAGTTCAATCGGCAATAAATCTCGGCGTACTGAAAGAAACTGACCTAGCTTGATAAAAGTTGCTCCCAGTTTTACTAAAGTTAGGGTTAACCACTTAGCTTTTTTGCTTAGATCAGCCGAAGCTATTGTCTGATTGTTGCCATTTTGAGCCGGTGCGCAAATTGTAATCATTCCCCATAAAACCTGGGCAATACGCCAAAAGCGCAAATCAAAGAAAAGAAGTCCTGGTTGAACAGCACTTTCTGCTAACTTTGCGTCCCAGCCATTAGTTGATTGATTCACAACTTTAAACTGCTACTTTTTTTGCTTTCATTTCAGAGATTTCTGCACGCAAGCAAGCAACCTCTTCTTTCAGTTCATTGATTACCTGAGCATCCTCAAGTGCATTCAAAGAAAAATCAGCAATTTGTTTGCCAATTTTTTCCTTCAACTGTTTTTCGAGCCACTCAGAACGTTGCTGAATTTTGTTAGAAAGTAGACTTGCAGTACTGCTCAGCTGTGCTTTGGTTTCCTGCAAACAATCACTTCCTTGTTCTTTGCACTCATCCGTATGCTGAGCCAGTACATCGAGACAATCTTCCAAACGCTCTCGCCCAATTTCAAAAGTGGCTTGAGTTAAAAAGACAATTTTTATTATCGATTGCAACATTGATCTGACCTCCTTGCTAGGTGTCACTATTGTAATCGCACAACTTGCTGGAACAGGAGGAAGATGTATGTGTCGGGGCAGGGCAATGCCCTGCCCCTCAGGCGGCGGACCAGCCGTGCACAAGAATCCTGTAAATTGCCTAGCGGTGAGTCACCAAAGGAACGGGCGCTTGTATTTTTATACATCACTATAGACAAGAGCGGCAGCACCTACTATACTTACGTATGTGTTCTTGGCATGTGGCAAGTGGTTTAAATACTAATGAAAATTGTAAGTAAACAATCTACTGTAAACGATCAAATGGCAGATGCTCAAACATTGCCAGCCAGGCAGAAAGACGTCTTAAATGCAATTCTTACTTTAACAGAGGAAAACAGTTATCCTCCTACTTTAGCTGAATTAGCCAAAGCTCTTGGCTTAAAGAACAGAATGACTGTTCACCAGCATTTAGCAGCCTTAAAAAGAAAGGGTTTTGTGCATTGGGAGCCTGGTTTGAATCGTTCTTTGCGTGTGCTTAAGCACCAAAATGTGCCCTCTACCTCTAATCACATAGCAACCATCTTACCCTTCACCCCAAAAGGCATCCCTTTGGCAGGAGCCATTGCTGCTGGCAGCCCCATCGATGCTTTACAAACAGACGATTATCTTGAAATAGATAAGCCTTATCAGGAAGCTGGCTGTTTTGCCTTAAAAGTCAAAGGCGACTCCATGATTGAAGAAGGTATTTATGCTGGAGACTATGTAATCATCAAGCCTAATCCTTCCCCTAAAAATGGTGAAATAGTAGTTGCCTTGCTTGAGGATGGCACAGCCACTTTGAAGCGTTTTTATAAGGAAAATGGCAAGTTTCGCCTGCAGCCAGCCAACAAAGACTATGAGCCAATTATGCTTGACCATTATGAAGATATTAACGTTCAGGGAACAGTCGTTGCCCTTTACCGCAAGCTGTAGGGGCGATGCCATGCATCGCCCGTTGCACGAACGGAGCGCTGAAGTATCATATCCAGCATGAACAAGCTTGGTCTATTATTCGTCATTACTGGTCCTTCCGGAGTAGGAAAGGGCACAGTCCTGGAACAATTGCTTACCCGTGATCAAAATCTCAAAAAATCCACTTCAGTAACCACAAGACCTAAAAGAACTCAAGAAGTGGAAGGAGTCGATTACATATTTCGCGGACCGTCTGAATTTGAGAGCATGAAAAATGCCAACG
>Ga0206986_1010_pt2 | contig 52606 bp, 59 predicted proteins | sample Alteio_BWMinCont_14_FD_153277 | JGI IMG/M metagenome (GOLD analysis project Ga0206986, IMG submission 153277) | Enriched cells from forest soil in Barre Woods Harvard Forest LTER site, Petersham, Massachusetts, United States -... | ecosystem: Environmental > Terrestrial > Soil > Temperate forest >... | reverse complement strand
ACTTTAAGAGGTAGGCGAAGCTCAAGAGGCGATCAAATTGCTGAAGCTGGACCAGCTCTCTTTCTTCTTTTATTTGTAATATTTTTCCCGGTGCTTGATCTGGTGCGCCTTGGCTTTGCTTTTGGAGCTGGTTGGTATCTTAATTATCTCAATGCTCGCATAGTTTCAATAAATCCTCCGTTGACTCCTCCTCCTGGGGGTCCTGGAGGTCCTTTTAATGCAAATCAGTTGTCTGAAGTAGCTAAAGAACAAAATATTTTTATGACCACTGGTTTTGGCGGGGCTTTGATTGCTGGCGATAACTGCCAAGCAACTTACTTGCCTGTTCCAAATAATAAGACGCAAGTGGGCAATACCACGGTTACGGATACGGTTGTGATTAAGCCTTTTGTTTTAGATTCAGTTGTTCTAGGAGGCTTCTTTTCTAATGTTCAAGGTATTAACGGAGTGACTTTTGTCTATACAACTACGGTTTTGCAAGAGGAAAAAGGGCAAAACTAAATGAATTAACGAAAAACAGGGTGGGAATGTTGATGGGTAAGAGCAGATATAAATCTTCAGGTAGCAGCATATTAGAAACAACAGCTGGATTGTTGCTTCTAGTTCCTATTGGTCTTTTTCTAACAGATACAATAGCTTTGGTGCTGGCTCAGTCATCTGTTGATTCTTTAGCTAAGCAAGCAGCCAGAGCAGCAGCAGAAACGCCTGATCCTAATCCTGGTGATGGTTCGGCACAAGCTGCTGCTACTGTTGCAGCCAAGACAGTTGCTTCTTCTTACCCAAACTCGCCTCTGGCATCTCAACCAACAATAACTTCTTGTACTTATACAGACAGTGGGTCTACCTCTCAAGTAACTGTTGTTGCTCAAGTAACCTTTAATTTGCCATTTCCTGTACTATTGATACCCAGCAGCACTACCTTGCATTCGTCTGCTACGGAGCCAATTGTAGCGGTACTACCGAATAATTGACGGTTGTTTGCGACCGATAGAAAGATTTGCAGTATTGTTCTTGCTTGGTTCATTATGCGGTGGAATCAAGATAACAGGGATTTTGTCTATCGGCTCGTCTTTAATATCGCTCAGTTTTATTAGCGGTTCATTCAATGTGACCGTCTCTAAAATCTTTTGATTGTTTACTTGTTTTGAATCGTAGATGATGCTTACGCCATATGGCTTTTTGAGCATGACAGCTGTTTCAATAGTGCCTGCTTGAGATTTTACTCTTCTTTGAATACTAAGCAAGCAAACTGGGCAACTTGTTCCTAGAATGCGAAAATCAAGACGGTGCAAAGCATTTTTGTTATATGATTTTGCTTGAGATTTGCTTGCTGAAGTTGAATCAAAACGAGGCTGTGTTTTGACACTTTGGCCGCTTTGAGTAGCAAGTGATGAATAAGCAACCAAGGCTTGGTTTGTGCAAACCAGGATAGCAGCCATACAAGACCGAAACTTCATTTTCCTTGTCGAGCTTTAAGGAATTCAGGAATGTCCAGAATGTCGCTGGCTATTTTCTTGAACTCACTGCTGCCTTTTTGACCATCCGGTGGGCTTTTGCCTACTCCAGTAGTGCCCATAATTGGTCGAGATTTAGCAGTTTGTGCTGGTGTAGACATCTCAAAACCTGTGGCAATCACAGTGATCAAGACTTCTCCATGCAGACGATCATCAAGTACGGCACCAAAGATGATATGAGCTTCGTCAGAAACTGATGAGTAAATCACATTGGCTGCTTCTTGCACCTCATGCAAAGTAAGATCAGGTCCGCCGGTGACGCTAAAGATAACACCTGATGCACCATCAATGGTAGATTCCAATAATGGGCTGTTGATGGCATTGCGAGCAGCTTCAACTGCTCTTCCTTCCCCTGTTGCTCGTCCTACACCCATTAATGCCGAACCGGCTGTTTGCATGACTGCTTTTACATCAGCAAAGTCAACATTGATTAAGCCTGGTACAGTAATAATGTCTGAGATTCCTTGCACACCTTGCATCAAGATTTTATCGGCTTCGACGAAGGCTTCTTGCATGGAGGCTCTGTGGTCAACCACTTCCAGCAAACGCTGGTTGGGGATAACAATCAGCGTGTCAACGCGCGAGCGAATTTCATTGATGCCTGCTTCGGCTTGATTGCTTCTACGCTTCCCTTCAAACATAAAAGGGCGTGATACAACGCCAACGGTAAGTGCACCATTTTCCTTAGCTATCTCAGCAACAATTGGAGCAGCACCAGTGCCAGTACCGCCACCCATGCCGGCAGCAATGAAGACCATATCAGCACCATGAAGAGCTTCTGCTATCTCTTCGCGGCTTTCTTCCGCTGCTTTTTGCCCAATAGTTGGGTTACCACCTGCCCCTAACCCCCGTGTCAGCTTGCTGCCAATTTGTAAATGACTTTTTGCAGCTGAAAGACCTAAAGCCTGAGCATCTGTATTGCAGGCCCAGAATTCTACGCCATTTAATTCAGCGGCGATCATGCGATTGACAGCGTTGGAGCCCGCCCCACCAACACCAATGACTTTGATATTTGCTTTAAAGTCCAACTTATTTAACTTGTCGTTTTTCTCCACTTGCTCAAGCACGACTTAGAACCTCGCTAATCAATTTTTTATTTTTGGTTTTATTTACCTGTACATACAATATCAGGCAACTCTAACAGTTCTTATAGTGAACAGTGATAGGTATCCTAGAGGGTATGCTTTGCATTTGCAAGGAAGTTAGCCAGGACGGTTGTTAACCTTTTCAAAAGTAAATAAACCGGCAAGTCAAGAAAATGGCTAGTTGTCAGCATCTTGGCTGTCTAATAGTAAAATATTTGGCGATTGGAGAACTAGATAAGAAATTATCAATTATTCTTGCTTCTTCTTCGCAAAGGCTGTTTGAATCTTTTTTAAAGTTTCCTGACAAGCCTTGTTGTTGGGGGCTACGTGTACTGCTGCTTGGGCATATTGCAGACCCAGAGTAAAGTCACCTGAAGCCGCGGCAATACTTGCCAGTAATCTTAGAGCATCGATATTTTGAGGATTAACTTGAATAGATCGCTCTAAACTTTCTTTAGCGGCTTTTAGATTATCTAAGGCAGCATAGGTATTGCCAAGATAATACAAAGCATCAGGATCATCTGGGGTAAGAGCGAGGGCCGCTTTTTCCTCTACAAGGGCAGCTTCAAAGTTTCCAGCTAGTGCTAAGGCGGCGCCTAAATCACGATGGGAGGCTGCATGCTTTGGATTAATTTTGATTGCTTCTTGAAAGGCAGTTATTGCTTGCTCGTTCTTTTCAACAGCTGTCAAAAATAAAGCTAGCTTGTAATCATATTCGGCATTATTGCTGTCTAGATTTATAGCTTGACGCAAAGAGTTGATAGCACTAGTAGCGTCACCTTTGCGCCAGTAAGCTCGAGAAAGGCTGGCATAACCTTCTGCATTGTCTGGGCTTAGCTTGGTTACTTGTGTAAACTCAAGAATGGCCCCATTTAAATCACCTGACATAAGATAAATTCTACCCAGATGTAAATGTGTTTCAGGGTTAATGGGATTGACTTCAATTGCTGATTTGTACCTGATAATTGAATTTTGAATATCCTCATTATTCTGTTCAGCCTCTGTCTCACACCAGGCTGGCAAATTGACTGTTATTAAAGTGATAAATAAGACAATCAGGAGTTGGTGACTGGAGGTAGGGGAAAAGGGCATTGGTTAGTCTCTATGTTAGAAATGTAGGCTGAGCTCATTATAATGCTGTCTAAGTTTGCTTTAACCGGTAAACTGCTTTTGAAGAACTTTTGTTTTTGCTGACAACAATTAATCGATTGCCAAATTTGATCCACAACTTCCGACTTTTTAAAGACTAAAACTCATGCCCTGGGAAATCTTTCATTGGCACGCTCTATTTGCCGGACCGGAAACAATTTTCTGGAAAGTCTTCATACCGCCTGTGCTTTATGGTTTACATGGTTATTGGGCAACCTGGATGGCAGTTGGGGCTTTGTTTCACCCTTATGAGGCGAAATTCATTCCTGGCACCAATATTCAACTGCCCCTAACGCCAGGAATTTTTCCTAAAAGACAAGCAAAATTGGCTCAGGCGGTTGCTTCCACAATAACTGATACTCTTTTGACGCCTGCAGATATTAAGGTAAAAGTAGAGGCACTGCTGACAGAAGAGAATATTTACCTTTCTGTCGACCTCTTTGTGGAATCTGTTTTGACCGAGTTTCGAGATACAGCTAAATTGCACAGACTGGCTTCAGATATTGCAGAACTTAGTCCTACCTTGCTCAATCATCTGATTGAATCGACTATTGAGAGTATTGAGCGAGGCAAAGACAGGCGTGTTGCTCAAATTGCCGAAAAGATTTTTGATCAAGTAATAGTAAATCTTCGTATTCCAACTGATCAAGCAGTTCACATAGCTGATCGTTTCATGGACTCACTTATAACACCACTTTTGGTCCGCAATGCTTTTATTAACGTATTAAATTCTCAGAATATCAATACTCTTGATCAATCAATTCAAGCCCATGCCAGCGGCCTTTACAAGGTGTTGGCACGCATAATTGGAGTGAAACGGATTTGCTATGAATGGAAAAACTTTTTAGAAAGCGAGCCTGAAGAATCACAGAAATTGATAAGCGATCTAATCAAACGCTTTGGTATTCGAGATCAAATAGTTTTTAAAATTGCAAATTTTGACTTGGTGTCCTTGCCATTACAAACGATCACGAACTTGAAGGATGATCTTGTTGCTTTTGTCGAATCCTTTTTAGTTAATCACAAATATGAAATTTTACAGGCAGCCGGCAAAATTGAAAATGAGGCAATGGTGACTGTACGATCGGCAATCATTCGCTTTAATCCTGAATCAGTACCTACTGCTTGGGTAAAGCGAGTTAAGCAAGATCTGGCAACTTTTGTTCACTCATATTTAACGCGAGAATTAGGAGTGCTTTTAGAAAAAGCTATTCCTGCTTTGGGCATGTATTCCCTTATTGCTCGCAAAATTGATTTGCTGACGTCTAAACAAATAGAAGAGCTTGTGCAAAGAATCTGCCGGCAAGAATTAAGAGCCCTAGAATTATTTGGTGGATTAATCGGCTTTGTGCTTGGCTTAATCCAAATTCTTGTTAATGCTATCGCTCCTTAAGAAAGAATCTTTCCGAAAAAATTATAGCTGATGCCAGACATATAACCGAACTCTTCCTTGAATATGCAGGAATCAGAAATTAGGCTGCTCAGCTAAATTAAAAATGGCTTGACTATATATGTTTTTCGATTCTGATCACCCATAAGAAAAACCGCGGAAAATCTAACGCTCTTAAAAATGGCAAGAAATTTCAAAAAAAATTGCCGCGCCTGCTTGCTTTTCGTTGAACTTTTTCAATGGATCTTTCGTTAATAAGAATAAGAGAATTAATTAGCTTTGTGCTTAGTTATTGATCTGGATTGATGGTTTTTAACCACATATGGTATAATGCAATGAAAGCTAAGATACACACTCAGTATAAAGATGAATTACCTGATGGCTCAATTGTATCTATCGTTATCTGGGTTTTGCCGGAAAAAACTATCGAACGGCCTCAGGGGTATAAATACAGGCTCAATTATTCAACTATTGATGGCACTACCTGGGTGCGCTACGACAATGAGACAGGCAAAGGAGATCATAGGCATATTGGTGCTATTGAAATAGCATATGAGTTTCTTAGTATTGAAAAATTAGTCAGAGATTTTATGAGAGATGTAAGAATGATGAGTGAAAAGCAGCGGAGGGAACCATGAGGCAAGGTAAATTGTTGATTGGAATTAGAACCTTAGATGAGCTAGAAAAAGAAACGGTTGCTGCCTTTAAGAAAGCTGCTGCTGGTACAGCTAGTGCAGCGCCTGCTCAAAGGTTATATTTTGCTGATCAAAATACTTTATTTAGTGCTTTGTCTCCCAAGCGAATGGCGCTTCTAAAATTTTTGCGTCAAAATGGTCCGATGAGTATAAGAAAGCTTGCTAAGCTGCTTGACAGAGATTATAAAAATGTTCACACGGATGTTACGCATTTATTCAGGCTGGGTTTAGTCAAGAAAAAGCAAGCTGATAAAGTGTATGTGCCCTGGGATGACATTACTATCGAATTAGCTCTGGCAGCTTAATTTTGTCAGCCATTTGCAACTCTTAAAGGCGAGCTCAAATGGCTTTCTTTTTTGCTAATACAGTGGGAAAGAGTCGCTGTCCGTCATAGCGTACAGTTTGAACCTCAAATCCGGCTGCTTCAAGTTGGGCTCTTGTTTGTGCAACTGTACGAAAAGATTGCCATTTGATCTGTAAAATCTCAGAAAACAAAAGCATATGTAATTTTAAATCTGCTTTGTCATATATTTCCCATGGTGACTGAGGATCTTGAGAAGGCGATTTTGAAAGAAAACTTATTAGAAGCTGCCCTGCTGGCTTGAGACTTTGGTGAAATTGTCGATACAATTGAGTAACTTTAGAATCTTCAGGTATGTAAATATTGAGTCCATTGCTGGTGATAAAATCCCAATGCTCACAAGTGTCTAGCGTCCAGGCATCTTTTTTCTCAAAATGGGCCGAGATTAATGGTTTGCGAGTGTCAAAATTTATAGCTGCAGCTTTTAAGGAAGTATCATCAAGATCAATGCCTGTTACTTCAACTCCATGCAATCCAGAATAATCGAGGGACAAAAGATCATCCATTAATCCACAAGGAATTGAAGCAAGTTGCATACCCGATTTCAAATTTTGTTGGGTTAGTTCTTGAAAGATGGCAAACCGCTCTTGTGTGGCTAAAAAAGCAGGAGCCCTGTTAAGCAACCACGATTCTAGATCTGAGAATGGTTGACCAGCGCTGTTGAGCCTAGTGATTCTTCCTTTGATGGGATGTAAAACAATATATGATGTCCAGATGCCATTTAATCCTCTGTTTTCGATTAGAAATCGCCCTAATTCAAACTGCATTAACTCGTCAACGAGTTCTAAGGCTCTTTTAGTGCCACATGAGGGAGGAGTTGTTTTTAAACGATCTATTAAGCTTGTTAGCGACAGATCATGTCCGTGGGAAACTAAGTTCATCTTCTACTCCAGGTAGTTTGATTCTATGCATCCTAGCAAGACTCCTGCCAAGCAGCAATAGTAAGGATGATTCAAAAATAGAAATATTTCAATAAATTCTTAGTTCTGAGAATTTAATTGCTGGCTATTATTAAAATGCTAGTATGCCTTAGGTAGGTGGTTAGACAATTTCTAGGAAAGTTAAAGTGGCAGGGAATAATCGATTTAACCAAGCATCACCAGATGAAGCAATTGTTGTTAGAGGAGCCAGGCAGCATAACCTCAAGAACATCAATTTGAGCATTCCGCGCAATAAACTGGTTGTGATCACGGGTGTAAGTGGTTCGGGGAAGTCGTCACTTGCTTTTGATACTATTTTTGCTGAAGGACAAAGACGTTATGTGGAGTCATTGTCAGCTTATGCTAGGCAATTCTTAGGACAACTCGACAAACCAGATGTTGATGGAATTGATGGATTAAGCCCAGCGATTTCTATTGATCAAAAATCAACCAGCCACAATCCACGCTCTACTGTTGGTACTGTTACTGAAATTTATGATTATTTGCGTTTGTTGTTTGCACGGGTGGGGACGCCGCATTGTCCAATATGTGATCGCCTGATCAATCCACAAACAATTGATCAAATTGTTGATCAAGTTCTGGCTCTAAAAACAGGGACTAAGATTCAAATTTTGGCTCCCCTTATATCTGGGCGCAAAGGCGAGTATCAAGCTCTTTTGCAGGATTTGCGCAAAGAAGGTTTTGTACGGGCGGCTGTTGATGGGGAAGTCATTGCTCTAGAAGATGAAATACGTCTTGATAAAAATAAAAAACATACAATTGAACTAGTAATTGATCGGCTGGTTGTTAAAGAAAATATACGCTCGAGATTGGCTGACAGCTTGTCTTTGGGGCTTAAGTGGGGCAAGTTAAATGTGCTGGTTGAAATTTTGAGTGGTACCGCATCTGGTGATACTGAGAATCTAGATCAAGCAGCGGCTCAGAAAAAAATGCTTTTCTCTGAGCTTTTCGCCTGTGGGAATTGTAATGTTAGCTTTGCTGAAATATCTCCTAGAATATTTAGTTTTAATAGTCCTTATGGAGCTTGTCCAGATTGCCATGGACTTGGTTCATCCTATGAAGTTAATATGGCACTAGTGGTACCCGATCCAAAAAAGAGCTTAGAAGAAGGAGCTATATATCCATGGGCAAAAACAGGGAATAATTATTACGATCAAATACTAGCTTCAGTGGCAAAGCATTATAAGTTTAAGGTTGATGTTCCTTTTAATAAATTGACAAAAGCACAGCAAAACGTTGTTCTTTATGGATCAGGAGATGAGAAAATCAAACTTCGCCATGATTCTTTTGGCGGCACTGAACTTGTCGAATATAGAAAAACATATGAAGGAGTGATTAATAATCTCCAGCGTAGGTACGAAGAATCTAAATCGGAACAAGTAAAAGCTGACATTGCCAATTATATGACGCAGATGCCGTGCGGAGTTTGCCGAGGGACACGATTGCGTCCCGAGAGTCTTGCTATTAAAATTAGCGAGCTTTCAATCGCTCAAATGTGTGCTTTGTCGATCGCAGAAGCTGAGGAATTTTTTCTTACACTGCCTGCTAAATTTACTGAACGGCAGAAGACAATTGCTCACCAAATTCTGCTTGAAATTGCAGGACGGCTTAAATTCTTGCTTGATGTTGGACTTGAGTATCTGACTCTAGATCGTGAAGCTGGTACTTTATCTGGTGGAGAAGCACAACGCATAAGACTGGCAACTCAGATAGGTTCTGGCTTATCAGGGGTGCTCTATGTGCTTGATGAGCCATCAGTTGGTTTGCACCAGCGTGACAACAATCGTTTAATCGCTACATTGAAAAGATTGCGCGATCTTGGCAATACACTTTTGGTGGTTGAGCATGATGAAGAAACCATTCGCCAGGCTGATTGGCTTATTGATATTGGACCAGGGGCAGGAGTGCATGGTGGCTATGTGGTGGCGCAAGGCACATGTTCTGAAATTACTGCAGCTGCTGAATCTTCTACCGGTGCGTATTTAGCTGGGCGCAAAAAAATTGAAATTCCTGCTGTAAGGCGTAAAGGGAGCGGACTTTCTCTTAAAATTGTTGGTGCCAAACTAAATAATCTGAAGGATATAACGATTGAATTAGGATTGAACAAATTTATTGTGGTTACTGGGGTGAGCGGTTCTGGTAAATCGACTTTGATTAATGACTTGTTTTATCAATATTTGCGCCATGCTTTGTATAGATCGCACCCGGCTCCTGCTGGACTGGCTACTGTCACTGGGATAGAGGCTTTGGATAAAGTTATCGATATTGATCAATCGCCAATTGGGCGTACGCCCCGCTCTAATCCAGCTACTTATACTGGGCTTTTTGATGTGATTCGCGAAATTTTTTCAATGACCAATGAGGCTAAAGCTCGTGGTTATATGCCAGGACGATTTTCCTTTAATGTCAAAGGTGGTCGTTGTGAGGCTTGTCGCGGCGAAGGTATGAATGAAATTGAGATGAACTTTTTGCCCTCAGTTTTTGTTAATTGCGAAGTATGTAAAGGGGCTAGATATAACCGCGAGACGCTCGAGGTAAAGTTTAAGGGTAAGTCTATTGCTGATGTGCTGGAAATGACGGTGGAGGAAGCTCTTACTTTCTTTACTAATGTTCCTAAGGCAGCTGGCAAGCTTGCCACAATGATGGAGGTGGGATTGGATTACATTAAGCTGGGACAGCCGGCTACAACGCTATCCGGGGGTGAAGCGCAACGGATAAAACTTGCTGAACAACTGGCTCGCCGGGCTACGGGCAAGACAATTTATATTCTTGATGAACCGACCACAGGCTTGTCCTTTGCTGATGTGGATAAGCTTTTGCATGTCTTAAATAAACTGGTTGAAGCAGGCAATACAGTGGTTACTATTGAGCATAATCTTGATGTCATCAAGCAGGCTGACTGGATTATTGATTTGGGTCCGGAAGGTGGCACAGGCGGCGGTAGAGTGGTTGCCTCAGGTACGCCTGAGACAGTAGCGCAGGTGACAGAATCATATACTGGGCAATTTTTAAAGAAATGCTTGAATAAGAATATGGCACTTGCAAAAGGAAGTCGATAAATGACTGATTTAACTGTCAACCAGGTATCTGACCCAGTTTTTGAAGACTTGAGAAAGCGCGGGCATCGCGTTACTGCTCAACGGGAGACAATTTTGCAAATCTTCAGAGAATTGCCTCACGGTAATCATCTGTCTGCTGAAGATCTTCATAATCAGCTCATTGCTCATGGTTCCAATGTTAGCCTGGCTACTACTTATCGCACGCTTAAACTGTTGTCATCTTTAGGATTATTGCGTGAGTTAACATTTGCCGAAGGGCATAAACATTACGAATTAAAGCAGGATACATTGCCGCACCAGCACATTATTTGCCTTGGTTGCAATACTACGCTCGAGTTTGAAGATCATTTTTTAGAGGAAGCTGGGCAGAAAATTGGAGCGAAGCATAACTTTCAGGTAATTGATGCTCAATTTAAGATTTTTGGGCTATGTACGAAATGTCGAAATGTCAATAAATAGTGTAAATACAGCATTTAATAGACTTTTAAATGTAGGAATTAATCCGGCAATGTGGTACGAAGATATGGTGTAATTGAGCAGGGAATAAGAAGATAAGAGGCTTCAAGGTGGGGTTTTTTGGGGTAGGCAAGGTCCCAAAACCAATCTGGTGGCATTAAACGAGTTCAGGAGAGGAAGAACAAGGATATTATGGTAGCTAGACCAATCAATCCCTGGCAATTAAAGGGATATAAAGCTGGTCAAAACGTTATATGTAAAATCGATCGCCCAGAACCAGGCGGTTATTCTGTCTTGCTTACTAAGGACAACTTGCCGGGCTTTCTGCCCACTCAAGAACAGCTTAAAACCGGACAAGAAATTCTTGCTCAATTTGTCTGTGTAGATAACAATCGTATTTTACTTTCTGCGAGATTTTCCAATAATACTTCCGGGCAGCGTGTTCAATCAGTGCGTTGGGAAGATTATTTACCCCAACTTGATAGATCTTCTCAAGCTGAGCTGACTTCCCAATCAGCTAGTACTGCAAAAGCTCAAGAACAACACACTCAGAAAACTGAGTTGCCTTCTCAACAACAATTTGAAGAGGATATAGCTTTTCAAGTTTGGGCGCAAACAGCGCCAATGAAAGTTCATTTAAAAAGAGCTGTAGATCTTATTTTGCCTTCATTGCGTACTGCTAGCAACAATAGCTTTAAAATTGCTGATTATGATCTGGAATGGTTGATTACAGATCTAGAAGGTGGCATGAGGACCTGTTCTGTCAAAGCAGAATCGAAGGTTACTCCTTCTCGTTCAGCCATGCTTATGTATCGAGGGCGAGCGGTAGGTTGCGTTTACACTTCTGCACAACATCTTGAACCGCCTCCGGTTGAAGAGTCTCTTCAGCTTATGCTTACTGATTTGTCTTTGCCTAATACAGAGGTGGCTATTTATGATCTATCGGAAGGTCTGACATTGGCGATGTCTGCCTTGTTTATGGGCTATCCTGTGAAACGTACAGATGACTATGATGCACGTCCTTATTTGGATTATATTTGTAATTGGCTTGAAAGCAAGGGACAGACGGCGTGTCTGGCTATTACATTGCCGGACAATGCGGGCAATTGCTTTGTTTATGTGCACGCAGGGCAATTTGTTGGGGCGTTCTATGTCGAAGATCAAACCTTTACACAGGACAAAACCTATCTCTACCAGTTGCTTGAGGAAAATCCTAAAGCTAATGTCGAGGTAAGCATATTACCGACTGAAATGGTATCATCGGTAGTTCGCTTTGGCTATAGCATAAGTATGGTGAAAGCAAGGCATTAAAGGATTGAATGGTGATATATATTATTTAGATTCTGAATCGGAAGTTTCAGGGTTGTTAGAAGGCGGCCAGAATAAGCTTGCTTGCTTGAAATTCTCTTCTTCTTCCTTGTCTTGTGATTGCTGCTCATCTTGTTTTGAAGCTACTTTATTTGCAGCAGCAAGAATGTCGTGAATAGAAGTTCGAGTGGGATTATTGGTTGTGCCGGAAGTCTCGGGATTCCTCATACCATAAGCTTGTGGAGCTTCTTTAGCCTTCAATCTGTAAATGCCTGTAAGTGGGTCAATTTCAGTTTCAGATGGGTTTTCTGGTTCGGTACTGGGATTATTGACCAAGGATGATTCACTTACCGGTTCAGCAGCATCAATTTCTTTGAAAACCTCATGAACGGCCGAAATACTATCAGCTAGATCATCTGCTATGCCTGATTCAAAATTCTTGTGGGTAGAGTCATTGCCAAAATCAAAATTCAGATCAAAGTTTTCAACATTGTTCTTGAAGTTTAAAGCGACTTTCTCAAGATTTTCGGTTTCATCGGTATCAGCTTCTTCAATCGATTCGCTGTCGATGAAAGCATCACGTTTGATGCGACCCCCAGGTTGACTACTTAGCAGCTCATCTGGCATTTGCTCAAGGATGTGCTCAGGAATTGGACCGACATTAGCATCAAAATCATGGCTTTCGGTAGTTGTTGGCGTGATTCTCCCATTGCTTGTAATGCCTCTTAAAGGAAAGGCTTGCTGCCTTGCGCCTCGGTTTTTACCGTAAGACATATGTTTGTTTTTGCCAAAAGCTTCATCTTCTTTGCCGGCAAAAGAAATTACACGTCTATGTTCTTTTGTTCCTACTTCTAAGGTGGGTACTACTCCAAGTCCTGCACAAGTTTGGCAGTGAGTTGTGAACAGTTCACGCAAGCTCTGTCCTTGGCGGCGGCGAGTCAGCTCAACTAGCCCTAGGTCAGAAAGTTGTCCTATTTGTGGCTTAGCTCGATCATCTTCTAAGGCGCGCTGGAAGCTCTCCAACACTTGTTGTTGATCTTTGCGGCTATCCATGTCGATGAAATCTACAATGACCATGCCGCCAATATTGCGCAGACGCAGTTGGCGTGAGATCTCCTGGGCAGCTTCTAGATTAGTGCGTCTCACTGTTTCAGCTTGAGTGCGTGAGCTGGTAAATCTGCCTGAGTTTACATCAATTACTGTTAAAGCTTCAGTGGGTTCAATATTTAGATGTCCGCCACTGGGCAGCTCAACTCTGTCTGACAAAGCCGCTTCAATTTCTTTGTCTATGCCTTTGGATATGAGCAGACTTTCTGGTCCTGTATGGGGGGATATTTTAGTCTGCCTGCCTGCCCAACCGGCAAGATATTCGTGAGCGCGTTTTTGCCCCTCATTACTATCGACAATAATTTCTACAACATCGTGCGAATAAGCGTCGCGAATGATGCGGTAAAGTAAATCTTGATCGCGGTAAATTAGAGTTGGTCCGATTGCTGCTTCGCCGTCTGATACTACTGTTTGCCAGCGATCCCACAACTGTTCAAAGTCTTCAAATAATTCTTCGTCACCTTGACCTTTTGCTTCAGTTCTGATGATTAAACCAACACCAGGTGGCTTCATAAGATTAACCACTGCTTTTAGTCTGGCTCGCTCTCTGGCTTCAGCAATGCGGCGAGAGACTGAAATACCTCGTTCTTCAGGGACAAGAACCAGAAAGCGACCTGGCAAAGAAATGGCAGTAGATACGCGCGGACCCTTGTGCCCAGTAGGCTCTTTGGTTATTTGGACAAGCAATTTTTGCTTAGGCATTAGCCGTTCTTTTAAAGGACCTTGTCCTGGAACGTCGTTTGCGTGGAGGAAACCCATTTTGTCTTTGCCTAGATTTACAAAGGCAGCATCAATTCCAGGCAGGATGTTTTCTACGCTGGCTGTATAAATATCGCCAAGCAATAATTCACCCCGATTAACAAAGAACTCGACAACACGTTCGTTTTCTAAAACGGCACCAATATTGTCGTGTTCTGAAATAACCAGTGATTTCTTCATAAAAACCTCTTCGAACTTAAAATTAATCCGAACAATAATCCACAAGCTGTCGATTAGCTTGAAAAGATAAGCCGCACCCCATTACTTTGAGGGTTAATTCCCCGTTAGCCTGATTGGTATTGCTTTTGGGGAAGAGCTGGAGAACTGCAACTAAAATTGTCTTGAGCTTAAAGGCCCTCAAGTTACAACATTATAGCATAAGGGCTGGCCTATGATATAGTCGCAAAAGAGGCTTCTCAAGCTTATTAAGGAAGGTTGATAAATTGTGATTTTGGAAGCTTTTGCTCAATATCTTAAGACAGCCGATGATAAAATCCCGGCTTCTAATGTGCTGGCGCGTTGGTTGTGGGAACGGTTGAGTGTTCCACCAGAATCAATAGTTGATCAAGTCTTGCATGTAGAAGTAAGTATTTTCCAAGCTAAATCAGCCAGTAGAAGCAAAGTACATTACACAGAGAATGCCGGTAAGCAACTCTATGTTTTTAAAGGAAACTCTCAAACAGGCTCAATTCTACTTAAAAGTTTGTATGAATATTGCTTAAGTTATGAACAGCAAAAATGGGCACGCTGGGTGCATTCTGTGAAAGCAAGTGATTTTAAATATGGGTAGTTTTATTCTAAGAATCTGACTCGTTCTATTGACATGGCAAATCCCGAGACAGAATCAAGTTTCAGCAAAACGCCATTGAGCATGGCTGGTCCCTTGGCTACTTCTAATCGGCTGGGCAATTGTTTAATCAGGCGGCGGAAGACACTTTCTTGGTCCATGCCAATAACGCCATTATAAGGACCACAACAGCCTACATCAGTGATATAAGCTGTATGTCCTGGCAAAATACGTTCATCGGCTGTTTGGATATGGGTATGAGTGCCAAGCACGGCTGAAACTCGCCCATCCAGATACCAGCCTAAGGCCACTTTTTCTGCTGTTGCCTCAGCGTGCACATCAACAATAATGAGGCTGGTGTCTTGCTTTAAGCGAGCAATCTGTTCATCTGCCACTAGAAATGGTGAAAGGAGAGGCTCCATAAAGACCCGTCCCATTAAATTTAAAATAGCAACTTTAATTCCTGCTACTTCAATCAAGCAGGTACCTTGTCCTGGTGTGCCTGGTGGGTAATTAGCTGGTCTGACAAAATTCTTTTCACTCTCGATGAAATCAAAAATTTCCTTGCGGTCAAAAGTATGATTGCCACCGGTGAAAACGTGAACGCCAGCTTCTTTTAATTCTACGAGATGTTCTCTAGTTACTCCAAAGCCATGAGCGGCATTTTCCACATTAGCAATGACTAAATCTGGCTTAGCAGAGGCTTCATGCAAATATCTTTTAACAATGGCACGCCCTGGCTTGCCAATGATGTCGCCCAAAAACAAAATAGTGATGCTACGCTTGTCATTCATTGACTTGAGCATACTCCAGAAACGGATTAGGAACCAGAGCTGACTTTTAAGTGTCAAAATATTGTTGGAGTAATTAACGATGAACTGTATAACTAGATTGATTCCAGTTTTTTTAGCAATCAACACTGTATTTTGCTTTTGTGCTTATAGCAAAGAGGAAGTTAAAAGAAAGGAAAGCAATCAAGTCATCGATCATAAGAATGTCAATGCTATTGATAAGAGCAAGAAATTGCAGATAAATGTAGCTAGACCTAAGCTGCTTGTGCCGCCTCCGCCAGCTAGCCAGCCCTCTTTTTTGTTAGCCCCAACTACAGGTACTGCCCCATGGCCCTTGAATTTTATGAACAATCAAGCAGTTTTTTTCAGTCCGGCAGATTTGCAAAAGCAGCTTGCTGAAGCACGCGTGCAGCTAAATGAAAAAATTCAACAAATGAAAGAGAAGAAAGATAAATATGAGCGCTTTGGCTCGCTTTATCAAGAAGGTGTGATTAGTCGGCATGAACTAGAAGACGCTCAAAAAGAAGCCCAAGAAGCTGAGGCAGAAACGGGCAGATTCAAAGCCAATGTTGCTTTTCTTGAAGAGGAAAGCAAAACATTGGCTCCAAAGCCGAAGTCAAGTAAAAAGATAACTGCTTCTGTCAAGAAGACAATTAATGAGAGTAAGAGCAAATAAGTAAAAAGGTACAATGGTTTTTTCGAGGTATTAGCATGAACTTAAGCTGCCGATGGATTCTTCCATTATTTGCAGGACTAATCTTTTCTGGGGTTGTTCAAGCAATGGCAGATGAGCCATTTAAGCTTGATGCTGAGCAAAGAAATTATATTCCTGGCAATCAGCCAATATACCCGGCATATCCTGCGCCCCAAATGATTCCCACACAACCACTTAATGGTAGTGCCAGGAAAACCAATGCACGACCTGCACTGCCAGTGGTGCCTAGTAAAGCTCAATCGGCTCAAAAAGCCCCAGCAAGTGCACCACTTAGTGCTGGCGTGGATACTTTTGTCATTTTGCCGCCGGCATTTTTAGGTGTCTGGCAAGTACAAGGGCAAAGAATAAAAGTAGAGGCTCTGCCAGAGTTTGCTGCCGGTGCTGAGCAAGCCTTTGCTCTCAATAATAATCAATTATGGACAATTAGTGGGAGTGCTGGAGCCGGTTACACATTAGGCTCTAATACAGGTGTGACCACGCCACTTACAGTTGACAAAGTGCAAGGAACCACAGCCTTTATAAGATACCAGCACCCTGTTGGCAACACTATGGCTCAAGAAGCGATTGTCATGACTTTAGTGCAAGGTGGTGCCCAATTTAATGGCTTGGAGAGAATTTCTATCGTCAAACAAGGTCTGCCAACCCCACGTGTTAAAGTAACTTATCAATTATTTGGGCGCCGACAAAGATAGGTATTTCACTAGGCTAAGATCACCAAGCTAGCAAAAGGAGTTAACAAGCAGATGCGTATATCTAGAAGACAATTTTTTTGGCAGCTTAATAATCTGATGATACTAATGATGGTGGCAGCTATTGGTTGTTTTGCAATCAGTATCAAATCTGCTGTAGCTGCCTCAGCACAAGAGCAACTTACTGGTAAGAGGGCAAATAAAACAATGAATGATCCAATTGTGGTAATAGAAACAACTAAGGGGACAATTAAAGTTGAGATATTTAAAAACGACGCCCCAATCACCAGCAGTAATTTTTTAGATTTAGTTGAACGTGGCTTTTACAATGGCCTGACTTTCCATCGCTATGAGCCAGGTTTTTGCATTCAAGGTGGCGATCCAAACGGCACAGGTACAGGCGGATTTATTGATCCTGCTACCAGGCGTGAGCGGACTATTCAGTTAGAAGTAAGTCCTAAACTAAAACATAGCCAAGCTGGCATACTTGCTATGGCTAGATCGTCTGATCCTAACTCAGCCAGCTCACAATTTTATTTCACTTTAGGACCAGCTTCATTTTTAGATGGACAATATGCTGTTTTTGGCAAGGTAACTGATGGCCTTGATATTGTGCAATCTTTGCGCAAAGGCGACAAAATGACCAAAGTATCAGTGCTTGAAACAGCTAAGAAGTAGTTAGAGCAAGTCGAAGTTTAAGTGTCCAATGGACCAACAAAAATTGAACACGAATAACGAATTGTTACTGAAACCAAGCAAAACAAAGCAGCTGAGATTATTGATTTCTAGCCTGGTTTTTGTGGCGGTTGGAGTGTGGATGATTGGCTGTCACAAGGCGGGAGGTTGGTTCGTTTTATTTTTCTTTGCTTTGTGTGTATTGATCTTTGTTATTAAGTTATTGCCAGGTAGTACCTTCTTGCGGCTGACAATTGATGGATTCGAAGTGAGAGTATTGTTCAGGAGTACATTCTACCGATGGGGTGATGTTCAAGATTTCCAAGTTGTTGTTCAGTATAAACATGGAATACCTATACGAACAAGTGTTGGATTCAATTTTGCTGATACATATACGCATGCAGTTAAGGCGAGAGCATTGGTTAAAGCACTGATCGGTTGTGAGGGACAACTGCCAGATACCTATGGTATGGAAGCGCAAAAACTTACTGAACTAATGACGCAATGGAAAGCAAATGCGCGTTGAGTAGAGTCAAGCGCTTGTGCCGTCCTATTGTAGGGGCAATGCTTTAGTTTCAGACGATTCGCAGGATCGTCTTCGTCCTTGATACATGCAATTCTGGTTGAGGGCAGAGCTAAAGCCCAGCCCCTACGTTAGCTTGGTAGGACCTCTATATCTTAATATACCGACCTGAGGTCCAGAAGCCGCCGCCAGCACCCACAGCTACGCCAAGCAACAGGATGGCCAGAAAAGTTTGCATGAGACTATAGATATTGTTGTGCGATAAAAGCGGAGCAAGAGCGACTAATTGCTCACTGATGTAAGGATCTAGATTGATGTGAATAATCCAGAGCACAGATATGGCTAGAACGGCTGCGGCTGCGCCATAAGTAGCACCCTGCAAAATAAGTGGTGATCTTATATAAGAAGGACTGACCCCCATTAAACTTAAAATTTCAATTTCACGCTGACGAGATTCAATCACTAAGTGAATCGTATTACCTATAACAGTGAGCGTTGCTGCAGTCAGTGCGCCAGTGACAACAAAGCCGGCAATTTCTAGAAAATGTCTGAATTGATTTATTTGCTGGGCGACTTTCATGGGATAGCGAACATTTTCTACAGCAGGTAAAAGCTTTAGGCGTGAAGCAACTGGATCAACTGCTTCTGGCGAGCTGACTTTGATATGAAGAGTGTTTGGCAGTGGGTTATCCAGAGACGCCACTTTAAAAGTTGTTTGCATTTCTTGCCAGGCAGCTTCTTTAGGGACAATCTCAACAAATTGCACTTCAGGAATTTTAGCAACTGCTTGAGCGACGCTTTTTGGATCATAGGTGTCTTTTAAATAAGCTGAAATTTCTAGATGTGATCCCCAAGTGCTCACAACATTCTTTAAGGTGAACGTTAATTGTAGCACGCCACCAAATATGGTGAGAGCAATAGTTAATATGCTGATCACAAGCCAGTTTGACCAACCGCTTTGTTTTAAGCCAATTAATGTTTCTACTAAAATTCTAAAGAAGATACGAAGTTGTCTCATAGTTAGTTAATTTTCTGATTCCATTTCGTAGAGACCACTATCTACGTCGCTTACAATCTCGCCTTGTCGCAAAGAAATAACACGCTTGCGCATAGCATTCACAATCGGTTGATCATGAGTAGAAATGAGTACTGTGGTGCCTCGTGCGCTGATCCGTTCAAGCAACTGCACAATTTCTAAAGAAGTAGCCGGATCAAGATTACCAGTAGGTTCATCTGCTAAAAGAACTGGTGGGCCGTTGACGATAGCGCGGGCAATACCGACGCGCTGCTGCTCGCCTCCTGAAAGCTCATCAGGATATAGATCACCTTTATTATCAAGATTGACGACACAAAGGGCGCTATTTACTCGCTTCACCACTTCAGCTTCAGCGACACCTAAAGCGCGTAAGACATAAGCAACATTGGCAAAGATTGTTTGGCTAGGCAATAGCTTATAGTCTTGAAAGATAATGCCAAGGCGCCTTCTCAGTAAGGGAATTTGATGCTTTTGCAGACGATTTAAATTGGCTCCGCCAATAAAAACATTGCCGGAAGTCGGCACTTCTTCTCTATAAAGAAGCCTCATTAGAGTTGACTTGCCAGCTCCTGAGGGACCAACCAGGAAAGCAAAATCTCCTAAGGCAATATGGAGGCTGACATTAACAAGAGCCGGTCGGCCTCCATAATTTTTAGAAACGTTCTGTAGCCGAATCACTCAAAATGCTCGCTAAATCTAAGTTGACCACTTTAGGCCCGCAAAATAATAACATTATTTGTTATGGTAATGCTTAAGGTCAAAGCGCAAGCCGGCAATGGTAACGCCAGTGCCAGCTCCTGCTTGTTTGAGCTTATTGGTTATTTCTCTCTTAAAAAAGCTCAATTCTTGGGCTGTAGAGGCATCCTGTACAGCAATAACTAGAATATTTTGATTATCAATGAATAATGGTCTTGTTTTTGTGGCAAAGGCATCTCCGACGATCATAGGCCAGAGATTAAGCACTGTTTGTTCTTTAAGACGTCTATCCAGCCCGAGTTGGCCTACAATTTCACTCAAGACGTTACTGATGCTGGTGAAAGCTGATTTGGCTTTGCGTATTGGCGCTTCAGGCTTGATCATATTTATAAATGCTCCGTCGGCGTAACGGGCGGATTGTCATCCGCCCTGCGAGATGCCCCTACAACTCATGCCCCTACATTATAAGGATTTTCGCGTTATAATTTGGACTACTTATTATGAGGGGATTATTGTGCTGGCTGAGCAAACCATCAATGAACTGCATAAAAGATTTAAGCCAGAGGCGGCGCGAAATCTTTCTGCCACTTATTTAATTACTATACGTGGAGAAGGTGGGGGTGCTTGGCTAGTAAAAATTAAGCAGGGTACTTGTGAATTTACTCCATATCAAGCAAATGGTGGCACAAATGGTGATGGGCAAGTGCAGCCAGATTGTTCTATTGCAATAGACGCAGCGGATCTAGAGTTGATTATGACTGGGCGTCTTTCGGCTATGACAGCAGCATTATCAGGGGTGCTGGCTATTGATGGAGAACTTGGGCTAGCTATGCAGCTGGTGCCGATTTTCTTCACCGGACAAGGCCAATTTTAAATAATTAAACGGTACAGAAAAACCGGTCCAGAATTGAAAAGAAAGTCTGGCTTGTTCGATAAGCATGTCCAGCCCATCCATACTCTTTAGTCCCTGAGCATGTGCTAATTGGGCAAATAAAGGTAAGGTTTTATTTTTTTTATAGACTAGGTCATAACAAAAGCAATCATAGGGTAGTTGTTTAATTAGATTTGGCATCCAGATTGGTGGGGACTCATCTGTAAGACCAATGGAGGTGGCATTGATCACTAATGAAAAATTAGGCAGAGCTTGAGGTTGGATATCTAGGATCTGAATAGGTTTAAAAGATAAGCTTGAGGCTGGATCTTTGCTTGCCTGTTCTTGCATAAAATCAATGAGAGACTTCTGCTTATCTGGATTGCGGGCTAGCACATAACAAGTAGCGAAGCCAAGTTTTTTTATGGCACAAGCTGCGGCTCTGGCACCACCCCCGGTTCCTAAAATAAGAGCAATTTTGCCTGAGGCGCTCGCTAAGTAGTTTTTTTCAAGAACAGACTTAAGAGCTGGAAAATCTGTATTATGTCCTGTGAGCTCCCCTGTATCTTCTACTTTGACTGCGTTTATTGCTCCCACTTGTTGAGCTTGAGGCGTGTGTGATTGGACCATGGTAAAAAGAGCTTGCTTGTGAGGAATGGTGACATTGAAGCCATTAATTCCTTGCGCGATCAATCTGGCTATTTCTTCTATGAGCAAGTCTGAAGGAATTTCACAAAGGAGGTAAATTCCTGTTAGTTGGGCATACTGAAAGGCTGCTTGATGCAGGCGAGGGGAAAGCGAATGGCTAAGAGGCATGCCGATCAGAGCAAAAGTAAAAGACTTTGACATTAGTAATTGCTGGCTAATAATTGCTAGATTGAATAGTGGCGACGCGCATGCGCTTAATGCCGGCAGCTGCTGCAGCTGTCATTACATCGACAACTTCGCGCTCTTTGCATTCAGCATCAGCATTGACTGTACAAGCGACATCCCGCTTGCCAGCGTTGCGGAGAAATTCTTCTATTTTTGCTTGAATTAAAGCAGGATCATCCGACTTGATAGCACGACCATTTATAGCTAATTGTCCATCTTTATCGATGTCGATGAATATACCTTTGCTGGCATCATCTTTCTTGGCATGCTGAGTTTCTGGAGGCTTGATTTTCAGTTCTGATTTATCAATGAGAGGGGCAATCAAAATCATTATGACCAACAAAACAAGGAACACATCTGTCAGAGGTGTGACATTGATGTCGTTAAACTCAGCTACATTTGTTCCTATAGACATAGCTTTGTACCCATTCTCTATCTTGTTAGCGGGTAGAAGACCGAGCAGACTCGCCGCCGCCGCCAACAAAGCTAAGGAAAAGGAGCTTGAGCAAAAGGAAGTCGTCGTTAAATCCTTTTACTATATTGGTATAGAGGTTGTTAAAGATAACGGCCATGATAGCAACAATCAAACCATAGCCTGTGGCAATTAGGGCTTTGGCAACACCTAGAACAACAGTTGGCGTGCCGCCCCCGCTGGCTCCAAGTTGATCAAGGGTGAAAACAACACCAACCACTGTGCCGAACAAGCCTAGAAATGGGCAAGTGGCACCGATGGTGCCTAGAATGGAGAGGTGTTTTTCCAGTTTGCGGGTGACTAGACCAACCGTAATATCAAAGGCTTTGGAAAAATCTTCTTTTTGATCAGCCATCAGACGCACACCTTCTTCGGCAACTTCGCCGATGACGTTGTTTAAACGGCTGCAAGTAGCTTGGGCTTTTTGTAAATTCTGACTTTCCAAATCACGCTGTAACTGGTGAATGAAGCTGGTGACATCACAACGATTCTGGCTGTAGAACCTGGCTCGATCATACATAACGGCGATCGTCAAGACTGAACAAATAGTAATGGGAATGGAGGCAAACCAGTCGTGGATCATGAACTGGATAAAGTATTCAAAAAATTTGCTTTCCATTGCTACTCCGAATTCTAGAAACAAATGCTACCCAAGAGTTTAGCAGAATTTAGAGAATTATCTTCTAAAATCTACGGAAGACGCCACTGCCGCCACCACTAAAGACGTTATAGTCGAATGTGAACTGGATATCGACATCATCAGCTGCACCAGCCGGCAAAGGTCTGAATGGTGCGGCATTTTCTACTGCTTTCAAAGCGGCTTGGTCAGCTATGGCTACAGTAGAAGACCTTTCCAAGCGTAAATTAGACAATTCACCACCTCTGTGGATCTTAAAGACGACTACTACACGCTTTGATTCATTTCCTTTTGGGGGATACCAGGCGCGCTTAATACGGCGTTGCAGATCGGCCATATAAGGACCAAAATCAACATCAGCTTGAGCGGCTACAGAAGGAGCTTTATTAGGGTTGTTATTGGCATCCGGATTGCCTCTTATACCCTCTCCACCACCTCCGCCAGCCGATCGAGGAATAACTGGGGCGATAGCTGGACTACCACCACCACCGCCACCGGTGCGGCTAGTAGCACGACTAGGGGCTGGAGCCGGGGCTGGTCCACCGCCACCACCGCGGCTGGTTGAACCACCACCAACTGGAACAGGAACTGGAGAGGGGCTACCGCCTGCTTGACCAGTGCCGACGGAAACTGGAGCTGGAGCTGGGGCAAATTGACTGCCTGCACCAGGACCAGCGCCAGGGCGTGGTACTGGACTTGGAGAAGAACTACCACTGCGAGACATGGGAGATGGGGAAGGTGAGGGATTAGGCGACGGGTTGGCACTTGGATGCGCAAAAGGGGTTGGCATCGGGCTTGGTTTAGGAGAAGGGCTAGCCGTTGGTTTAAAAGAAGGAGTAGGAGCCGGGGTTGGATGCGGGCTAGGGGCAGGGGCAGGGGTAGGATGAGCTTGTGGAGTTGGTCTGGGTGATGGAGTTGGTTTTGGAGTTGGGGTAGGTTGCGGAGTTGGTTTGGCCACCGGTTGCGGAGGTGCTTTTGGTTGGGCTTTGCTTGGCGCTTTGGGCGCAGGCGAGGGAGCTACTATTTCTTTCTTTTCGTGTTTGCCGGCATTTTCAGAGGCATGTTCTGCTTTGCGCTGGGAGATAATTTTTTTAATTGTAGGCGTCTGGTTTTGAATAAATTCAATATCGGTGATTTGAGCTTGAGGTTTAGATGAAATCAAAAAGAAAAGAGCAAGAATGAAAGAAACAAGTAAAACTGTAAAGTGTCCAAGATAAGAAATACTAGTTGCCTCAGACATCTCCAGAACATATTCAGGATAAATCTGTCTGCGCCTTAAAAGAGCGGCATGATCATATGCATCTCTCATCGCATAGGCAATAAAAGCAAGAATAAAACCAAAGAGAATTATTCCTAGTGTGCTGGTTGGACTTAACTCAAGAAGCGAAACAATCAAAATGTAATTAGGCTTCATATGGCAAGCAGCGCCGAAGCTAACAAGCATTTTTGCTAAAGTTTGATGAAAGATGAAAGTCAGAAAAATGAAAAAGTTAACAATAGAGACACCAAGAAAAAGAGTCCCTTTGCGGGATTCACCATTGTAGATCTGCCCTAGTCCAGGCAGGACAAGGGACAATAAAGCGGCAAGAGTTGGATCTTTAGGAGGTTGGTGAAAATCGACCGGGTTGGCAGAGGTGCTTGTCATTTAATGATCTCAATGCAAAGTTGATTATCAGTATAACTTCATTACACCCCATTTGGTAGATGAAACAGCAAGGTCGGATCCGAAATAATGAGAATCAAACGAATTCCCCAACGCCATAAGTAGGGGCATGGCACTGCCTTCGGACGACTCGCAGGGTCGTCCTCGTCCTCTGCATGAATTAGGGCATAGCGGTGCCTTCGAGCGATTCGAGGATCGCCCTTGTCCCTAATAATACTGGATGGTACAGAATTACATAGTCGGCATGTGCAGATCTTCGGCTAATTCAATTTTTAATTCATCGCCTGGTCTGACATCTACTTTTTTACCTTTTTTAGCAAGTAAGATGGCCACGCCAACAGCTGCGCCGATACCGGCTCCGATTAAGGCGCCGCCGCCAACTCCTATTTTGCTATTGCCTGAATTACCAGCCACTGCTCCAATGCCTATACCTACGGCAGCCGGCAACATTGCTATTCCAGTATCCATGGCAACGTCTTTCAATCCTCGGCGGGCATGAACTACGCCACCGCGGGCAACCAGATTAGCAACAAGTGGAATTTGGCGATTATCTGGAGTGGTGACTGTATCAAACTTTAAAGCAACTGAACCACTGCGATCCATGTGTTTTGGGGCGTTAAGAGCAGCAATTCTGCCCCGAATAATTGAGCCTGCTGGCACGACGGTGTTGCCGTCAATGGTTAAATCTTCAGCTGTGCGAGCTGAGAATTCATCTCCTTCTTGGCTGGTGTCGCTATCAACGGCAGTGTCCATAATAATTGGTATTTTGGTGCCACTGGGAACAACACAAACGTAACCTTTAAGCACTTTGCCATTCCCTTCTTTGCTGTTGGCATTGTCACCACTGGTGGTTTCATCTGTAGTTTGACTCACAGCTTGTTCAGTTTCCGGGTGAGAGGTGTTGCCAGGATTATTATTAGCTTGAGGAGCGGCAGGATTGACTGCTTCACTTTCTTTGGTGGTGGTTGTGGTTGAAGGATTAGTGGAATTTAGATCAGAAACTGGCATTTCATTGGATAAAGCAGGGGAATTAGCCGGCTCACGTGATTGGGCAGGTTCGCTTTTAGAGGAGGTGGTCAACGGTTCATTAAAAATCTCATCAGGGTTTACTCCCCCAGGCTGAACTGGCGGGTTGTCTGATGTGGTCATTTCATTAGATGTTCCAGATGCATCTGGGGGTGTCTCAGGGCTATAAACTTTGAAATTAAGGTCGCTGTCGGCAGCTAAACCAGCAGGAAGATAAAGCGCTATTAGAGATATGCTTAGTATTAAAGCTAAGGCTTTGTTGGTTGAGATTTTTTGATTGGTCCTGGTCTTAAAATTAAACATAAAGCTACTACCCATTTTGTGTTCCAGAAACTAGTTCAGATGTGACGGCAAAACCAGAGCTTTTTGCGTTAAGTTCTATTAGTTAGCAGTCAAGCGGAAAGTTTTGCCAGTCTAACATGCTCTTGCTCTAGGAAAGATTAGGGGATTTTGAGAAAGCAAGACGTTTGGATTTACAGTAGCTTTTAGCAGATGGGTTAGACTAAACTAATAGTGTAAGTTGTTGAAAATTAGTTTTTTGGTGGGAGTAAGTATTAGGTTGCAAGGAGAATTCAAGTGGTTGAATGCCCCATATGTCATGTTCTTAATAAAGATGGCGCCCCTTTTTGTATAGAGTGCGGGCAGCGTATTGCAATAGTCTCTGAGCCTCAGTCAATGCCTGGTCTGGATAGGGCATTGCTCACTTCTCCTCAGCCAAATCCTGTTCCTCAAAGACCAGCATTGGGAGGGCAGCAAGCACCTAAGCTACATTCACCTCTATTAGGCGGCAGTGAACTTGAAGATGATTTTTTAATTCGCGCAAAAAAGAACAAAGACGAGAGCTATTTTCCCCACAGGCACTCTGATTTTTTAGCTAATCCTTACCCTGAGCCGGATGCTAATGCAGCTCCAGTTAAACAAAATAAAGGTTTGCGATCACCACTTTTGGGTGGAGGCGACGAGGAAGATACGGAGGTTGCTGGCGAATCTACTTTTATTCACAAAGAGTCACCGGCTTCATTCAAGCAACAACGACCTGCCGGGCGGTTGCATTCACCGGTTCTGGATGGACCAATAGAAACAAGCGAACAATTCACTTATGAAGAAGCATTTATAGTTGAGGAAATTAATGATCCAAATATATTGCGTTCGCCACTTCTTTCAGCAAAGGCTAAAATATCGCCAGTTCCACAGCCAGGTTCTTTTGCACCACCCAAAGTGTTGGTGAATTCACCAGCCCAAGCGCCAGCGGACTCAACTGCAGTGCTAGGCAATAAAACTTCATCCAAAATTGATCCATCATTCAATAAAGCAGAGCCATTCAGGCAGCCGCCTAAACCTGCCGCCAAACCAGTCTTCTTGAGTAAATCTGTTAACGAAATCGATATGCATAAGTCGGATGATAGATATCACTTCAGTCAATCTTTAGTGATTACGCTCGTTTTTCTGACGGTTGGAGCAAAGGTATATTATTTATGTACTTTAGGAGCAACAGCTTTAACTTCTTTTGCCTTCTTGCTCGATCAGTTTGTGCAAGTGACGGTTATTGTCGCTCTAATCATTTTTCTTGCTCGGACAATAAATAAAGACTAAAGTTGTAAAGAATGATTGTCATGTTATAGTGAGCCTGTTTGGGAATTTCCACATACTATCTAAAGTCAAAGATAAGGTTATAGCGGATGTCCAGAAAAAGAAGTGTGTTTGAGAAAGCGAGTAAGCAAGCCTTAGCCATGGCTTTTTTGCTTGGTTGCTTGCCTTTAAATGATTGTTTAGCAGTTGGTATGCCGGAAGTCTCAGCTAGAAAAGCACTTCTGCAGATACCTGGTTATGATAAGTTAACTAATGGAGATGGACCAACTACGCATGATGGGACCAGCAATCGAAATGGAACAGCTCAGCCAGTTGATCTCAGTCCATTATCTTTGCAAGGTGGCCAAGAAAATATTGATTCAGCATCTGTGGATAACGGTGCTGACACTGTTGGTGGTGGCGTACTTAAGTCAAGCGTCAGTACCACTGATTATGTGTCCAAACAAGATAACAATCAAGAATTGCAAGCCAAAAGTGTAGTAGGCAAAGGTGTTTGCGATTCAAAAACACTGGTTAAGCAAGCGAGTAGTGTTGGTTTGGGTCCGGTGCAGTTGATTGAATCAACTGATGAAACTGATAAAAAAGTGGATGCTATTTTAACAGCCGAACAAAAGGAGCTTAATGAGCTTTGGGAAGCGACACTGACTAGATCGCCTGATATCCAGTTTATTGTGCAAAAGCTGCAGCCAACCTCTAATCCTGCCCATCTTTCGACAATTTTGACGCGCATGCTAAGCACGGCAGCTTTTGGCGGGCTGGGTGCTATGACTATGATGAGTCCGAATATGGGAACCTATGCTATGGCTAGCGCTGGTGGCAATTTAATTCAGCAAGCTTTAGGCATGAAAGAAAGCAAGAATGCTAAGCAGGCTAAATTGAGCCAGGAAGAAGAGCTGGTCATGTTTAATATGGTGCGAGGTACGTGCGACAAGCTGGTTGGTTCTTATCGAGACTATAAAAAGAATTCCACTGCCTTGGATCGAGCGAGTAATGATTTGCAGGATTTGAAGGCGATGGTCAGTGACGCTCGCAGTGGTCAGGATGCTGCCAAACAATTAGAGATGGAATACACTTTACGCAAGCAGCAACGCGATTTGGATGCAATTGCTGATGAGGTGCGCCGTCACAAACAAAACTTAGTTGATTTGGCAGGACCAGAAGCAGTTGCCAAACTTGATAAAGAATTGATTGATGAGCAAACCCAAGTTCAACAAGCAACAGCAGTGGCTGACCAAACCAAACCAGAAACAGGAGTCGCACCTGCTCACAATGAGCAGGTAGTCAAAACAGAAATTGCAACAACTGCTGCTTCCGGTGAACAATCAACAAATACTGAAACGGTAAAAAGTAGTCAGGACAATCAATCTGCTGCTTCTCAATCAGAATCAGAATCCAAACAAACAGCCAGCCTCAGCCCACAATCTTGAAACCTTTTGTTCTTGCTCTTGTTGGACCGACTTGCACCGGCAAAACTGCTTTAAGCCTTAAACTAGCGCATAGCCTCAAGGGTGAGATTGTCACCTGTGATTCCAGGTCAATCTACAAATACATGGATATCGGCACAGCTAAGCCGACAAAAATTGAGCAAGAGATGGTACCACACCATCTTATTGATGTGCTTGTGCCGGATAGATTTTTCTCGGTGGCTGAGTATAAAATGACTGCTACTTGCGCAATTGATGATATTGTCCAAAGGGGTAAGGTGCCTATTATTTGTGGTGGCACAGGTTTATACGCCCGCGCCCTTTTAGAAGGGATTGATATTCCATCTGTGCCTCCACAGCCAGAACTTAGACAAAAACTTAATTGTGAGGCAAACGAAAAAGGCAATGCATACTTACTTGGACAATTGAAAGAATTGGATCCTTTGGCGGCTCAACGTTTAAACAGCAATGATAGGATCAGGATAATTAGAGCTCTGGAAGTATCACTAGTTTCCGGGAAACCCTTTTCCAGCTTGGCTGGCAAAAGTGAACCCCTCTATGACACTCATTGGATTGGGCTTTGCATGCAGGATCGTGCTTTGCATAAAGAGATGATCGCTAAACGGCTTGCCGAACAAATTGCTGCCGGATTGGTGGAAGAAATGAGAGAATTATGGGCTAAGCCGCCATTTCAAGCTGTATTGCGTAGTGCCATTAACTATAAGGAATTTATTCCTTGTATTGAAGGGAAAGAAAGCTTAGAAGCAGTTGAATCTCAATGCCTGTTGCATAATTTTCAATTAGCCCGCAAGCAAATGATTTGGTTTAAGGCTAATGACAAAATTCAATGGTTTGCCATGGATGAAATGGATCAAGATAAGATTTTTGCTCAAATAATTGAATCGATGCGCAATTATTCAATACGAAGTATGTAATTGTATTTATTGCTATGTTCTGAAAAATTTGAACTTTTTGCATATTTGCGCGTTTAAGTAGATATGAAACTCAAATTCAAGCCGGCATATTTAGGACTCCTGACAGCATTAACTTGCTGCCAGACTGTGTGCGCAACTGAGCTGACGTCACTTGTTGATCAAACAAGCAATTTAATGCCTTGCGCAAAAGAAACGAAGCAATTAATTCCAGCTTATGACCAAGACCTTCAATCCCTAAATTATCCTGATAACCCGGAAGCTAATTCAAGTGAAAATATCAAGGACAATTTGATTAGACTTGGAGAATCGAGCAATGAAAGAGAAATTTATAAATATATTGGCAACAAATTCTCCAATAAGTTTCATCGTCCGTGGTGCCCTTTTGAAAAAGCAATGAATGCTCACAACGCTCTATTTTTTCATTTTCGCCATAACGCTATAGCAGCAGGTTTTAAGCCATGCCAATATTGCCTTCCGTTGGTTGTAAAGCGGGTGCGATGTGTCTTGCTCCCGTCGCGTCCAAGGTAGGGGCACGTTACACGCGCCCAATGACAGGTTGTAGGGACGAGGGCGATCCTGTGAATCGCCCGAAGGCATTGCCATGCCCCTAATCAATGTAGAGGGCCATAGCACTGCTATGCCCTCTACACCTCAGGTTCTATGCTCACCTCAAGTCTTTCTGATTTGAGGAGCTCATAGTACATTTCAGCTACTTCTTTAGGACCTGTCCAGACAATAGCCACTCCTTCATTGCGAGCTTTTAGGGCAAGTTGATGGGCTTTATCGGAAGACATGCCAGGTATATGTTTAGTTAGTGAGACTTCAATGTGTTCAATGGTATTGTGATTGTCATTGAGCAAAATTACCCGATAATTAGGATAGGGTTTTGTTTTCCCGGCAACAGGCTTCTTTTCTAATATTTCCAGAGACATTTATTTTAAGCTTATTTCGGTTATGGCTGACTAAGTCGACTATGTTTAGGAGTATATAACATCGGATAATTCTTTGTGTCCTTTGAGCCAGAAGGGTATGGGGAAGAGCATGATTGTAGGGATATGTAATTATTCGGAAAAATCAGTAATGATAATGGAATATAATACAAATAGAGCAGGGCGCAGGCAATTAATCTAAAGTTGATTCAACAATGAGTTTTGAAAGTCTAGAGCAGAATTTCGCCAACTCCACAGGATTTATTCTAGATCGCACTGTGGAGCCTCCGGTTGTACTGGGGCTGGCTTTTATTATTTCTAAAAATCGTGCTGCTGCTTGTGCCAGTTGTTTATATAACTATGTTGAAGCACCGTGGGCGGTGGCAATCAATTTTCCGCATGCTGATTTAGTGGTTGGTGTGAAAGCAATTACTTTGCATCCTGATTTTGATCTAAAGACAGCCCATGCTAAATATCTTGCCCAAACTGGTTTGCCGGATAATTTCAGTAACGTCCAACTTAATGATTTGGCTACAGTTGCTTTGGATATGCAGCTTGCACCTTTGCCGATGGAAAAAATGACGCAATTAAGTAATCATCTGACATTGCCATTGCCTAATCTTGATATTGAGACATCTGGTGTAATTAATGGAGACAATTTTCTTTCAGTGGTTACTGCCTTGCTTGAATCAGAGAAAGCGGGGTTGCTTACTTTGTATGGTGAGCGCAATTTACCCATTGCTCAGATTCAGCTTGAGGCAGGCTCAATTAAGAGAGTTTATTTTAATACACTTTATAATGAAATGGCTTTCTCAGAGCTAGTTTTTCGTAAACCGGCAGCCCGCTTTATTTTTCAGAAGCAAGATATAAATTGGGATGCTGTCAAGACAATGTCCATCATGCCGGCTAATTTAATGACCGAAGCAAAACGTCGAGCTGCTGAGCTGCCTGCCTTGTTGGAAAAGATGGGAGGAAAGCAGGCACGCTATCAGCAGGCTATTGTTCAATTTAATATTGCCACTATCACAAATGCAAACATACATAAATTAGTGGAAAAACTTTGGTTGTCGCTTGATGGGTACATTACTGTTGAAAAATTAGGACAAAAAATAGGTGTTGATACATACTCGATAGTGCAAGGACTAAGAGAGCTGGTTAATTATGGGGCTATCTCACTACTGAATCGGGCGAGCCTGTTTACTTGTGGCAAGCAATTGGGCAATCCAATTGTCTCTCATATGGATTTTGACATAAATCCAGGAGATCCACTCACCGCCTTTTATCTTGATCCACTTTCTGGAGCCCCTGTCTGGCGCCAGGGTAATTTTGCCGGCGTTGCCAGTGTTCTGCATCCTAAAAATCTTTTGCATACCATTTCCATAGATAGCCCTATTTCTGGTGCTCTAATTCTTAAGAACTATAAATTGATAGGAGTACATAATGGTTCTATGCCACCCAAAGTAGGGGCAGGTGATACAACTACAAAACCCTCGCAAATGATCTGGATTGGAGCTTTGCTTGATATGGGTGCAAGGAGGTCAGCGAATGCTGAGACACAAGAAAGAAGTGGACCTCATTCAAGTTTGTCCGGTTTGAGAAGCCTGGCACCAGCAGAAGTATCTGAACCAATCGAGCAATTGGAAAAATATGTTTGTCCAGCTTGCTATTCAACTAATACTCAAATAGGTCCATGTTTCAACTGTGGCTCGATAATTGAAACTCCTGTCGAAGAGCTGCAACCAACCGGCTTAACTAATAAATTTTCTCTTGCCTCACTCCAAGCTTTGAAAGAGCGATATGGGATAACCAACAAGCAGTTGATTATTGCCGGTTCTATCTTGCTTCTAGTAGCATGGCTGGGCATGATTCTTTCTTCCGGTGAACATACTTCTGAAACAACCCCGCTTCCTGCTTCAACTATTCATCATGACTCTGCTAAAGCTGTTGACCTGGCAGTTACCGCTGCTGGCTTCAAGAGTGAGGCACCGCCAGGCTACTGGTATGAGGACACTTCTGAAATCACCAAGCCAGCTAAATCTTTTGGACTATATTCTCAATCTGGTAATCAAAAAGTTTTGTTTGTTCTCTTTGATGACTTAGCTCCAGTATTGGCATTGCCTGATTTCATCAATCGTCCTCTGTTTAGTGGAGTTTCAGGACCAGCTACTGCAACAGATATGTCAGCAAAAGTTGATCAAGGATCACAGATTCTTGGTTCTGGAAATCTCAGTTGGTATGTTGGACGTTATACAACTGCAACTGCTACTGCAACTGAAACTGCAACTATAACTACAACTGAAGCTGATCAAGCGCGTGTTGTTGTTATATTGGTTGGATCTTTTCCAGCTAAAATCGAGACAAAGTCATTTCTGGTGATTGGTCAGAATTTTGACAATGGTATCTCTTATGACTATAAATCAGCATTATGGCTGATTGATCATATGGCGCAAGAGTTCACTGTTGCTGGCAATCAAAAGCGTCTTGGTGGAGAAACTGCAACTGTTAAAGATAATAATACCGGCACATTAGAACAAGAGAATGTAGCAAATTATGCTACAGAAGAAGAGATCAAGATTTTTTTGGGACAACTTAAGGAAAGATTGCAAGCCCAGTTGTCTTTGCCAGAAAAAGCACAAGAAGAATTAAAAAAGGAACAATCTAAAAAACTCAAAGCAACGCTGATTTTGGGAATAGATAATGCCGGTAATGTTAAGAAGATGGAGTTCACAGAATCTTCAGAGTGGGAGTCGGTCAATAATGCACTGGTAAGAGATATAAATGCTTGTGCTCCGTATACTAATGTTCCTAAAACTAAAGATGATTTATTGAAGATAGTTGTCAGCTTGAGGCGCGACATAATTAATGTTGAATTGCCTTAGATTTTGGACAATTCTATTCTGGTGAAATAATGCTCAAGAATTTCCCGATAGTTTTTATTTTGTAAGCTAGCCAATCCTTGAGCGCCTGTTTGCTGCAACCCTACACCATGCCCCCAGCCAAGGCCATAAATTAAGAGTTGCTTGAGCCCTCCATGAGTATCTCTTTCATGCTCAAAATAAATGCGAGCACTTTTAAGGCGGCTTAAGCGAACTTCAGAGTTTTTAAAAACACTTCTTATCACAAGTTCTTTTTGAAAACACCAAGATCCATGAGATGTGACAATAGTCATAGATATACCTGTGCCGCCAACACCACGCTTATCGATTGCAAATGATTCAATTATGCCAAACAAGCCTGATTTTGGCGGTATTACAAAGGGTGCTATATCTTTTTGAGCGAGCATGGTTTCAACAGTATGATGCATATTAGCATCAAGCGCTTCACTGGCAAGCTTTAAAGACCATTTGAAGTGAGGCGACCAAGCATCATCTGTTTTTTGATTATTTGAGTGCCACAATCTTTGTAATGCTTGTTCGTTCATTAATGCTGTAGTCTCGCTATTTATAAGGCTTTCGGATACTCCTCTAAGATAAGGAATTGGTTGAGGAGGAAAAATATTTGTGATTGGATCTGAAAAACAACTTTCGTAATTTTCTGTGTGGCCACCGGCACATGAGCTAAATAGAGCTAAGATAGGCTTATCTTTATAAGCAATTACTTGTCCTAGTGTTTGATCAATGGCTAACTTTAAGCGTTCGTTTTTAGTTGCTAATTCACCAGTGAAAGATTGGCAACATAGATATGAGTCACATACCTGACAGTGATCTGGGCGATGATCAATTCTGGGATTAAGGGCATAGGTGCGCGCAGTAATTGCCTGGGCTTTGATAGCCTCAAGATGATAACTGCCTGGTATCTCTGAGTGCAAAACGCTCAAGACATATTCTTCTAGCAGACACTCAAGAGTTAATCGAATGTAATTAGTGTCTGCTCTAATTGTTAAATTACCGTTGTATGCTCTAACAGGTGAATCTTTCCTTGCCAGCCTAATAAATAAAGGAGCTGAATCAGGTTTAACGATGATTGAAGTAAGAGATTGTTTTAGATTGAGATTATCACCCTGAAGCTTGAGATGGTTATCTAAGGCTGATATGTGGATGATTTTGTTTGGTTCAATTATGGCAATTGGTTGATCTAAGTCTTTTATTGATCGATCAGCAGATTGACCAATAGCTGGCAAAACTATGCATCTATTGATTGAGTAAAGCTCAATTGATTGATGTTTAAGGCTAAGTAGATCAGGACCTGTAAGTCCGATACTGATGTATTTCATCATTGAAGATTGTGACCGGACTGAGACATAGGTAACACATTTGGACCAAACGGATTGTCGAGGGGTTGCAATGTTCTTTGCTCCAAATCAACGCAACCAAGATCATACTGCATAAAACTGACAAGCCAAATTCCATCGTCTACTTCTTTAACACCAACTGCTTGGACAGCTAGGCTTCTGCTTAAATTGATCTTCTTGCGATAAAGGCAAAGTCGGACACAATTGGTATGACAGTTTGGTCATGAAATGGGTAATCAGGTACTGGAATACCTTTATCCTAGACGCATTTTGGAAAATTAATCGGTTTCCCTAAATCGCCGAAGCTCAGATAAACTGACTTCGGTGAAAGAATCGATACATCGATCTGCCTCTGTAAGCTCACTTTCAGTATGATACGTAGTAATTCCGATGGCTCCCATCCCAGCTAACTTTGCAGCACGAAGACCTGAGTTTGCATCCTCGAAGACTATACAATGGGTTGGATCTGCCCCAAGTCGCTCGGCAGCCAGAAGAAATATTTCAGGCGAGGGCTTACCTCGAATTACTTCTGTCCCGTCAACGATAGCTAAGAAGTACTTTTCGATCGACGCTTGCCTAAGAACAAATTCGATGTTTTCCCTGGTTCCAGAAGATGCGACTGCACAAGTGATACTAGCGTTAGTGCACTCGTTTAGTAAATCTACTAATCCTTCTATAGGTTCCACATTAAGGCGATAAAGGTTACGATAAGTCTCTTCTTTTTCCTGAACTAGTGACTCAATTTGAATATCCTCAAGCCCGTTTCCAAAGTGCTCTACAATCGCCTCGCGAGCTGTGCGGCCAAGAAGGCTCACTCTAACCCTCTCATCGAACATGATACCGTGCCGCAAAAATAATATCTGCCAAGCCTTAAAGTGGAATTCGACATTCCGGAACATGGTGCCATCAACATCGAAAATCAGAAACACATAACCTCCATCCCTTGAGGACAAGCCAATATTAAGATTAGCACTATCTTTGAACTAGCTGCAGCAATTTAAATATTTTGTGGTATCTTTTACTTAACCATCAATTTGAAGTTCGTGTGTGCTGTAAAACGTAATTGGCAAGATCGCGCAGTACAATTTCATCGTTTACTACAAGTTGTACTGGCATGTTGATGAGTGCAGAGCGGTAATAGGTGCTTGTATCCAAAAATGCTTTCATCAGGAAAGGATCAAGCATATCTCGAATTTTTAAAGGTATACCACCAGCTAGATAGAGACCACCAGTGCACCAGGTCGAAAGAGCTAATTCGCCCAATTTCATACCTATCAACTCAGCAAAAAGAGCAAGAGTAGCAGCGCAAACAAGATCTCCTTGTAACCCATAGAGAGATATTACTTCTGGCTTATTCTGATTTTCTGCTGTCAAAATATTGTTTGTAATAATGGAAGGGCGCTCTCTCTGCAACAGGCTATCGTGGTGCTGATTGATAAACTCTGTCAAGATCTTCGGATTGCTTTCAAAAAAGTTCCAAATTCTAACAAGTCCTGGACCAGATAGAAGTCGACCCCAACGTACTGGCTCAGAAGGTGCCTCATTTCGAAGATGATTCCATAGTGCAATATGCACCGCATTGCGTGGTGTGAACCATCCATGTCCTCCTTCAGTAGAATAAAACATTTCCTGACCATCATCAGTGGTCACTGTTCCAGACATACCAGTTGCAGAACCGACTGTTAACACTCCTCGATTGCCAGTAGTTCGCTTCTTCGCTTTAGGACTACTCAATAGGTAGAAGTCGCAATCAAGGGCAAAACGGAGACTCATAGCAAATGCTGCTGCATCGTTAAGGAGATAGGAACGGGGACTTAGCCTATCAGTCATCATTCTTCTATTAATTGACCACGGAACATTAGCATTTTGAACTAATTCTTCTTCGTCTACCGGACCAGGATAGCCCACACCGACACCATACAACCTAGCGTTTGGCTCTTTATACTGTTTGACAAATTGCAAGATTTGCTCGTATGGATCTGCAATGTTATAGGTTAAATACGATTGCTTAGCGCATAATGCTAATAAACCATCTTCCTGCAATTCATACAGCGCAGCCAACGTTTTTGTGGCACCAATATCACATACAACAATACATTCTCTTGACGTACAGCTTTTCATGATCTCATTTTTAAGGCATACTCTTTGCCTTTGTAAAAGGCAGAAAGTGTAACCCATGTCTTCGGAACGATCTGTTACCTATGTGTCCGGGCCGGACCTTAAAGAAGTGGCGGAGCAGGAGGGACTCGAACCCCCAACCCTTTCGGGCAGCCGCTTTCAAGGCGGTGTCTTCATCCAGCCAGGTCTGCTCCAGATTTATGCTTATTATATAGTAGGGGGGAGAGCGGTGAGGCAATCCAGCGAATTGCCGAACGCCCAGAGAGTCGTCGAGCGTTGCAAATTGCCCAGCGCCATGCATTGCCCCGTTCGGCGACTCACCGCTCGGCAATTCGCAGGATTGCCGAGCCCTCACTGCCTTAGCGGCTACAATACGTATTTATGTCAAAGCATGAACGCCTAGATCTTTTAGTAATTGCCAGAGGTCTTTTGGCATCAAGACAAGCGGCACGCACAGCAATCATGGATGGCGCTGTCTTGGTTAATGGCGAAAAAATTACTAAGCCAGGTCAAAATATTGATCTCTCAGCCAAAATTGAGCTGATACCCAGCTTTAAACCAGCCCGCTTTGTAAGTCGCGGAGGGCTAAAGCTGGAAAAAGCAATTAAAGAATTTTCTATTGCCGTTGATAATCGTATTTGTCTTGATATTGGAGCTTCTACCGGAGGGTTTACAGATTGCTTATTGCAACATGGAGCTAAGCAAGTTTATGCAGTGGACGTAGGCTATGGTCAACTGGATTGGCAGTTGAGAAATAATGAACGCGTGATCGTCAAGGAGCGACAAAATATCCGCTACCTGACTAAGCAATCTCTTTATGATTCGGCAGTTGAGATAGCAACCTTGGCTACAATTGATGTTTCATTTATTTCATTGAAACAAGTTGTGCCTGTATGTTATCAGCTACTCAATCAAGAAGAGGCGGAAATCATTTGCTTAATTAAGCCGCAATTTGAGGCAGGACGCACTCTTGTTGGCAAAGGAGGTGTTGTGAGCTCTCTTGACACGCATAAAACCGTCATTAATCAGGTAATTGAGGCAGCTGATACGCTTAAATTAGCAACTTTGGGGCTTACATATTCACCTTTAGTTGGACCAGCTGGAAACCTAGAGTTTCTTCTCTATTTAAAGGCTAATGTTGGCGCTGCCAATATTTCGGTGCAAGCGGTAGTTGAAAAAGCGCATGCCAATTTGCTTCAGCAAAAAATATAAGTAAGAAAGATCTCTTTGCATCTATTGTGGAAAAAGAAAGAGGGAGTGATTGACTTCACTCCCTCTTTCGACCTTGCATTGTTGTCATTATGCCAACAAGCGATCTTGATTTAGCGCTTTCTTTTGGTCGCTTTTTTATGGGCACGTTTAGGGGCAGCTTTTTTCTTATGGGTTGCTTTTTTAGCTACCTTATGATGAACTGCCTTTTTCTTAACAGTGCGTTTTTTGGCTGCTGCTTTTCTTGGAGCAGCTTTCTTCTTAGCCCGTTTAGGCTTAGGTGATATGAGAGCAGAAAGTGTTCTCATTCCTGCTTTTTTCTTCATTGTCATTTTGTTCTCCCTTATTGTTGGGTGGCTTTTGTCAATCAGACTTGCAAAATTTTGTTTTGGAAGAGCTGGGACTTATGCCACCATTTTTATTAAGTGCTTGATTTTGCACTTTCCTAATAACACCACACAGATGATAGAGTACTTTCAATTGCAAAAAATTGCAACATTGTCAAATATTGTCAAATGAAATTGGATCGATTGCCAAATAAATTTGGGCAATAAATGGTCATTACTCATACAAAACATATGTGATCAACTAATTTGACTGGCAATTTAATCAAAAATTTGTTGGGCGGTACTATTATAATTTTGTGTTGCCGGCAAACCCGAAAGCGGAACGGAAAGCCTCGCTTTGAATATGTTTGAGTTGAGCAAAATCAATCACATCATGATCAATTAGTCGTTCATATTCGCCAGGTAAGGTGCAGGGGGCAGGGTTTCTTCCTGGATTATCCGTGCAGACAGCAATGGCTACGTTGGCCTTGCGGCAGCGTTCAAAAACAACTCGCAATTCGCTTAGATTTTTCAAGACACCAGTTTGCATATAACTGGTGGGGCAAACTTCAAGGGATATTTGTCTTTTGGACAGTTCTTTTAACATCTCTGGTTTTAATAATGGTATGTGTATACCATGCCCAATTCTATCCAGCACAGGAAAATATTGCTTGTGTACATTAGCAATGCTGGTTTCTCCTAAGTGGGCTGTTGTTTTTAAACCGGCAACTCGTGCTTTGCTCAAAAGTTTAACCCAGATGTCGAATTTACCAGGGTCAATTTCTGGGCCAGCAAGGTCAATACCCACGACAGGTCCTAGATGGTCTTTGGCTACTTTGAGAATTGCTTCGTTGATTGATTTTGGTAAACGGCGATCTAGACAGAGGATTTGTTTGACTGTAATAGGATATTCAGAAGGTCTGACATTGGCTGCAATTACCTCAACAATCAATTTCATTTGGGCAATTCTATTTTCGACAGAAAGATTTCTGTCTGTACGAAAATATGGGTTATAGCGTATCTCTAAATATTGAAGATTCTCAAATATGTATGCGCCACGGCAAAGTCTCAAGCAAAAATAAGGCAGATGTTCCAGACTTTGTAATTCTTCAACCAAGGTGTGAATTTTGACAAATTCTTCTAAAGTGCGGCAACGGCGTGTAAACCAATTGTAAAAACCATCATAGTCTGGAAAATAACCAAGTACAGGGTGATCTTGTCTTTGGAGAAACTTATAAATTATTCGAGGATGAAGTGCTCCACCAAGGTGTCGGTGTAAGTCTGCATAAAGGGCCATGAATCAATAACCTTTCAACTAAAATAGAGTTCTTCTTTCATTATTGTCGCTTTTTCTCTAGCTTGAATGAATGAATTGGCGAAAGAGAATTTACATACTATATTAGGTATTCTACTTCTTGGCGGGCGATGCATGGCATCGCCCATACAAAAGATTGCTCTTTGAACAAAAGACGGGTTTAATTAAGGGGTCTTTGTTGTATCTGATTCCTCACTATATATACAATGACAGGATATGGATTGAGGAAAAGGTAAATGTTTACTTTCTGATGAGAACAAAATCAGCACAAAGTAAAGCAGTAATGGAAAAATAGATATGGTTATGTTAAGGAGATATTCATGAATAAATTGTTTTCGATAATGGTTGCATCTTCTCTTGTTTTGGCTTGTGGGCTGCCCTCTTTTGCAGTCACCAAGAAGACCACGTCAAGTGATAGCAAAATGACTAAACTTAAAAATGGTGCGCTATGGGCACCTAGAAAGGTTGGAGCAGGAATGAAAGCGATGGGCGATAAAACAAAAAAAATGCTTCACCATAAGTAAGTAAGTAATTCTAGTTGCTAGAAAATAGCTCGGAATTAAAGGGGTTCTCAGTTAATGAGAATCCCTTTTTAATTGAAGTGGCAATCTAATTGTAAAGCGCAAGACAACATTGTCATATATTTTGAGCGAGGAATGAGAATACCGCCAAAATTTTCCAAATAACGAGTTTGGGGACTGATGAATTGAGAATCTAAAAGAATGTAACCGTGTGATTTCAAGTGCTCAACTAAATGCACAAGACAAACTTTGGAGGCATTTGAAACTCTATAGAACATTGATTCAGCCATAAAAGCGCCGCCAATGCTAACACCATAAATACCACCGACCAATTTTTCTTTTTGAAAAGCTTCGACACTATGAGCAAAACCCATTTGGTGCAGTTGTGTATAGATACGAATTATTTCAGGAGTGATCCAGGTTTGCTCACGGTCAGCACAACCACTGATAACACCACTCCAGGCAGTGTTAATGCGCAGATCAAAAACTTTCTGCCTATATATTCTGGACAATCGTTTAGGTATGTGGAAATTGTCCAGGTCGATGATGAACCGTGGATCTGCTGAATACCAATTTATGCCGTTTTGATCGCCCATGGGAAAGATGCCGGCAGCATAAGCTTGTAAAACAAGTTCGGCAGTTAATTCGTCAGGCATGATTATTTGCGACTATAGATACTAAAGCGATATGTATAACCATCTGCATGATCAATATCTGATTGCTCTTGCAATGTAAAAGCTTGCCGATATTCAGGAAAAAAAACATCGCAGTTGAAGTTGCCAATAATTTCGGTTACGTAGATCAAATTGAATTTTTTGATCTCAAGAGCAGATTTATAGATTTGTGCGCCACCGATGACGAAACAACTTTCAAATTCTAATTGATTGAGAGTAGAGAAGACTTGTTTGAAATCATGGCAAAAATAGACAGATTTTGGCTGGTTTTGGGAAGTTGATTTAGTCAAAACAAAATTGTATCGATTAGGAAGAGGTCTAAATCTTTCAGGGAGAGACTCCCAGGTTTTTCTGCCCATAATCACAGCATTTTTTAAGTTATTGTCGGCAACCGTTGTTGTAAGCGTGCGGAAAAATTGCATATCACCTTTTATCTTCCAGGGCAAAGCACCATTTTTGCCAATACCAAGCTGCTCATCATGAGCAACAACCAGGGCAAACTTGCCTGATCCAGACCCTTTTGATGGCACTATTGATGAGAGATTACTCAAAGTTATTTGTCGGGTGGGAACTCATTACTATAGGTTGTGCTTTATCTTATCGTTATACAGCAATGGGAAATTTTATAAAAGCTTGATGAGCATAATTATGCAGTTTGAAATCTTCAAACTGTAATGTAAGTATTGGTTTGTTGGCAATTTCGACAGTCGGTAATTGACCAGGTGTCCTGGTTAACTGTAGCTTGAGACCTTCAATATGATTGAGATAAATGTGAGCGTCTCCTAAAGTATGTGTAAAAATACCTGGCTCAAGTTTGCATTCCTGAGCAAACATGATCATCAATAGAGCATAGCTGGCGATGTTGAAAGGAACTCCTAGTGCTATATCGGCTGAGCGCTGATAGAGCTGACAATCTAGACGGCCATTAATTACATAGAATTGAAAGAACGAATGACAGGCTGGTGGTGCCTTTGTAACTTTTGGTACATCGGCAACATTCCAGGCGCTAACAATTATCCTTCTTGAATCGGGATTAGTCTTAATAAGATCAAGAGCATTTTGAATCTGATCTACATAAGAAAGCTCATATTGTCCCGTGTGCGGATTAAGAGTGAATTTTTCCCAATGGCGCCACTGCTTACCATAGATAGGACCCAGCTCGCCCTTATCGTCAGCCCAGGCATCCCATATTGGTGTATGTTGAGTCAGCTCGTCATTAATATTGGTGGAACCGCGTAAAAACCAGAGCAACTCGCGCAAAACCCCGGTAAAATTGACCTTTTTTGTCGTTAATAAGGGAAAGCCATCTCTTAAATCATATTTTGTTTGTAAACCAAAGAGTGAAATAGTGCCAGTGCCGGTTCTGTCTTCGCGGCGCTCACCTTCAGATAGAATCTTTGCAACAAGGTCAAGATATTGCTTCATAAGGCTTTTTGATCTCAGGTGTGTCCAGAGGGTTGTTTTATTGACTCTCCTTAGGAAGGATAACACGTCTGCTAAACTATCTTGTGGTTATGGCGGGCGGGCAAAGCGAGAGGGCAAGCGGGAGGGCAAGCGAGAGGGCAAGCGGGAGGCTGGCAGCCTCCCCTACAAGGCTCTCCTACAAGCTCCCCTACAAGCTACACATACGAGGGGGTTTTCATGGTTGAGTCCATTCAGCTTACGCGGCAAATTGCAGTAAAAGCGATAGTCACTGAGAATTTCAAGGTACAAGTTGGGGGCGAACTCAGTCGCAATTTACAACAGCTGGATGCTGAGCTGCAACAATTGGAGTTTAAAGGGAAACGAACAATTGCTGATTTGGAAAAAAAAGCTACAAGCGATCCAACTGCACAAGCGCAAATTGAAAGCATCACAAATCAGATGTCCACTGAAAGAGCAAGGCTGACTCAACTAAAAAACGAAATGCAAGAACAAAGTAAAGTGCTAACAGAGCTGCCAATTGGCAGCGTGGTGACACAATTTACTTTAGAAAGTGCAGCTAATGTGCAAGTTGGGCAAAATATTTTTGAGTGCCTGGAAGGTGGCGAAATCCTAATCAAAGATGGGATTATCCAAGAGATTAAGATATAGGAGTGCATTGCCTATGTCCCTACGAGGGTATATCGGATCCAGATGGCTCCGTGGGACGCCGCAAGCTTGCAAATGGGGAGGCGAACAACCTCCCCCTACAAACTACTAACCCAAATAATCTTTCAATTTTGATGAATATTTGGATTGTCTTAAAGCACGTAGTGCTTTCAATTCAATTTGTCTTGCTCTTTCTCGAGTGATACCAAGCAGACGCCCCACTTGTTCAAGCGTTTTTGGTTTTCCGTCATTGAGACCAAAACGTAAAACAAGAATGTCACGTTCGCGCGGTGTGATTGTAGATAAAACACCGCGAATATCGATAGCAAGTAAGCTGTCTGCTGCTGTATCTTCTGGAAGCCTTGAGCTTACATCTTCAACTGAGTCTGCAAAAGAATTAGAATCGTCTTCACCTTGTGGTGCATCAAGTGAAATCGGAAGGCGATTGGCTGCTAGAATCTCTTTGACTTTAGACAATGATATTTTCATTTCTTGAGCCAACTCTTCTAGTGTGGGTTTGCGGTTAAGTATTTGCGACAATTTACGGGTTGCTTTGCGCAAGGCACTGATTGTTTCCACCATGTGGACTGGTACTCTAATAGTTCGAGACTTATCGGCTATGGCACGGGTAATACCTTGGCGGATCCACCAGGTTGCATAAGTAGAAAATTTGTAGCCTCTTTCCACGTCAAATTTTTCAGCGGCACGAATAAGTCCGATATTGCCTTCTTGAATTAAGTCAAGAAAAGGCAAGCCTCGATTTTGGTACTTTTTGGCCACACTAACCACTAGTCTGAGATTAGCCTGCACAAGACGCTTTCTGGCAAGCTGATTTCCTTGAGCAATTTGTCTTGCCAACGTTATTTCTTCTTTTGAGGAAAGAAGCTGGATTTTGCCGATGCCTTTCAAATACACTCGTACTGGGTCTTCACTTGCATGTGAAGATTGATAATTGTCTGCATCCACTTCTTGATTTTCATCTTTTGCTGGAAGATCAAACTCTGAGCTAATGCTAAAGCTGCTTGAAGGAGGAAGAAAATCATCTAGTGATACTTCCTCTAATGGAGATTGATAAGCATAATTTCTGGTTGACATAATTTTTTACGATTCAAGTCGTTTCCGTATATAGTGATGACAAAGTTTGCCGGACTGGCCAATGGCTGCCCGGGAGAACAAATGGTTTGTTTATTGTTGTTATGACCTTAACGAGATTAATGACGTTTTGGAGGCGTAATTGTTTCAGTCTTTTAGATCTGACAATTCAACTTTCTCAGCTATAGGCATACTATTATTAAACCCGGAAACCTGGTTTTCTTAAACTTCTATAATCTTTATTTTATATGTAGGGGCGTCTTGCAGACGCCCATCGGGCGCATGCAATGCGCCCCTACCTTATTTAAACCGCCCATAGCTATGCAATCCGCCAAAGCCAAGCGAGTTAAAACCCAGATATGTCAACAGGGTAAGCAAAAGCCCAGCTATAGCAATAAGAGCAAGTTTTTCGCCGGCTAACTCGCGATGCACTCGCAAATGTATATAAGCCACATAACTAAGCCAGGTGACTAAAGCCATTGATTCTTTGGGATCCCAAGACCAATAAGTTCCCCAGGCATGATTTGCCCATAAACCACCTGTGATTATGCCTATAGTCAAAAGGGGAAAACCGATGGTAATACAGCGATAACTGATATCGTCATAGAGTTGAATGTTTTTTTGATTGACCATTCTTTCAACGACAGATGGCATCATTTGCCAGGAAACAATCATGCCCAGCAAACTGCCGCCCACAAAAAGAGCCTGCAACCAACCTGTTTCAATACTAGTGTAAGTACCTAGAGCTATGGCAGTAGCAGCCAAAAGAATAGTGATAATAGCTGCGACGACCGTCTTCAGTCGACCTGCAAACCAGAGCTCTATTAAACCGGCTAAGCCGGCTAGAAAGAACATGGCGTACGATACTATTAGTGGTGGCACATGAATCTGTCGCCAGTAGCTGACTAAAGCAGGAACAAGTGGAGTAATTTGTTGCTGATTTGTGGGTAGCCAGCTGCCGTAAAGGAACATGACTGTGGCTGTCAGACTGGACAACCAACCTAAATGTTGGATGTCATGCTTGCGGGCAAAGAAAAGATAGGCCCCAAGGGTAGCCCAAGCAAACCAAAGAAGCGATTCATATAAGTTAGCTAAAGGAAAACGCTGAGCTTCTATGCCTCTTTCAATGATTGCTGCTGTCAAAGATATGAAACCAACAAGCATGATAATTTTTGCTGCAGTCAATATGGTTTGTTTATTGCGTTTAAAAGCATTGGCAATGACAAATACCCAGAAAGATGCGACAGAAGAAATGCCTGCTGTGTTAGTTAATGCTGTTTGTAATTCAGACACGTGCTGCCTCATTTATTTGTAAGGACTGAGATTCTAGAGGCATAGGGTCGCTCAAGGCTAAAGTCGCTGCTCCTATAGTATCTGGTTGTTTACTCTCCAATATCGCCACTAAATCATTGATTTGTTTTGTAAGGGCAATCTTGGCCTTGCGCGTGTGTCCCCCAATGTTTATTACAACTGATGAACTATCTTCAACAGTCAATTCAGCCCAGAGTTGGCGGTGGGGTATGGCTGCTAAGATTACACCTGAAATAATAAAACCAAAAGCAGTGAATGTAATAGCTAAGCCTGGATCACACTTATATTGCAGCCCGGTGATGGGAATGACATTATTGTAGTTCAAAGTAACACTGCCTAACTTAATGGTGTTGCCTTTTCGCACTGTGCCAATAAGCTTTGGAGTTGGCCAATCAGGACGCTTAGCAAAAATGCGCAAGGGGCTTTGCTCATCTTTGATTGAAAAAATTAAAGTAGAGTTGCCGCCAAGAGGCAGAAAGGCTGCGTAGAGCCTGCCCATAGGCTGCAAATCAAGGACACGTTTATTGTCATTGAAATTAAGCACGACTTGTCCAAGTCCCCAACTGGATTGGTAAATATCAACTCCATCGTAAGAAAGGGGATTATTGACTGAAATATCTTCAGTTTTGATTTTCTTTCCTGAGCTGTCTAGCACAGTTAAGTTGCTATACCATTGTTTGGCTTCACCAGTTGGGTAATTTTCACGACGGCTTGCATTTACATGGCAAGACCATTTGGGCAATTTTCCAATCCAGAGCTTTGAATGCTGAGAATCGCTAAATTGCAAACTATCGCCTACTGCCACAGGCTTAAAGCCAGAAAAGCCTGTCCAGCTGGTAATCGTTACACCTGCTAAAAGAGTGAGTAAACCAATGTGAGTGATGCTTGGGGCTAGTCGCCCAAGCTTGCCATATTCAGCAGCTAACTGGTTGTTGTGCCAAGAAATTTGATAATGAAATTGCTTGAGTTTGTGAGTTAAAACTTGTTTGCAGTGTTCAGGATCGGCATTTTGATCGAGTAATACTCTTGTTGTGAATGGGAGTTTGGTAATTTGTTTAGATCCAAGCCAGGGTAGAGGTTTTCTCCATAAGCGTAATTTAGGAAAAACATATTTGAGACTGCCTGCAATTATATTGATTGTTAGCATAGCAATTAAAAATAAAAACCAAGGAGTGTGGAAAATGTCTGCTATGCCAAACTTGATTAAGAACATTGCTGTATCAGGACCGAATTGTTCGATAACTTTTTCTTGTCCTACTTGAGACTCTTGAGGGCACCAGGCGCCTACTAGCACAGTAGTTGCTGTTAAGACAAGAAGTGCTACAGTCAATCTAGGTGAAGAAAAAAAAGTGGCGAGGACTTTTTTTATTTCTAGATAAACACCAGCAAAAATGCCTGTTTTTTTGTCTGGGATAAGCGGAGAGTCGAGCACTAATTTATATCCTAAGTAACTCTAGTGAGAACATAATCAACTAATAAGACAAGAGAATCACAATATGGTGAAGCAGGTAAGCAAGCAAGAGAATTTTTGCTCTCCTCACCATATTTTTGAGCAAGAGCAACAGTAGCATCTATGCCGCCGTTGGACTTAATTAATTCAAGGGCTTCTTGGGTGCCTTCATCATGCAAGACTGCTCTTGTGGTGATTAAGTGTGACAGGCGCTTAGAAGCAGCACTTTGTTGCTCAAGGACAAAAAGGGCAGGAGCGGTGATGATGCCGCTTCTTAAATCACCACCAGGTTCCTTGCCTAGTTCATTACTTGTGCCAGTAAAATCAAGCAGATCATCAATAATTTGAAAAGCAATGCCCAGCTTTAAGCCATAATTTTTCAAAGCGGCGATAGTGTCATTGGAAGCAGAGTTAAGGATAGCTCCACTGTGGCTGCCGGCAGCAAAAAGAGAAGCTGTTTTAGCAACAGATTTTCTTATGTAATCCTGCCAATTGACGCAAGCAATATATTGTTGCTTCATTTGGCTAAGTTCACCAGCACAAAGATCACCTAAAACTTGCCCATAAATGCCAACCACCACCGGGTTCATGATCCTGGCTAAGCAAATAGAGGCTTGAGCAAAGAGCAAATCACCCATAAGAACAGCGATGCGATCGTTAAAGCGATGATTCAGAGTCCCTTGCCCACGCCTTAAAGAAGCTTTGTCTATGACATCATCATGAACAAGACTGGCTGTATGAATGAGTTCAGTGAGTACAGCTAAAATGATGTGTAAGCGACTGAATTCCTGTTGTGATTTTAAAGTGGCGTGGGAGCAAAGCAAGACTAAAGCGGGGCGAAGACGTTTGCCACCAGCCTGAAATATCTGATTAAGCAGTTCACTCACGAAGGGATTGTCATCAATCAGATTAGTGACCAGCAATTCTTCGACAAGAGTAAGATTTGCTTTAACTGGTTCTATTAACTTTGCTATGGGAATGGCAGTAGACAAACTAGAAGTTCGGGTTAGACTGGCGGCGCTGCTGGATGTTGTCATGCGGTTGCTTAATCTGCCTATGTTTTAGGGCTATTTCAGGATTACCCCAGAAGTGGGGGCTGAAAAGTCCTGTTTTTTGAAGGAGTGAGTTGATAGACATTATATTATGAATGGTGATGGCTAAATTGTAGGGACGAGGGCGATCCTGCGAATCGCCCGAAGGCTTTAGCGTTGCCCTAGTTTATATATAGGGCGGGGCTAAAGCCCGCGCCCCTACAATCTCGCCTCTACACATAATTGGTACTATACTCAATAATATGCGGTGTTCTATTTGAGGGCGATTCATTGAACGAAATTGGGCAAAAGCTTAAGTTGGGAGAAACCTCCACAGCTGATGCCATTGTAAATATATTGCCCCAGCTGCGTGGGCATGCTCCTGATGATACGCTCAGCTGGTTAGTGAATGAATTGCAAGGTTATGCTAATTCAATTGATTTTTATCAAGTAAATAACCATCACTTACCGGCATACCGTGTGGTAAAAGGCAGTTTAATGCTTATGAACACATCAGGCAATTTAACCCAGCTAAATCATCCATTTGCCAAGCGTGGTCAATATTTTCTTGCTGCACCGATTGCCTGGTTGGAGGAATTTGCAGGTTTACCAGGTGAGATGGCGCTTGCTGAGCTGCCTGATCTAACTTCCTTTTTGGGCAGTGGTAAAGGCACTGTTGTTTGCCAGTTTACAAAAGATCAACTTTTGAGTCTTCTAGCTCAAGTAAAGGAAAAAGTGTTAACTATAATCAACTAAGTGGTGGCAAAATAAGAATATAGCAATTACTTTTAGGAAACTTTTTGAGGAATATTTGGTGAACTCGTCTTTTCATAATAAATCAGGTTTTTCCCCGGTCAAACTTAGTCGCAACCGTTGGAATGTGCTCGATATGATTGATATTATTGGTGGTCATACTATTTCCACTCATTTACTTTACGATGTTGATATGACCTGGGCGGAGACACTGAGAGAAAAGCTAAAGGCATTAGGAATCAATATGACGGTGACGGCTATTTTGTTGAAAGCAATTGGACTGGCTCAACGCACTCACCCTTTAAGCCGGACAATTCGTTTACCAGATGGACGCATGGCGCTTTTACATAAGATCATTGCCGGCTTTACAGTTGAACGTTTTGTTGATAACGAACCGACTGTATTTTTTGGAGCAATTGATGAGCCCGATAGCAAACCATTGACGCAAATTGCTGATGAGCTAAAAGCTTATGGGGAAGAAGAAATTGAGGCAGTGCCGCAGCTAGCTATTGAACATCGCTTCAATCATATGCCCTGGTTGATTCGCCAGTTTATTCTTTGGCTAGGCATGTGGTTTCCATCTATCAGGTTGCGTTATATGGGTGCAACTTTTGGAGTAAGCTCATTAGGCAAATTTGGCTGTCGCGTACTTCTGCCACCATGTGTCAGTCCTTCTACTTTTGGGATTGGGGCAATTGAGCAACGTCCTGTGGCAATCGATGGCAAGGTTGAGATTCGCCCGATTATGTCTCTTGTACTTAATTTCGATCATCGTGTAATTGATGGAGCTCCAGCAGCACGCTTTATGCAGGATGTGGTGAGGCTGATTCAAGGCGATTTGGAAGAATTTATCCAAGATGAGTTGGAAAAATTAGCCAGCAACAAAATTGCCCCAGCCGCCTTTGCGTAATATTATCAATTGTCAATCCCAGTACAATGTGCAAGGACGTTTGCTGTGCATTATGTAATCGTTAGTAATAAGTGGAAGTCCTAACTGGAGAGCGCTTGCAACAATGGCGCGATCAAAGAGATCGTCATGAAAAGTCAATCCATGACAGTACGAAATGGTTGTTTCGTCAAAAGGCAATGGCAGAAGCATCGGATTTTTGAATAAAGAATACATCCAATCTTTAAAAGGTATGGTCAATTCAACTCTATCTTTTTCAAGCAGAATGGAAACTTCCCATAAGACAGCTGCTGGTACATAAATAATTTTAGTTTTGTTCAATAGTGTGTCTTGAAAAACAGATTTCACTTTTGGACTGAGCTTGCGTCCACCATCACAAAAATAATGAATTAAAGGATGTGTATCTGTTACAAAGCCGGCATTCATAATGCTTTGGCACTCTTTTTGATTGCCTTTTTAAACATTTGAGTAATTTCTCTGCTGCCAGCTTCAAGATCACCTTTGATTTTAATAGAACCTATAAGATCAAATTTAGGTTCAGGCATTGGCTTAGCTAATACTGCTAACCGAGTTAGAATAGCAATCCAATGGCTATAACTAATAAGCATGGCTACAGGGTGTTCATGTTCAGTAATTTGAATAGCTGTAGCTTTTTTTCCAGCTTGTCTACTAATGGTAAAAATTCTTGCCTTGCTTGTGTTTTGCCAATAGTCTCTTGTTTCAAACCTAACAGGGTAACCGCTTGTCGTTCAATATTTTGCTGATTTTGTTCTGCAAAAGCCATATCTAACCTCTAAGATGTACATAGTAATGTACACTATTTACCCAATTTTAACAAGGTGATATTTGGGTAATTCAGGGAGATGGATTTTATTTTCTTTGAAATTTGTTTGGTTTTGTCCATACAACCGCAGTGCAGATAGAAAGCAGGGTAATTAATATGTTCCAGGTTGTTTTGATTCTTCAAATTTAAGGGCGGCTGAGTTGATACAGAAGCGCTTGTGGGTTGGTGGCGGGACATCTGGGAATTGGTTGCAAAATTCTTCTGCTACCATGTGTCAGTATTTCTACTTTTGGGGTTGGGGCAGTTGAACAACGTCTTGTAAAATTGATGGGAAGGTGGAAATTTGTTTGATTATGGCTATTGAGGTCTGTTACACAGAGTGTGGACAACGTTCTGGATGGAAACCGATTTGACGGGAGATGCTATGACCGACCTAAGAAGCGAACATATCCATGTCCTTAAATGTGTCAAGTGGCGCAGTGTGGCATTCTTATTGACATTGGCATTAGCGAGTATTGCCTTTGGTTTGGTCTTATCTCTCAGATATCAAAACAATGGGGATTGCATTAGAGCTATATTGGTATTGATTCCATTCTGTGTGATTTTCCCGTTTGGCTTGTTCTATGTCACTCACCTCTCCTTTATGAAGCTATCTGACACTGAAAAATTAGTTCGTGGCAGTGAGCCTATTCGGGCAACAATAGAAAATTTGGATGCAATTTTTGGTCAACTGCGGTTGCACTTATCAAACGGTGTCGGTTTTTTCCAGGTAGATGATCCAGCATTCGGTTTGATCAATATTCTTAAATGCGAGTTGAATGCTTTTGAGGAGGATGATCGGAGGGCTGAGCGACAACGACTCGACAAAAAATACCTTGGGAAAGATGGCACTCTGTATATCGGATCACAAGGAGAAATTGCAGTCTTATTTGTAAACAATACGGTTATCAGACTTCAGCGAATAAGCCGCCAGAAGGCTGAGGAGCTAGAAAAATTTTGGAGGAATGCGAAATGAGCTAAAGGAGTTTCACGTCCGGTTCAATAATATGGAAGTGCTTTTTCCCACTGCCCATTTTTAATAACTCAAAGTCTCGACAATCAATAGTAACAATTCGTCTAAGGTTGAGAGTTTCTGCGGTAGCAACTAATGTGAAGTCAGCAAAGTCCAGCTTTTGGTCCTTATATGTTTGACGCAACTGTTTTATAAATTCAAGATCTTCAAGGCTTAATTGGTACAATCCAAACACTTCTGTACATAGAGCGTGCAGAAGGGATACGACTGCTGAAACAGATTTTGATAAATTTTTATCCTTCTGAATCTTAAAGATACATTCTGTTATTACAGGCAAAGTTGTTATGTAGTCAAATTTGGACTCAGCAAAAAATGCTTTACAGCGCTCATGCCACACATCTTGATCGTTGTAAAGCCCAATGATTGGACCTGCATCAAGGAGTACTCGGTTGTTTTTAAAGCTTTTCAGTTGATGCATGTTTGCCAAGCTGAACTGTCGGCACCATGCCCCCCATGCGAGCTAGCAGGCTACCCGGTTTATAACCATTAACTGGTTTTGCTCGCTTTATTGATTCTACTGGAGCAATCTTTGTGTCTTTCTTTGGTGCACAGAAGGCTCTTTTTTTCACTGAAGCCATATCCTAACTCTCATATCACAATTGCATTTAATCTATAGTCTAAATTTTGGCATAAATTAGCGATTATTGGAAGATAATTTTAAGGTTTTTAGCGGGATCTTAATTAAGGAAAGTCCCTGGTTTTGATTTATTTGGTGAGGGTTCAGAAAATTGGGAGTAGAGCTCTCAGTCGTAATCCGAGATCTAATGGATCGCACTTAATTGCTTTCTCAAAACACTGTTGTGCACCTGTACGGTCATTCTTCTTGAGTTTGGCTTCCGCATAGTTCATCCAGGCATTGATGTAGGAAGGATTGATCTCGACAGCCTTTTATAAAAGTGTTTCAGCCTCGTCAATTCGCCCATGTTTCTTCTGGCTCTTTATCACTTATGTTCCAGGTTATTTCGATTCTTCAAATTTAAGGGCGGCTGAGTTGATACAGAAGCGCTTGTGGGTTGGTGGCGGGCCATCTGGAAAGACGTGACCTAGATGAGCATCACATCTAGCACATAGAACTTCAGTGCGATCCATGCCATGGCTTGTGTCATTCTTTATTTCAATTGCAGTTTTATTTACTGGTGCAAAAAAACTTGGCCAGCCTGTACCTGATTCGAATTTTTCGCCTGAGCGAAATAATTCAGCTCCGCAGCAAACACATTTATATACCCCATGTTTGTGCATATCAAAATAAGCACCGGTGAAGGCACATTCAGTGCCGCCGTGGCGAGTAACTTGAAACTGTTCAGACGTTAATTGTTTACGCCACTCTTCGTCACTTTTGATGATTTTGCTGTTCATAGTTCCTGCTTGTGTTGTTTGATTGACTGGTTGCTGATCCGGAGATGCGTTAACTGTGAGGTAAAGACTAGCAAGAATCACGCCGCAAGCGGCAAGAAGACAGGATATTAGTTGCTTCGGATCAATGTAATGTCTTGGCACCACGCCGCAAGCGGCTACACTACATTTAGCTTCCTTATTCATATTTATTCTTGGTTGGGTTCTCGATTTGGGTAGACACCAATTTTTAC
>Ga0206986_1009_pt1 | contig 53803 bp, 42 predicted proteins | sample Alteio_BWMinCont_14_FD_153277 | JGI IMG/M metagenome (GOLD analysis project Ga0206986, IMG submission 153277) | Enriched cells from forest soil in Barre Woods Harvard Forest LTER site, Petersham, Massachusetts, United States -... | ecosystem: Environmental > Terrestrial > Soil > Temperate forest >... | reverse complement strand
CTAAACCAAATAAAAAGCCAGGATGACAATTTACCCAAATAATCATGAACAAGGGTAAAGCCAGCAATCTCTTAGCTAAAATTTTACCGCGATAAAAATCATCAAGATATGTATAGAAAAGATAGACACCAAAAAGGGTGACTAAATGAGGCCTGGCAAGCCAATGAATGGCAGAAACCGGCACAGCAATCATAAATAATATGAGAGCTAGAAGAAAGTGTGCTCCTTCTTTGCGGCATCTTTCATAAAGCAATAAAAATAAAAAGGCAAGCGAGCAACTAACTGCTATAGCAAGTAAGTTAAGCCCGCCTACTTTAACCAACCAACTCATTACAATGTCAGCTAGCCATTCGTAAGCTACCCATGGTTTACCGGCAAATGTGTAAGAAAACAAATCTGTGCGTGGTATTACATGATGCTCAAGTATGTAATTACCAGTGACAAGATGCCAGCCTGTAGAACCATCGCCAAATATGAAATCAGGAGACAACACATGTAGAGTCAAATAGAGAATTAAAACAAAAATGACATCGCCTAGATCGGGCAATGGCAGGCGTTTATTGATGGTATCAGTCATTGGTTTGAGCCTCTGATTTTGGCTTGTATAGTCCTAGTTGATCATTTATTTTGATCTTGAGAATTTCATACAACATTTTAAGTGGATCAAGTAAAAGATTGATTTTGGAGCCATCAACATTTGCCCAGTTAATCGCTACTTCTTCAATAATATAGTTTTTTTGCTTGGCAATATAAAGAATTTCCACATCAAAAGCATATCCATTTACACGAGCCAATGAAAAAACATTTTTGGCTGCCGATTTTTTAAAGAGCTTGAAGCCGCACTGTGTGTCATAAATGCCAGGCAGCACCAGCATTTGTACAATTGATCCAAAGATACGCCCAATATACTTGCGATAGCTAAGTGCCTCAATATGACATTCAGAGTCCGGCTTGGCGCGAGACCCAATAGCAATATCAGCTCCCTGGACTATAGCAGCTTGCAATCGACCAATTTCTTCAATTGGCGAGCTGCCATCAGCATCATTCATTAATATAAGATTACCGTAAGAGGCTAGCACGCCTGCTCTTACAGCATGGCCTTTGCCTTTATTCCTATCGTAAGTAATCAACCTAACTTTTTGATTGTGGCTAGCAAACTCTTGCACTATTTGAATAGTGGCATCTTTACTGCCATCATTGACGACAATAATTTCAAAATCCAACATGGATTTGAGAAGAAAGTCATGCACAGATTGCAAAGTTAACAGCAGCCTGGATTGTTCATTGTAGGCAGGGATAACAACTGATAAATCCAGCATGCTCGCTATGGTCTTTTGCTTTGTGAAAGTAAGCTTTAGTTTAAATCACTGCTAAGTGCTGAGTCAGCACTCTGAGAAGCCACCAGGGTTTCAATGCCAAGATTGCCTAGAAGTTTTTTTAAACGGATTTTTTGCAGTTCATAAGAACGATTGTTGCGCTTGTGAACAACACCAATGCGCTCTAATTGCTTAATTGCTTCTAAGTGAGCTACGGGAACAGCCCCAACATCTACCGATCCTTTCTCGTCCAACCACGAGATTGTGGGATATAGAACTCCCAAAAGTTTACGCATCGGCTGATCAAAAACGGGCATCATAACAATAGTTCCTCCACAGCAAAGGTCTATTCTACCACCTTAGCAACCCGAAAAGTGCCGCTGCCCAAGCTATTTACCAAAAGAGTGGCTACTTAAGCATTCTTGCTTGCTGACAAATTACTAATCATTCACTCTTGCGCCAGCGGTTTGAGATTGACGCTGTCTTGTGAAAAGTCAGCCAACTGTGCTGCTGATTGCGACATGCGTAGATTGGTGGTTTTAGTGTAAATATGCTCATCCAGCCAGCGATCAACCGTTTGCAGAGTATCAGACTGCAAATAAGCTGTTTCCAGCATCAAATGACCATGGTTTCTAAACCATTTCACTGTTTGATCTTCAGACTGTAAATGAGCAAGTAAATCAACTATTGCCTTAGAGTAAAGCACTTTATCATTGTTGCTTTGAATAACCAGCACAGGTAGATCGGGGCTAACTTTGTCGGCATACTTTAGAGTTGGTTTGATTGTTTGAATGGTTCTTAAAAGGTCCCAGAAAGTAAATTTTTTACGAACAAGTGGATCATTAATTGTTTCAGTAACTATGCGCGGATCCTCAGAAGCAAATCTCTTCATATACGGAATTAAATCAAGCTCGCGATTAGGATTGGTCACTAATTTGGCAGTGTCTGTCAAAAAGCGCGGTCCAAGATTCAAACGACGCTTGATCGCTGGACTGGAAAGAATCAGTCCGTCCACCATAGATGGCTCGGTGGAAGCTGCATAAAGCACCATGCCAGCCCCTAAACTTTCACCCAGACAATACAAAGGAATATCTGAGTAATCGGATTTAGCTGCCTTAATCAAATCTAGTAAATCTGCTTTACTTTGGTCATAAGAAATGCTTGGCAGGGAATTTTCTTGCTGCTTGCCTGCCACCTTTGTCTTACACCAGCGACCATACCCCCTTAAATCCGGGGCAAACACAACAAAGTTCCGCTCAGCCAAATGTCTGGCTAAAGCATCAAAAATTAATCCGTGCAAAGTCAGCCCATGTACGGCAATTACCACAGCTATAGGCTTTGTACTTATATTGGTCCACTTATAGACATTAGGATAGGTCTTGCCTTCTAGTACCGCTGCATCCTGGCGAACAACGTCCCCATAAGCTGCTGTCATACTTAAGAATATTAGTAAAATCAAAAGACTTGACTTTGAGATACCCATGGAATACCCGCTATAACCTGTCGCCTGCAAGTTATAGACATTCTCCTGTTGTTCGAACTAATGTCTGAAAGATCAGACGCTTCTTCTTACTTACCAAGAAAAATTTGCTTTAAAACCTAAATTGGTCATTCCTATTTAATTTTCCCTGCTCAAGCGTGTAAACTGAGCTAAAGCAAAGCTGCCTAGGAAAGGCAGCTGCTATAATCGGCTGCCAATAATGCCAAAACGTACCGACATAAGCAAAATTCTAATCTTAGGGGCCGGTCCAATTACTATCGGTCAAGCTTGCGAATTTGATTATTCAGGCAGCCAGGCTTGCAAAGCATTAAAAGACGAGGGCTATCAGGTAGTTCTAGTCAACTCCAACCCTGCCACAATCATGACTGACCCTGAGCTAGCTCAGGCTACCTACATAGAGCCAGTAACAGCGACGGTGGTGAGGGAGATAATCGCCCGTGAGCGCCCTCAGGCATTGCTGCCTACTATGGGCGGGCAAACTGCCCTTAATGTCGCTGTTGAACTAGCAGAACGTGGTGTGCTGGCAGAATTTGGGGTGGAGCTAATTGGCGCTAAAGTTGAAGCTATCAAACTTGCCGAAGACCGAGAGCTTTTTAAGAAAAAGATGATTGAAATTGGCTTGGAGGTTCCCAACTCCGGCATTGCTCATGAGCTATCGGATGTAAAAGAAATTGCTAGCCGTATTGGTTTTCCGATCATCATTCGACCAGCTTTTACCCTTGGTGGCGCAGGTGGCGGCATTGCTTATAACCAGGAAGAGTTAGAAGATCTGGCTCAGCAAGGGTTAAATGCCAGCCCTGTAAGTGAAATTCTGCTTGAAGAAAGTGTGCTTGGTTGGAAAGAAATTGAGCTAGAAGTGATGCGCGACCGCCTTGATAATGTGGTGATTATTTGTTCAATTGAAAATTTTGATCCAATGGGAGTGCACACAGGTGATTCAATTACTGTTGCTCCTGTGCAGACTTTAACTGATAAGGAATACCAACGCTTAAGAGATGCATCTATAAAAATCATTCGAGCTGTGGGCGTAGACACAGGTGGCTCAAACATCCAGTTCGGGGTCAATCCACTGACTGGGCGCATAGTGGTAATTGAAATGAACCCGCGGGTCTCGCGCTCATCAGCACTTGCCAGCAAAGCAACCGGTTATCCAATCGCTAAAATCGCAGCTAAACTTGCTATTGGTTTGACTCTAGATGAAATTGCCAACGATATTACTAAAACTACTCCCGCTTCTTTTGAGCCAACTCTTGATTATGTGGTGACTAAAATCCCCCGCTTTAATTTCGAAAAATTTCGCGGTGCAGATAACACTTTAACCACACAGATGAAATCTGTGGGTGAAGTAATGGCTATGGGCCGCACTTTTCAGGAAGCCACTCAAAAAGCCTTGCGCGGACTTGAACTACAGCTTGGCGGATTTGTGATTGTGGATGTGCGCCGCAATGTTGATTTTTGGGAATGGCGCAGGCGGCTATCTGTTCCTAGTCATCACCGCTTAACAGATATTTATGGTGCCTTAGAGGCAAGTGTCTCACCAGATGAGATTCAAGAGCTCACCAATATTGATGCTTGGTTTTTAAATAACTTGGTGGAATTATTTGAACAAAGCGAATGGGTCAAAGAAAATATCAAAAGTGTCGAAGATCTTGATCGAACTTTATTAATACGCTTGAAGCGCATGGGTTTTGGTGACATGCAATTAGCTAAACTAATTGGCTGCCACGAGAATGACATATTTGCATTAAGGACAGAGCTTAATGTCATGCCAGTTTATAAAACCATCGACACTTGCGCAGCAGAATTCAACGCCAGCACGCCTTATCTTTATTCAACTTACGATCAAGAATCAGAAGTGCCGCCAGCCCAAAAACCAAGAATTCTTATTCTTGGCGGCGGGCCCAATCGTATTGGTCAAGGCATAGAGTTTGATTACTGCTGCGTCCATGCCAGCATGGCTTTGCGTAATCTAGGCTATGAGTCAGTGATGATCAACTCTAATCCAGAAACTGTTTCCACTGACTATGATGTCTCAAGCCGACTTTATTTTGAGCCTCTCACTTTAGAAGATGTAACCAATATAGCCTTGGTAGAGAAACCTATTGGGATCATTGTTCAACTAGGTGGGCAAACTCCTCTAAAACTAGCCAAAGGACTGGAAGCAAGGGGTTTTAAAATTCTTGGCACATCAACTGACTCAATTGATATAGCCGAAGATCGCTCACGCTTTGGCAAGCTAGCGCAAAAACTTAAAATTCGCCAACCAGCTGGCGCAATAGCCAACTCGCCTGAAGAAGCAATGAAAGCAGCCAATCAAGTTGGTTATCCAGTCTTAGTCAGGCCAAGCTATGTGCTTGGCGGCCGCTCTATGGAAATTCTTTACGCACCAGATGAGTTGACGCGCTGGTTACAAACTGGTTTCACTGCCCATAGTGGCATGGCAATATTGATCGATCAGTTTCTTGAAAATGCCGTAGAAATAGATGTTGACGCCATCTCAGATGGGCGTGCAACAATAATTGCCGGCATCATGGAACACGTTGAGCACGCCGGTATTCACTCAGGTGATAGTACTTGCGTACTGCCCACTCAATCTATCCCTCTTAATATTATTGAGGAGATTCGCAAGATAACCGATGACATTGCCCGTGAGTTAAAAGTAATCGGTTTGATGAATATTCAGTTTGCTTTGCAGAATGACTTGCTTTATGTACTGGAAGTAAATCCCCGCGCCAGCCGCACTATTCCATTTGTTTCAAAAGCAACTGGCGTACCCTGGGCAAAATTGGCTGCTTCTGTCATGACTGGCAAGAGTCTTTCTGAATTAGGCATTTCTCCTAGGTTAATACCACCACATATTTCAGTGAAATCAGTGGTTATTCCTTTTAAACGATTCCCGGGAGCTGAAATTACTCTTGGTCCGGAGATGCGATCAACTGGCGAAGTGATGGGCATTGCTTCTCAATTTGGTTTGGCTTTTGCTAAAGCACAACTGGGAGCAGGACAAGTATTGCCTGAATCTGGGCGCATTTTCATCAGTGTCTCTGATTTGCATAAAAATGAAATTGTCCCTATAGCCCAAAGCCTTTATCAATTAGGATTTGAGCTTGTTGCCACACGCGGTACAGCTAGCGCCATCAGATCTGGTGGCATTCCAGTGATTATGGTCAATAAAGTTTCAGAAGGCCGCCCTAACTTAGTTGACAGAATTAAGAACAACGAAATACATCTTGTCATCAATATCCCTTCAGGAAGAGCCGCGCGCGATGATGATCAACTTATAAGACGTGCCGCCATTAATTATAATATCCCGGTTGTAACGACAGTTTCAGGAGCAAAAGCTACAGCCTCAGCTATTGCCGCTCTGCAAAATGGCACGTTGTCAGTTAATAGCTTGCAAGATTATCATCAGAAAATCTCAGCTAAAGAAACCAGCCGCCGGTCTCCTTAGGATTGCACATGTGGTCAGATTACATTCTAAGTGTAGTGTAGCCGCTTGCGGCGTCCCACGAAACCAGCTGGATTCGATCCATTACACACTCTTTAACGATATAATCCATACTACAAATATAAAATACCAAGCAGTCAAGGAGATCCAATGGATCTTGATCTCGCACAATATATTGATCACGCTTTTTTAAACCCGGCAGCAACAACAGCCGACATCGATAAATTGTGCGCTGAGGCTATCGAATACAAATTTTTTGGCGTTTGCGTTAATCCTATTTATGTAAGACATGCAGTAAGGGCTTTATCTGCAACAAAGGTGGCAGTTGTCACAGTTGTTGGTTTTCCTTTTGGTACACATTTAACTGATATTAAGATTGCTGAAGCACAACGAGCCCTGGCTGAAGGTGCTGAAGAATTGGACATGGTCATTAACATTGGGGCTTTAAAAGAAGGCAACATTCAATATGTAACTTCAGAAATTGAATCAATTGTCAAAATTGCCAAAGACTCTCCTGTAAAAGTAATTATTGAGACTGATCTTCTCTCTAAAAAAGAAAAAATTACCGCCACTGAAATTTGCATTAAGACTGGCGTTTATATGGTAAAAACTTCCACCGGCTTTGTAAAAGATGGTATTGGCGCGACAGTAGAAGATGTAGCATTATTAAAAGACACTATAGGCGGTGCCTCATTGAAAATCAAGGCCAGTGCCGGTATTAAAGACTACAAGAAGGCAAAAGTATTGATTGATGCTGGTGCATCACGCCTTGGCACATCATCAAGTGTAGCTATTTTGAAGGAATCCCTAGCAGCAATGACAGCAGTAAACTCATGAATTACATATCTGGAGGAATTGAACTTGATATTAAATAAGGTGCTCACTAGCTTTTTGGCTTTGTCTTGCCTGATCATACCGATGATTGGATCTCCAGCTCTTTGTGAAGAAACTGACAATCCTGTTTTGCAAAAAGGGGATGAACTATTTGCTCGCATGAAAGTCAAGGAAGCAATCGAACAATTTAAAGAAGCAGTAAAACAACAACCAACCAACGCCAGAGCACATCAAAAGCTGGGCGCAGCTCTAGCTACTAACGATGATTATGACAATGCCATCCTTGAAGAACAAACTGCTGCTAAATTAGATCCAAAATATTTCTTACCCCATGTTATGCTTGGGCAAATTTTTGCTTATCAAGGTAAATTTGATCAAGCATTAGATGAGTTAAAACAAGCTGTGTCATTAAAGCCAACTAGTTTTAGGACTCATCTGGATCTTGGTTTTGTCAATACACATTTAGGAAAACTGGATGAAGCGGTAGACGCCTACAAACAAGCAGCGGCAATTGATCAAACTGATGCCACACCACATTTAAACCTTGGTGTGCTTTATTCTCAGAAACAAGATTATCCAACGGCAATTATAGAAGAGCAAAAAGCAATTGAACTTAATCCTAATATTGCAGAGCCACATATTAACTTAGGCAATATTTATGCCGATACTGGTGAAGTGGATAAGGCATGTGCCGAGTTTAAAGAAGCTCTGCGTTTATCTCCTATGCATCCAAACGCTCATTGCGGCTTAGGCTGGATGCTCGAGAAACAAGGTAAATACAAAGAAGCCATTGCCGAACAACGCAAAGCGCTCAAATCTCAGCCTGATTTTAGCCCTGCTCGCAGGCGATTGGCTGTAGCGCTGGCTGATGTTGGTGATTCTAAAGCTGCCCAAGAAGCTTTTCAGGACACTCTAAAAATTGTGCCGCGCGATATAACCGCGCGTGTTGAATATGCTCAGTTCTTAGAAAAACAAGGACAAAAAGCTGAAGCGATTACCGAATACAAGAAGGTTTTAGAAATCAACCCGGATGCCAAAATCGCCCAAGACGCGTTGGATAATCTCAATAAATCTCAAGCGAAATAACCAGGTGCTACTCTTCGGCAAGTAGCTCTTTTGCTCTTGTTCCAATTTTTTGACGTCGTGTAAGCGGTAGTTTTTTCATGTATTGATCATGTGTGATCATTTTCTTTCCTTTATTTCTCATTTTCCCTTCGTAATATTTAGATGCTCCCTGAAGTGCCTTTTTATTAACTTTAGTTGCTTTTTGTTTTGGCGGAGGGAGATAATTTTCTGCCGAAATCACTTTTTGCCCAGTTTTATCTTCTAATTCCAGCCTGGCTTTTTTAGCAATGCCGCCACCAGTTTTGCCGGCAGTTTTGTTTTCTTCCATGCCGATAGCATTGATATTTTCCGCAATTTGCCGCGTGGCTAATTCTGCCAGTGCAGTAAAAATCAGCTCTGCCTCGCTCATGTGGTCACGTAGATTTTGGGCTTTCAGTCCTTTAATGATTTTGTGCGTTTTGACGCTCACATCTGACCATTCTTGATGAATTATATTGGTTAGTATGGCAAATTCTTCGCCTTCTTTTATTTTGTGATTTTTCCAGTAGTCCGTCAGCTTATTGCGGGTTTCCTGTCCCATCATCCGTTGCTGTACCCATTTCTCACTGCGTCCGTGTTGCTTCCATGTTTCTCTAGCTCTATCCAACGATTTTTCAGGATCTGCCATTTCCTGCATTCGCTCATAACCTACTTTGGCAAGCCACAGTTTAATGGGTTCAGCTTTCGGGCTGGGGATGGATTGGATTAATCGTAGGAGCGTTGCTACATTAGCAACATCAGTAAAATATCTCTTGCCATCTATTGCTTCTAATTTCAGTTGGTGACAATTTGTCACCGACTGATTGCCTTCCTTGCTCAGTCGCCCTTTTAGCTTATTCCAATATTTTCTAGCAGTCTGAAAATCAGACTGCTGTGTCAATACCTGTACAATATCTACTATTGAAAAAAACCATGTCTCAGTTTTTTCATCGTAGTATCGGCGAATTTTATGTTCTTCAAAAATTGCCAGATTCTGTGTCATATGAATCTCCATTATTGTAAATAGCTTACATATATAAGAAACGCTTTTCTAGGCAAAAAGTTCAATATTTTCGAAAATTATTGATAGTCAAGCAGGAATTAATCCTCAAGTCAAAATCGCCCAAGACGCGTTGGATAATCTCAATAAATCTCAAGCGAAATAACCAGGTGCTAACTTAACGTGCTCGGATATCTCATTGAGATATTTGTTTAGATTCATTTTGTGAGCTGATGCCAATATTTGTAGGCTTTTATGTGTAGGGTGCTGTTCCCCTGATTCTATGCGGCGCAAATGGCGTTCATCTAAACCAGAAATCTCTGATTGCTTAATCTTGCGCATTTTACGAAACTCAGCAATGGCCGCACCAACTGCGCGATCATGCTCTTGTTTGAATTTTTGGGCAGCTTCAGGGTTCAGCGCTGTCTTAATTGAATCTAAATCTATATCAATGTCTTGCTTAGGCCAAGAAATATGACTTCCTTCTTCATCAATAAAAAAATTAGTTCTTTGATTACGCGGAATGGCAGCAAGGTCTCTTATTTCATTGAATCCAAGCTCATATCTGTGTAAAGCGCAATCCCGCACAAATAATTTCTCTCCAAAAACCGCAGCATCGGCAATTAATTGATTTTGTGCTCCATAAAGCCAGCCAGTTAGTACTCGTTTCACCACTTCATTATTGGAATGTACAAGCAAGTGCCGCAGTGAGCGCACATCAGCTTTATCAAGTAATTGCGTAATCCAGAGTGGATAACTATCTTGCCGAATCAATAATCCGCGCAGCCGTTTACGCTCTTGAGCCCATTTGACAAAATCAGTCAGCATTGATAATTCCAAAGCGGTGCTTACTATAAAAATATTATGGGCACTTTCTAAAGCTCGGTCATTCAAATCAGAAAATGCCTGAACGTGCCTAGAATGAGGGATCGCACCACGAGCTGCTTTGTCATATACAAGCACCGAAATATCCTTGCCATTATGTGATTTCAACTTTGCTTGCATACCTTTACCTCCCATTCGTGTTGTAAATGAGCTTTATGTGCCTGTACATATTCACGAAGCAGCTTCAATTCCTTGCTTGTAGGACCAATGCTTTTATTCTGCCAACTGATTACATAACTCAATTTGTACTGATTAGACAATTCGAAATAGACCTTAATACCCCAGTGACCTTTTTTCTGAACATTGAAATGAGCAGGAGCATGGTCATTGGAATACCAAAAGATCTCATAACCATCAAGCTGATAGTCTGCTTTTCCCAAAGCAACCTCCCAGCTAGCGTAAACTAGCTTAGCACAAACCGGACATTTTAGCAATTCCTAGCCGAATGTCCTATTCTCTGAAATAAGTTCTACAATATAAGAAACGATTTTATCGGCAAAAAGTTCAAAATTTTTGCGTAAATTAATTGATGGTCCGGCAGAAATTAACCCAGAAGCCAAAATCGCCCAGGATGCGCTGGATAATCTCAATAAAACTCAAACGAAATAGAACCCGTTATGCTGCTTTGCGCTTATTTTTTATGATAACAGAAACATTTTTACCAAGACGACTTAGTAGCCTCATCAGCAGGTCACTGCTGAATAATTGAGTTTTCATACTCATTATTTCGGCTATACGAGGCTGTTGCACACCAATTATTTTTGCTATTTGACGTTGTGACATCTGGCTAGATTCAATTAAGTCTCTTAAGGCGCTCATCAATTGCGCTCGCACAAGCAAGCTGTCAGCCTCATCATCATCAAAACCAATGTCTTTAAATACATTGCCAGAGCTATGCTCTACATCAAATTTTCTTTTAGCCTTTACGGATTCTTTGCATTTCGGCATATGCTGTTTTTGCATGTTTAATGTCCCTCTGTGCTGTTTTTTGTACCTTCTTTTCAAAACAATGAAGTACGTATATTGCTTCTTGAAATTTCGCCACATAGACAACGCGGTGTTCATGTGGCATATGGATTCTGATTTCTATGGCACCGGAACCAATACTGGCCATTGGCTTCCAGTCAGTTGGTGCTTTGCCCTCCTGCACGCGTAATAGCTCAGAACCAGCTTGATATCGAGCATCATCAGGGAATGCTTTTAATGAGCGCTGACTGCTCTTTATCCACTCGATTTTCTTTAAGTGCGCTCTTTGGATCATTACTCCACCATCAATGATACGTTATAACGTATCTATTTGTCAATATTGCCTATAAATTGGTATCTGTTTTTGAAGTTTGTAGGTCCACAACTTAATAACGATTTTCCCGGCAAAAAGTTCAATATTTTTGCGTAAATTAATTGATGGTCGAGCAGAAATCAACCCGGAAGCCAAAATCGATCAAGATGCATTGGATAATCTCAATTAGAGCCAGTCGAAATTGCCTATGCGCGAGGATAATTCACGCAAGTTTGTTTGTCTATTTACATTGGACGTACAGTGCCTGAACCGATCTTCCAAGGTCCTTCATACATTCGTCCCGTATGTCCACCAACCCAGTGTGTGTTCTCATCCCTAGGCCAATGGTTTTGCTCCCAGGCCACCCACTTTCCGTGCCAATTTCTCATAGTTCCGAATTGGGCGTGACCGCCTCCTAAGGTAATAAGAAACATCCCACCATATTTTCTGCAAGCCTCATAGAAATTTTTAACAGTGGTACTGGATGGATCATAAAAAGGTATTGCTTTTCCAGTCAATTTCTCGGAGATTCGTTCGATATCACGCTTAGTAGTTCCAGTAAAACCTGTATTTAAATCGCGATAACCCATAACCCTTGCTCCCCAGGTTAGGAGCGCATTGGTGTATGCATTTACACCGTCTGCTGCAAGTAGATTACGATCATAGTTCAATTGAATTCCTTTGAAGGAACCAGTTGTGTATAGACTAGCAAGACATTTTAAAACTTTTTCTGGTGCAAGAACATGTGCTGCATCCATAATAGCCGAATTTTCTCCGCATGTCCCTCTGTTTCCTTGAAAATCAGTGTCATACCAATTGATATGTTCTTTTATAGCTTCCTCTGTGACTTTAGCAACCTGTTTATCTGTTATGTGATGTGCGATGCCCCGACGTTCAGATTGCTTAGTTTCCATCATCGCGGTTAAAGAACGACACATGGCAGCAATTTGATCATCAGATATATTTGGCAGATGATTCCCATCACCTTGATGTTGCTTAGCATATATTAGTTTGTCAATCTGTTTTTCCAGCGATCTGTCACTGCCAAAGAGACGCCCGTGGGCTGCTTCTATAAAATTTTGCCTTGTTGCCAACATGTCACTGGCTCTCAACCAGGATGGCCCATAAACGGCATCCAACATTTCATCTACGACACCATCTCTCACCTGACGGTAGTAGATCTGCCCATCTCCGGTTATATGGACATCCTGCATCCGGCTAGTAGTGGTTCTGCCATCAGCATTAGTGGTAGTTTGATTCCAAAAATCACCAGTGCCAATCCGCTCAGCCCTAGTCACTGAAATTCCATTACCATAAGAGGTTTTTATCGTATCCGTATAAGCTGTAGCTAGAGTTGGATCTCCGGCAAATTTATATTCAAAATCGCGAGATGAACCATCCTTTTGTTCAACTCTTTCTATTCGAGCTGCTACTGTGCCATCAGCTTTCTCAGTAAAGCCAAAGTAGCATTTTGCACCGTCATCTGTATTTAGACGCAATTTGCCAGCGTTAGCACCATTTTGTTCTATGGACAATTTATCAATTGGGATCTTGCCATCAGAGGCAGTCAATCTAGACAACATCTCGGTTTCGTATTCAGCTTTCCCTTTGTTGTCTCCAGAATTGGCTAATTGATTCAAGTCATACTTTTGCGATTTACCATTAACAGTAATCGTCACTTCCTTCTTTTGTTCCGTTTTTAAACCAGTTTCTTTAGTTTGATCTGATTTGTCTGACTTATCTATACTCTTCTTATCATTTGATGCATCAACGCTACCCGAGGTATCAGTTTTATGATTGGCCGCTTTAGTACCACCAGATAATTCGTGTATAGCCTCTGTGTGTAATTTATTAGATGTGTCTTGACGTTGATTCTGAAGAGAATCATTAGCATCAGTTGGTCTATTTAGTACTTCAGTCGCCAATCAAATCACATCTCCTTAAAATCATTTGCTCACTGAGGGCCCGTAAAACGAGCCCTCAGTAGCGTTATTGCCTGGTCCTATCCGGTTGATTTATCAACAGTTTCCATTCTGTTTCACCACTGTTTTATAGGGATTTAGGCAGTGCATGATCAGACGTTGGCCGTTTTTGCAGATCGCGGATCAATTCGTCAATCTTTGCTTTGTATTCTGTTTCCTCTGTCGCGCGTTTAGCTTGGTCGGAGGAGAAGTGAGGTGCAAGATCAACTCCCTTTTCTTTAGCAGTATCGAATATTGCCTTAGATGCTATTGCTTTTTGAACATCCTTCGGCATCATCGCATCTACTTGTACATCGGTTAATTTGCTGGCTCCTCCATCTTTTTGGTTATGAGCCTTCCATGCATCAGACAGGTTGTTGAGTTTAGCTGGGTCATTAAGACCTTTGGCGAAGTCTTTGAGCTTATCTGCCTGACCTTTGTCGAGACCTTCAGTTGCTTTATCAACATTTTCTCCAATCTTTTTCTGATTGTCTTTATCATTCATGGCAGCATTTAGCTTGTCCATTATGGCTTTGCGTTTTTTCTCATAATCCGGATCGTTAGGATCAAGCCCTGCAAGCTCATCCAGAAGTCCTCCAATCGGAGTTCCAGCGAACATGCTATTCATGAAATTGCCATACCTGGAGGCATCCATGCCCCCGAGTTTGTCAACCATGCGGTTGGCTAAATCAGTAGCCACTTTTCCGGCTTGTACGACATCCTTGCGACCACGATCGCCGCCACCACCCCTATCGCTACTGTCATCTTTGTCGTCCTTACCATCATTTTTGTCGTCTTTATTGTCGTTTTTGTCATCTTTGTTATCGTTTTTGTTGTCGCAACCTCCGCCTCCTCCACCACCGCCGCGACCTCCACCACCTCCTCCACCGCCGCCACCACCTCCACCGTCGCCACCACCTTCGTCATCTTTATCTTTGCCGTCACCTTTGCCTTTGAACTCTACATTCTCTTTACCACCGGCAAATTTTGTATAGCTTTCCTTGAAGGCATTTATGGCGTCTTGCTTTGCACCTTCTTCAACAGCGACTGAAGCTTCAGCTAATGGCTTATCGGAAATGGAATTGAACTTTACGTTCCCATTCTTGTCGATAGTTATATCGGCGCCATCTTTATTGTCCCAACCTTGAAAGTTAACCTTGGCCTTTTCACCATCTTTGACCAGGTCACTTTTATCAGCTGCTTTTGCACCTGTGAAATCGTATTTTAATCCGTCACGATCTTGAAATGCAGTTTTCATTGCTTCTGGTATGGCTGTTTTGTCGCCTACTTTGCCAGCCGTAGCATCATTTAGGGCTAGCATTTCGCCAGACATATCAAAAGGACCTCTTACAGCAGCTCCGTTAGAAAAAGCAGTTTTATCTGCTGCACCTTCTATAGATACATTTGGCAATCCACCTGGTAGACCGCCGCCAGGAGCAAATGATACGCCTCCTCCACCTTCAAAGATTGCTGGGGCACTAAATCCGCCTCCACCTACAAAATTAGGTTGGACTATTACTCCATCACCTTGTGGTATAGGACTTGAGATTTGACTATCACCTGACATGATTTTCGCGCTCCTTGAATTTCGTAACTAAAAAACTGTTTTGATCTTGGCTTCTACTTGCAAGTTCTATATTGTTTGCTCTGCTGGGTTGAAGCTGATTAGTAATACTTGTACACATGCATAAATGTTAGAAAGAATTTGTGAGATAGATGTGAGCGCAACAGCCTTTTGGGATTTTGACCATGGGATTTCTCCCATACCAAGATTAAATTAACCATAAAGGCGGTCAGTATGGTACATCAGGTATTCAGAATCACTCTTATGAGTTTCTTCATTAGATATGTAGGAATGGTTGAAGGTGACAATGCTCGGCTCACGTTTCATTGGCTCAAACCTCTTTTCCATCAATTTTGTAGCCTTTCCTAGAGGTTGTCCTAAAAATTTCTCTGTCTCCTCTACGGTCATAAACCCTGAATGAAGCCCTTCCTTCCCTGGAAGTCGGTCAACTTTGAGTTTGCCATGATCATCCTTAACCGTAGCAACAAGCAAGGTTGGCCATGGAGCGTTTTCGAGTCCCAATTCTTTAACCAGCTTAGATGCTCGTTTTGCATCTACTTTAAGTAAAATCGCCTTATCTTTATATTCATCCTTGATTTTAGGCATGGTTCCTTGATCAAGTTTGGCACACCAAATACAATCTTTCGGATCACGCGTGCCATCAGGCTTGAATCCGCCACCAATATCTATCACCAGCGGTAACCTATTATCTTTTGCTGCTTTTAAAGCTTCCGCTACCTGCTTATCTGTAAACTCTTGCATTTTATCTCGCTTAGGCAGCTTGTCGACAACATCATGTTTTTCGGGTACTTTTTCTGGTAGAGCGTCGTCTTGAATTTGTTTCCACTTAGGTGTTTGTGATTCTCGAGCCATATATTGTATGTCTTGGTTAGAGAATTTGGCTCCCTTCAAGGCTCCTGTAAGGGTTGCAGCACGTAATGGTTCTGCCCCTGGTTGGAAAATAGAGTGATCTCGTTGTCCAGCCGAGAGAATCCATTCTCTACCAACTTCAGAAAGTCCTGATTTACCATAGGCTGATCCTAGTTCAAAGCGGGTGTTGAACTTATCCTTTTGTAAGGATTTCACCTGCTGCTCTTGCTCTGTCAGTGCCAACCTTTCGGCATCAGTTCCTGCCGTCTTCTTTGCTGCCTCTATCCGTTTTGTCTCACCCTCTAATTGCTTAATTGAAAACTTATCAGCTTCAGCTATTGCTGCAAGATAGTGGGCTTCGAACTTTAAAACATCTTTTGTGCTTCGGGCTGCTTCTAGCTCTGCCTTAATTTTGTTGCTGCTTTCACGCATGGCTTGCGCAGTGATTGGCTGCAAGCTTGCATCAGGGCGTTTACCAGCAACACCGCTATCTGACAGCTTGATTTTGCTCTTTTCTGCTTCCGCTTGTTTCTTAGCAGTGGGCATGTCATCTTTGGCTTGTTTGAGAATATCTTTGCCCCAGCCTGCTGTAACTACATTTTCTCCACTAATATGACCTTGATTGTCATCATTTAGCGTAACAAGTCGAGTATAAGCAGAAGAAAAGTTCATTAAATTGGTCAATCTGCCTAAATCAGAATGTGGGTCAACCTTATCCTTGTCGATAGCGGCAAAAATGACATTGCCGCCATATTTTTCTTTTAAGGCAGGCAGTGTGTCTTTAGTAAATTTGGCGATATCTGCTTGCGAGCCTATGACCTCAAAGGCAGGTACACCTCTTTTGACCATTTCATTGTGCCATTGGTCTACATTTGATTGATCAAATACTTTGTTAGTCTGTTTGTCTTTAAATCCATTGGCAATTATTTCGGCAGAATGATCACCGTCAGGTCTAGTTATATCGTTCCTAACGATATCGTTGACTCTTGACCCATCTTGATTCTTGGAACCATGCGGACGCCGATGTTCTCTATCGGCAAGAACTTCACTGATAAGGCGCTCGCGAGTCTCTTTGTCGCGCTTTGCCTGTTCTATTTCTTTTTTTCTTCGTTCCGCCTCCGGCGAAACTCTGTGTCCATTATTCCAATTAGGCCGATAGGGTTGTGGCCAATATGGCTGTGGACATACTTCTCCTCCTCAACCCATGGCTTTACCCTCTCTAGTAAGTTCAGAATCGGTATTGCACCACGTTGGCCAACTGCAATTCTGTACTACATAGCCTATTCAATTTAGGTGAGTAAATTGTGAGATAAGGGAAAAGCATGGGGAAAATACGAAATTAAATGTTTTTCTCGGCGCCAGTCAGCCCAAACTATGCCTCAAATAAAAGTTTTCAGCATCAATTTTTGAACTTTTTACCAGGTTCAGGCGTCTAATAATTGGTAGCCCTAGTTCCCTTTGTTTAGATTAAGGATAAGCCTAAAAGCTGTTCCTTGAAGGGTGCTTGGCAATTTTTATGGTTTGTAGTAAAATGTAGTACAGGCATAGACGATACATGAAGTTTGACCCAAAAGCCTTCAAACATGGCAAAATCAGAGAAGATATTGAGTTCCTTATGAGTAAGAATGATATTTCACCACGCATGAAAAAATTACTTGAGAGAGGGCGCACCGAGGCAAGAAAACGTGTTGTTGAGCGCGGGCTTGTTCAATTTCGAGCAGATCCAGACACTATGCAGCAATTACTTGAAATTTCTGAACATCGAGGCATACCATTAGGTACGATGCTCAGAGAATGGGTTAAAGATCGATTGCGGCACGAAAATAAAACTGTAAAACAGTCCAGCAATACTGAGTATCGTTTGTTATCCAATCAGATGCAAGAGTTGACTGACCTACTAAAAACTATGCAATCTGATCATTCAACCAATAGGTAACTTTAGCAATTCACAATCAAGGAGGGTGGAAGAAATGAGAGTCTCAAAATCAATCAGCAAAGATTACTTGAACTTGATCTACAGATTCCCACTAATGCCAATTCATACAAAAGAAGAATTACAGCAGGCAGCCACTCTTGTCGACGAGCTTTCTGACCGACTGGATACACTTTCCTCATCTGAGCGAGCCTATTTTGATGTGTTATGCAATCTTATACAGCGCTATGAAAGTAATATTCACAAACCTGCTAATCGCCTTTCACCTTCTGCATTGAAAAAAAGAAAAGTTGCTATGACAGCAAGAGCGCGAGCAAAACTAGTTAAAAATGATTGGAATAGATAAAATATGGCAATTCTAAATTGGCTTATCAGTTCTTAATCGATAAAACTGCAGCGCCTTCGAATTTGCCAGCGCGCAAGTCATTTAATGCTTCATTGGCTTGTTCTAGTTGATAGAGCTTGGTTGTAGTTTGAATTGGTATTTTTTCAATTACGGAAAGAAAATCATGGGCATCTTGGCGGGTAAGATTGGCTACAGATCTAATTATGCGTTCTCCCCAAAGAAGTTCATATGGAATTGGCGGAATGTCTGCCATGTGTATGCCACCACAAACAATGGCACCTCCTTTGCGCAAAATTTTAAGAGCACTCAATACCAAATCACCAATAGGAGCAAAAATAATTGCTGCATCGAGTAAATGCGGCGGCTTGTCTTGCGAGCTGCCTGCCCAGGTGGCACCAAGTTGTCGAGCAAAACTTTGTCCTTTCTCATCCCCAGGACGCGTAAAAGCATAAATTTCTTTGCCTTGATGTTTAGCAATCTGAGTCAATATGTGTGCAGCGCCACCAAAACCAAAAAGTCCCAACCGCTCAAATTCACCGGCAAGTTTGTAAGACCGCCAACCAATTAAGCCAGCACAAAGTAAGGGTGCAATTTCAATGGAATTATATTTGTCCGGTAAGGGAAAACAATAATTCTCATTGGCAAGAGTGTATTCAGCATAGCCACCATTTCTAGTGTAACCTGTAAAAATGGCTTTGTCACAAAGATTTTCTTGCTGTCTTAAGCAAAATGCGCATTTGCCACAGGTGTAGCCAAGCCAGGGCACTCCTACTCTTTGATTTATGTGCAGAGTTTTGACATTGCTGCCAACTTTAACAATCTTGCCTACTATCTCATGCCCTAAAATAAGAGGTAATTTTGGTTGATGCAAATCCCCATCGTATACATGCAGGTCAGTGCGGCAGACTCCGCAAGTAGCTACTTCTACTAGCACTTCATCAGATCTAGGAGTTGGTATATGCACATCTGCCAAATCTAGTTGTTGCTTGGGTTGATTCAGGATCATTGCTTTCATTTGGATATGACCTCCACAAATGGAAAAGGGCATGACAGTGCCATGCCCCTACACTGCTTCCAATCCCAATAGCTTCGCGGGACGGCGCAAGCGCCTGCACTACACTTAGATCGATATGTTAGTTTCATGGATATCATGACCCTAATTGTTGCTTTCCAGGGTTTTAACTTGTTTGCTGATTTGGTCAGCTTCCTTGTAATGTTTCGTTAATTGCAGCATATTGTCATAGTTCTTCAGAACAATAAGGTAATTGGCTTTATTAGTGCCTTTTTGTAAGAGTGGCAATGCTTGCTTAAAATAGAGTTCCGCTCTGGTAAAATCACGTAGCAAACATTCCACTGAAGCACAGTTGCCATAAGCTGCACCAAGATTACCAATAATCAAATCGTTGTCCGGGTCAAGTTTGAGTGCTTCTTCAAGCTTAAGAACAGCAAGAGCAAATTTTTGATTTTTCATTGCTTCAGCTGCTTCGGCATTTAATTTGATCACACGTACGACAATAGTAGATGGATCACCAGACATCATTAGGTGTGAAATATCTAGAGGACGGCTAGTCATCTGAGAAGCATCTGCCTTATATAAGGCTATAAGTGTATTTTTGTCACGCTCACTCAAAGCACAATCATAATCAGCAGCCGGCAAAGAACTAAACATGATATCGTGAGGATTCTTGCTGTGTCCAAGCAAGCCTAAAGCATGTCCGATTTCATGCAAATAAACTCTCCTGGAAAATCTATCTGTAATTTGTCCATTATTGGGGCTTACCGTAAGCAAAATGATTTTGGCGCGGGCAATATTATGCTCATCTGGTATTACCATGGCATGACCACCTTCTGCTGAAGACATCATCTCTTTAGGATTGTTCGTCCAGAAGCAAACAATGTTTGCTCCTCTTTCATGGTTGACATAAACAAAGCTGACTAACTTGTTTGAAGCTTCACTCCAATCTTGAAAGGCTTGCTTGAGAATGGTTTCAAATGCTGGGCGATAACTTGGCACAGCTCCACCTGGTTTTATATAAATCTTCAATGGCATCAAATTTGACGACCATCTGGTCATGCCATTTTGGGTGGCTTCTCCTAAATAATCATGGGGATCATCGATTATAGGATGAGCAGCAGTACGTTCAAGTTCACTTTGTAGCAAAGCAAGAGCACTTTTTACTTTTTCAGCACGCGCACCGTTTTGATCCAGCTCTAGATATTTTTTATAAGCTTGCACCGCTTCTACAGTCTTGCCAAGAGATTGATTACAAGTTCCTAAGTCTTCCCAAGCGACCTGCAAATCAGGCTTGATCTCTACAGCTCGTTGAAATTCTGGTAGGGCTTGTTCTACTTGACCAGCGTGCATGAGCATGTTGCCATAGTTGCAATGTGCTTCGGCAAAGTCTGGGCATAAAGCAATTGCTTCTTTAAATTTTTGCAGTGCTGCTACATAATCTTGCTCTTGCACAAGCTTCACACCTTGATTGTGCAGTTGAACAGCCTGCCTGTATTTTTGCTGCTGAGCTGTTAATGGAGCATCTGGTGGTGTTTGAGCATGTAGCGCAACTGGACTGAAAAAGATAAGGATGCTTAAGGTAAACAAAGCTGTAAAAATAGTTGAGCGTTTGTTTAGCATTTTTGCTTTTCCTACTTTTCCTATCTAAAAATGGAGAAATCAAGATTATGTTGTCTAAATTAAGGTTACCTGTCTTTATTGTAATAGCTTTGTTGCTCTTTAGCTTGATTGGGCAATTACCTCATATTCTTGCCAGTGAAAAAATTGTGCCTGAAAAATCAAGTGATAATAGCCAGAAAAAGGCTAAGATATCTAAAGAAGGAGAAAATACAAAGATGCAAAAGGCAATTTTTGGGGCTGGTTGTTTTTGGGGAGTGGAGGAAACCTTCCGCCAAATCCCTGGGGTGATCTCAACAACTGTCGGCTACACAGGCGGGACAATGAAAGATCCTACTTATCATGATGTTTGCACTGGCAAAACAGGACATACTGAAGCAGTTGAAGTTGTTTTTGATCCAACTAAAGTTTCATATGAGAAGCTGTTGGCTGTCTTTTTTGAAAATCATGATCCAACCACGCCCAATAGACAAGGTCCAGATTTTGGTTACCAGTATCGCTCTGTTATTTTTTATACCAGCCCGGAGCAAGAAGCTCAGGCACATGCTGTCAAAGAAAAATTAGATAAAAGTGGTAAGTTTAGAAGCCCAATAGTAACAGTCATCGAGCCAGCAAAAGAATTCTATAAAGCTGAAGAATATCACCAGCGCTATTTAGAAAAGAAAGGGCTTAAGATTTGTCATTGACCGATTCTATCTAAATGTAGTGCAGGCGCTTGCGCCGTCCCACGAAGCTAGCAAGAATCAGATCTGGTGATGTGATATCGGTTCCAACGGGCGCATGCAATGCGCCCCTACAATAAAGATACTGGGGCTTCGTAGTCAACTCCGGGTAAACCAAAGCCGAATAGTTTGAGAAACTCTGTTTTGTACCCCTCAATATCAGAAATTGCTCTGATATTATCGGTGGTGACTTCCTGCCAAAGTTTTTCTACTTTGTGCTGCACATCAGGATCCATTTCACGATCATCAATGCGAATGCGTCCGGCTTCATCAACTGTGGGTTTCTTGCCATTATAAAGTTGGGTGGCAAAAAGTCTGTAAATTTGTTCTATACAACCTTCGTGCGTGCCCTTTTCTTTCATTACTTTATAAAGCAGTGAAACATAAAGCGGTACAACTGGAATAGCAGAGCTTGCCTGGGTTACCAGAGCCTTGTTCACTGAAACATAAGCACGGCCACTTAAATCTTTGAGCATGTTCTCTACTTTAACTGCTGTTGTTTCAAGATCTTTTTTAGCGCGACCAATTGTGCCATCTCTATAGATAGGCCAAGTTACTTGCGGTCCTATGTATGAATATGTAACTGTTTTTACTCCGGGCGCTAAAACACCGGCAGCTTTGAGTGCTTCCAACCACATAAGCCAATCTTCCCCACCCATGACGGCTATCGTATCTGAGATTTCCGCCTCAGTTGCCGGCTCGATGGTGATGTCTTTAACAATTTCGCGATCTGTATCCAGAGTTTTCGCTGTAAATTGACTGCCAATTGGCTTCAAGACTGAATTATATACAGTGCCTGTTTTAGGATGAATTCTGCGTGGAGAAGCAACACTGTAAACTACTAAGTCAACTTTGCCTAGATCTTTTTTGATCAAATCAATTGTTTTTTGTTTGATCTCATCAGAGAATGCGTCCCCATTGATACTTTTGGCATAAAGCCCTTGAGCTTGAGCTGCTTTTTCCAAAGCAACTGAATTGTAATAACCAGCAGAGGCAGGTTTGCTGGCTTCAGGTGGTCTTTCATAATAAACACCAATTGTGCTTGCACCACAGGCAAAGGCCGCTGTAATTCTTGAAGCCAAACCATAGCCGGTTGACGCACCAATGACTAGCACCTTATTTGGTGCCTGATTAATTTGTCCTTGGGCTTTTACATAAGCAATTTGCTCACCAACATGAGCGGCACAACCAGTAGGATGCGATGTTACACAAATAAAACCGCGAATCTTTGGTTTGATAACTAGAGAAGATGTGACTGTATTCATAGAAATGTGATTAACTCCAGAGGCAAGCTGCAGATCATTTCGAATTTACCGCTGTCTGTCAATTCTTAAATTACTTAAAGGTTTTATCCTCCTGACAGGTGTAGCTTTCTATTATGCACATTTTGTTAGCCGAAGACGACGATGTATTGTCTGACGGAATATCCAGAGCTTTACAGCAAAGAGGATATTCAGTCGACGTTTTTGATAATGGCTTAGCTGTTCAGCAAGCAGCCGCTGCTAGCCGGTTTGATTTGTTGATTTTGGATCTTGGACTGCCCAAACTCGATGGATTAAGCGTTTTACAGCAAGTCAGACTGCAGAATAAGGCTGTTCCCATTCTCATAGTGACAGCTCGAGATGGCTTACAAGATCGGGTAAGTGGGCTGGATTTGGGCGCTGATGATTACTTAACTAAGCCCTTTGATTTACCTGAGTTAGAAGCGCGGGTTAGAGCCTTGCTCAGGCGAAGCACTGGCGACAATAAAGATGAAGAACTTGTCTTAGGTGAACTGCGCTTTGATATAGCGGGGCGCAGGGCTTTTATTAAAGGCATGCCCTTAGAACTCTCGGCACGGGAGCTGGGAGTGCTTGAATTCTTGATGCAAAGAACTGGGCGAGTTGTCAACAAAGAGCAACTGATTGAATACATGTATGGTTGGGATAAGGATGTTACTTATAACGCCATTGAAGTAAATGTGCATAGGTTGCGGAAGAAAATTGAATCTGCCAATGTCAATATTCGCACTATCCGTGGGCTTGGTTATTTACTGGATATTTCACCATGATTACTCGCAATACTCCTTCTTCTCTTCGCAAACAACTAATCGGCTGGCTAATGATTCCCATTGCCAGCTTGTGTTTAGTTAGTGCTATCAGCACATATATTATGGCTATGGGACTAGTCACACAGGCTTATGATGCTGCTCTAATGGAATCTGCGCGTGAGCTTGCCAATCGGCTAAGTATATCTAATGGGCAAGTCGCTCTTGATTTGCCACCGGCGGCGCTCGCTATATTCAAAGAAGACAATATAGATAAATTTTTCTACGCTGTTGTTGGTGCAGATGGACATTTAATAGCAGGGGATTGGGATATATTGCAGTCAATCAAACGGCAGCATCACGAGCAAGCGCGTTATCAAAATGGAAAAATCAATAATAATTTTGTGCGTATTGTTTGTTTGAGCACATCTGTGCCCGGACAGCCCGGTAATAAAGTACAGATATATGTTGCTGAAACAGTTCTCAAACGCCAGGTTATCATTAATCAAATCATAGTAGCAGTGGCATTGCCTCAGTTATTGTTAATAGCTCTGGCATCGTTAGCTGTCTGGTTTGGTGTTTCAAGAGGTCTGGCACCGCTTAAAGCTGCACGGGACGCTATTGCTAAAAAAACTCAGTGGGATTTAAGCCCAGTAACCGAAGTTAATGCTCCAGTGGAAATTCGGCCCCTTGTTGATGCTATTGATGATTTGCTTAGGCGCTTAAACAAAGACATTGAAGCTCAAAGACGCTTTGTTGCTAATGCTGCTCATCAGTTGAGAACACCTTTGGCTGGCTTGAAAACACAGACTGAATTGGCTCTTAGGCAGCAAGATATAAAAGAGTTGCAAAGAGATTTAAAGCAAATTCTTCGCGGTGCAGGCAATGTTACTAGGTTAGTCAACCAACTTCTTTCTCTAGCTAAGTTGGAGCCAACTGATGCTCAGGCAACAGTACATATACCAGTTGATTTAAATACTTCTGTAAAAGAAGCACTGGCAGATATTGTGCCTTATGCATTAAGCAATGACATTGATCTAGGATTTGAGGCTTCTAATGAATCATCATTCATTGTTGGAGATGCCTGGAGTATTAAAGAAATGGTAACTAACTTGGTTGATAATGCCATTCGTTATACACAACCAGGCGGCAAAGTAACGGTGAAAATTGAAAACAAGGAACAAGTGGAATTGTCTGTGGAAGACAATGGTCCTGGCATTCCCGAAGCTGAACGCGAGCGTGTTTTTGAGCGGTTTTATAGAGTTCTAGGCAACAATGTTGCAGGTAGTGGACTAGGGCTAGCAATTGTGAAAGAAATTGCTCAAAACCATCAAGCTGAGATTGCTATTGGCACTAGTAGTGGGGGCAGAGGCACTTTGATATTAGTGAAATTTCCTCCTGCAAATTTACATTTAAACAATTCTGCAGTAAGTGGATATGTTGTAAGCGCTCCATTCGCTTCGCGGGGCTCGCCTACCGGGCTGCGCTAGCTTATCCTCTATTTGCGCCTCTACCATCTACTACACATCTGTTTACTTTATTTAGAATTTTTCAGAAAACCTGCTTGTAAGCTTGGTGCAAGCTTCTGTAAGTTTGGCGCAAGTTTGCTTGTGTAAGCTTTTCTTGTCAAATCAATAATGTGCACATTAAGTACACAGATCAAATAGCAACCTGCTTTGCTAGCTAAGGTGTAAATATTGCATTTATATTTGAGCCATTTGAGGAAAATTAGTGGCTGTTGAAAAAATAATTGTAGATCGCAATCAGGTGGCTCTTGCAAGAACCAATGTGATTAGCTTTGTTCCGCAGATGAGCTGCATTCAGTCTGTGCATGAGGAAGAATCAACTAAAGACATTGAAGATTTTAGTCGGACTCAGCTAGAAGTTTTTTGTGATTTTGATGGTACCATCGCCGATGATAGTTACGATACAATTTTAGAACATCTTGCAGATCCTCAATGGAAGATTTATGAAGAGCTTTGGCAAACCGGTAAGATAACCGGACAAGAATATTTAAGCAAACAAATTCCTCTTATTCGTGGCAGCTGGAGTGATATTACTAAAGTTCTTCAAACTGTACAGATAGATCCATTTTTCAAATCTTTTGTAACACTTTGCAGAAGAGCCTCAATTCCTGTTTATGTAGTAAGTAGCGGGTTGGATAAAGTAATTCATTACTTGCTTGAACGCGAAGGTATAGAAGTTGATGGCGTGTGGGCTTCTAGATTTTTTCAGTTGGAAGACAATACTTGGTCTGCTGCTGAATTTCCTCACTCTCAATCCAAAGATTTTTGTCGTTTATTGGCAGGGTCTTGTAAATGTGCCGTGCTGGAATCATGCCGAACTGCAAATGCCAGTCGCCGAATTGTCATAGGTGATGGCAGAAGTGATTTTTGCTGGGTGAGGCAAGCTGATATTGTTTTTGCTAAGTCAAGTTTAGCCAAACACTGTCATGAAGAAAACATAGATTTTATGCAATTCTCTAGTTTTTTGGACATAGGGAGGTATGTAAAACAGCATGCAATGCTGCATACAGTTCCAGTAGAGAAAAACAAATTCCAAGTGTCTCATCTTTCTTTACTTGAAGATGTAAGACAAAATAATTTACCCTGTCTTAATAAGTCACAGTAAAAATATTATGAAATCAAACAGTCAAACTAATAAAAAATATTCTGTTGGTGTCTTATTAATTCATGGCATGAGTGGCATGCCGGCAGAAATGCGTCCTGTGTCTAAGCATTTAGAGAGTCTTGGCTATAAAACTCTCACACCCAAATTACCTGGACACGGCGGAACACAAAGTGATTTATTATCAAAGACCTGGCAAGATTTTTTAGATGCTTTAGAAGGCGCGGTAGAGACTTTATCTGCCGAGTGTGATCAAGTTTTCACCTGTGGATTATCTATGGGAGGGATTTTGGGCGCACTACTTGCTGCTGAGCAGAAGGTTCAGGGCATAATCATGCTTTCTCCGGCGCTTTATTTTGATATGCACTCCCATCCTATTATGCAAAATAAATTAGTGCTCGCTTTTATGTATTGGCTAGTTGGTTTCAAGTTTATAGGACATAACTTATATTGGACTGAAAAGCCTCCATATGGATTGAAGGATGAACGTTTGCAAAGAATAATTACTAAGCAAATTGAAGCAGCAAGCCGTGGTGAGAGTAATAATTTTGGCTTATTTCGCAAATATTGGAGTTCGTTGCGAGAAATTTATGCTGTTACAAACCATTTTTTAAAAAATGCCCATAAAATCAATTGCCCTGCTCTAATTATCCATAGTCATGATGACACCCTTACCAGTATAAGAAATGCTACTGATGCCTATAACATGCTTGCTTCGCAAGATAAATCTCTGGTTTTACTTACTGGCTGTGATCATGTTGTCACCCTTGATCTTTGCAAAGATCTTGTAGCAGCACAGGTTGAACGATTTGTTGCTCTGCATAGCGAGAACAAGGGCACAAACCAAATCACAACACGCCAAATCCCAAGCGAAAGCAAAACTCAAAACACAGTACAAAACGGACTGCCGATATTAGTATAGATGCCTAACAGACTAAGTGTTGAGTTTCATAATAGTGTAGCTTCATTGTTGCCACATGAAGTCGATTTACTGCGAGTTGCAAGGAATGGTTCTTTTAAAGATAAAAGCCCGACTATTTTGATAGTTCGCGAAGAACAGGAGCCGGTTCTGATTTTACCGGTTCAAGAAGATTGTTACAATCCAGCTCCATTATTTTTAACTTTGCAAGATGGTAATGGCAAACTAAGTGTCAAGCTTTTAAAACACAATAAAAAGTTGTCTTGCTTGGTTATAGGATTTGCAGATCATGGAATTAATTGGCTTAAAAAGCCTAGAACGTTATCTACAGAAACAAATCAATTGATTTGGCAAATTGTTTTCTCTTCTTTAAAATCTTTAGCGCAATCGAAAAATATTGATCTAAGTATTTGTTGTAATATACCGGCTGAAGTTCTATCATGCTTATCGAAGCCTGATGAACATTGTTTAATAAGCAGTAATGTATTTATGGTTGGCTTTCCTACTAATAGTTCATTCAAGAAATATTCTCAAGGCAATACCTTATTTGCGTGGACAAATAAAACTATTAATCAGTTGATGCAGAAAAAATATCCTCTAATGTCTTCATGAAAGTGTTTTATCGTTGGACTGCAATTAGTTTTTTATTGATCCTTGCTTTATTTTCCATATTTAGTGACCAGATGGTTGAGGCTAAAGTGCAAAAGCTTGTTAGCACCAAAATCCATATCAACGCAACTCCTGAAGTAATATTTGAAGCAATTAGACAATATCGTGATTCAGCTGAACATCACCGTCAGCTTATGTCATGCGACGGTAGATTTGCCACTCTCAAAGAAGAGGCGTTTGACGTTCCTATATATGGAAAAGTCGAATGTTTGTGGCAAGAGCAAGAGTTCCCATTTGAGCGAATTGATTATACTCTTCTAAGTTCAGACAAGTTCAAATCAGCTTTTGGCAGTTGGATTCTTACGCCCTCTGCCGACAAGAAATCAACTACGCTTGAGCTAAAATCATTCTTGGACGTAGGATTACATTTGCCTTTTGCTGATGAATTAACCAAGATGAGAGTCTCTCACGAAAACAAAGTTCGACTTGAGTATATTAAGAACACTGCTGAGATTATTGCTAAATCCAACTTTGCACATAAGTAAAACGTTTATCTAAAACGATAGAGGCGGGAAAAATGGCACGAGCACGACACATAGAAAAACATTTTACAGCTGGAGATCTTGTGCGCGACATCATTATTGGCATGTCAGATGGATTGACAGTGCCGTTTGCACTAGCTGCCGGGCTCTCAGGAGCAGCTGCCTCTTCGTCCTTAGTTGTAACAGGTGGACTAGCTGAGGTAGCAGCAGGCTCAATTGCTATGGGTTTAGGTGGATATCTTGCTGCTAAAAGTGACAGAGATCATTACTACAATGAGAGAGAACGTGAAGCGCAAGAAATTATCGATATACCAGAAGAGGAGCGTAAAGAAGTACGCAATGTTTTTCATGCTTATGGTTTAAATGATGAGCAAATTGCTCCTATTCTTACAGCCTTTGAGAAACAACCACAACAGTGGATAAATTTTATGATGCGGTTCGAGCTGGGCATCGAAGAACCTAACCCTCAGCGTGCCTTGGCTAGCGCTATCGCGATTGGCTGTTCATATATAATTGGTGGATTAATCCCCTTAGCACCATATATGGCACTGAAAGACGTGCCAGTTGCATTGCATTATTCAATTTTGATTACACTAGCTGCGCTTGCGATTTTTGGTTACATAAAAGGAAGATTCACAGGTTCTACACCTCTAAAAAGCGCTGCCCAGACCTTGATAATCGGTGGACTGGCAGCCGGAGTAGCTTTCATGATCGCAAAACTGATATCTTCATAAGCCATCTGTTAAAATATAACCAATTTAAGGAATCATTTTGTGTTTCACGGCATTGTTTCCGGATATTTTCCTATCACTCATATTGAGCAGCAAGAAGGGCTCAACAAAATAACTGTTGAACTGTCACCTCAGCTAATCAATAGTCTTTCTTGTGGCGCTAGTGTGTCAGTTGATGGGGTATGCCTAACAGTTGCAGGATTGCAGGATGCCAAGGTTTCATTTGATGTGGTGGGTGAGACATTGAGATGCACCACATTAGGTGCTCTTAAAGAGAGCGATTTAGTCAATATTGAGCGATCAGCCCGCTCAAACGATGAGATTGGCGGGCATCTGCTCTCAGGTCATATTGATGGCATGGCTAAGATTATCAACATTGAAAAACCAACTAATAATTACATTATTACCTGTTCAGTTGAAGATAGCTTGATCAAATATATTTTCCGCAAGGGCTACATCGGCTTAAATGGCGCCAGTCTTACAATTGCTGATCTGGATCGCAAAAATAATTGGTTCTGCATCTGGCTTATTCCTGAAACACTTAGACTAACAACGTTTGCTTTAAAGAAAAAGGGAGATTTATTCAATGTAGAAATTGAACGTAATACCCAAGTAGTTGTTGATACTGTGCGCGATTTCCTGGAAGAAGCTTTAGGCAGATTGCGCACAGACAAATCAAACCAGAGCTTACCGGATCACCTTAAGCTACTACAAGATAAATTCGCTGAATCTCCAACACTTGAGTAGCCTACTTGCTTGCCAGTTCTTCGGGCTGCATATGCATTAAGTTAGCAATAACTTTGTCATCGCTTTGAAAGTTATGGACTGCAGCAATAAAATTTTCTGTTGGTGGATCAAACGAGGGAGCATGAAAAACATCTCTAAAATAAAGATACGTGAGGCGTTGAAAAATGTGGCGGTATTTTTCATCTGATCTGCCGCAAACGCAGCGACAGCCAAGCGTAGTTGGGTTTTCCACATCGCAATGATGAGCGCCATTAATTTTCACATCATCAAAGGGGAATTTAAGCCGCGCTAAATAAAGCAACATGCGCGCGTGAAAGTTACACAAGCTGGGTTCTGCTCTTAAAGAAAGAATTTTTACTGGTTGAAGCTCAGTCATATGCCCCCAGGTTCGATCCCAAGGCACTCCATCTAATGAACACATCGCTTGAATGGGAATTTTTTCTTTTTGAGCTTCAAGCAAAAGTTCCAGACATACAGCACCACCAGCACTGTTGCCGGCAATTCCTACACGAGTTGGGTCTACCATTCCATAAAGAGGATTGCCTGCTATTGAACTTTGTAGCTCCAACCAAGTTATCTCATCAAGAACATCTCTAACATTGCCCATGCGCGTGTCATCACCAAGAAGTACTTTGGTTAAATCAGGCGTTATGGCAATAAATCCACGCTCAGCAAAGCTTTGAGCATTATTTTTGTGTTGATCTCCAGTCATCAAAAAGCCATGAATCAAGACAACAACCGGATAAGGTGGTCCAGGCAAAGTTGAGTTCGCTTCTGGGACATAAAGAGTATACGTACGTTTAGCACCAGATCTGGTGCTAAACTGCCCATGTTCAATTTTGACTTTGTATAAAGTTGAACCGGATTTAACAGCATTTGTATTTGCTGCTGTTGCATTAAAAGTATTTATGTTGGCATTGCTACTATTACTTGCTGCAATATCAGCAGCCAACACAGACGGCAAAATGGCCGCATAAAACATGAACAACAGGCTGCTGTTGACCAGAACGCGGATAAGATTGCTTGTGTGATACTTATTGAGCAAAGAGGTTCTTTCTATAACGCCTTTATCCAAGATGTCAATAATACGTCTGTAAATTTGGTTTGGCAAGCTCTTTTTTCATTATTAGATAAATCTTCACAAGATTTTTAGCGGCAAAGGTAGACATCTGCAGCGCTGGAGTATTTAAACAACTCTATTGTTTAGGTTACATTTGAATAAATATTTATGGCTATATACAAGAATCAGTAAATTCAGGTTTGAGTTATTGTCACTGGTTTCATTGATCTTGAAGTTCTATAGTTTTTCTTCATGCATATAAACTATGTCCGTGTTTGGCAAGGACAGCATTTCTAGCTGAAGACTTTCGCGCTGCAATTTTGCTGGCAGTCGATTTAGTTCTACCGGATCCACCTGCTTTTTCTCCGCCTCCAGTAGTTTTATTTACTGTAGCCCAAGCTCTTTTTTCAGCTTCTTTTTCACCTACACCATGTTCTTCATAGCCTTCCTCAATATGTTCAGCCATGCGTTTTTGTTTGGTTGTATATTTTTCCTTACTTCCTCTAGGCATAAGCTTCTCCTTAATATTAATACTTAGCAGAATTAAGACGATACCCTTTCTTTTATGTTCCCTCCGCCAATTAATCAAAGTAACTGATAAATCTTCAAAGGCTAATCACAAAATTGAAGAACGCTCAGTACTTACAGGACGTACTTTTGAAGAGCTTAAGCTAGTCTAGATAAAGTACCAAAATGACATTTGATTTCAATAAAGCAACGTTAATAGCAGTCTGGTAGGAACAAATTCAAAACAAAAGCGTCATTTATACTGACTAAGTTATACGAACAAACCCCAAAGTGGAGATTGCACTATGAGAGTTAGATTTTTGGATGGGCCTAATATAACTATGATTAGTTTGTTGTTGCTAATATTCTTTATTGGCAACCTCCGTTCACCTGCAGATACAATTTTAGAAACTACACGTACGACTACTACTGAAACGTCTGTGCCAAGTTCATCTATTCTTTCAACAACTCTCACCCCACCAGATGAAACTTTGATGTCAATAACTAAAACAAAAGTTACTACGCCAGAAAAAGTAACAACTTTTGAACTCACAGAACCACCAGCAGCCAGGGCCGGCAAAGAAAATTTTGCTAGGCGCCTTCAGCTGATGAAAGAACAGCTCGATAAAGGCATAAACAACGGCTGGTTGAGTGCTGCAGATGCTGCTTCATTCAACAGCCAATATGCCAATTTATTGGCACAAATAGAGACTCTTAAAGAACATGATCCTTCTTATTCAACACAAGCAAATGAGCTTGAACGTCAACTTAATTCCTTTAACATAGATCTTTCTCAAAAGTTGAGCATGTCTTCAACGAATAGTTCTCAATAAATATTGGCTCTCTGTTTGGATTTCGGTAACCAGAGGTTCTTATTTTCATAAATATTGAAGCGCTAAGGAATATAAACACGTGGAGAAATGAGTAGCATAAGTGCTTACTCATTTGCTTTTTGTCATGTTTTATATACTAATGAACTATGCCTCTGTAAAGTTCGTTCAATCATATAATTACAGAATAGCAAAACTATCCAACAATTCTAATGGAGAATCATTGTGTCTGATACAAAAATTGTGGAGCTCTCAAGCACAATCGATTTTTCAGTTTTTCAACAAGTCGATGTTCGTGTTGGTGTGATTACAGCAGTTGATATTGCTGAAGGTTGTCGCATCCCTGCATATAAACTAAAAATTGATTTTGGGACTGCTCTTGGCACTAAGCAAAGCTTGGCTCAAATAAGAAATTATGCGCCAGAGACTCTCATTGGCAAGCAGGTACTGGCGGTAATGAATCTCAAGCCAAGACAAATTGGTGAAAATGTCTCAGAGGTTTTGACCTTAGGAGTACCTACTCAAGACAAGGGCATAGCTCTAATTACCCCCGATATGACAGCCGTCCAGGGTGGCAGGTTATTTTAGTAATTTCCACCTGGTGATTCATGGAAGTTTGTGATGTTTTAGTAATTGGAGCCGGCGCAGCCGGCATGATGTGTGCGATTGAGGCAGGAAAGCGCAAGCGCAAAGTGATCATTTTGGATCATAGCAAACAGGTCGGTCGCAAGATTCTTATTTCAGGCGGCGGACGTTGTAATTTCACCAATATCAATACTGTCCCTGGTTCTTTTGTTTCACAAAATCCACATTTTTGTAAGTCGGCGCTAGCCCGCTATACGCCTCAAGATTTTATTGAGTTAGTGAAAAAACATCGCATACAATTTCACGAGAAAAAGTTAGGTCAATTGTTTTGCAATCATTCAGCTCAAGAAATTGTCGATTTGCTAATCAAAGAGTCTCATGGAGCTGGCAACAGGCTGCTGCTTGGATGTGCAGTTGGGTCTGTAGAAAAGAATGAGCACTTTACCGTCAAAACTAATCAGGGACTATTCAACGCAAAATCTCTTGTAATTGCCACAGGTGGGCTCTCCATACCCCAAATTGGTGCCACTGGATTTGCTTATCAGATAGCTAATCAATTTGGTTTGACTGTTATAGAAACTGCACCAGCTCTGGATGGATTTAATTTAAATAAAAAAGATTTGCAAAGTTTTCAAAAGTTATCCGGTGTCTCAGTTGATACTATTGTCTCCTGTAATGATGCTGCATTTCGAGAAAATATACTTTTTACTCACAACGGTTTAAGTGGCCCGGCAAGCCTGCAAGCATCTTTATATTGGAGAGCGATGCTGCCTTTGTTCATTAATCTCTTGCCCGAAACTGATGCTTTTGATTGGCTAGTAAAAAATCGTTTAGAAAAACCACATTGCAGTTTAAAAAGTATTCTTTCTGAGACTTTGCCAAAGCGTTTTGCTGAAGAATTTTGTCACTATTTTTCTTTTAAAGACAATCTTGGCTCTCTATCTGAAAAGCAGCTCAAATCAATAACTCAAACTTTGCAAAATTGGCAAATATATCCAGACAGCACAGTTGGTTATAGAAAAGCAGAAGTGACAAGAGGTGGCGTCGATACTCGTGAACTTTCCTCCCAATCAATGGAGTCAAAGAAAGTACCAGGTTTATACTTCATTGGCGAAGCTGTGGATGTGACAGGACAGCTTGGTGGTTATAACTTTCAATGGGCATGGGCGTCCGGTTTTGCCGCCGGACAAAGTGTTTAATTCACGAAAATCACTTAAAAGTGAAAATACAGGGTCGTCAACGATACCTTGCCAAATGGCTGGATAATCCACCCTGGCTTGCGTTTCAAGCTTATAATCTAGGGGTATTTTGCAATCCCCCTGTTCAGTTAGGGCAAGATCTGTCATACTGTAGTGGGGCTTCAAAGCTGGGGCCTCTTTTGCTGAAGATGTATTTGGCAAAAATCGATGCTAATTTGAGAATATATGAACACCAAACTATTTGTAGGCAACCTTTCATTCAATTTGAGTGAAGCTAATCTGGAAGAGCTATTCGCTCAACATGGGAAGGTACTTTCCGTGGCAATTCCAACGGATCGCGATACTGGTCGGAAACGCGGATTCGCTTTTGTCGAAATGGCGACGGAAGCTGAAGCAGAAGCAGCCATCCAAGGCCTTAACGGCAAAGATGCAGATGGCCGCCAACTGGCAGTCAATCTATCTAAGCCAAAAACGAGAGCCTACTAAGACTTTCTAACTAGGTATAGAATCAAGCAGCGAAGTGAATCTGTGGATTCATTTCGCTATTTGAGTTTGAGTCTGAGTCTGAGCAGAAAAGCGGAGCTCACAGTTATCCAATAGATGAGGCAGTCTTCTGAATGTCTGGCTTGTATTTGGATAATATGGATTCTTCACGCATCCAACTAATTAGCCCGAACAATCGCATCAAGCGCAGCGTTAGCCAAGAAGGGTCAATTTCAAAACGCCTCAAGCCACTGCGTGCTGAGCCAGGAAAGGCATGATGATTATTGTGCCAGCCCTCGCCAGCTGTTAGTACCGCCACCCACCAGACATTAACACTGCCGTCTGGCGTAAGATAGTTCTTATAGCCAAGCCTCGGCATGTGACAAATGACATTAAGCAATAGCGGTATATGTTGCACAACTAGCGCAGCAGACAAGTTAGCTATTGCCACTACCCAACCAAAACATAGTACCAACACTATCCGAAAGGCGATACCAATCTGCCAACAGAGTCTATGCGCCTTACGCCAATCCCCACCTTGCTCCAGCCACTTATAGAGTAGGTCTTTTGCCAGATCCTTACACTGTGCATTTGGATCAATATGCTCAGGATAGCCTGGCTCTTTAATCCAGCCATAATATGCATACTTCCAACCACTTAGTCGTGGCGAATGAGGATCGAAGGGTTGATCCGTATAACGATGATGAGTACGGTGCATTGTTGCCCACCAGATTGGCGAACCTTGAAAAGCAAGATAACCTCCCAATATCCAGAAATATTCAATCAATTTTGGACAGCGGAAAGATCTATGTGATAGCAGGCGATGATAGCCAACCGTAATGCCCATCATATGCCAGGCATAAGATAATACGAATGTGATGATGAAAGTGACTAGCATGGATGACTTGAATTCGGGCTTGAATGGGTTGGATTTGAGATAGAAGAACTTTACTGTACTTTGCCAATCACAGCGATAACCTTATACAAGTAAGAGTATTTAACTTCTACTATATTCATTATGACCTGTTTGGGAGTATTTGTCTGCTCTGAATATATGATAATTTAGAGTAGAATCCTATGTTTTATCTATTCTGTAGCATTGTTTCAACATCAGTTTGTAGTATTAAAAGAGACATGTAAGAACTTGTAGACTATCGTTACAAAAGATTCAAGAAACCAGGTAATAACTTGATTGGATACAAGCGGAGAACAATAAATGAACAGCCCTACCACGCACAAGTTCGTTATCATACTAAGTAAAAAAATTGAGCCAGGTGTTGCAATGAATGCTGCATCTCATATGGCAGCTTGTCTTGCTGCTCGCGCCAGTGAAAGTGATCGCAAAGAAATGATGTTTATCGATTACATAGATGCCGATGGTAATGAGCATCCCTCATCTGGACTTTCTCTAATTGTTCTTAAAGCAGATAATTCAAATAAAATACGTGTAGCTAGAAACGAGGCAAAGCAAAAAGGAATTTCTTTTGTCGATTTTCTTGAATCAATGACTGGGGACACCTATGTTGAACAGCAAGCAAGAACAAAACAAATCAAAGAAAGTGATCTTGAATATTTTGGTTTATGTTTATTTGGCAAAAAAGAAGACATAGACCCAATCACTCGCAAATTTTCCATGTGGAGAAGTTAACTTGCACTGCTATTGGAATTTCGCATCAATCAAATTGATATCAATACAACTGAAGTAGAACAAATTGCTCAATTTTTACCAATTGGTTTGGGTGGCATTTTGTACTGGTATTTACTTTTACCATTTCACAAATTTATCTTTAGCGGCATGCTCAAAGGCATTGCCAAAATGTAAAATTATCAGATTAATCATCTAAATTTGAGTCCAGTGCTCTTTATGAAGCATTTTCCGCCAGTATGATGTATTTTCCGCCATAATATGTTTGAATGAACTGATTTCCGCTATGAAACTTTAAACTTACTGATAAAAAAGTAGCTAAACTTGAAAGAATTGTCCAAGAAGGATTCAAAGCATAAGATTTTTACTATTAAAAAGCAGGCAGGACTATGAAAGTAAAGAATCTAGCTAAGGATGAACATGGCAAAATGAGAGTTGGTGCCACAGCGACCACTCGGATCAATCGCAGGGATTTCGGACATTCATTCGGCAAGAAGCTTGACACTGGAGAAGCACTTGTTGGTGACGAAGCAACAGTAACTATAGATGTTCAATTAGTGCACGACTCTTAGAACTCATCTTTATTCCAAGATTAATTCATCAACGTAACACCACATCCAAGACTCGCCAGGCTCTTGCGATTTAATTATGGGATGATCAGTACTAAGAAAATGTTTTGTAGCATGCTTATTTTTTGACGAGTCACAACAGCCAACATAACCACATTGGGTACAAAGACGCAAATGTACCCAATCATCACCAAGCACGAGGCAATCTTTGCACTCATGCACCTTTGAGCTTGTAATCTTTATAGTGTTAATATGCTGGCACTGAATCACTATTGACAAGCCTAATTATCTACCAGGAAAATCATATACAACATGACTACCAAATCGCTATTGACTTATGGTTCATTAATTCCAGATAAATCTTGGCATGTATAAGGCTAAAATTACTGAGTAATAATTGACTATAGCCAATTCGAGGTGCCTATGTTGACCTTATTAGATAATGCTTTCCCTCGGCTTACTGAGGAAGAGATAGGTGAGCTATTACCGCTATCCATTTGTGAAGAATACGATGATGGACAATATGTTTTTAAAGCTGGGGATGAGAGCGCTGATTTAATTGTAGTCAAATCTGGATTGCTCGATATAGTTAATCCGTCAGACAATAATAAATTAGTAGTAACACATGAAGCAGGAAATTTTTCCGGTGACATAGATTTACTTACTCGTAGACCTATTATTATTTCCGGAATTGCCAGAGGGAAAATCCAAGTTCTCCGTGTTCTCAATGCAAAACTGTCTGAAGTGCTAATAAAAATTCCCCGCATTTCTGAAAAACTAATTGTGGCTTTTCAATCTCGCAGAGAATTATTTGTTCAAGCACACAAGCTAGGGATAAGAGTGGTAGGACCTGGGCGTTGTAAATTAACTACTTTAGTACGCGAATTTCTCTATCGTAACTTTGTGCCCTTTTCTTGGTTTGATTCTGAAACTAAAGAGGGCAGAGAAATTTATTTATCTCTAGGCTCACCTGAAAAGTTACCCATTGTTGATTGTCATGGCAAGATTCTTATTCAACCAACTTTACATGAATTAGCTAATGCTGCTCATGTTTGGCGATGCTTTTATGACACTACAGTAGATTTAGTAATTGTAGGCGCAGGTCCAGCCGGAATGACTGCTGCTGTTTACTCTGCATCTGAAGGTTTATCTACTCTTGTGCTTGACTGGATTGGTCCTGGTGGTCAAGCCGGCGGCTCTTCCAAGATTGAAAATTTTATCGGCTTTCCTTCTGGAATTTCTGGACAAGATCTTGCTTTACGATCTGTTATTCAGATGCTTAAATTCGGTGCACAATTATATGCACCAGTGGCAATTACGTCGATTATTCCAAGTGATACTATTGGTGGTTATCATACTCTTGTTCTTGATTGTGGTGCATCTGTCAAAGCAAAAACAGTTCTTATTGCCACAGGCATGTATTGGCGTAAACTGGAAGCTGAAGGAGCAGAACGTTTTGAACGAGCAGGAATATATTATGCTTGCACAACTATAGAAGCTGTTCTGCATGAAAATGCAGATGTTGCGGTGGTAGGTGCAGGCAACTCGGCAGGACAAGCAGCAGTTTATTTAACAGAATGCTGTCCAGGGCGAAAGGTACATGTATTTGCCCGAAAAAAACTTGGACCAAATATGTCGCAGTACTTAGTCGATCGTATACTGGCTCATCCAAATATTGTCGTTCATGAAGACACTGTAATTACCGCCGTAGTTGGCGATAATTCTATAGAAGAAATAGAAATAGATCATCAAAGTGTACGTTCAAAGCTTCCGGTAACCGCTATATTTGTTTTTATCGGTGCAGATCCAGGAGTAACTTGGTTGCCTGATTCTATTGGACGAGACGAGAAAGGTTTTATCTTAACCGGTGGTGAAGCCTTGCAGTCAGGCAAATGGCCGTTAAAAGATAGACCTCCCGCTAGCTCTGAAACAACCATACCAGGTGTATTAGCGGCAGGGGACGTTCGCTCAGGCTCAACCAAACGCGTAGGGTTTGCTGTAGGCGACGGGTCGCAATGTGTAGCCTGTGTGCATGAACTAATTGCATTAAGACGATGATTTTATCTAGAATAATCCTGCCTGGAAAGACCCGAACCTACAATCTGATGGGTCGAGATTAAAGAAGTAGCTAGACTCGAAAGAATTGCCCAAGAAGGATTCAAAGCATAAGGTTTTTACTACCATTGTATTATTTGAAGAGGCCGATGCGGACTATCCCCAACGAAAGGAAGGAAGATGAAGATTCAACCAAAGGCAGCAGGCAAGGCGGCCTCCAAACTAATCAGCGAAAGGATTGCCGAGTTGGGTGACTGGAGAGGCGATACACTAGCAAGGATGCGCGCCCTCATCAAGGAGTCCGACCTTGATGTTGTGGAAGAATGGAAGTGGATGGGCACTCCAGTATGGTCTCATGACGGGGGCATCTGCACTGGAGAGTCGTACAAGTCGATAGTGAAGCTGACCTTCTTTAAGGGCGCTTCCTTGAAAGATCCTGCCAAGCTCTTCAACTCGAGCCTTGACGGGAACGTAAGGCGCGCCATCGACATTCACGAGGGCGAGGAGATTGACGCGAATGCGTTCAAGGCGCTCATCCGCGCGGCCGTCGCTCTCAATACTGCTGCTTAACTAACTCCAATCACTACAGCTGGTGCCATGAAATAGTTGCACTTGCATATCACGGCGCGATTCCCTTTACCGCCCATGCTCTTGCACGTAGCGTGAATGGTTCGTCAGGTGAGTCAGTCACAAGAGACATGAGTGTCTTGCGAACTTCTTCGCGCATTTCATCAGTCAAGCTGACCGCGAACGCCGGACCCGTTCCTTGACCGCTCAGGAAAGGGATCCAGTAGTCATTGAAGTTCTTGAATCGTGCGTCGATCTCAATCGGCGCCACCTTTGGCTTAAGCCATCCGGCTTCTATGACGCTCTGCAAGAGGTTGTCGCGCTGACAGATTGGGAATCGAATGCCAGCATCGAATTCATTTACACCTGGGGCTTTACATTTGTGTGCCGCATCCCAGAATTTCCTGATCGGTTCCATGCCGTCCGCGAAGTCCCATATGTACAGCCCCAAGACGCCGCCAGAGCGTCCAAGCCGACGCATCTCACGAAGCATTTTCTCCGGTGAATCCACGAAGTTGACGACGAGTCCCGAGACGACAAGCGAATACGCACCTGTCGCAAGCGACGTGTTCTGAACGTCATCGGTCACGAACTCGACACCGCTCGACAGAATGCGCTGCTTAACGAAAGACAGATAGTCCGGCGAACGATCGAGACAAGTGAGCGAAGTGCAAACTCCATTGGCGAGCAAAGCCTCACTCAGAGCCCCTGTACCGCACCCCATGTCGATACAACTATTGAAGTGCGCATGCTTCACCTCAAGCCAGTCGATGAACTTGTCCGCGATCAGTCGACTCCATCGCCCTGTATAGTTTTCGTACAAAACGCCATCGGTCCAAAGATCAGTACACATGATCACCTTCTTGTTAAGAACAGAGCGTTTGGATGTGTCTCGTATAGATCAACCTTTTCTGTTTGAGGACCAATTCTTACCTTGAGAAAACTGGCATTTACTATCCTCTAGACAACTCTTCTGGATAATTTACATTGGTACTAAAAACTGGGCCCCGCTTGGCATGCAAAGCAGCGGCGCGGCGGGGCAACTGCTCATATTAAGATGAATCTGACTTGCGCCTTTGGCGTCTTTGTGGCGTCTTTGTGGCGCCTTTGGCGTCTTTGTGGCGCCTTTGTTCAAAGCTTTGCTTCTCTGGCACCACCTGTCTATTTTTCCGGGCATGTTCATCTAATGAGTAATAGGTACCCTTACCAGTTGAACCATGACGAGACAGTATCCCCAAGGTTACTAAATGATTTAATTCTCTAGTTGAAGTTCTTTCCGAAATGTCTAATAAATCTTGGTATTGCCTATTAGTTATTCGTCCAGTATTGCGTACGTGCTGTACAGCGCTAATTTGTCGCTCACTGAGTCCGAATCTAAGCAAGTGTGCCTCTGAAAATCTATCTTTGTAAAAAATAACTCGCAAGCGATCGGAATTGGCAGTATAAAACTCTGGCAATTCTAAGCCGGCATCTACAAGAAGATTTGCCATACGCGTAGTTCCGCTGCCCCAGCTCTCAATAAGGCCGCAATAGAACAAACATTCTGCTAATAGCGTGTTGCGAGGAATCGAGTCATGCTCTTGAATCAGATCTGCCGGAGTCAAAGGTGTAGGCAGTCCACCAGGATTCCAAATTTCTAGGCGATCATCATAGAGTCGAACTTGAATATTGATGTTCATCCTATAATCACGATGACAGACAGCGTTAACTAGTGCTTCGCGAACAGCATCCAATGGATACTCCCAAATAACATCGCGCTGTGGTTTGCCTGAAATAACAAATTCAGTTTGAAACCGTTCACGGAACCAGCCCATAGCTTCATCAAGCTGGTCGAGAATATTACTGTCTACTCTTTTATCATCAACTATTAGCGTCGGAGACCTAAACCTCCCCAATTTTAAGTATGCCGAAGGAAAGTATCTGGTTGGATTTTTTCCAAGTAGAAGAATTGCCGCTCTGGTAGGGATGCCATTCTGTAATAAGTTCAATTTTTCGAGAATAGTTTTTTGGCTCGCTTGCTTGGGCAGTGGTCGCCTACCTACCTTTCTCAATGTCTCAATGAATAACGTAATCTGATCCTGGTCAAGGGTCTCTAATGAAGCCCCAGCTTCAACATCGGCATCCCAACTAGAGCCAGTGCTTGTAAGTAATCGTTGCATGATCTCCTCATGACTCATGCGCTGATTTGTGCGTCCTACCCTTTTGAGATAGCGGCCTTTTACGCTTACCGGAAATCCTGTAGACGATTGTACTTTAATAGCTACAACTTTTTTTGTTTTGTCCTCAATAATAGTTATTGCAGGTTGTATGCGAGGATCGGTTGCATCTTGAATCGAATTAGCCCATCCTTCTAAAGTTTTCTTTCCAATAGATACACCAGATAAAGTGCCTTTGTCTTCGACACCAATTAAAACATAACCACCCTGAGCATTAGCTAATGCACCAATGCTTTCAATAACTTCTTCACTAAAAGACTTCTTAAATTCAATAGTTTGTCCTTCGCCCTGAGCAAGCAAGTTGCGCAAGTTGACAACCGTTAACTCTACAGCCAAATTAATCCCTCCAAAATGGCTTGGCCATCTTTTTATAGATGCTTTACAAGGGTTTTGGCAATCAGAATGTTGGTTATTGGCACCAATAACGATGGCACCATTGGGTCGTAAGTCCTGTTTTCATAAAGGAGCCAAAGGAATCATAAAAGGGTCATAGATCTTAGTCTATGGTTGTGTTTGATAATCAGGATAACCACTCAAATCATCTATAATAGCGGCGTTTTTGAGTAATGTATGGGCTATTTTTCTTTGTGCTGGATCTTTTGCAACAAGCAAGCTGTGGACAATCGGCACATTAGTTAATCCGTTGGCAATCGAAAAATCGCATGTATAAGCTTTAATGCCTTCACCAAGATCGCTGGAGTTGACATTGCGGTAACCGAGAACATTGCCAGGGTTTAGAGCAGCAAAATCAGCAGTATTGTTTCTTGTCAGTAATAATTCTTTGCCTGGCGCAAGAGTCAGTTCTTTCTTGCCAACTTTTACCTTTATAACGCCTGTATATAGACTGTCATGTAAGTCATAGATAGCAGCATCACTGCCCGTTTCCATAACCCAGGCTACAGAACCTTTAGGGAGGTGAACAATGCCTTCGCGCGTCTGCACTTGTATATCATGGTTGGGCATAAAGAGAACAAAACCTTTAATCAAATCAAAAAAGTCGTTGCCACTTTTAGGACCAAAGACAATACCATTACGTGCCATAGCACTTAATTCGTTGGCGTTAAATTCTGAAGCAGCGAACAATGTTTGTCCAGGCATAGAAAGCCTATTAATTTTAATAGAACCTTCCAATGGACGATACAGCTTCGGCTGCATGGGGTAAGAAGTCCAGGGTGTGTAATCAGTGGCTATACGTGTACCTATCTGTTCAGAGAGTTGAGCTTGTGCTTGTTGCTGTAATGACCGTTGGTTTAATTCATAAAAAAGAACTTGTTGCGGAGATAATCCTATTGAAGTAGTTGAGGAGCTAGAATTCGAAATAACAGAAGAGGCAGGCGAAGGAACAGGAGGATGGACAGGAGTGGGAGTTGGGGTAGGGGTGGGGGCAGGAGGAGATGGAGCAGGAGCTGAGACTTGTAGTGTTCCAGTTATGCTGCCTTGGGTAATGGAAATATTATTAGTTGTATAGCTTCCCGTAAAGGGATTTACTGTATTGTAAAAACCAATTATCTGTAGCGTAGTTGGGTCAAGATGACCAACATTGACGGCTTGCCCCGCACTAATAGCTCCACTACCGGTAATAGCAATAGAACCATGAGCACCGCCGTTGAAACCAACAATACCAGACCCACTATTAGCCTGTATGGTGCCGTCATTTTGAACTGTTATATTGCCAGGACCATTAGGCGTTGCAATGCTGATTATCCCTCCTATGGAAATCACGTCACTGGTTCCCGCAATAGTCAATTGGCTACCAGCGTTCAGCATTATGTTGTTAGTTGCTGTTAAATCTTCATTGCTGTTAATCCCTTCATTAGCGGTAAGTGTAATTCCGGCACCAAAAATTGGCATAGCTGTTGATATTGAACCATTAGAACTAAGAAGTGTAGTTTCTCCGGAAGTAACTATGCCATTAGTTGTGGTGATACCGCCGCTAGCTAAATCCGTTAGGCTGAATCCTCCAGTGCCTGCAGTAGAGTCAGAGTTGCCGGTTAATGCTACCGAATCAATTAATGCAACACTACCTGGTCCAGATAGCGATTGATTAGTAGTAATATTTGGTGTAGCTAAGCCAGTAAGATCTATGACACCAGTTGGGCTGTTCGTTACTACCGAAGTCGTGCCGGCAATAGTACCGGAACCGGTAATATCGCCAGAGCCTGTAGCTGTTAGTATTACTGTGCTACCAGAGAGAGTTCCTCCAATAGATATTGGACTATTAATACCTGTATCAATTAAAGATAGGACGCCGCCACTTGCATTGATGCTATTAGTTGTAGTGATGCCACCATTGGCCGAATCAGTAAGACTGAAGCCGCCAGTTCCTGCAGTTGAGACGCCATTGCCTGTCAATGCTACTGAATCAGTTAAAACAACACTGCCGACTCCAGATAATGTCTGACTTGTAGTAATATTTGGTGTGGCTAAACCGGATAAATTAATTGCTCCTGTAGGGCTAGTCATTAAAACAGACGTTGTGCCGGTAACAACACCGGAGCCAGTGATATTACCTGTACCGGTAGCTGTTAGCGCAACTGTAGTACCAGTAAGACTGCCTCCAATAGATATTGGACTATTTGTACCAATATCGATTAAAGATAGTGCTCCACCACTTGCATTGATGCTATTAGTTGTAGTAATACCACCATTAGCCGAATCAGTAAGACTAAAGCCGCCAGTTCCTGCAGTTGAAACACCATTGCCTGTCAATGCTACTGAATCAGTTAAAACAACACTGCCGACTCCAGATAATGTCTGACTTGTAGTAATATTTGGCGTAGCTACAGCTGATAAGTTAATTTCACCGGAAGAACTGATTAATGTCATAGACGTTGTGCCAGTGGCAGTGCCGGCCGTTTGAGTTATTGTCCCTGAGCCAGTAGCGGTAATTGTATCTGCAGTTCCAGAAACATTTCCTCCTAACACCACCCCTCCGTTCGTGCCACCAATCGTGGATAACAACAATGTCCCTGTCGCTGTAATCGTACCTGATGTTGTTAATGACCCTGCTCCTCCGGCTGTGTCTGTAATACTGACATTCCCTCCGGTCGAAGCTCCATTTCCTGTTAACGCCACTGTATCAACTAGCGTTACATTCCCACTCGTATTGAACGTAATATGTGGTGTCGCAACATTAGGCAAGTTAATCGCACCAGTATTGCCGCTATTGCCTAAGGTCAATGAAGTCGTACCGGTTATTGCTCCGGAACCTGTTATCGTTCCTGCACCTGTCGCATTTATCGCTACCGTTGTCCCGCTTACATTGCCACTCAACAATACATTTCCACCTGCTGTTATTGTCAGCGTCCCATCACTAGTCAGCATCCCTGTGCCACCTACATTCAACACCGGACCTGCTTGCGTCGATGTTATTGTTGTTACTGCTCCAGTAGTGGAGGTGAATCGCTCTGTGCCATTAATTATTGCTTGTGATGTTGTACTGCTACTTGTGATATTTACTCCCACCACATTACTGTTAGTAAAACCATTGAGTTGTACTGTCACATTGGCAGGTATGTTTTCCGCAGTTAAACTGGAGAGATTATTACTGGTTGTAAAAATAACATTGCCTCCAACAGCTACTCCACCACTTACTGTTAAAGTGCCTCCTATTAAGCCGTCATTTTGATATGTTGTGAGAGTGGATACTGTCGGTGCATTTGTTAAATCCAAACTGTTTATTGTCGGTTGACCACCATTGATTATTACCCCTCCGGCCACAGATATTGCGCTGCTTGGAGCTGTTCCTGTACTTACAAGCACATTTACATTATTGGCGTTGACAAAATTTGTAGGTGCTGAAGCAGTAATACCGTTTGTACCGAAGTAGACAGCTCCTGTTCCAGTAAGAGTTACCATTACATTAGATGGCGTGGAACCTGCTATTAAAGATGGAGAACCTATCTCCACATTCACATCAGTCAGCCCAATTAATAAGGCATTGCTTGCTAACGTTATTGTTCCTGTACCTGTATTGGTATTTTGAATTGTCAATGTCCCGCTTATTGCAGAAACAGCAGTACCACTACCAATCGTCAAAGTGGTACCTGAAGTTATTAAAGACAGAGATCCAGTTGCCGTAATGTTATTGCTTGTGGTCATGCCACCGCCGGCGCTGTCGGTAAAGTTAATAGTGGCGCCTGTTGAAACACCATTACCTGTTAATGCTGTTGAATCAATTAGGGTAACATTACCAGTTGTATTAAATGTCACATTAGGTGTGGCAATATTTAGCGAACCAATAGCTCCACTGCCGCTGGTCAAAGTTATTGATGTCGTGCCAGTAACAGTGCCGGCCGTTTGAGTAATTGTTCCTATACCACTTGCTGTAATCGTATCTGCAGTGCCAGAAACATTTCCTCCTAGTACCACTCCACCATTTGTGCCGCCTACCGTCGATAACAACAATGTTCCCGTCGCGGCTATCGTTCCTGATGTTGTTAATGACCCCGCTCCTCCTGCCTTATCCGTAATACTGACATTCCCTCCAGTCGAAGCCCCATTTCCTGTTAACACCACCGTATCAATTAGCGTTACATTCCCACTCGTATTGAATGTGACATTAGGTGTGGCAATATTTAACGAACCTATACTGCCACTGCCGCTAGAGAATGTTGTTGATGTTGTGCCAGTAACAGTACCGGCTGTTTGAGTTATTGTCCCTGTACCACTTGCTGTAATCGTATCCGCAGTGCCAGAAACATTTCCTCCTAGTACCACTCCACCATTTGTGCCGCCTACCGTCGATAACAACAATGTTCCCGTCGCGGCTATCGTTCCTGACGTTGTTAATGACCCCGCTCCTCCTGCCGTATCCGTAATACTGACATTCCCTCCAGTCGAAGCCCCAGTTCCTGTTAACACCACTGTATCAACTAGCGTTACATTCCCACTCGTATTGAACGTAATATGCGGCGTCACAACATTCGACAGGTTAATAGCGCCCGTATTGCCACTATTCCCCAATGTCAACAAACTTGTACCAGCTATCGCTACTGAACCTGTTATCGTTCCTGTGCCTGTTGCATTTATCGCTACTGTTGTCCCACTTACTCCGCCATTCAACAATACATTCCCACCTGCAGTTACTGTTAGTGGTCCATCACTGGTTAGCAGTCCTGTACTACCTACATTTAATACCGGTCCTGCTTGTGTTGATGTTATTGTTGTTATTCCTGCCGTAGTGGACGTAAACCGCTCCGTACCGTTAATTATTGTTTGTAACGTCGTACTGCTCCCGGTGATATTCACTCCCACCACATTACCGCTACTAAAACCATTGAATTGTACTGTCACATTCGCTGGGATGTTCTCAGCAGCCAAATTGGATAGATTATTACTGGCCGTGAAAATGACATTACCACCAACAGCTATTCCACCGCTTACTACTAAACTTCCTCCTAATAAACCATCAAGCTGATCAGCTTTTAAAGCAGACACAGTGGGAGGATTCGTCAAGTCCAAACTGCTTATTATTAAGTGACCACTATTGATTATTACTCCTCCTGAAAGGGATATGGCAGTACTGGGCGCAGAGCCAGTGCTGATAAGTATGTTGGTATCAACAACATTGACAAAATTTGTGGGTGCCGATGCAGTAATACCATTTGTGCCAAAAAAGACGGCTCCTGTCCCAATAATAGTTACCGTTACATTTGATGGCGTAGTACCAGCTATTAATGATGGGGAGCCTATTTCTACTACCACATCGCTACCTCCTGCTAACAAAGCATTGCTTCCCAATGTTATTGTTCCTGTAGAAGTATTGGTATTTTGAATTGTCAATGTCCCATTGATTGCAGAAACAGCGTTACCACTGCCAAGTGCCATTGTAGAACCTGATATTATTAAAGACAGAGATCCGGTTGCCGTAATGTTATTGCTTGTGGTCATGCCACCGCTGGCACTGTCGGTAAGACTAATAGTAGCGCCAGTGGAAATACCATTACCCGTTAACGCTATTGCATCAATTACCGTAACATTACCGCTTGTATTGAATGTGACATTAGGTGTAGCAATATCTAATGAACCGATGCTACCGCTGCCGCTGGTCAAAATTGTTGATGTTGTGCCAGTAACAGTGCCGGACGTCTGAGTAATTGTCCCTGAACCTGTTGCAGTAATTGTATCTGTAGTACCAGAAACATTTCCTCCTAGCACTATGCCACCATTTGTGCCACCAGTAGTTGATAGCAATAATGTTCCTATAGCTGCAATCGCACCTGACGTAATTAACGACCCTGCTCCTCCGGCTGTGTCAGTAATATTGATATTTCCTCCAGTTGAAATACCATTACCTGTTAACACTGTCGTATCTACTAGCGTTACATTCCCACTCGTATTAAACGTAATGTGCGGCGTTGCAACATTAGAAAGGTTGATTGCACCTATGTTGCCACTATTACCTAACGTCAATGAAGTCGTACCGGTTATCGCTCCTGTACCTGTTATCGTACCTGCTCCTGTCGCATTTATCGTCACCGTTGTCCCACTTACATTCCCGTTAAACAACACATTGCCATTTGCTGTTATTGTCAATGGTCCATCACTGCTTAATGTCCCAGTACTCCCTACATTCAATATCGGTCCTGCTTGCGTTGATGTTATTGTTGTTACCGCTCCAGTCGTAGAAACAAATTGCTCCGTGCCATTCATTACTGCCTGTAACGTCGTACTGCTACCGGTTATATTCACCCCTACCACATTACTATTACTAAAACCATTGAACTGTACTGTCACATTGGTAGGTATGTTTTCCGCAGTCAAACTGGAGAGATTATTGCTGGTTGTGAAAATAATATTGCCACCAACAGCCACCCCTCCGCTTACTACTAAATTGCCTCCTAATAAACCTTCATTTTGATATGTCGTTAAGACAGATACTGTAGGGACATTTGTCAAATCCAAGCTATTTATTGTCGGTTGTCCACCACTAATTGTTACTCCTCCAGCCAAAGATATAGCACTGCTTGGAGCTGTACCTGTGCTTACAAGCACATTTACATTATTGGCATTGACAAAATTTGTTGGCGCCGAGGCAGTAATACCATTGGTACCAAAATAGACAGCTCCTGTTCCATTCAGAGTTACCGTTACGTTAGCTGGTGTAGAACCAGTTATTAAAGATGGAGAACCTATTTCTACTGTCACACCAGTAAGCCCTATTAATAAGGCATTGCTTGCTAATGTTATTGTTCCTGTAGGAACATTGGTATTTTGAATCGTCAATGCCCCATTTATTGCAGAAACAGAAGTGCCACTACCAATTGTCAAAGTAGACCCTGAAGTTATTAAAGACAAAGATTCAGTTGCCCTAATGTTATTGCTTGTGATCATGCCACCGCTAGCACTGTCAGTAAAGCTAATAGTGGCACCGGTCGAAATACCATTGCCTGTTAACGCTGTTGAATCAATCAGCGTAACATTTCCACTTGTATTGAAGGTGATATTTGGTGTAGCAATATTTAGCGAACCAATAGCTCCACTGTCGCTGGTCATAGTTGCTGATGTCGTACCAGTAACAATACCGGCCGTCTGAGTTATTATTCCTGAACCTGTCGCCGTTAGTGTAATTGCACTACCAGTAAGAGTTCCTCCGATAGATATCTGACTGTTGGTCCCAGTATCAATTAAAGATAGAGCACCACCACTTGCATTGATACTATTAGTTGTAATTATGCCACCATTAGCGGAATCTGTAAGACTAAATCCACCAGTTCCTGCAGTTGAAGCTCCATTACCAGTCAACGCTACTGAATCAGTTAAATTAACACTGCCGGCTCCGGATAATGTCTGACCCGTAGTAATATCTGGTGTAGCTAGGCCAGATAAATTTATTGTTCCAGTCGGGCTTGTCACCAAGACAGAAGTGGTGCCTGTAACGACTCCAGCTCCGCTGATTCCACCTGAACCAGTCGCTGTTAGCGTAACTGTAGTGCCAGTGAGAGCAGCACCAACAGATATCAGGCTATTGGTACCAGTATCTATTAAAGATAGAGTACCACCACTGGCATCGATACTGTTAGTCGTGGTAATTCCGCCATTAGCAGAATCTGTAAGACTAAAGCCGCCTGTCCCTGCAGTAGATACTCCATTACCTGTCAACGCTACTGAATCAGTTAAATTAACACTGCCAGCCCCAGATAATGTTTGGCTAGCGGTAATATCTGGCGTAGCCAAACCAGATAAGTTAATAGTTCCAGTCGGGCTGGTCATCGAGACAGATGTTGTACCTGTTATCGTTGCTGAGCCACTGATATTCCCAGAACCTGTAGCTGTTAGAGTAACTGCAGTACCAGTTAGAGTTCCTCCAATAGATATTGGACTATTTGTACCCGTATCAATTAAAGATAAAGCAGCACCGCTTGCATTAATGCCGTTAGTTATTGTAATGCCACCATTAGCCGAGTCAGTAAGACTAAATCCACCGGTACCAGCAGTTGAAGCTCCATTACCAGTCAACGCTACTGAATCAGTTAAATTAACACTGCCAGCTCCGGACAACGTTTGACTTGTAGTAATATTCGGCGTAGCCAGTCCAGATAAATTTATTACTCCAGTAGGACTAGTGATTGCTACAGAAGTTGTACCTGTAACAACTCCAGCCCCGCTGATTCCTCCTGAGCCAGTTGCTGTTAGCGTAACCGTAGTACCAGTAAGAGCACCTCCAATAGATATTGGGCTATTCGTCCCGGTATCAATTAATGATAGAGTGCCACCAGTAGCATTGATACTATTAGTTGTAGTTATGCCACCATTAGCCGAGTCAATAAGACTAAATCCACCTACACCTGCAGTCGACGCCTCATTACCAGTTAGTGCTATTGAATCAGTTAAAGTAACACTTCCAGCTCCTGATAATGTTTGACTAGTAATAATATTTGGTGTAGTTAAACCGGATAAGTTAATTGCTCCAGTTGGGCTAGTCATCGAGACAGATGCTGTACCAGTAACGGTACTTGAGCCGCTTATTCCACCTGAGCCTGTAGCTGTCAGCGTAACTGTAGTACCGGTGAGATTTCCCCCTATAGATATTGGGCTATTTATACCAGTATCAATTAATGATAGTGTGCCACCAGTAGCATTGATGCTATTAGTTGTAGTTATGCCACCATTGGCTGAATCGGTAAGACTAAAGCCTCCAGTTCCAACAGTCGACACTCCATTGCCTGTCAATGCTACTGAATCAGTTAAGCTAACACTACCGGCTCCACCTACTGTTTGAGTGGTAGTTATATAAGGCGTGGCTAAGCCGGATAAATCTATTGTTCCAGTCGGGCTTGTCACCAAGACAGAAGTGGTGCCGGTAATAATGCTAGGACTAACTATATCACCAGAGCCTGTGGCCGTTAGTATTACAGTGGTGCCAGTGAGAGCAGCATCGATAGATATTGGGCTGTTTGTACCTGTATTGATTAAGGACAGCGGGCCACCACTTGCATTGATGGTGCTAGTTATAGCTATGCCATCATTAGCTGAATCTGTAAGACTAAATCCTCCTGTACCTGCAGTTGACACTCCATTATCTGTCAATGCTATTGAATCAGTTAAGTTAACACTGCCGGCTCCGCCTACTGTTTGAGTGGTAGTAATATGAGGCGTGGCCAAACCTGGCAAGTTAATTGCTCCAGTCGGGCTCGTCATCGAGACAGATTCTGTACCAGTAATAGTACTAGAACCGCTGATTCCTCCTGAGCCAGTTGCTATTAGCATAACCACAGTGCCAGTAAGAGCAGCACCAATAGATACTGGACTATTCGTACCTGTATCAATTAAAGCTAGAACACCGCCATTTGCATTGATATTATTAGTTGTAGTAATGCCGCCATTAGCTGAATCTGTAAGACTAAATCCACCGGTACCTGCAGTCGATACTCCATTACCTGTCAGTGCTACTGAATCTGTTAAAGTAACACTGCCGGCTCCGCCGCTTGTTTGAGTGGTAGTGATGTTTGGCGTAGACAGTCCAGGTAAGTTAATAGCTCCACTTGGGCTAGTCATCGCTACAGAAGTTGTACCTGTGATAATCCCAGCCCCACTGATTCCACCTGAACCAGTAGCTGTTAGTGTAACTACAGTGCCAGTAAGAGCAGCACCGACAGATATCGGACTATTTGTACCAGTATTAATTAAAGATAGAGCCCCACCACTTGCATTAATACTGTTAGTTGTAGCAATGCCACCATTAGCCGAATCTGTAAGACTAAAGCCTCCGGTACCTGCAGTTGACACTCCATTACCACTCAACGCCACTGAATCATTCAAATTAACACTACCGGCTCCACCACCTGTTTGAGTGACAGTTATATGAGGCGTAGCTAGTCCAGATAAGTTAATTGCTCCAGTTGGACTAGTCATTGCTACAGATGCTGTACCTGTAACAACTCCAGCCCCACTGATTCCACCTGAGCCAGTGGCTGTTAGTAAAACTGTAGTACCAGTGAGAGCACCTCCAATAGATATTGGGCTATTGGTGCCTGTATCAATTAAAGATAAAGCAGCACCGCTGGCATTGATGCTATTAGTTGTAGTAATCCCACCATTAGCCGAATCAGTAAGACTAAATCCACCGATACCAGCAGTCGAAGCTCCATTACCAGTCAACGCTACTGAATCTGTTAAAGCACCACCGCCAGCTCCAGATAAGGTTTGGTTAGTAGTAATATTTGGCGTAGCCAGTCCAGATAAGTTAATAGCTCCGGTTGGGCTAGTCATCGCCACAGAAGTTGTACCTGTAACAACTCCAGCTCCACTGATTCCACCTGAACCGGTAGCTGTTAACGTTATAGCAGTACCAGTAAGAGCAGCACCAACAGATATTGGACTGTTTGTACCGGTATCTATTAAAGACAGAGCACCACCGCTTGCATTGATGCTATTTGTCGTAGTAATACCACCATTCGCCGAATCTGTAAGACTAAATCCACCCGTACCTGCAGTAGAAACTCCATTGCCAGTTAATGCTAATGAATCGGTTAAATTAACACTGCCAGCTCCAGATAATGTTTGGTTGGTAGTGATGTTTGGTGTGGCTAAGCCTGACAAGTTTATTACTCCAGTTGGACTGGTTAACGATACAGAAGTTGTACCTGTAACAACTCCAGCTCCACTAATTCCGCCTGAGCCAGTAGCTGTGAGTGTGACTGTGGTACCGGTGAGAGCAGCTCCAACAGATATTGGACTATTTGTACCTGTATCAATTAAAGATAGTGCGCCTCCGCTTGCATTGATGCTATTAGTTGTAGCAATGCCACCATTGGCTGAATCTGTAAGACTAAACCCACCGATACCAGCAGTTGAAGCTCCATTTCCCGTCAACGCTACTGAATCTGTTAAAGCAACACTGCCAGCTCCAGATAATGTTTGGCTGGTAGTGATGTTTGGTGTGGCTAAGCCTGACAAGTTTATTACTCCAGTTGGACTGGTTAACGATACAGAAGTTGTACCTGTAACAACTCCAGCTCCACTAATTCCGCCTGAGCCAGTAGCTGTGAGTGTGACTGTGGTACCGGTGAGAGCAGCTCCAACAGATATTGGGCTATTGGTGCCTGTATCAATTAAAGATAGTGCACCGCCGCTTGCATTGATGCTATTAGTTATAGCAATGCCGCCATTGTCCGAATCTGTAAGACTAAATCCACCTGTTCCTGCAGTCGACACTCCATTTCCTGCCAATGCTAATGAATCGGTTAAATTAACACTGCCGACTCCGCTACCTGTTTGAGTAGTAGTGATATTTGGAGTGGCTAAGCCGGATAAATTAATTGCCCCAGTTGGGCTAGTCATTGAAATAGATGTTGTGCCAGTAACAACTCCAGCCCCACTGATTCCACCTGAACCAGTAGCCGTTAATGCAATTGTAGTCCCAGTAAGAGCCGCTCCAACAGATATCGGACTGTTGGTGCCAGTATCTATTAAAGATAGAACCCCGCCAGTTGCATTAATGCTATTCGTTGTAGTAATGCCGCCATTAGCTGAATCTGTAAGACTAAATCCACCGGTACCAGCAGTTGACGCTCCATTACCAGTCAACGCCACTGAATCAGTCAAATTAACACTGCCGGCTCCAGATAAGGTTTGGTTGGTAGTGATATCTGGTGTGGCTAAGCTGGATAAGTTAATAGTTCCAGTTGGACTGGTCATTGCTACAGATGTTGTACCTGTAATAGTTGCCGAGCCGCTGATATTACCTGAGCCGGTAGCCGTTAGCGTAACTGCAGTACCAGTGAGAGCAGCACCGACAGATATCGGACTATTTGTACCAGTATTAATTAAAGATAGAGCCCCACCACTTGCATTAATACTGTTAGTTGTAGCAATGCCACCATTAGCCGAATCTGTAAGACTAAAGCCTCCGGTACCTGCAGTTGACACTCCATTACCACTCAACGCCACTGAATCATTCAAATTAACACTACCGGCTCCACCACCTGTTTGAGTGACAGTTATATGAGGCGTAGCTAGTCCAGATAAGTTAATTGCTCCAGTTGGACTAGTCATTGCTACAGAGGTT
>Ga0206986_1008_pt1 | contig 56565 bp, 48 predicted proteins | sample Alteio_BWMinCont_14_FD_153277 | JGI IMG/M metagenome (GOLD analysis project Ga0206986, IMG submission 153277) | Enriched cells from forest soil in Barre Woods Harvard Forest LTER site, Petersham, Massachusetts, United States -... | ecosystem: Environmental > Terrestrial > Soil > Temperate forest >... | reverse complement strand
GTTTCTCATTAAGCAAATTATGCTGCGCCAGATGTTCAACTGGCGTCAGCCCCTTGCCTTTCCAGGCAAAAAGAGCAGCAGGCAGTGGCGACTTGTTTAATCTTTGAGCAAAAGCCCATTGTAAGTGCTCTTGCATAGATTGATCATAAGCGGCAAACCAGCAGTTCTCTGCTTGAGATTCAGCTAGATGAGCGAGCATTGGGCGCTTGTGTGCGCAAGCCCAGTCATTTGCCTTTTTCCATAAAGCAGGGCACACCGTATATGGTGCGTGCGGTGAAACGGTAAGCGTAAGTCGGCCATCAGCTAAAGCTTGCTTGAAATGCGGATCATCATTGGCTGATAGAGCCTCATATTTTTTTTGCCAGTCAGCCCAAACTGTTTCAGCCTGACTTTCGTCTATGCCAAAGAGTTCCAGCCCCACTATGCCTCTAAGCCCTGCTTGAGCAATGGCAATAGCAGCTGCGCCTGTATAAGAGCTGTCCACCAAGCAAGTGGTGCCGGCTTGGGCTGCCAGACGTGCGCCGGCGTGTGCAGAAGCTAGCCAGTTTTCTGACTGTAAGCTAGCTGTGGATTCAATAAGGGCTCTTACCCAGGGGAGGAAGCCTTTACTAGTCGGCAGTGGTTTTGTAAGAGAATAATCCAGGTGGGTGTGCAAGTTAATTAAGCCAGGCAGAATAATGGCGTTGCCATAATCTTCAACTTGAATTTCTTGCTGGCTGCATGACTTTTCTAATTCTGCTTGCGTTTGCACAGCCAAGATTTTGCCGTCTTTGATAAGAACAGCTGCATTGGCTCGAGCTTTTCCTACCATCGGTAAAACCCAGGCAGCTTTGAGCGCCTGCACGGTTGATTTAGATGTCGTGAACAACAAGTTGTTAATCATAAAAGGTGGATATCTGCTATATTTGTCAAGATCTAAGCCTAAGTTATTGTTGTATTATCCATGCCGACTATTAGTTCGTTTTATGGGATTCTAATCAAAATGTTTTTCAACGACCATTCGCCTCCGCATTTTCATGCGGAGTATGCTGAATTTAAGGCTGTTGTTGATATAGAATCATTAACTATAATAGAAGGAAACTTGCCACGTCGAGCACAACAATTGGTTTTAGATTGGGCAAAACTTCATCAAAAGGAATTATTGGAAGATTGGCATCTGTGTATAGCTAAACAGCAACCTAATAAAATTGCTCCGTTAGATTGAGGTATTTATTTATGAAATGGGATGTAATTGAAGTCAAACCAGACTTGCCACTTTCTCTTATGGTGCGTTTTGCCGATGGCACTAGCGGTAAAGTGCGCTTTGAACCAAGCTACTTTACCGGGGTATTCCAGCCACTCAAGGATCAAAGCCTGTTTCAGCAAGTTTATGTAGAATCAGGTGCAGTTGTTTGGCCAGGAGAACTAGATTTAGCACCTGACGCTATGTATCAGGCAATTAAAAAACAAGGTGAATGGGTGTTGCGATAACACTAGTTCAGAACCAGTAGAAAATTGGCTATAATGCAGGCATGCAGACAGAAGCATAAAGATCGCACTCATTTGCGCGATATGCTGGACGTCAAACTAATTGACGCCTCTTGGTGCTCTCGCTTGCCAGCAACATTAGCAGCTCGCCTTCAGCAAATAATCGATAATCCTAAAGGCTAGGAACTATCTGGATCCAACATATTGTGGGACGCATTGCATGCGCCCACGAAGCGGGCAGAATGCCCGCGCTCCAGGGAGCATATGGATTGCATGCGCTAGTCTTGTACTCCCTGGGAGCGCAGGCGGCTCGCCTGCTTTGGCGGCACCTCAATGGCATCGCCCTACCCCTGGATTATCCGAATGCATTCCCAAAATTATACGTGTTGTAAAGTTATGTAAAAAGCTCGCGCGAACCGCGCTAATTGTAAATTATCAAATTTTTGGTTATTTCAGACTAAGCTTTGCGTATTTACTAGGGTTTTCAAGCTTTAAAGCCTCACCAGGGGCTTGATTTTGCTAGCCCCAATTTGTCAGGGTAAAGGTGTCCATTTTCCATTCATTGACTAAGGAACCTTAAAAGCGCCAGGAAGGCAAAAGCTATCAATAAATTTAAGAGCAGGTGCATTGTAGTGCGCTGCTCTGAAATCACACACACCCCTGTCAATCGAAAGGAACCAAGTCATGCGCAAGCCGAGGAAGAAAAGTACACCTGAGCTCACAGAGCAGGAACTCAAGTTTTGTCTGGCTGCTTTACGAGCGGCTGTCGGCTGGGATCCAGATAATGATCTCTTTGAGGACTACGAAGATCCGGATTTACCCCCACTGGATGGAACTGAACCGATATCTTTGCGTCCGATCGTGCTTGGTCGGTTGCTGCAGGCTGTTGCCATCATCGCGGGCTCAGGCGGTAATGAGTTTCCTCAACTGAATCCGGACGAAAAACTGATCTATCCGGTAGAGTTGACACCCGGAATTGCTACAAGGGCGCTTGCCTTACCCAAACGTGGTGATGTGAGCAGGATTCTGGATCTATTCCGTGAGCAAACCATCGCCCACCTGTTCTTGTCGTGATTTGATGCATCCTAGATCGATTGGCATGCCTCTGTGCAAACAGAGAGCAGGAGGGAGACTGTCATGGGTAAGTTGAGATTCGAATTGGCAGAACTGAATGGCCCAGCTGATGAACCAGGAGGAGTGAGAACACATCACACGGTAATCGTAGAGGAGCCCGACGACGATGAAGGTGTGTCGATCATCGAAACATGGATTCGCAACGGGCATCCTCGGAAGGAAAAACATCATTTCATCTCTATAGCAGCCTGCGTTAAGGGCTTGTTGGGCAGCGGGCATCCGGTGTCCAGGCTGCTTCAGTACCTCTTCCAGGAGCCTGGAATGGACGCCGGGCAAAGGGATACTGCGCTCAAACAACTGCACGACAATACCGCCACTTTTGACTGGCAGAATCCGTCCATAATCACGATGGTGGTTAACCACGCAAACGGCACATGTGAGGTTGTGACATTCGTGCTCGACCCCGTGGCCGCTGCTCCCGCGTCCGCCGAAGAACAGGAGCGCCAGCCTGTGCTGCTGAACAGTCTTGTGTTTCTGCAAGTGGCAAAAAAGCTGCGGGAATTGGCAAACGACCTTGAACGCATGGGAGATGCCAAAGATCTTGCTCAACAGCAGATGATCATTATGGCTGCTTGCACGGAGATGCAGCTTTTCGTGCAACGGCTTCTGCCCTGGTTTCCTGACGAGCCAGAGCAGATGCGACAACTCTCGACGGATTTAGCAAGGGTGCTGTCAGATCTGGAGGTGCTGCGGTATCCCCCGGAGCCCCAGGAGTAATCGGCATGCTCGCGAGACAGGCGCGTCCGCCCGCCTGTCCTGGTTGTGAATTGACACTGCCCCGGGACAACGTGGCTCGGGGCTGCCCGCATCGGTTGATTTACCTTTGCTTTGGCAGAGGTCAGAATAAGGAGAACGCATGAAGAGCGTCGTGAAGGCTGTATTCCAATTGGTAGAACTGAATGGCAAAGAAGGAAGAAAACGTCACGAAACATGGGTGTTCCCTGACGGCAGCGTGAACATCACCACAACGCTGGAGCCTGAGGTGGAGGATGAGCAGGAAAGGAGTGTGTTTCGATCTGTCGATGAGTGCATCACCAGATTGTCGGCAATCAACAATCCGCTTGCCTTGCTGTTAAGGCATTTCTACCAACCTCCTAAAGACGAACTCGGGAAACTGAATGACACTGTCGTGACGTGGAATTGGGCGCGTCCTTTCCAGGTCACGATGACAGTAAGAGACGCGTGGAAGATCACGAGTGATGCAACAATCGTGCTCGACCCTGCTGCCGCAGCGGAAGCCGCCGAACGAGCGGAGCATATCGCCAGAGTCCTAGACTGATGGACGGCTCTAGGTTGGCGAAGCCTGCCCGAGTTGTGAATTGATTCAGCCCCGGGTCAACGTGGCTCGGGGCTTCCTGCATCGGTTGATTTACCTTTGCTTTGGCAGAGGTCAGAACAAGGAGAACGTGTCATGGCGACCCTGAGATTCGAATTGGTTGAAGAGAATTTCCCAGCAGCCGGTAAGGATGGGGTGAGAACGGGTCAGAGGGTGGAGGTGCACGACGACGGTAATGGTGTTGTATCCATTATCTCAACAATGTGTGCTGACGGTAAGGCTACGGATGAAGAGTGGGCTTCCCCCTCAGTGGACGCCTGCATCGAGAGCTTGTTGGAAAGCGGCAACCCGGTGGCCAGCTTGCTGCAGTATCTCTTCCAGGATCCTAAAGACAACTGGATGCAAAAGGAAACGGAGTTACGTCAACTGCACGATCAAACCGCGACTTTTGACTGGCGGCGTCCTTTCGAAATCACATTGGTGGTCGACCACGCAGACGGCTCAAGTGAGAATGTGACGTTCGTGCTCGACCACGCGGCCGCCGCTATCGCCGCCGAAGAAGCGGAGCTCCAGGCTACCGTCCCCAAGCTGATTGATGGCTCAGCTCTGGAGACGGCGGCAGGGTGGCTGACTGGAGCGCTGGCAGCAATTCAGGTGACGGCAACTGTCAAAGATCCTGCTGGACAGCAAGAGAACATTCTGGGCACCATCGAGCTGAGCTTGGAAGGACTGCAGCGGCTTGTTGCCTTGATGATGCCTAAGCAGCAGGATGCCTTGAGGCTTTTGGACGAACTCCGAGTACTGCTGACACCGCACCCTTGAGCGGCAACAGTTGGCAGCGCAACGCAGCACAAAAAGAGACCCGGCTTCGGCCGGGTTTTCTTTTTGCTTTTCAGGGCACCGTATATGGTATCATGTGATTTGTGGGATTTTTGTGTTTTTGTAGGGGCAGTATATATACTGCCCTTTTAGGATTTGTAAGTCTTCTGCTAATACGGATCAACAGAATGGTCAGACACCACGCCGCAAGCGGCTACACTACACTTAGATCGTCTTCGGATGATTCCGGATCGGGGTTATGCGTCGTGCCAGCGGAGCGGGCAGAATGCCCGCGCTCCAGGGAGTAGTCCATTCACACGTATTATCTGGATACATTCTAAGTGTAGTGCAGCCGCTTGCGGCGTCCCACAAAGCTAGTAATGTTGTATGATTCTCTTGAACAATCGCTAGCAGCCAGGCTCTTAAAGAGCAGAAACATTTGAAAATAAGTTTAGAAGATGTGCGGTCTTCTCCCAAACAGCGCATTAGAATTGATTTTAAAGAGTCATTCCCTGATTCTCTGGCAGTAAAACCAGCTGCCGGCGTTCTCATTGTTTCAGCCAGCTCCGCTCACGCTCAAGTGACTGGACAGATCCAGACCATTTTAAAACTACTCTGTCATAGCTGCCTCACTCCTTTTTTTCAGGCACTTGATTTAGAGCTGAACGAACACTTTGTTTATGAGGATTATCTAAACGAAGCGGAACAAACAGCGCATGAGCGCGAGCTGCTCAAAGAAGACTTTGTCGAATCTGTGCCTTATTTAGGGGCAATAGACATCTCAGATATTGTTTATCAAGCGATCATCCTGGCAACACCGTCTTTCTGCTCATGCGGCAAGGAATGCCCTGGTCCACCCAGAAAGGTGCAAGAGCCTCTTAACCCATCAAACTCCGGCAAAAATGATGTAAAGTCTTATGATGCGATTGATCCTCGCTGGCAGAACTTAAAGACTCTGTTTGCAAAGGATGATTTGAGCGAAAAGTAAGGGATAATATCAAGTTCTGGATTTTATGGAGGAAGGAAGAGATCATGGCTGTTCCCAAGAAGAAAACTTCGCACCAGAAACAGCATTCACGCCGAGCCCACTGGAAGGCAGCCCCAATTGCCGTGGTCAAGTGCATGAATTGCGGCTCACCAGCTAAACCACATCAAGTTTGTCACAATTGTGGCTTTTATCGCGGCCGCCCTGCGTCCAGGCGAGATAGTATTGTAGGCGAATAAGGTGGTTTAGTTTCATTTGGCTTGATGAGATAGATGACGCGGGGGTCGACAATGATTCGCATAGCAGTCGATGCCATGGGTGGTGATTATGCTCCCCGCGAAGTGGTATACGGTGCAGTTATCGCCGCTCGCGAATGGCCTATTGCCATTCAATTAGTCGGCTCACCTGATTTAGTTTCAAGAGAACTTAGACGTCACAATGTAGCCGGGCTAAATTTATCGATTGTGCCTGCTTCAGAAGTGGTGGCCATGGATGAAAAGCCTAGCCGCGCCATTCTGCGTAAAAAAGATTCGTCTATTGTTGTCACCACCAGACAAGTTCACGATGGACTAGCAGATGGGATGGTGGCTGCCGGCTCAACAGGGGCTGCAGCTGTGGCAGCCCAAATAGGATTGGGGCGCATTGCCAATGTGGCACGTTCTGCCATTGCTTGTTCAATGCCTACATCCACCCCTAACCGCGTCATTGTTTTAGACGTAGGCGCCAACGTCGATTGCGATTCCCACCAGCTTTTTCAATTTGCTCAGATGGGCTCTATTCTTTCCAAGGGTCTTTATCACATAGAAAATCCGCGCGTTGGCATTTTAAATATCGGCTCTGAAGAAAGCAAAGGCAGCCAATTAGTGCAGGATGCCTATAAGCTGCTCAAAGCCGGCGGTAATCTCAATTTTATTGGCTTTGTCGAAGGGCGCGATTTTCCCATGGGCAAAGTAGATGTAGTTGTGACAGACGGATTTACCGGCAACATCGCTCTTAAAACATCAGAGGGCATCGCTAAGATGATCAATCTCATGCTCCAGCAAGAATTGCTTAGCACCGCTCGCGGCAAAATTGGCGGCATGATTGCCAAGCCCAGCTTTCAAGCTTTGCGCAAGCGCATTGATTATAGTGAATCAGGGGGCGCACTTTTAGTTGGCGTTAAAGGTGTATGTGTGATCGCCCATGGTGGCTCCACTCATACAGCCATTAAAAATGCTATACGTGTGGCAGCTGATATGGTTCAAGCGCGCATAGTAGAAACAATTGAAAAAACGCTGGCCCTCACTGCAGCTGGGAGCGTTTCGTGAACAAGCCGGTGGGGGTTAAAATAATTGGCGTAGGCGCTGGGTTGCCTCTTGCTGTGGTCACTAATGCTGATTTAGAAAAGTTGGTTGAAACTTCAGATGAGTGGATTACCACACGCACAGGCATTCGCGAACGCCGCATTGCCCGCGAGCATGAGACAACTTCAGGATTGGCTATTGAAGCGGCGCAAGATGCTATTGGTTTTGCTGGTGCAGATCCTAAATCAATTGATCTAATTATCGTTGCTACCTCAACGCCTGATAATTTATATCCATCCACAGCTTGTCTTGTTCAGGCAGCGATTGGTGCAACAGCTGCCGCCGCTTTTGATTTGGAAGCGGCTTGCACAGGCATTATTTATGCTCTAGCTGTTGCTCAGCAATTCATCAACTCAGGCACTTTCCGTACAGCTTTGATTGTTGGCGTAGATATTCATTCGCGCTTTTTAAATTGGGAAGATCGCAACACCTGCATTCTTTTTGGGGACGGGGCGGGGGCTTTTATTTTGCAAGCCTCAGAGAAAGAAAACGATATTCTAGCCACATATTTGCGCGCCGATGGCACAAGGGGTCATCTACTCAAAATTCCTAACACAGGCACTGCTTATCCGCATGCTGGCACAACGCCACCTAAAAACGCCGATAGATTTTTGCAGATGGTAGGGCGCCCTATCTACGAATTTGCTCAGCAAGTGATTCCAGAAGCCGTGCAGGAAGCCTGCGCGCGCGCTGGTATTGGTGTGGGAGATCTTGATTTTCTTGTGCCGCATCAGGCTAATCGCCGCATTATCAATGCTGCTGCTGAGCGGCTTGGCATGGGGCGCGAAAAAATTGTCAGCAATGTCGATGAAATTGGCAACACATCTGCTGCTTCCATTCCTTTAGCTTTATGGCAAGCAATTGTGCGCAAGCAAGTGGTGCCACCAGCTACGTGCGCTCTGGTTGGTTTTGGTGGTGGCTTAACCTGGGGCTCGGCAATCATACGCTGGACTGCCCATGACGCCCGATTAAGCGGGGGTAAATGATGACTAAACTCGCCATCCTCTTCCCTGGACAAGGCGCCCAAGCTGTAGGCATGGGCAAAGACCTCTTCGATCAATTTGATTATGCCAAAAAATTATTTAACGAAATCGATCGCCTCGCTAACCGCCCTTTAAGCAAACTTTGCTTCGAAGGACCAGCCGAGGAACTAAAACATACTCTTAATACACAACCAACAGTGCTCGCTGCTTCAATCGTTGCCTGGGAATGTTATAAGCACGCCGGTGGACCAGAACCAGCATATGTTGCTGGACACAGCCTGGGGGAATTTTCAGCACTTTATGCAGCCGGCTCTCTTTCTTTGCCATCCGTGGTGCGCTTAGTTGAAAAAAGATCTGAGCTTATGGAAGCTTGCCCACCAGGGTCCATGTCTGCTGTGATTGGACTTAAATATGCAGATCTAAATGCCTTATGCGATCAAGTCACTTGTGAAGCTAAGTCAGGCAAAGCAGTTGTCGTAGCTAATTTCAACACGCCGGAGCAACTGGTGATTTCAGGTGATCCTGATTCGATTGCAGAAGTTACTACTGCAGCCAAAAGTAATGGTGCTAAGGTGATACCACTGCCAGTCGGGGGCGCTTTTCATTCTCCATTAATGAATGCAGCTGCCAGTCAGTTTAATAAGCTCATTGAGCAAGTAGAATTTAGCGCTCCTAAATATCCAATTGTCCAGAATTATAATGCGGCTCCTACAACAGATCCCTCGTTGCTCAAGCAGACATTGGCTAAGCAAATGAATAATTCAGTGCGCTGGTGTGAAACAATTCAATATATGCTAAGCCAACGGGTGACTCATTTTATTGAGATTGGTCCTGGTAAAGCCCTTAGCGGCATGGTGAAAAAAATCGACCGCGCCGCTCAAACTTACAACATCGAAGACAGCGTTTCTTTAGCTCAAACAATCTCCGCCCTACAAAACCCTGTCGCTGCGTGATACAAAACAGCTCGAGTTTAAAATTACTTCCAAAAGCGCTGATCATCATCGGTACCCCAGAATTTACTGGCATCATCGGCATCCCAGAATGCCTGAGCATCCCAGTGTGCAGGAGCAATTTCTCGCTGTATCCATAAACTGAAAAAACGATCGCAGATAATAAATGAACCTATACCATCTCGTTCTAGAATGTCTTTATTGATCAGTGCTTTTGCCGCCCGCTGAACATTAGAAGCCGTGCCCATTCCAGATTGTTTCACAAAATTACCAGCGAATGGTTTAGATGTTCTATTTGAACCAGCAATGCCTATCAAAAAAATTTTTTGATTTTGAGTCAGAGAATCCCATAGGGTTGAAAACGCGTAGGACTCTCGATCGAGCAACAAATCTAATGCTTTCGCCAACAGAGGTTGCCTTGCATTGCCATCAAGTTCTGTTAGTTCCCAAATAGCATGACAAAGATGCTGTGTATAAAAAGGGTGTCCGCCTGCAAATTTGCATATCTGCCGAATCAGCTCATCATCAATACTTCTGTGAGATTTCTCAAACTTATCTTGAATAAACGGTAACCAGTCTTTTTCTGAAATCATTCCAAGTGGATAGTGTGCCGCAGAGCGGAAAAGCGGCCTTTGCTTATCAAGAAACATTTTCTGGATCAGGTGCTTGCGACTGCCAAGGAAGACATATGCAATATCGCCATGATGTTGAATAATGCTCCTCATGCGTTTTTCAACAGCATCGTTGCCATACTCAAGAATCTGCTGAAACTCGTCAAACACTATAACCAGACGTTTCTTTGCTTTGGCAGCAATAATCGGTAGTGAGTTAAGAACATCATCTAGAGATGGCTGTGCAAGAGCATGAGGGCTCACACCAAAAACAATCTGTGGGTTCCCTTCTTCGTCAAATTTGGCGCTCGGTCTAAAAGCAGAGAAAAAGTGCTTAGCGAATTCCTGCACTCTTTCTAGAGTGGAGGCACTTGCCTCCGCGACAGCTTTTGCAAGAGCCAGAGCAAGATCACCTTCCTGGTTTGTCGGCCAGAGATCTACATAAACAGAAATGAATTCATCTTTCTGCAGTTTATTGAGTGCTATTTTTATCAGAGACGTTTTTCCCAAACGTCTCTCGGCATAAATAAAGAGTTTTTCCGAGTTACGCAGCACTCTGTCAATATCGGCAAGTTCTTTTTTGCGATTACAAAAGGACTTGCGCCCAACAACACCGCCGTACTCAAATGGATTGTGCATGGCAAACCTTATCTTAATTACGCATTAAGCGTAACGCGTCATGCGTAATTATGTCAATATGAGGATTCCATGATATATATGAATGGCTTGATTGTAAAGAAAAACTAAAACCTCGCGCGAGCTGCGCTAATTGTAAAGTTGCCAATTAATCTCCAAAATTCAGTTATTTCTAGCTTATCTTGACAGCGTGCGGGCGTTTCAACTCTCCAGGGGGGTTGACTTTGCTGCCTCGAATTTGTCAGGGTAAAGGTGTTCAACAGTTACGTTTTTAAAATTCAGGGAGTAAGTTCACAAAGGCGCCGGCAGGCAAGATTTCCAGCAAGTAAGTTAGATCTCTAGGTCGACTAGGAAGATCTGCCGTCTTGAATTGCTGGGTCTGCCTGATCTGCTGCGCTAGTGAATTTGCCATTGTGAATTGATGCGCACCGAGCTATCGGTCAGCTTGGTGCGAGTACTAACTTGTACAACAAACCTGATTCACGAAGGGGAACAGCCATGCAGCTTAGATTTAAGAGCTGGTTGACGTGCGAACAGGGAGCTTTCCGGTATCAGAATGAAGACAGCGCTTACATGGAAGACAACCTGAGCAGATGGACAAACCGTGATGCCCAAGGACCAGGCTTCTGGGCGGTGTTTGATGGTATTGGGGGAAACGCAGGCGGCGAAGTTGCTGCCGAGGAGTCCAAGATAGCGATTAAGTGTGTCCTTGAAAAACTCTTGCCTAAGATTGGCAAGGTCTGGACGGTTCCGGATGCGATTACAGCCGCCGTGCAAGCAGCAGTCGCGTCCGTCCAGAGCTTCAGGCACCAATACCATAATCTAGGCACAACCATCGCCTTGTTGGTTTGGTGCGATGGCAAACTCTTTCGCGCCCATCTGGGCGACAGCCGCATCTATCGACTGCGGGGCGCGACTCTCACGCAGTTGACCAAGGATCATTGGTTAGGACAGGGACTGTCCAAATGCATTGGAGGAAGCGATCCAGATAAACGAGACCCCTATGACGATCACGACGTCCCTGAGATCGCTGAGATCGATGTTCAGGCAGGAGATCGTTTCTTGCTCACCACAGATGGTGTGAACCTCCCCAATGAACAGTTGTGCCAGCTTCTTGCTGCAGCCGCAGATCCAGAAGAGGCTACCGACACGATTGTTCAGGCGTCCTTGCTGAATGGCAGTAAAGACAACGTCACTGCTGTAGCCGTGTTCGTCTCAGCGGCAACACAGTGAATGGCAAGCAAGTTCGTCCACCTACAACACAAACGCGTCGCGCCATTGGTTGGCTCGATAAGATCTGAATTTCAGCGTACTGAAAGGGAACTCCTGTGACGACAAACATGGATCGCATCACCGAAGCTACTCGGCAATTCCTTGTCGCTGCCGAGCGGCATGATCGGGCTGTTCATCGGGCTGTTAATCGGGCTGTTAAGGGACTGAATGAAGTTAGTGTCTTCGAGCAGCTCGAGCTGCTGTCCCAGACGCGCGCCGCTCTGGATGGGCTGATTGATGCCCTAGAGTCAGAGATTCCAAACATCCGGGGAGAGGTCAGCCGAGACAGTTTGTTTCGCCTGACCGCCGTTCTGGAAATCGCCTTCGCCCAAATCCTCGTCTCTGAGAAGGATTCCTGGAACGTAATCGTATTCACCGCGCTTGATGGACATCCGTCTGTCAGCGAGCCGGCTCTCACTAAGATGGGCTGCGGTTCTTATATTGATTGGATCAAGGGCTATCGACGCCGCATGGAGACGGAGCACCAACGACTGCCAGCAGCAGAGAGAGAAAGAATAGAGGTTAAAGCAATCCAGCAAGCGAACGTGCTCGCCTCAATGATCAAGGCACTGAGAGAGGCAACCAACGCATAACGGCTGGAACATGTTCCCCGTAGCTCAAACGGATAGAGCGCTCGCACGCGAGCAGAGGAGCAGGTTTAAATCCTGTTACGCACCAAATGTGGTGCCCCGTTGTCGCCGGCGTGTATATTGTTGATGCCAAAAGTGACGCTGTATGCTGGACACACGTCACTCAAACAACACCGATCCAGCCGAGGGATTTAGAATGTTGCAAGACAGGTTATGGGCAGCAGCAGAAGCAGCACCACCTACCCTGCAAGACGCTGCTAGGAAGTTCGTTGCGGCTTGTTTGAATCAGGACTGGCACAAGGAACTTGATGAGAATCCCAACCCCTGGTGCCTGATCACATATCTCCATCAATGGAGGAGGGCGCAGAAGGCACATGTGGATGCCAGCGTGATGGCCATGTGGGACTACCTCAATGCCAGGCGGCAGATCTACCCAGACCAGTGGGTCGTCCTTTGTAACATGACAAACGATCATTTCTGGTCCATGACGATGGCGTACGAGGTCTGCTGCGAGGTGCTCAAGCAGCGGCTGGTAGACAGGTGCTTCCCCTTGCTTCGAGGACTGCAGGCAAGCTCTCCTGAATGTAGAGAGCTCAACCAGCTCATGAAGTTCTTGAGTGGAGTCGAAACGGAGGTGCGCCGTCTAGTGCCACAACCTCCGCTACCTGCAGAGAATGAACGCGACAATCTCGAGAGCCTTGCCCGGGCTTTTCCAGATGCGTTTCTGACCTACCTGGAGGAGCACTTCTCGCAAGCATTCCTGCGCCGCATGGCTGAGCGTTGGCTACGGCCTCTCTGGGTGGAAGCGGACCAACAACTACAGCTCCGCCTGAAAGAGCTGCACGTAAAGTACGTCAGTGAACGATCGAACGCTGTGCCCGACGATCCGTTCTTTGCTGCGCTGAGGCAGGCTTACCATCCTGACGCAGCGAGTACCTCAGAGGGCTGATACCGGCGCTAAACTTTGCTTAGCGCTACTTACTGAATTCCCGTGTCAACTTTCCGCGAAGGAGTAGAACATGTCCGATGATAAACCGAGAGTGGTATTTTTCGAGACCGAGCTAGGTCTGATGCAGGAGATGCGCTTGACCAGCATGCTGCCGGGGCACACTGTCGTGGCGCTCAGCGGTGTCGCCCAGATGCCGGAAAAAACAGACGCCGTGTTGCAGGGATTGGATCTGGCGGGAGAGCCTTATCCCGTCGACCTGAGGTCCTCTCCAAGAATTGTGGTGGCATTGATCGCCGGCACAATCCTGTTACCTGGTGGTGAGGTGGAACGCTGGGGGCACATGCTGGTACCCACCCTCGAATCGAATGGTGTTTTTTGCGTCGGGGTTAGCAGCGATCCCGTCGACAACGACAAAATCCTTCAGCAGGGCGCAAGTATGGCGATGTTGAAACCCTCCTTGGGCGCCCTTCTCTATGGATCCCTGACCGCAGACAACTGCCAGTGGCCAACTGGGTTCGAGAGTCCAGAAGTGCAAGATCAGCTTTTGGGGTACCTCTACGGGCTCCTCGGCATCAAGCGCAAGCCCAAGGATGCGCAGGAGAAGAAGAGAGACGGATGAGCAAACCTAGCCCAGGAGCTGGCACAGCCTAAAGACCATCCCGTTCCATCCCACCTTGATCAAGTTCGTGGGTCGCTCCCAATCCTGACGCACACTTGATCAACTCACATCAGAAAGGCATGTCCCCCAGCCAGAGCATCCGCTTCACCGCGGATGTTCTGGCTCTTTTCTACTTTTTATCTTTTTGTGCTTTTTGGCACTGCAGGCGGTGCTTATTTGCATGTATTATCGATGACTTGTTAAGTGTAGTGTAGCCGCTTGCGGCGTCCCATGGAGTCATTAGGATCCGATGTCCTGTAGGGGCGCATTGCATGCGCCCGTCAAGTCAGGATCGATCTACATCGTTGGACAGCACAATGCTCGACACCACGCCGCAAGCGGCTACACTACATTTAGCATGTAAACCAGATAATACGTGTGAATGGACCACTCCCTGGAGTGAGAGTGAGGCAATCCAGTGAATTGCCGAACGGCCCGCCTTGCACTGCGTTAATAAAAGCAATTTCATACCGAAATTACTTGAAGGATCTAAGCTAATCGAGGCGGACGAGGACGTCCGCGCTCCCAGTAGTATACAAAATGCACAAGCAAATTAATCATCCCCAACAAGCTATTGTTTCTCTTAGCGCCGAAGAACAAGTGCGCTACAGCCGTCATTTGCAATTGGATGGTTTTGGATTGACTGGGCAGCTGCGTTTGAAAAAAGCCAGGGTGCTGATTGTGGGCGCGGGGGGTTTGGGGTGTCCTGCGGGATTGTATTTGGCTGGAGCGGGGGTTGGCTCAGTTGCGGTTGTGGATGACGATATTGTGGATCTCTCAAACATCCACAGACAAGTGGCTTTCAAAACAGCTCAGATAGGGCAGCTAAAAGCAGATGTTTTAGTTGATACTATGCGCGGTATCAACCCTGATTTGCATTATCAGGTGCATAATTTGCGCATTGCTGAAGAGAATGTGGCATCACTGGTGAATGGATATGATCTTGTTATCGATGGCACTGATAATTTCAGCACCAGGTTTTTAATTGCTGATGCTTGTTATTTCTCTGGAGTTCCTTTGTTGCATGGGGCTGTGCATCAGTATTCTGCCCAGATTGCTTTGTTTACATTTGGTGATCTGCCCTGTTTTCGTTGTCTTTATCCTTATCCACCTGTGAGTGGCGCACTGGCTGCCTGTAACGAAGTCGGCATCTTAGGACCAGTGACTGGTGTAGTAGGAACAATGATTGCAGTTGAGGCGGTTAAGTATCTAGCTGGAATCCATTGTGTTGATTCGACGTTGAAGGATACCGAATCTAAATGTAGTGTAGCCGCTTGCGGCGTTGTTCTACCGCTTGCGGCGTCCCACGAAGCAATATCTATTATGAAGTATGATGCTCTCAATCAAACTATAGAACACATCTCACTAAGCAAAGATCCAGATTGTCCTTTGTGTGGCGAGAATCCTACAATTCGAACAGGGGAGAATAATTCTGTGCAAGCGAAAGATTTAGGTGTTATATCGGTTCAAGAGGCGCGTCAATTTATTACTCAAGGCGCCATTCTCATTGATGTGCGCGAACCATTTGAATACGCCCGTGGGCACATAGAAAATGCCATGCTAATGCCTATTTTGGAGCTGAAAGAAAAATTGGCCGCTAGTAAAATTGCTAAAAATGCGCATTTAGTTGTCTATTGCCAACACGGTGTGCGCAGTTTAGCAGCAGTGACTTTCTTGCGCGAAGCCGGCTACAAAAACAGCTATACTATCGATGGCGGTATGGAATGTTGGTAGATAGTCTAGGCTGCCTTGCGCGGCTTTTTCTTACGAGCCACTAAAGCTTTTTGTGCTTCCACATAAGTTTTCAGAACTGCATTCATGCGGCTTTGATAACCAGGTCCTTGTTTTTTGAACCAATTAATGATTGCGCGATCAAAGCATACACCAACAGATACAGATGCTTTTGGCTCAGGCATGATCAATTTAGCATTCTTCCAAAAATCCTCACCCAATGGCGGACAATCAGAATAATCTATATCATCATCTGTCATAGCAGCGATTCGCGCCCAGTCAGTATCATCCTTCATGCCTTTCTTGTATCGCACGATACGCTCTTTGCTCATCTTTTCTGGCTCTCCTTATCGAAATAATTCGATAGACATCTTGCTTGCGCACTGTATAAATAACTACTAGAATTTGGTCGGCTGCTTCTCCAATTGCTTTATATCTTTCTTCGCCATAATCTTTTCTGATATCAGACTCAGCAATAATCCGCCCTGCAAAAAATGCTTCAGCTAGAACAAAGCCTAAGCCATGTTTGGCTATATTCTTTTGCCTTTTATTTTCATCCCACTCAAATTCCATAGAAATATTACTTCCGTCAAGGCGATTTGTCTAGACGTTACAATTGGCTCGAATTAAGCCTTTTAAACTTTGACGGGATATTCTGCCACAAGAAGCGTGGCAATGTCGTGGCAGCGCTCAAGAATTAATTAAACAATTTCAACCAGGCTTTTGTTTGGGTTTGCCAGTCGGGTGATTTTGTTATATCGCTAATCACGGCAATGCCATCGACGCCTGTATCCAGCACGGATTGTGCATTTTGCAAGGTGATGCCACCAATGGCTACAAGTGGATAACGCAAAGTACGACGCCAGCGTTTTAGAGCTTCGATGCCTTGAGGCTTATGCATAATTTTTTTTGTGTTTGTAGCAAAGATTGGTCCTACAGCAATATAAGATGGTTTGATGGCAAGCGTTCTTGCTACTTCACTGTAACTGTGCGTGCTCACACCTAAATGAATATTTGCTTGAGCAATAGCTGTAAGATCGGCCGACTCAAGATCTTCTTGTCCAAGATGTACACCATAAGCTCCATGCTTTATTGCCAACTGCCAGTAATCATTGATAAACAAACGACAGTCATACTGCTTGGCTAATTGAATTGCTTTGATGATCTCGGATTCAAGAGTTCTTTGGAGCGCGGACGTTCCGTCCGCCAAGCAAGATCTTGATTCGAGATCAGTTAGATTTGGATCTTTGATGCGTAGTTGAATTGTTTTCACACCAAGGGGCAAAAGACGTTCAAGCCATTGAACATTATCAACAATAGGATAGAAACCAAATTGTTTCGGATCTAAATGTGGTCTAACAAGGAATTGCCTTTCACGTTCTAAGTGTAGTGTAGCCGCTTGCGGCGTCCCACGAAGCCATAAGGATCCGTCGTATTGTAGGGGCGCATTGCATGCGCCCGTTGGAACCGAGACCACAGCTCCAACAGTCAGCTCCGGCAAATCATCCTGACACTCCGGCCAGCCCAAATGCGCTAACGGCCCATTCCCTTCGCCAAGATTCGGAGCCAGACGCATGCCTTGATTTATATAAGCCTTGGCTATCACTATAGCGTCCAGTTGAGAATAGCCTTGCGTTAAACAAGCAGCAATAGCTGAAGCCATAGTGCAACCTGTGCCATGTGTGTTGCGAGTAATTTGACGCTTGCTTGATAGCCACGCAGCTTCGTGTCCGTTGGTCCAAAAGTCTTGGGCCAATTCACCTTCATCATGTCCGCCTTTGATCAATACCGCCTTTGGACCTAGTTTGAGTAATTCAGTAGCTAGAAGCGGGCAAGGCTGCCCGCGCTCCCAGGGAGTAGTCCATTCGCAAGTATTATCTGGATTGCATGCTAAGTGTAGTGCAGCCGCTTGCGGCGTAGTTTCGAGGGCTTTTGTAGAACGCGTAGCTCCTGGGAGCGCTGGCATCTTGCCGGCTGTAGGAACGGAAATCGTCGGGAGAACGCGAAGCTCCTCGGAGCTTCGGATCCTGTTGGCTTCGTGGGACGCCGTAAGCTTGCAAACGGGGAGGCGAACAGCCTCCCCCAACTCTAATACTACACTTAGCAAGCTATCGGGAGCACCCATTCCACATAAGGCATACGCCTCTTCTAAATTTGGGGTAAGTAAATCAACAAGCGGCAATAAGCGCTCTTTTAATACCTCTACAAAACTCGATTCATATAAGGCATCACCACTGGTGGCAATCATTACTGGGTCACAAATAACAAAAGCGTCCAAATCTTGCAAGATATCAGCGACAATCTCCACACAACGCGGCGAATGAAGCATCCCCAGTTTCACCACTGTTGGGGGCAGATCAGCGCGCAATGCCTCAAGTTGCGCTTTAATCATCTCAGGCGAAACCGCTTCAATTTTATCCACAGCCTGCGTATTCTGGGCAGTAATGGCAGTAATCACCGAAGCACCATAAACACCAAAAGCGTTAAAAGTCTTCAGATCAGCCTGCACACCGGCTCCACCGCCGCTGTCAGATCCTGCTATTGTCCATACAATTGGTTGAGACATCAACTCACCTCATGAAGTACGTCATTATAAACTACACTTGGGTGCTCCATGGGCTTGCTGTATTAAGGGCTATTCCGTTGGACGCCGCAAGCGGCGTTGTTCTACCGCTTGCAACATCCCAATCTGAATCACAAAAAAATAAAAAGAGATAGAAAAGGCTGCCGGGGATTCCGGCTGCCTCTTCTGGTCTCTTTTCGTTGTCGCCGCTCTTCACAGCGGCTGAGGCGCTTCTGAATACTGCTGAGCAGCCCCAGCCCAACCAGGATTTTGCCTGTTCAATTCGTCCAGGCATTGTTGAATGTCTGTGCAAAACCCCTGCGCCATCCGGGCAACAATCTCGCTGCCTTTTATCCCTTTCGGCTGCGGGGCTTCGAGCAAGAACCTGCGGGCATGGTCCAAGGTCAGGGCAAGAAACCACTCCAGAGCTGGATCCATGTTCGACGGCACCTGCTCAGTTAAAGTGCCGTTGAAATAAGTCGTAAAGGCTTCAACCTGCGGCAATGCCAGCAGATCTGCCAGCTTCTGCACCTGCCGGCGGGCATGTCTTTTCAACAACCACACCACCAGGCAATCGACGAAGATTGCAAGAATGAGCAATGCCAGTGCTTCTGCAATCATCTGCATAGACATGGTATGTTTCCTTTCTTCGACTCAGGCTACATGGGTTTTGCTGCCGGCACCATTGCCGGCAGACCAAGGGTTCCTCCAAAGGACAGAAGAGGGAACCGCAATTCCTGGCTTCCCTCTTCTATCCTCTTTTGTGGCCGTTGCTCACTTTCTATCCTCACTAGGCCAGCAGGTGAAGATACCCACGGGTGATGCTGGTGCAGATGCCGGATGCGAACGTTTTAGTGCCTCCAAGGCCGCGTGAATGGCCAAGAAGTACGCCTGCGCTAACTTGGCAGCAACCTTGCTGCTTTCCAACTTCCCATCCTTAGCTATGGCCAAGAACTGCCTGGACTTAGCCACAAACATGGCAGGGCACCACTCCACCTCCAGGTTAACATGTCTGAATGGACTGTCGTCCGGCAGCATGAGAGGCTGTATTTTCACCTTCACAGTTCTATCAAGCTGTTGCGCCAAGGCCAGCACCCATGGCTCTTCCAACAGTTCTTCCAGATTGCGCACCACTTGTCGGCGCCTGTCCATAATTCGTTGGCGCTTACTGAACCTCTTCTTCTGGCGGTACTTCACCAACAAGAAGCCGACTGCAGCAAGAGCAAGGAGAACTGCCAAGACATCTAAGATCAACATCAGCATATCAACCTCCGTCTTTTTCATTCAATTCCAGGACATGAGTCTTGCTGCCAGCAACCATTGCCGGCAGACCAAAAGGATTCCTAGGAGGCTAGAAGAGGGAGCCGCGAGTTTGGCTCCCTCTTCCAATCCTCCAACCTCCAACCCGCTCACTCTTCCTTCCGCTTAGGAAGAGCGGGAGGTACATTAGCGACAGATTTCCCAGCAGGTTGCTGCGCAGGAGGTGCAGAGGGTGGTGTGCTGGGAACGACTTTCACTCCCTTAGGTGCGACAGATGGCAACACCTTTGCAGCGGGCGGCGAAGGGGGTTTCTTCGCCGGAGCAGCAGGCGGAGTGCCAGCCGAAACGGGAGCAGCCCCAGGTTGAGAAGCCTTCGCCGCAGGAGCAGCAGGCTTTGCAGGAGGAGGCGGTGGCTCTGGCACAGGGACACTTGCTTCTGCAGCTGTTCCTTTGGGGACCTTGACGGCGGCTCGGTAATTTGTATCCCCTGCAGCCACAGCCGCCGCACGTTTTAGAGCTTTGATCCACCATCTGGCGGCTTTCAAAGCTGCGAAAAGTTCCATTTTGTTGTAAGCCGCTCTGAGCTTGGGAGGAACATTACTGGCACGCTCCCCGATGCCACGAGGAGTGTCATCAACCGGGAAGAGGATGTGCGACCCAGCCCAGATCCACTTTGGGCGTACAGGCACCGCCACCACTGCTTGGCTGGGGCACGCCTCGAGCTTGAGTTTGTATTTTGCAATCCTCCTCTCCAATCGCCCGATGCTGTCGAACCACCAGTAGGCGAAAGCGATGATCACCACCACAAACGCCCCGGCTACCGCCGCCGCCACAATCAGATCACTCTCAGACATGGACCACCTTCTCTTTCTTCTCTGTAGCCACGAAGGGCTGGCTACGCTGCCCGCCTCTTTCCGAACCGAACTGTCGGCTGCACGCTTGCCGACAGACTGAAGTGAAGCCTATCCCTTGCAAAAACGCCATCGGATGACGCTTCCTGTACAGAAGCCAAGCAAGAGGAGGATCCATCCTGCTCCCACGATTGTCATGGTTCTTTCAATCGCTTTCTCGACCAGAATCACATTACCTTGCATTGTCTGCACCAGGGCATGCAAATCAGACGTGGTGGCAGCAAGCAGGATGAGGCTGCTTGCGCCTGCTAAGAGTGCTTTTTCGATGTGACCATCCCTATAGGCACGCAACCCACCGTAAGCAAATGCACAGGACAGCGAGAAAACCGCCAATGCAAGCATTCCCAACAGGGTCAACAGGATTCCCAACAAGCTCAAGTCGAACATAGTCCATCTCCTTCTTTAGAAGGCAATGCAGCAAACTTCTTTGGACACTTGTCCATTGAAGATTGCTACTGCTGTTGTCTGGGGATTGGGATTTGGGTGAAAGTAAAGATGAAGAATAAAAACAAACGGAACTATACTTTTACTTTGCATTTTTGTAGTATCAAAAAGCAAGAGGGGCGTGCATTTAACAAACCCCGAAAGCCAGTAGAAATAGAAAGTTTAATCGAAAATAACCACTTGGCACAATGTTTACAATTAGCGCGGTTCACGCGAGCTCTTGTTAACCAATGCAAACCAAGTGATCGCTCGACGACTCGCCGCTAGGTATGGTTAAGGAATGGTCATATAAGGTTCAGTCGACGCGCGCATAGAAGTATTGTAGGGGCAATGCTTTAGCGTTGCCCTAATACGTGCAATCTGGCAAATGGGCAGGGCTAAAGCCCAGCCCCTACAATAATTTGGATCTCTCTGTTCCGTTGGACGGCGCAAGCGATAGAACAACGCCGCAAGCGGCTACACTACATTTAACTTGGTTGTTGATGCCAGAAGGGGGTGCCGATTACAGGTGTGCTCGGACTGGCAAGTTCACGTTCAGGCATCAAGCCGCTAATGAAACCTTGATGTCCGGCAGAAACTGCCTGGGCAAAGGCACGGGCCATGCCAACAGGATCAACAGCCAGGGCAACAGCAGATGTAAGTAACACTCCGTCAAAACCCATTTCCATTACTTGAGCTGCGTGCGAAGGTTTGCCCAAGCCAGCATCTACGATCAATATCGTCTCAGGCAGGCGGGCTCTTAAAGTGGCAAGTGCTTTTGGATCTGTCAGTCCTTGCCCGGAACCAATTGGGGCTGCCCAGGGCATGATGATTTTGCAGCCAGCATCGACAAGGCGCTGGGCAACAATTAAATCATCAGTTGAATATGGAAAAACTTCAAAGCCTTCTAAAATCAGTTGCTTAGCTGCTTCGACAAGCTCAAATGGATCTGGTTGCAAGGTGTAATCGTCACCAATCACTTCTAGCTTAATCCAGTTTGTGTTGAATAATTCACGAGCCATGTAAGCTGTGGTAACAGCTTCGCGAGCGGTACGGCATCCGGCCGTGTTAGGCAAGATATTGAGATTGAGGCTTTTAATCATCTCCCAAAAATGTGCACCACCTTTAGTATCAGGTGATTGGCGGCGCAGGGAAACAGTAACCACCTGAGCGCCGGAAGCAAGAATGGCCGCCAGCATGATTTCAGGCGATGGATAAAGGGCTGTGCCGATGAACAGCCGGCTGTCTAATTCTTTGTTGGCAATGGTGAACATTTTACGAACCTATGGTAAATACATGCAGCGGCTGACATGCTAAATGTAGTGTAGCCGCTTGCGGCGTGGTTCTAAAAGGGCATGGCGGTGCCTTCGGGCGATTCACAGGATCGCCCTCGTCCCTACAGAATGAAATAATTTGATCCAAAAGATTTCGATTCGGACACATTTCAACCACCTTGCATGGGCATGAGGATTTCTAGATCCATATCTTCTTGCAAGCATAAATTAGCATATTCGCGCCTAGGAACAAAGCTGCCATGGCTCGCTACAGCAATAGAATCGCGCTCATAACCAAGTTCACGCAAGAGTTCTTCAAGCGTTTTGGCTTGTTTTACAATTTCTTTTTTACCGTTAACAAATAGTTGCATTAGTTTTTACAGACCACCTGTTGAAATTCTGGCTCGATCTTCGTCCCTTGCAGGATAGCTTTGGTTAATTGTACCAATTTTGGCGAGACTAAAAAACCATGCCGGTATAATCCATTGATGCGGATTAAACCGGGCTCAACAAAAATTCTTGGCATATTATCAGGCAATGCCGGACGGCACTGTCTTTCCATTTCCAGAATAGAAGCATGTGCAAAACCAGAGTGCAGGCTAAAAGCTGCGGACAAAAGCTCAAGAGCTGATTGTATTGTTACTGGCGACATGTCTTCGCTTTCAATTACAGTAGCACCAATAACAAAATGGTGATTCTCGCGCGGTGTAATGTAAATAGGATAACGCGGATGCATGAGACGCACCGGGCGGTTTAAAGATACTTCCGGGGCAATTATGCGGATAATCTCGCCGCGCACGCCACGAAGCCCAGGAAGATCTAACTTAGCACCCATTCCTCGACAATCGATTACCTGAGAAAATTTATGCGTGCCACTGCTGGTAGTGATAATTCCTGGCTTTATTGCGGTCACTTCGGTATTTGCCTGCCAGTGAACGCCCTGTTTTTTTAAGCCATTAGCCAGAGCGGCAAGCAACTGCCGATTGTCGACCTGCCCTTCTGAAGGAAGATATAGCCCTAGAGAAAATCGATTGCCTAAAGAGGGTTCTAGAGCGGTGATTCCAGCAGTGTTCAGGATTTGATGGGCGGGATTGGAATTTGGATCAATAAATTTCGGATCAACAATGTCGCTTGGGCGGACAGAATGTCCGCGCTCCGGAGCTTCGCGTTTAATCGACGTCCCTGATAACTTGCTAAGTGTAGTGCAGGCGCTTGCGCCGTCCAACGAAGTCGGTAAGATACTTGCAAGCTTACTTTCTAAATTTTTTTGAAATCTCATAAAATCAGCGCGGTCTTGATTGTGAGCAAGAATAAGAGAACCATTTTGTTGGAAGAAAACTTTCTCCGGCAACTTAGCAAGAAACTCAGGCATGAGCTTTAAAGACTCTCGGCCTAGCACAAAAACAAATTCTTCTGAAACGTCAAGTTCTGCATAGGGTGTGATCATGCCTGCTCCTACCCAAGCGCAACTGCCCTTGCCTAGTTCATTGTCGCGATCAAATAAATGCACATCAAAGCCATCCAGCAGAAGTTCAAATGCCAGCATTCTGCCAATTAGCCCAGCTCCGATAATTCCAATGGATTGCGACATTTGATGTTCCATGTTTAAATTAAAATGTATTCAGGCGGTCTTGGAGTTCTGATACCACTTCTGGTATCACATGATCAACCGGACCTCTGGTTGTTCCCATGATACCGCGGCTTTTTCGCTCAACCAGCCAATGCAAAAAGAATAAGCGATTTAAAGTTTGAGCATAAGGCAAAAGAGCTGAAATTATAGCTGGATCACGAGCTGACTCGAAGCAATAAGCCTCAATCACTTGATTCTTCCAGACAGTAAAGCTGCCATTTTTAGGATGATCCAATGTGATGGAAGCTAGATCCATAAGAGGCACACCTAAAATTGTAAACCAAGACCAATCAATAACAAACAAGCGATCGCCGCGCAAAATAATATTTTCTGCAAAAAAATCACCATGCACAAGCGAAGTTGGCTCGCCGGCTAACTTGGCCGCCAACAGTTTCGCTAGTTTGAGCAAGCTTGTAGCGGCTGCAGCATCCAAAAGATTCCACCTCACTAATTGGGCAATTAGACGGCCTACAAAGTCTGCGTAACCAAGCGGCAAAATGGTTCTAAGCACACCAATACGGATCAACTCATCAATTCTGTAAGAATAAGCTCGATGCATTTTCGCTAGCATCTCACCAACACGATTGGCAATTTCAGCATTGGCTGTGGTTAAAAGCGAATTTGTGCCAAGATCTTCCATGAAAAGCGCAGTCAGCGATCCATAATGCGCGGTTAAATACAACTGGGCAGAATTAGAAATAGAAGGAATAAGTACATGCTGATGCAGCTCCTGCTCGATATCCCAGGGAGGCAGAACTAGTTTATAAATAAGTGAATTGGGCAAACTCTCGGCAATAGTAAGCCGCTCGACGTAAGACAAATCGCGATGACGCAACAACTCTCGGCTGGCAATACCCACCTCCCTGCCATAAAATTCAGCCAACCAAGAAAGCAACTGCTCATCAGGAACAGGCGTTAAAAGTTTTAAACTAGGGTCTTCTTTGAAGCTGGACATTGCCGGAGCTTTATGTTCTCTTGGGCTGAGCAGCAAGAGCTTCTTCGACGGTGGTTTCAGTTATTTTTGTGATGGCGATGGCTAAGGCTTTAATTTGCTCTTCGGTAAATTTAGCGCCGGCTTCTTCCAACGCGCGTCGAATCACTCGTTCTGCGTCTGTTTTATACATGACTCCTCCCCTTATGAATTATCTGCTCCAATATTATTGTAGCCAATTCAAAAGAGGGAAAATTATGCTTATGTCAGAAGTCATGCTTGACATTCTAAATGTAGTGTGGGCGCTTGCGCCGTTGTTCTATCGTCAGCATTACATCTAGCGAAAGCCTCGACGGCCAAACCCGCCAAATAACAGACTACCTAGGAACATCCCGCCAACCAATCTCATACCTGCTCTAGCGATACGACCATCACCGATACCGCCACAACTATTGCATCCACCACCGCAATTACATCCATGATTTAAGTTGTTGTAGGGGTTTCTATTGCCATTGTGATAAGGATTAATGGGAGCATGGGGTTGGTTTCTATTGTTACTAGCCAACTGTTGTTTCAACAGGCGCACTTCTGCTTCCAGAAGTTCCACTCTATGATGTTCCTCTATATAAAGCTTCTTGAGCTGATCGCATTGACTATCATTCATCTGGTTGCCATTCAGACTGTTCAATAGCTTTGCTCGGTCAGCGGCGCTAAGGTTGTTGAAGGCATTGTTGTAGTTGTTGTTGTTAAACCGGCCATTATTGTAATTACTGTTCCAAGCACCAGCAGAATAAGGCGGAGCGCAATAAGGATTGCTAAAAGAAGAATAAGCGCCACCACCTAAAATGTTATTTCCAAGTAGCCCGCCACCGTTGAGAATATTATTCATCAATCCACCACTATAACCGTAACCGCCATTGCCACCGTTAAAAATGCCGTTATTGTAACCGCCGCCATAACCGCGATTGTAACCGTAGCCACCAGAACCGCCGTTGAAGATGCCATTATTGTAGCCACCATAACCACCATTGATGATTTGAGATAGCGCTGAGCCGCCGCCGACACTTAGTCCTTGGAAAAACTTTGAACCACCATACAGCGCTCCGCCTCTTGCGCCATACGAGTTAATTGGAGCGCAATAAGATGAAGGGGGCGCATAGGCAAGTTCCATATTAGTAAGATCAGGATTACCGCCGTTTGCATTATAAAATTGTTGCTGCATACTCTGCGCAGCAATAACATCAGCAAGAAGGGCGTTATTAAGAGCGTTGCGAAGAACACTTTGCTCAATATTTCTGCCGTTTCCTGATTCTATTCTATTATGTCCCATATCTGTGACCTATGTTAGTTCCGCCATTCGCTCTTGAGTCTAAATTTAGTTTGTGAGATGTTCGTGAGCAAAAGCTGACTAATGGGGAATCCTACGAACAGTTCGATTGGATCACATGCAAGATATGTACTGGGAGCGCGGGCATTCTGCCCGCTCAAGCGACCTTGTTGATCCGAAATTGCTCGATCCGAATTCAGATTGCCTCACGGGACGCCGCAAGCGGCTGATGGGCAGGGCTAAAGCCACTGCCCCTACATATTTAGAATGTATTGAAATGGCGTTAAACCAAAGGGCCACTGCCCCAAGGGTTCATCAACACTTCACCGCGACAGGCACGTGCAAATAATTCAAGAGCCCTAGTACTTCCTAGTCCCATAAAAGTTCGATTTTGTCCAAACCAAGAATTATTTCCATCCCATGGATTGTGATCACCTTTTCCAGATTGATCAGCACCGGTATTATGTGCGGCTTGTCTAGGAGCAGAGATGTTTGCATCCGCAAGCAACATATTGCCAGCATCTTGATCCGGCTCTACCGAGGATTCATCAAATCTGTCTCTTAAAACTTGGCGTTCACCGCCATCTCTGGTTGCCATATTAGTAATCCAAACCTTTTCTTATTGACGCCTTCATTCTAGTCTCGACTTGTGAGATATTCGTGAGATAAGGCTAGCAATGGGGATTTCTACGCAATTTGACAAAATGCAAGAATGTAATTACAATGTACTCACAGGAGGGGAGGATTCTATGAAAGCTGATTTGATCAAGATTGGAAATTCTCAAGGCATTCGTATTCCCAGTCCATTCATCAAGCAATGTGGTTTTGGGAAAGCAGTTGATATAGAAGTGAGCGGCAATTCACTAATAATTTCTCCCAGTGATAAGCGCCGCGCAGGTTGGGCTAAAGCGTTCAAGCTAATGCATGAGAATGGCGATGATAAACTTTTGGATAGCGATCTAATTGAATCCGAATTCGACAAAACTGAGTGGACATGGTGATGTCGCCAAAGCGATTTGAAATTTATTTGGTGTCATTAGATCCTATTCGCGGCTCAGAAATGCGGAAAACAAGGCCTTGCCTGGTTGTTTCACCTAATGAGATGAATTTGCATCTAAACACTGTCATAGTGGCACCTCTGACGACGACATCTCGTGGCTATCCAAGCAGAGTACCTGCTCGCGTTCAGAGCAAAACAGGTGAGATAGTTCTTGATCAATTACGTACAGTGGATAAATCACGCTTGCACAAATACATCACGGATCTTGATGCAATCAGCTCACGCAAAGTAGCAAACACCCTTGTAGAAATGTTCTCATTCTAAATTTCATCATAATGTAAAGAGCTTGCGGTTGCTCATTTATCAAAATGATTTAGAATATAACCAGTCCGTTGTTGATCAAAAGTAATTATTATGAATGTTGCACAAATACTCAAAAAAAGACGTAAGCAGATCTTAGCGATTGCGGATAAGTATGGCGCATACAACGTGCGAGTATTTGGTTCGGTAGTCAGAGGCGAAGATGACGAGAAGAGTGATATTGATTTTCTTGTTCAACTTGAGCCAAGATGTGGTCTTTTTGACTGGCTGCATCTGGAAGAAGAGTTGGAGAAACTTTTGGGTAAGCGAGTAGATGTTATTCAAGAAGAAGCAATTAAAGGCGCAATGCGAGAGCGTGCCCTGAAAGAAGCAATGCCTTTATGAGAGATGATTATGCTCGACTGAAGAAGATAAAAGAATGCCTGGAATGGATAGAGCAGTACACAGCCCGAGGTGAAACTCTATTTTTGAAAGATCATATGTGTCAAGATGCTGTGTTGCGTAATTTTCAGGTAATTGGGGACGCCATCAAAGAACTTACACCTGATTTTATCAAACAATACTCAGATATTGATTGGTCTGGCTGGGCGCGTTTCAGAGATAAGCTTACACACGATTATTTTGGTGTCGACTTGGATCTCGTTTGGAAAGCAGCTAATGAGCGAGTGCCCGAGTTTAAGAAAAGACTTGAGGAAATGCTCAATCAGGATCAACAGAGGCTATAACGGAATATATTACGCTCCACTACAGGAATTTTAAGATGGTCTAGCCAAATATTTTCTTGCTTTATCCTCCCCAATTGCTATAATGTCCTTGGATGCCCCGGTAGTGCCTCTGCTTGCAAGCGCCCGGGGTTAGTTTTTTTAATATCGGCCACGAACAGTTCCAGCGCCTGCTTATTATTAAGACGCTTGCAGCGCTAAATGTAGTGTAGGCGCTTGCGCCGTTGTTCTATCGCTTGCGGCGTCCCACGAAGCAAGCTTTATTTCTTGTGACACCCTTTACTGAATATTTGCGGATTAAACTCGCGCATGTTACAGCATTTTAAGCAAACCTAGCGGCGAGACGACCTTGGTAGGGGCGACGCCATGCGTCGCCCGCTGTCGAACTGCGCTAATTGTAAATTTTGCATTTTTAGAACCATACATGGTGCCCTTTTACACCTGAATATGATCGCAAAATCCTCAAATCAAAGTCACCTTAGAAGTTGATGATCTCTTGTACGGAGCGGACCACTGCCAACAATTTTGTTGGACTTAGCACTCCTCCCAAATTTCACCCTTAATCGGCATTACCTAATGCCATCTAACAGAGTGCAATCCCAAACTTTTTGCTCGGCATCAAACTTTGCAAACCGCTTAGCATTAGAATTCAGCAAATCAAAAGATTCACCAAGTTCTTGAAGATAACTTTCTTTGCGTAGATCTTCACACATCAAATGAATAACCTCAGCTGCTGAACAACCTAAGCCTTTAGCACGCTCATTAATGAGAGCTATATCTATCTCAAACGCTTTGACTGTCTTTTGATTCTTTTGTTTATTATCGAGCGTAAAAACCATGATAACCTCAAACCTTACAAGTCACCTGTACACAAATTGTATGCCGTGACATGGATGTAATCAATAGACTATGCCTTGCAAGCGCCCAGACGGCGAGCATAGCAGTGCCATGCCTCCAAGCCATACTCTTGTTAAAATTTTAGAATTCTTGAAAAGATCGATGCTATACTAACTAGTGATGCGTGGTTGTTGTGCAGTCGCAAGATTGAGCAGACAATCAGCAGTGTACCCGCATTCATTGCGGCGAGAGGCTTTCCTGTGAGCCTAGATTATAATCACAGGATTTTTTATTACCGAATTTTCTTAAAACATTGGGCGATTATTCCAAACTTCTTCAAATCGACTGTGATATCCAGCCCAGACAGATGTTTCAGGTGAAATCCAACTGATTATTTCTAGAATAAGTGCATGGTCTTGAGGAAGATTAATCAATGCACGAGGATGCTTCAGTAAAGATTCATGGTGAGCAATGCGATTGCGCAATAATCTCATCTTATGCAATGGACCATGAATTTGCTTTCTGCGTAGCGGTTTTGGTGCATAGGGGAAAGCATGGCAGAGATGCTTACGCCAGAGATCATTTTCATGAGGTCTAGCCAATAGAGATATCCAAAATCCAAAATTTAAACAGGCAACAATATGAAGAGAAGTTATTGGCTGATGCGCCCAGAGTAATCCTCTTTTTGCTTTTACTAGCATATTTTGCTCAGATCCAGTTAAACAGTATTCATGCCAACTTTCCCCAAAGGCAAGGATGAGACGATTATGGATACTGTTGCGCAGTACTATTTCTAAAATCTGAATGGGTCCAAACAATGCTTCGCCAAGAGCTGTGTTCCAAGCATGGAGGCGCAAAGTAAACGATTGATTGCCAGCAGAAAAATTCGCAAATGTTGACAGTCTCTGTTTAGATAAGGCTGCTTCTAATTCAACCAAATTTATCTTATCGTAATGAAAAGAGTGAAGAGACATCATAATTTTCTTGCTTTATCCTCCTCAATTGCTATAATGTCCTTGGTGCCCCGTCAGTGCCTCTGCTTGCAAGCGCCCGGGGCGAAGTTTTAATATTCAACTCTCATTTCAGTGCCTGCTTATTACTAAGACGCTGGTAATGCTGTTTTAGTTCAATTTCAGATGATTAATTAGTCCGCGCATGTTACAGCATTTTAAGCAAACCTAGCGCGGCCGCGCTAATTGTAAATTTTGCATTTTTGGAACCATAAATGGTGCCCTTTTGCACCGGAATATAATTGTAAAATCCTCAAATCAAAGCTGTGGTGCTCATCTCCAGCTGTTAAACCACGAGATTAACATTTGCACACAACACTTGCTTTTAGGGGGTGCCTTTTGTGTAGGGTAAAGGTGTTAGTTGTTTGTTCCTTCAACCCCCCGGAGTCCTAATTCAGAAACAAAAAAGCCAAGCCAGAAAATAAGCGTAGTGCAGCCGCTTGCGGCGTCCCATGAAACCATCTGGACCCGACGTACTGCCCTACCCTTACTTCGCCCCCCTTACCAACCAAACCCGCCCAGGTTTGCTCTCATAAATGAACGAACAGCCAAGGATGCTCTGTTCAATACCACGGACTGTGCCGACAAATCGACGGCACGTCCGCCTCGATTTGCCAATGTGTTGTGTCTGAGTTTTCAACCCGGTGCATCGGCGACCTTTCGTTGCAAGCACCACAACTCCAAAACGGAGGTTAGTCATGTCACCGAAGGAAGTCGGATTTCTACTGGGCTTGGCTTTCATTGGGGCCATCTTAGGTAGTATGGCCGGAGCTGGATACTATGTATATTGGGCAGATGCAAAAGCCCAAGCATACTATGGTATCCCTGGCGCACTCGGGAAAGGGGCTTTTGGGGGAGCTATTGCTGCATTTGCTGTGGCCATAGCAAGTGCATTATGGTTTTGGGCTGTTGACTCGCTCTGTGATGTTCTTTTTAGCGATGGCTTCATCGAGGATCTCAAACTGCCTCTCTGGCGGCTCAATCAAAAATGGGAGCTGGTTCGAGATGGGGTAAGATTGGTTGAAGTGATGTTAGTAGGGAGCTGTTTGGTCGGTGCCGTTATGGTGATGTTGTGTGTGATTGTTGGATTGTCGGACAATCCACAATGGTTTGTGCTGGTTCCCTTTACAGGTGTCATCGGCTCAATTGCAGCGATATTCATCTGCCCCATCCTCTGGGGAGCCTTCTGGACCATCCTGGTCCTGATCCTCAATAGCTGCAGTTTTGCCAAAAGCAAGCTACTCCACTGGCGCCACAACATTCATCCACAGACCGTCCAAGAGCCGCAACCACAGCTTGATCCGGTGCAACCAACTGGCGAAGCAGCGCCTCCACGCGTCTCTCGCTTTAGCAAGGTGCGTGGTGCTACTGGACGTTTCTTGAGAAGGGAGTTAGCGATCATGTGGGATACAATCGGCTGGGGTAATGGTCGAGGCTCTGCTTCCTCGACTAATACCGGATTGAGGCAAGAAGACGCACGCCAGTAATAAAGCAATCCCGCCTTGAGGTATGACTCAGAGAGTAAATCACTTGACACTATCCACGGTGCCAGGTGTTCTGCTCCCTGAGTCATACCTTCTCTTCATCAACGCAAGTCTAATTCTGAAACCAACCAAACCCACCCGGGTTTGTTCTTATAAACAGACGAACAGTCAGGATGTTGCTGTAGAAAGTCTTGTACCTGCGTTAGGTCGAGTTTTCTCAGTAACTTTCACTCAGAAAGGGTTTCAAAATGGCTGAACAACGGACAAGCAACACCTTCTACAAGGCAGCAACAATCGGGTTGTTGTTTTGCGTGTGCGCGCTCTTGCTGATAATTGCAATTCTGCTGGGGCATCCCATACCACACACAGATCTTGTTGCCACCACCAACAGTGCTCAAGAAGCAGCCCATGATAGCAGTGTTCAAACTTCACATCAGAATGACACTCGGGCGGCGAAGCATGAAAGCAACGATAAAACGCCGGATTTGAACAATACAGGAAAGGCAGCACATGATAGCGTTTCGCCACCCAAGGTGCCTGAGTCCGTAAAAGTTACACAGATTAGAGGTATCCATAGTCTCAAAGATGTGGGCATACCTCTGGGTGTAAAAAAGGTTGACTGCGCTTTTAGCATGGATCTGGTCAACCTAGAAGGATTACCTCCCAGTGTAAAGGAGGTCGATTGCCAACGCAGTAGTATAAGCAGCCTGAAAGGTCTGCCCGATGGTATTGAGTATGTGAATTGCCAAAACTGTCCGAATCTGACTAGCTTGAGTGGATTGCCGAAGGGCATTAAGAAAATCGACTTTAGCCTGTGTAGTGGGATCACTGATTTTACAGGGTTAGTCGATGGCGTTAAAGAGATCAATTGTTCCGGGAGTAGACTAGAACGCCTAAAGGGATTACCTGACGGCGTTGAAAGGCTTAACTGTAACTCGTGCAGTTCGCTAGTCAGTTTGAAGGGTTTACCGGCAAGCATCCGGATGCTTGAATGCGCCGGGTGCCAAGGATTGACCAGTCTGGAAGGACTCCAACGAGGGGTTAAAGAGATTCATTGCGGCTATTGTGTGAATCTGAAAAATCTAGCAGATTTACCGGAAGGAGTTGAGAAACTCGACTGCAATAACTGCTGGTTGATTACTACCCTGGGAGGAATACCCAAGGGTACCAAGGAAATAAACTGCGAAGGTTGTTTTCGTTTAGAAAGTTTGAGACGGCTGCAGGATGGGCTGTTTAGCCTCAACTGTAAAGGCTGTCTTGGGTTGAAGAATCTGGAAGGATTGCCAGCTGGAGTAAAGGAGGTTGACTGTAGCGGTTGCTCAATAATTAGTTTGACAGGATTGCCCAATGGCGTTGAGTTAGTCAAATGTGTGGATTGCGGTGCTTTGCAGGACTTAACGGGTCTGCCAAACAGCGTGAAAAGGGTCGATTGCAGTAACTGCTTGAGATTAGTAAGTCTTGAGGGACTGCCTGCTAACGTTCAGAGGGTTACCATCCGTGGATGTGTGAGTCTCAGAGATATTCAAGCACCCCCTGGTGTGGAAATTCTTCGATGAAAGGAGAAGAGGTAATGCGAAGCAATTTGGTTGGGTGCGCGGTTATGCTGTTGATCATTTTCCTCTTGTGCGCCGGCTGCCGCGGATGTCTCGAGCACGGATCTGATGGCTTCAAGCGCATACAGGAGGAACAACGACACAACCAGAGACCGTGAGTCGTTACCTCAAGTGTGCTGTCGTCGGAAGGCTGCTGCATTTTGCCGGAATAAATGCAGCAGCCTTTTCTTCCCTTTTTGTATTTTAAGGCACCGGATATGGTGGCATATTCCGGCATGGGATTGTAGATTATATCGATCTGCAAGGCGGACGGGACGTCCGCGCTCCAAGGCTGTGCGTTCTATAAGTGACTCCTGTTCCAGTCGGCGAGCCGCCGGCGCTCCAGTAGCCAAGCGTGGTAGGAATCCCATAGCTGTCGGACTTCTCACGATATTCTCACGATTCATTCATCTTTCACTCACAAACTAAAACTAAGCTAAGACCACGAAGTAAGTAAGGAAGCAATAAATGGTGATTTCGTGGTTGATATTACACACATTATCAGCCGAGGAATAGCTTTAGAGCAAGAAGAGTAGAAGATGCATGTGCTGAAAAAACCATCAAAAATTTTCAAGCGTAGCCTCCGGATATCACGTCCCATTGGCGCGCTTTTGTTGTTGGCTTTTATGGGCTTTTCTTATTTTGCCTCAATGAGTATTGCTGTTGCCCAGACAAATTCAATAGGGGCAGCCTCAGGAGTTAACCTAATACCTGAAAATGTTGGCTTAATTAATCCAACCGCTGGCAGACCGGCATGGACAGGCACTTATGAAACGCCTACCGCTCCAACTTTAGTAGGCCCACCGGCTGGCTCTACTGGGCGTGGACCAACAAATGGTCCACATGGAGGTTTTGTACCGCCGACAGGCTCGGCATTGGTTCCGCCCAGCGGTACAGGTGGATTACCAATAGGTCCACCTGTTGACTCTGACCAAGGATTACCAATAGGTCCACCTGTTGACTCTGACCAAGGATTAACAGTAGGTCCACCTGTTGACTCTAACCAAGGGTTATCGATAGGTGCCCCTCCTGGAGCCGAAGCTCCTATTGATCCTGTAACTCAAATATCCCCTGGAATAAGTGGCACTGATGACTCCAGCAAATCTGAGAATGCCACTAGATATTACAACCAAGGATATTCCTCCCTAATAAGCGAAGCAGTTGAACAGAATGAACATTCTTACGGCTATCTCGATGCTTTGCTCAATTTAGATTCACCTGGTGTTTATAACGATGTTTATAACGGCATCCAAGCTTTCTTTGATCGAACAATAGGGTTGGGTTGGCTACCAAATTTGGGGCAGCTTATTGCTAAATGGATTACGGAATTCATTCAAGGATGGATGGCTCCTCTAGGAGAATTCATGGTTTATTGGATGATTCAGTTTGCTTACAATCCTGATGTAAGCGTCGGCACAGATGGCTTTTCTACACAAGTTCGGGGAATGGCGCGAGGAGTTCGCGATCTTGCTAATGATTTGCTCTTGCTGTTTTTTATTTTGTCTATCTGGCGCTATTGGTCAAGTGCTGCGGGCGGCAGAGGCACCATCATGGGTGCAGTTGGTCGCATAATAGTAGCAGCAGCTGTAATGATTGCTTGGCCGACTATTTATCATTATGTAATTCAAATCGCCAACAGCTCAATTAGTCTATTCTTACCGACGGATAGTCATTACGCCGAAGAAGTTGGGCGTGCCGTATTCAACGCTTTTTGGAAAGCATTGACTGTTGGTGCTGTTAGTGCCTACTTGCCAACAGATTCAACTTTTTTAGGCGTAATAGGTGCCATAGGTGGACTTCTAATTGTTACCTTCCTGCAAATCATCCTAGTTCTTGCTATAGGCGTAGCCATGCTGGTTGCATTAGTTGGCTTCTTTGCTATGAGAGTTGTTCAATTAGTTTTAATAGTTGCTGCCTATCCTTTTGCTCCTTTTTTCCTCTGCCTTCTTGTTTCACCTGATACCGAATCTTATGCTTCCGGTTTTATAAGATCTTTTGTTGAAGCAACCCTCTGGACATTTATTTGGGCCGGCTTTATGAGACTTATGGTAATCCTTTTGAACTACGCATAACATCAATTATGAATCCTACTTTCACTAGTCTCCAGAATATTCTCCTTCCCGGTAATGCAATCAACAATACCTTAACTACTGATCCGCATAACCCTTGGTTTGTTTTGTTTCTCGTGTTGGGTATTTTGACAGCAATGTTGCAAGTGCCAAGCTATTTGAGGAGAGCTCATATTGGTGAAGCGGCTAACTTTCTTGAGTTGTACGCAGTAATGCGTATGGCTAAACAAGCTGGTAATTTTGCCTTTGGACCTAGTGGCATTTTTACCAAACTTGCTGGAGCAGCTTCTAGAACATTTGGATCGGATAAGAATTTGATCACTAATGACTCACTTCCTACTGGTTCTGCCGGCAATATCATGGGCTTCTTCAATCAAGGTGCAGGTAGACCAACTGGTGCCGAACCTCCAGTTCAAGGGCGTGCCGGACAGCAGCTTGCTGTTCCGGCTCTGGCTGGTGCTGGCGTTGGTACTACTACTAGTGTCGGCGCAGTGACCAATCCACTAGCCATGGGCGCTATAGGCGCTCTAGCAGCAGCTGGTCCTGTAGGGCGACGCTTAACAGTCGGAGCCCCGACTTCTTCTGAAGCTGTACCATCAAAAGAGAAAGATCCTTTTGAAGAGATTGTGCAAGGAAGGCATGATAATCCTCATGATGTAATTGCTAACTTTCGGCAGAATAAAATACGCACAGGTGCAGTTGATCTTAGATACAATTCTCGGCCGGGCAATCAGATGCGCTTTGATGAACAAGGCAACATCCAGCAAATTCTTCGAGATCCGGCTTTAGAAAATAAGCCTGTTGCTGAGAAAGCCGTAGTGACAGGCTTCCAAGAAGCCGAGGCTGCTTTTGCTACAGTTCAGCGTGATGCCAGCGGCAGAGAAGATCCACGCGCAGCTAAAGCGGTATCAGACACGCTTAAGGATAAATCCCTCAGTCCATTTTCCTTGTTCGGGCTTAATGGAGGAGGTATTAATGCTCCCTTGCATTATCGATTGTCTAGTTGGCTTGCCGGCAACAGAACGCCTGAGCATTTTAGAGCATTGGAAGAGTCTCGTCTGGAAAGAGCAAAAACAGCGGTTCGTGTCTCTGGTGCTCATGATTATTGGCATGGCAGACCAGGCAACTATTACACGAAGTACTTGAATGATAAATTTGGTCCAATTACTCAAGAAGACCGCGATCGTGTTGCTTATGCTGCAACTAATCCAGATGCTGCCAGCAGCGGCTTTAATGATGCAAGATGGCAGACTATAGGTAATCTAGCAAGATCTGGTATCAATATTGATGGTGAAACAATCGGTGCAGGGTCAATGCTTGCTGTAAATGCTATGCGACAAGGTGAATTTAAAGAAGCAGTGCCGGCAGTTGCAAAACTGATCAGAGACACGGCCATTGCGGAAGGACTGGTTGGCAGACCAGGTCACGAACATGAAGAAGGGGCAGTAGGCAGAGTTATGCAAGAAAGCGTAGCAAGCGGGCTTGATCCTAAGTCTAGAGAGTACAAACAACGCTTGAGCACACTTAAAATGGCGGCGCATGAAGGTGTTAGGATGAGATTGGCCGGTCAACAAGTACGTGCTGCTCAAGCCATTCACAAAGTTGCCGGATTACATAATGTAACACCAGGTATGGTGGATGCTGTTGTGGCAGCAAAAGATATTGGGGAAAAACCAGAAAACTACGAGAACGCTGTTCAGAGTATTGCCAGCGTTGGCAAAGTTGTTAATTTTGGCAGTACCGATCAACCACTCTTTGGAGATAAAGCTGCAGTACATCCAGCAGGTACGTATACTATTGAGATGGTTCCATATGCAATGGGACAGCAAACTGGCTCTGTTGCTAACACTAATTTAGGAGAGCTGGGCACAGTGCGTGTTCCTGTTCATATTTATTCTGACGAGGTTAGCTCTCTTGCGAGCATTGCCAGAGGTGCAGATCTACATACGGACCAAATAGTGGCTGTTGCTCCGCATGTCGTCCGCACTTATGCTGTCAGAAAATCCAATCAACCTAATCCTGATCAACCCAAAACTATAGATCAGATAGCACAAATGATCACCCAAGCTGATATTCATGCTTGCCAGGAACAGTTAGAAAGGACAGGTAGCCAAAGTCCTATATTCCGCCCACTCAACACTTAGCCAATCCATTTAATCTTTTAATGGGCATTCTACGAAGCTGCCTGACAGCTTATCTCACAGCTATTTCACAATATATTTTTAGACTAAGCTTATATGAACCAGACATATCTGAGCTGGGCTTTTCACTAGTTCTGCCAGTGCCTAAAAGAGCAAGAAATGCAATTATCAGCTAAATATTTAGGTAATAACATTAAACGGACGCTCAGCTTATGCTTGGGCGTCTGTAGGGACGAAGACGATCTTGTGAATCGCCTGAAGGCACTGCCATGCTCTTCTACGCCGTTACGATACTTCTGGAGCATCCTTCTTCTTGTTATTATTGCTCTTTCCCTTGGTATAAAAGTACCAGTGCTGGCTAGCATGCCATTTTCAAATTACACACCGGCGCAAACGCAGCCATCTCAGCCGGATGCTCCGCCTCAAGGTTGTGGTAATACCGCCCCAGCTCTTATTCAAGGTGATCAAAACTCTATGCCTGTTCCTAGCGGCAATACTCAGTCAGAGCCTGTATATGGCACAAACTTTGCTCATCAATCCGAAACCTCTGAGTCTAAAATCAATCTCTTGGTAGATGACCCTGTGCGTGGCACACAAGTTGTGCTCACATTTAACCCGCAACGGCTGTCGGGCAGTCAAGTTTCAGGCATCGAAGGATTGTTGGGCGGCAGCTTGAATGGCAATCAGGATATTACTGTCTCCAAAGAAACATTAGAAGCAATCCAGGACATTCTTTCCCCTTACCCAGGCACCACTAATGACGCTCTTCCCAACAAGAAAGATGGTGGTCCAAGAAAATTTATTGACAGCGATCTGCCAGGAAATGGCTATCCTAAATACGCAACATCTGAACCTTTTCAGTCATATAAGCCGAGCATGAATCCGACAGAGCTGACAAAAGTTCAGAAAATGGGTCCGCGCGAAGTAATTAGAGAATTCTGCCGCTATTTGATTAAAGCTGGTGTTGTTTGTGCCTGCATTTTTATGATATTGGCAGCCACTTCTGCTATGTTTGGCAACCGCAATGCTGGTGCTCAAGTTATAGCTTCTGCCGGTGGTTTAATCTTATTGCTTATGTCCTATTCCATCTGGAAAATTGTCATGGTTAACACCTGGAATGCCAGACCGGCCAGCGATCAAAATAACGCAGGAGAAATAGGACAAGGACAGCAAAACTGGCAGGATATAGAAGCAGTCGACTTGAGTAAGCCTCAAACCTTTGATTTGCCAAGTCGAGCTTATGATGGTGACACCGATCAAGCCATGACTGATCCTAACAGATCAAACCTTGAGCAATCAGATACACCTGGTGTACCGAATGCAGTTATAAGACCACCACAACGTTCAGGATTGCCATTAATGCCGCTTGGGGCAGCTCACTAGATTTTAAGGTATGCTGACTTATAAAGGATTATTGATATGACTAGAACAAACGAAAGCGAACAAGAAAATCTGAAAAAGGCCAATGCTCTGCGCCCTGGAGATGAAAGCAAAGAGCAGAAGAAGGATGATGCCAAAGACAAATTGGCGACATCTTTTAGCGACACTTCTCTCAAAGATCTAGCTGCAGCTAAAAGAGGTATGACTGGTGGAGGCAGCACTTCATATGAAGTTTGCATGAACTTAGGTGCACAAGATCCAAATGAAGCTTTAAAGAACGCTGAAAAAAGTATTGACTCAGCTAAGCAAAAAGAATTTAGACAAACAGCCAAAAATGTTTTCAATCAACAACCAGGACCTGGACAGGATCTTCTCTATTTGCGACAGATTGCTGTTGCTGCAGGACAACCGGAATTGTTTACTGAGCAGATGAAAGCAGATCTGCGCCAATATTTAATTTTAGGACAAAAAGATGTTGACACCAGAAAGCCGGGAGTGCAGTTTACCCATGCCCAGCTTGCAAACCTGGAGTCCAAGCGCAGTAATGGTGAGCAACTCAGAGCAGATGAAAATCAAAATTTATCACATGCAGTATGTGACAGCTTGGGGCGCCTCATGAGCAACAAGCTCTTAACCAAAGGCTTTTTGGGAGAGGAAGAATACAAACAGCTAAAGGATAGATACATAGAAGCCTCCAAATGGGATTGGATACCAGATCAAAAGAATAAAGTAATAGGGAAGTTTACAGCTCAAGAACTTAAGGAACGTGTCGCCCCAGCACAGTCACAAACAGGCGACCAAACTATTCGTCCACAGATTCAGGATCGAGGTCAACAATCAGCAAAAGATCGACCACCAACCCAAGTGGAAATCCAGAATGAAGCAAGCGAGAGACAAACTCTTCAAATTCTTAAGGAGAGAAACACAAAGCTATTCGAAGCTGTGGAAGAGCAATTAAAAAAGGAAGGGGGTTTTACTCTAGAAAAAATAAAAGGAGAAGGAAAATCAGACCTTGTAGCATCGCCTTTAATTAAGGATAACGGAGATAAATACACTTTCGAGATCAGGTCGAAATTTGACCCGGATTGTAAGTTTACATTTCCTGTTGTGTGTACGACAGACAAACCGAATGAAGTTCTACGCATACGAGGGACAATTACATATACGCAGCGAGATCGAGCTACTGGTAAACTGCAACAGATCAATGTAATTGTAGATGTAGTTGATAAGAACGGTCAGAAACAGACTAAGGCACTTGCTGATTCTGACGCAGGCATGACAAATATCATTAAAGATCGTATTACGATATTTAAGGGAAAGGTAGATGATTCAGAGAGGTTCAGCAAGAAGCTTACAGCACTCAAAGAAGATTTAGAAAAACACGTTAGAGCTAAGGAGGGGGATGGCTTTAAATTTGAAGTAGTTAACGCAAATGAAAAAAGACCTCTTGATCCATTGTATCTGATTGGTGCAAAAGGCGATATGTACAATTGGGTAATCAGCCTAAAAGAGACTGACTCAAAATTCGTAATTCCTGTTATTTGTAAAGAAGGCGATCCCAATACGCCCTTACATATAAAACCTCCTATTCGCAGAGCTCTGCAAACACGGTCCGGCAAAGTAACATCAAGCACAATCGATGATGCTCTAGATGCTCAAAGTTTACCTGCCAATCAATCAGGACATATTGGCATGGGAGGTATGACCCAGCAGCAAATGAATAAACCATTAGCAGGGCCGGGAGGTGACGCCAACGATAAGCGTGCTCTCTTCTCCGATGCAGCTCCAAGTATGGCAGATGCCCTAAAAGAACGTGTTCATGACTTTATGACAGAAGCAGAAAAGGAAAAACCAGACTCATTAAGGAATGTTCGGACAGGCATAAGTTTGACTCTCGCAGCGATAGATTTAGTATTAGCTTATAAATTTGCGAGGGGATTGACTGGATCATTCGGTAAAACTGTAGAGCAAGGAGGACAATATCTAGGTTCACTCAAGTTTCTCGACAAAAAACAAAAAACTTCTGCAGTAGATGATGCGAAACAAGACATAGCAAATGAAATACGGAACAAGTCCCCGCACGATATAACAAATCATGATTATCTAACAGAAATAGAAGAACTTCAAAAACGAGAAGGTTCTGGATGGCGTATCAACAAACCACGGGTAGCTGCTCTCAAAGAGATGCACGAAAAGTGGACAGGCATTGCAAATGCTGAACCAACAGGTTTTGCTTATCTAGAAATGTCAAAGGAAGCTGGAGATCGTCTTGCTCCCGATGATCGTCTTAATCCACGTATAGTAGGTTTTAACAGAGACATAGCTATTCCAAGAGAAATAAAAAACCTATACAACGCAGAGATGACAAATGGAGACGTCGTTAAATTGCATGAAAAGCTTGAAGAGGATGAACTGGGGTCTGCAAATCCCGATATCAATAAATTAGAAGCTCTTAGAAAGCAAAAAGAAACCTGGAAAAAACTGCCTGCTACTGAACGAAGCGACTTTAAACAAGTGCTTATTGCGGCTGGCGATCCTAGCGGCGAGGCCGGTGCTCATAAGCCGACTAAAGAGGAAAAGGAGTTAGCCGAAAAGACAATCACAGAGGAAGTTCTAAGAAAAGGTCAGCTGGATGCTACTAATAAAGCAGCTTATAAGCTATTTGAAGATGCTCGAGATCACGAACTTAAAAACTCTCCACCTCGATGGGATCGCATTGAAGCAAGTGAAGAACTCTGTCGTCGTTGGAAATCAAATATGGATGCCAAACCCGAGGGATATGCCCGCCGGCAACTTCTATTGGACTCTCAAGTTGCTCCCCCTAATGAAGACCAGGTGACAGCAGCAAAAGAGCAGGCAGCCAAAGATGCGAGAAGAGACTGCAAAGGAAACACTACTAATGGTGAACTGCTTGCTCTCTACAAGAAGCTTGAAAAATCAGAGTTGAAAAAGGCACCATCAACAAATAGTGTCGCTAGACTGCAAGTGCTTGAAGAGCAAATAGCTGAGTTAAAAACTCAACCAGCTAATGCAACAATCGACGTTAAACAGCTCTGTATGGAAGCTGGCGATAAGGAGCCGACTACCTCAGAAGTCCTTGCTGAGCAAAAACGGGTTGCCGAGCGAGTTTTAAATAATTGTACTGCTGATTCTACTAACGCCGAGGTTCTTAGACATACCGAAGATGTGCTTAAGGAAAAAGGACCAACTCTTGTTCGCTTAGAGGCGATTGAGGCGCAAAAGAAGGTTTGGGAGAGGTTGGCTCAGAATAATCCTGACGCCACAGTTGATGTAGTAGAACGACTCTACAAGCAAGCTGGGAGACCTCTGCCGAGCAAAGAGGCAATTCAAGCAGAAAGATCGTTAATTGCCCAAAAGCTCTTAGGAGATGTCAGTTTGGGTACAAAGAACAGCGATTGTATCGAGAATTTAGAATCGGCTTATCAAAAAGCCAAGACAGAGCAAAGTCCTGATCTTGCCAGACTCAAGGCGTACGAGGCTCATATTAAGAGCTGGAGAGGCTATACAGGTTTGGCCATTGAGAAAGCTACAAGAGAAGCTGGTGACCATCCGCCGACTGCTAAAGAGATTGCCGATGCTAGAGCTGACATCGCTCGCGAAATTTTAACTAGTGGCAACATCAATGCTCGCATCACCAATGACGACTACGTACAACGTCTGCGCTATGCTCGCGAACATGCAGTAGAAGCATCACCACCTAACTTAACCAGACTCGCAGCAACTCGGCAGTCTTTGAATGAATGGAACAACAAGCGAATGGGAAAAAACCCAGGTGATCCTAAACCAGAAGATCTTGCTATTGAGCAAGTTTTTAAAGACGCTGGTGTACCCGCGCCAGAACGTGCAGCAATTGATGCTCAGAAAACTGTAATAGCTCGAGATCTGATCAACAATCCGAACTTCACTGGGTCAATCAATAATACAAACTATCTTGATTTGCTTAAGGAGAAAGGAAACGAAACAAACGGCGTGCTGAATCAATCTCCTCCTGACCGCACTCGCTTTGCTGCATATGACGAATATGTTCAGGCTTGTCAGACACGAGCCACAGCCGCTGCCGGCGACAGTGCCTTCGTGCAAGTTTATAGAGATGCCGGATTAGTGCCAGATGCCACCACGATAGGTACAGCTAAAGCGGTTGTTGCCGGAGAAATCAATGCTGCAAGTACTGGAAAAACTACAAATCAAGAATGTCTCGATATGCTCAAGACAGCCAGAGATGCTGAGCTTGCCAAGCCAAATCCAGACATTGTCAGAGTTATGGCATATGATGAACACATAAGAGGATGGGAAACCCTTGCTCCAGCCACGCTCGCTAGACCAGCATATCCAGAACTTGCTCTGGCAATGAATAAAGGAGTTCTACTGGATGCTACTGCCGAGCAAGCCGCAGTTCAAGCAGCTAAGAAACAAATTGCTGATGAATTAAATAAAAGATTGCCTGCGGGTATTGAGAACAACAAAGTCCATGACAAATTGGTGGATGCTCAGGCCGCAGAACCTGATAGACAGAACCCAGATCCAGCTCGCCTTAAAGCATTGGACGAACTAGAAGCAGAGTGGCGGCAAAGAGCCAATGACAATCCAGAAGGTTTGGCCAAACTGCGCTTGGCAGAAATTGCTGGAGAATCACATCAAATAGGGGTAGAGAGAGAAAGCATCGCCAGGCGTTATTTTGAGAATGCCAGAGAAGGTTGGGGCATTCCAACATACAGTGAGAACGCATGGGATGACTTGATTCAACGAGCCAAAGAGGAACGTGAACTTCCTGCTATGAAGAGCAGCTCTCCGGTCACCATAGAAGCAATGGATCAATTTATTCAACAGCTCGAAGCAGGTAAAGCAGCGAATGTAGGTAAAGCAGATGGCAAGTTGCCTCAGGAAGTTCTTATAGAGATGTGCGATCCCTATGCGAAGGGAAGGAATCAATTCCTTTCTAATCTGCCAGACGACCTTATGAACAAAAAGCTCGCAGAAGTGGAGGGAGAACTACAGCAAAGAATTAATGATGTACAAGATGTTTCTATACGTGCTGATTTGCAAAAGCTCATGGATCAAATGAATAATCAACCAGTTCAGGATTATAAAGATAAACCTGTTCATGAGCGCCTAGCTCAGATATATGAACATCTGCCTGGTAGCCAACAACATCCGAGTGTCCAAACCATGCTTGTTGAAGAATATATGTCGGATCAAAGAAAGCAAAATGTCGATCTCAATACGGACAATGCTGATGTTCGCGATCAAGTAGCGAAGTACTTTGAAGATGCAGCTGGTGAGTATAAGAATCGCGGTGAAACAGCTGGTCAAACTGCTTGCGAAACCGTAGCTAAAGAACTAAGAAGCGGACAGGGAGCAAATGGAACAGGTAAGATAGCCGATTCTCTTCATCACATTGCCGAACATACTCATCCAGGCGATCTTAGAGTGTTAACACCTAATGCTGCAGGCGAACCACAGCCAGCTTTCCGCATTGATGCGCACAATCAAGTTGTAACACTAGACGGACGGGCATTGAGCGAAGCAGACACTATGGCTGAAGTCAGAAGAGCATTTGAGGCGAAAGCACTCAAAGACCCTGCCCAGGCAGAAGCACTGAGAAAATCTGCTGCTGAAGCAAAAGCATTAGAAGATCGCGCCAGAGGAACAGATGCTGATGCTGAAACCGCTAAACGAGAAATAAGAGAAGGACTTGAAGCCCACAGAAATGGTCGTGGAGGAGGCAGAACAGTAGCAGCTGCTCTTCTAGGTCGCTGGGTAATAGGTGGAGCATTATCGTTAGCTATAACAGCCGGTGCTATTGGCGCAAGCAAATCGCAAAAAGGTCCCAAAGACAATTAGTATTAATGTTTGGCTTGGATAGCCAAAATTAAGCTTCTCTTGGCAGCTCACAATTTTCACATTCCTGACTCTTAAACTTATAGTTAGAGCTTGTTTATCAGTCGACAGCAGCTCCTAGGACAAGTTTAAATAAGTTTGCTGTGCGGCACATAATTAATATATATGCTTCCATACGAGCCCCCAGATAAAGTCAAAAAGACTGACGATTCAACTACTGTGAATGCAACTAAAGCGTTGCAATCAGATGCCACTGCACAGCGAAAACCCGATCAAAAAACAGGGGAGCCAGTTAAAGAGAGAGAAGATAAAAAGCCGGGATCAGACGCGCAAAAACAAGTTTCTCCCATTAGTCTTAGCCTACAACCCCTCCCGCTTTGGGAGCTGTATAACAGGACAGGATGTCTAACTGAAGCTGAAAGGAAAGCGGTCGCAAAGGAACTACCACGCGACGGGAAGGAAGGGGATGTTAGAAGGCCAGTTTTTGGCGAGAATGCCCGCAAGGCTTACGCCAAATGCGCTGAAACCATCAATCAGATAACCAACGCCAAGCTTCAACAATTACTGCATCATGGTATTTCTCCTCCTGCCGGGCTTGAAATCAAAGGGGTAGTCGATTCTGTCACTGGTAAACCTATTGGCTACGAATTGTTTCTTGAGCGCTTTAAGAAAGGTGAGATGAGTTTCGGCTTGCCTACATACAGCAACCCGCTTGACTCAAGCAAAAAGCTGCCTGGGTTGACTGATATCAAACAACTGATGGCTGCGCAAGACTGGATTGCTCAAGCAGATAAATATCTTCTGGGGTCTAATACAGCCACGCAAGTAAATCTCTTCAAACACAGAATTGATCAATTGAACCAGAATGGCAGCTTAAGGGACTGGTATCCCTCTCAAGATATGAATTTGGCTCAACAAGAAGCCTGGCTGACTAAGGCAGGCGGTTGGCTTGATTTAACCGATAAGGCAAAGACTTATGCAAAAGTGATCGACGATATAGACCAAGCCACTAAAGCAGGCGTTTTTAGTCACTGGAGTTTATCACGCGCAGGAAGCCCCAGCTTTGCCAAGACTCTTAAACTCGATAAAGATTTTCCAGGAACTATTATTAGAGAGAACGACAGAATAACAAATATTCTTCCAGACGTACCAAACAATCTGGAACGAACTCAAAAAAACATCGCCAAGATGCAAAAAATTGAAGCTTGGCTTGATCGCGTTTCAGGTCCAGTAGAACAATTTATGGCGGAATTTGCTCTTGCCTGCAAGGAAAATGGGCGACTTTGCTTATGGGGAGGAAAAGAAGAGAAGGGCACCACTGTCGATGACAAACAATACAACCATGTTCAATATAAATTTGAAGCAACACGTGTAGAAGCAAAAATCGTCAACCCCGATGGCACAGTGCAAACAGAGCCACGCATTAAGGTTACTACTTCCAGACAACCTCAATGGTTGGGCGATATTTATTATCACGGTATTCTTGGTATTGGCGTGACTGATGTTGGTCCGCCACTAACTTCCGGGCATTCCACTATTAATGGTGAGCAACTGGAAGGAAACAAGACAATATTGCTCGATGGCAGTGGTAATGTCATTGGCAATGGTGACAGAACTCAGGCTTGTGCTGAAATGCGCTTAAACCAAGCTGGAATTTTTCAGGTACTTGCCTTGAAAGATAACTCTATCTCCATGACACAAACGGACAGTGACAAGAAATACAATCTCATTGCAGCTAATGGTTGGATTGATGTTCTATCTGGGGACAAGCTTGAGATAGGCAGTAAAGAAGTTGAATTAAAAAATGATGTGCGGCTTTATAAGCCTGATGCCTGGGTTGCAGTGAAGGATCCAGGCGGCATTCAGATGATGCAAGCAAAAGATTTGCAGCGTTGGGCTACCGAGACCAAAGTCTGGGATTGGGGTGGAACGGCTGTAGCTATCGGGTTTGATGTTGCTTTTATCGTTACCGGCGGACTGGAAGGATTGGCAGCCAGGGGTGCTGGAAAGGAATTATTAACCAAAGTAACTGTTCTGACTGCTGAAGAACAAGTTGCTCAAATAGCCCGACAAGCTGCTATTAGGTCAATGAAATGGCATGCTTTTTACCATGGAGCGTTGCTAGGAGCTGGTGGACTGGGTCATCAATATTTAGAAAATCAAGGTCTGCACTCAATCAATGAGGCCCGTAGTTTTGCCATGCTAGCAGATGTTGCTGCTGGTGCTCTTCCGGAAAAACTAAAAGGACTAAAAGGTGCTTGGGGCTCTATCATCGGCAAGACAGATGAGGCTATATTAGCTGATTATCTGGCAGCAGGCAAAGTGGCAGGCGATATTAAAAATCCAGCCAGAATTGCTGCTGAAGTAGCTCAAGGAAAGATTCCTAGACTACCAGAAGGCTCTTTGACTATTGGAGAAAAAATAAAAGGCTTCAATGATGCCATGCTGAAGACACTGGAATTGCCAATGCTTGCTGATGTTATCTATCGCGAAGGGTTCCTTGGTTTAGCCCAACAAGTCCAGGAGCTTAATGAAAATACCAGGGATGCTACAGCAAAAACGAGAATTGCTCAAGAGCGTCTGGAGGAAAGATCATGGCTACCGCCTATAGAGAAAATTGCTAACAATCTAGTAACTCTTCTTGATGAAAAAACTCGCAAGCTGGTTGAGGAAAAACAAAATGAAGTTGTAGGGTTAAAGACTGAAGAAGTGAAAAGGAGAATGGGAGCTGACATAGAAGCACATTTAGGACCAGAAACATCAAAGGAAGAACAAGAAAAACGCACCAGAGAAGCAAATAACAACGCTGAAAAGGAAATCGAGCAAGGTCGCCAAAAAGAAGCAGAAAAACTGGCAGCAGGATTTTCCAGTAGCACTACTCCTGGTGATCGGCTAGCAAGTGCTTTGGCATTATTGAGATTACGGCAAAGAGAAGATGGTTCACTTCCAGATGTTCTTGTAACATACAGGGATAATCAAGGAAGGGTTAAAACACTGGAGTTAGATGAAGTACAGAAATTTTTGGGAAAATACCAGCCTATAACTTTTGGGAAAGACATACCGCTTGCAAAGCAGTTTGATGATTATACTCGCGCTCTAGCAGACAATCCTTCTAACCGAGAATTGTTAAAAGATGTTCGCGATACTATTTCGTTAGCTGAGGGTGACCCAAAGCGTGAAGCAGTAGTAAGAAGGCTTGTTGAACTCTACAAAAACGATAAAGGATCAGAACCTAAACTAACAGCTGCCATAGGACTCTTATTTTTGGGAGCCGAGCCTAATGGTGCAATTCGACAAAAACTTGGTGAAACAAGCGGATGGCTCATTCCAGTTATCTTGGATGTAGGTCGCGGCACCGCTACACTTACTCCAGAGAAAGTCTATGGGACTGATCAGGCTCTAGCACAAAAGGAAGCTGTACAAAATGTTAAGCGCATATTTCCTGACGGTTATGCGGCAGCTACTAATCCTGCCGAGTGGAAGACTTTTACAGAAACAGTCATGGCCTCACAAGCCATTCAGTACATAAAGGAGCAATTAGGTAGGACTGGTTCGTCAGATAATCTTCTTGCCATTTCTGATTTGCTTTATAAAACCGGACAAATGAGTCCTACAGAACTTAGTGGTGTCTGTCAGGAAGTTTTGAACAATCCTAATAGCACTATTGCACAGCAGATGGCGGCAATGCATGATCCAGGACATGAGCGGTTAGCACAACTTTTGCCTCAACAAAGAGAATTAGAGCAAATGGTAACTAACAGCCGAAGCAAAGGAAGTGATTGGGACAGAGCCAACAAGATAAAAATAATGCAAGATAGCATAGGCAGAAGCTCAGCTGATTTGCAAAAGTCACTGCTGGCTATAGTGCGAGATTCATCTGGCAAAGTGGACCCCTCTCTTAAAGTGACAGCACTTTGTGTGCTGCATATAGGTAACGACCAAAATCCAGAAACACGCGCAGTACTTAATAATGCCTTACAAGTTATGCATGCAAACCCTGAGGCTCAAAATTCTTTTGCCAGAGACTTTGTAGAAGGGTTGAAAAAGAAATCCTGCGACCATCAGGATGATCAAAGTTCTGCTTCGTTGAGGACACGACGATCTGAATTTCTGGCTGCTTTATATTTGCATGAATTAGGTGAAACAGCATCTATAGGGCTGACAAAGACAGATCAGAAGCAAGTTCTGGGAACGCTCCTTGATGGTATTAGATCTGATCGTGAAACCAAGGATACATTGACAGGTTATTTAACTAAGCAATTAGGGTCTGAATCCGAACGTATTTACCAGGCAACTAGAGAAGCGCGTTCACTCGCTTATCAATCATTTGAGATCTTAACTGCCAATATAGAGAAATTGACAGAGGCACAAAAAACTCAATTGCGCGTCAAGGCGGTAGGCATACTCAATCAACCTCATGATCTGAAATATAAGCGCACAGAGCCAGAATTGAAGTTATTCATTATTGAACATCAAGAAACTTTGTTTAAGGATGCCAGCAGTCAGGAACTTGAGTCTCTCGCACAAGTATTGAAGTTCAATGCTAACCCGGTCATACCTAAGCCAGGTGGACTTGCAGCCTATTCATCTGCAGATGTGACCAAGTTCGAACCTGAACATTTGCAACTTGCTCAAGCAGCCATGAAGAGTTTAGCTAAAGTGGATCGCAAAGATCAACAAGTCGATACAGTTGATTTTCTCAAAACCATGGCAACTGATGCCACATTCGGTGGCAATACTTATTTAAAAGATAGCCTTGAAAAGGCAGCTTATAATCGTGGACAGCTTTACAATTCGTGGGATTATCTGATTCAAGATTTAAAAAAGAGTCCCCCAGCTTCTCCAACAGAGGGGGCGCGCAAAGAATTCAACGCAGCCATTGCCGAGCTAGAGCGCCGCAGAGATAATAATGAAAATTATATCCAAGCCATCGATACTTATGTTGCTAGTGCCCATCCCACCTTAAGGGGTAGCGCTGTGGAGGCTCTCTCTATTGCGCATCCAAGTGAGTTAAGGGAAATATGTAATACACTGGCTCGCCATGAAAGCGATTGGACAGTAAAAAGGCAATTAGATGACATTGAGCGCCTGGAGCGAAGGAAAGATCCCGATTCGCAAGAATACAAGAACGAATATAACGAAGCGAAAAGAAAATTATTCGCTTCACTGGAAACAGTACGTTTAACTGGCGCAGAAGAAACCATTGCAAGTACATTCAGTTCTACATTACTGGCAAATGATTTTAGCAATGAGCAGCAACATGCTAGGCTTTCTAAAAAAGATGATGGCAAAGATATGGTAGCTCAATTTGAGACACTGATCAATGATGCAAGAAGAAATGATGAGGTGGGAGTAAAGGCTCGCAATGCTCTTGCCTATATAGTTTTAGGTAACGGCCGTCCATTTATTAATGAGCAACGCGGAAAGGCGGTTGAATTAGCGGCATTGGGACTTTATCAGACTTGCAAGGAAACCAATCCTGAAGTAAAAACACAGGTGGCACCGTTAATAGAATTATGTCTTGTGGACTCACCTCTGATGGCAAGACATTCGCGGAATCTAATTTTAAATGGTTTTACCTGGCTAAAACCAGGCGAAGACGGCAGTTCAGTCAGCAGAGAACAAGCTGAAGCTGTTATCAGCTTAGCCCTGGAGCGTGAGTTTAAAAATACACCTTCTACGTTGCGTGATCAAGACTTCAAGGAAGCGCAAGATCTTCAGCTTACGATGCTGGAGATTCTTTCCAGATATAAGAGCAGCCAATCGCTGCCGTTATTGACAGCAATAGCTGACGAGCGTGTTAAGTCTTCGCTAGAAAGAGATGAAGATGGTTTTGTACGCAAGGTTCCATACCCAGATGGAAAGAGCAGCCTTGAGGTAAAGCGAGAAGACGGAGAAATAGTAGCCTTCACACGTACTGATGTATCAGGGATAAAGGAGACATGGACAAAGGCTCCTGTGGATATTGAGCCTCGTGACTTTGATTTATATTATTCAGATAAAGATCCCAAGAAAGAAAATCCTTGGTTTATTAAAGTACGCCTTGAGAACAATGGCGATTTTATTATCACAGATTGGCAAGACGCAAAGGGCAGGATGCCTGTTAACAAAAGCGGACAGGTCGATGAAGATGCCTTTGTCCTTTCACCAAAGAACTGCAAGTCCCCAGGACAGACGATTATTGGTCCATATGGCTCGCAAACTATCTTCACTAGAGATGGTGCTCGTATAGAAAGGGTGCCCCTAGAAAAAAACGCTCCCTCTCAGCGATATTGGTTGCATGTGAAGCAACCGGACGGCGTAGAATATGAACGTCTATGGGATAATCAGTTCGGAAGGCCTCCTATTGCTGGGCTGCCCTCATCATATCGCACAAATCCAGCTCCCCTTGATTCCATCAATCCTTCTCTGCCATGGGTAAAGCTGGATCCCCACTTTAGCAATGTTTTTTGGGAAGACGTTAAAATTGATCCTACTTCCGGCGTCCTACAACGGCGAGATTGGGATGGGCGAAATGACCGTAAGAAAGGCGTATTGTACGCAACGGAATTAAGCACCAATGGCAGTGTCATTACCTGGGTGGACGGTAGAGACGGCAATAAAATTACAAGAACAGCCGGTAACTTTGCGACTTGGGCAGACGTTCAAGATGGCAATGAATGCACAAAAATATTGGAAACAGCGGGCTTCAATGATCGATCTGATCATCCTATGCCAATGGTTCGTGAACTAGCAAGACAAATCGTGGCTGACTTGGTGGAAAACACAGAGATTGTGAAACAAAACCTGAACTTACAGCCAAATTCTTCACCTGTCGAACTTGCTGCTCGGTTACAAAATGTCAATGCCGATATAAAGACGGATAGTGAGCAGTTATCACGAGCAATTTTTGAAGCAGTTCTTAGCAGACGGATTGAAGACGCTTCTGATCCACGTCGTAAAATTCTAAATGAATTGGTGCATGATCCTCATGAACGCATTCGTTTAGCTGCCGCTCATATGTTACTTGAGCAGAGTAATATTGCAGAAGATCAGCGCGCTGGTGCCATAGCACTAGCAGATCTGTCAGAAAGTGCGAGTCTTTTAGGCTATAGGCAGGATGCTCAGAACACAATTGTTTCTGCAAGAAAAATTGTGGCTGACAGCATGCTTGGATGGAGCATAGAAGCCACCGAACATATGATGCAAGACTTGAAGAGCAAACACCTAGTAACAGTTGATCAACTCAGCGCATATGAGGCACAAATCAAGGATGATAAAGAGCGCCGGGATAAGGCAAAGGAGCAGTATCGCACATACATGGATGATCCGATCGTTAGAGCTGCTTTTCAGACAACGATGTACCATAAGGTTGCAAATTTTAAGGCAGAATTGCCATTCTTTGGAGACATTGCTAACAGCAGTGACACTCGTCGCCAACCTTGTCAAAGTTTGCTTGGCGATCCAAAAACACCAATTGCCCAAGTGCCCGAATCAGTGCGGCTGCATGCAGCTGAAACCCTTGCTAGAAGCGCTTTTGAAGAAGATAGACAGTTGGCTGCTACCGCCCTTGCCAAATTAGCAAAAACTGCTTCCAGTATAAACATGCGTGATCAAGCATGGCTATTCATACATCAAATCGAGAATGAAAGTAGAAACAGCCCAGCAGCCAACAATATTGCCAACAGCAACAAATTAATCCAAGATGAGCTAAAGCAAACAGCATTAGTGAAGCTTCTTGAGCAACCAAAGTCTAAGCAGCCAATGTACACTTCCGGCGAACCAGCTTTTGTCGAACGGTACGAGTCAATGAAAGTTGACCTGTTGGCTGGTGCTCAGCGACCAGTAACACGAATTACCCCTGAATGGTTCCAGCAACAGGTAAATGAGAAAGGCGAGCATATGTATGAACTCCTCGATGCCGAAGCAATGTCCCGCTGGGAGAAGAAGTATGCCGAGGACGCAATGTCCTGGTGGCAGAAAACTCTTGGTAAAACTCCTAATTATACTGCGCAGTATAAAGAACTATATCCAATAATGAAACAAGGCTTCCATCAACTTGCCATTGATGCGGCCCAAACCAATAAGGACGGGAGTGATACCCAAAATAGTGCTGAGGCTCGCGCAGCTTTAGTTTATATAGTTTTATCCAACGGACAGCCTTTGCGATCTGAGGCAGAACGCACCATTATGACAACAGAGGCTGCTTTGGCTATTCATCAGATGTGCAAAGACAAATCGCCAGGTGCCGACAAAATGATTTCATTGGTAGCAACTGGACTAATGACTGAGCCAACCCTTTCGCCTTCTGTGCGAAGCATTCTTTTCTCGGCATTAAAGGAAATGGTACCGGAAAGTGATTACATTGGCTCAGCGCCACCAGGTACTATGACCAGAGCAAAGGCAGCTTCAATTGTCGTAGCAGCGCTGGAAACTACACACCAAACTATGCCACCAAAGAACACCTGGTATTTTAACGCCAGCGAACAACTCCAGGTGGATATGATTGATTATCTGAAGCAATTAGGATACAAACGAAATATGGCGACCTTAGAGGTATTGGCAAATAATTCACCAAGCCCTCTTGTTATGAAGCATGCAAAAGATGCATTGGAAGCAGATCGCCAGACTCAAGCGGTAAAAAAACAAAAAATAGACGATGGTATATTACTAGTGCCCCCACTCTTTCACTAAAAAAAATAATTTTGTTCAAGCAATAACGCAAGCGCCTCACTGTGCTTCAGATCAAGATACCGCCAGCGGTGCCAAAAGAAAATAAAAAATGAAAAGACCAAGGGGGCGGGCTCAAATTCGCCCCCTTGGTCTCCGTCCGTTGGCCTCGCTTATCGGATGATTTTGACGCTGACTGGAAGCTTATCCAGTTCGGTTAGCCTGACACAGCCGGTACAGTTGACCTCCTTGACACTCTTGGGTAGCCCTTCCAAGCTTGTTAGCGCTGTACACCCACTGCAGTTGATGTACCAAATGCCATCGGACAGTCCGTTCATACTTGTCAGCTCTGTGCAACCGCTGCAGTTGATGATCCTGATGTCATCAGGTAGTCCCTTCAGACTAGTCAGATTACTACAACCGCTGCAGTTGACCTCCTCGACACTAGCTGGCAACCATTCCAGGCTGGTCAGTGCTGCGCAGTCTCTGCAGTCGACGTGGACCTTGCTGCTGACGATATCTTGCAATCCCTTAAGACTAGCCAGATTACTACAGCCGCTACATTCGATCCACTTAACGTCATAAGACAATCCCTTCAGAGTAGTTAGGTTTTCGCAATGGCTGCAGTTGATCTCCCTGACATGATCTGGCAACCCCTCCATGCTTGTTAGATTTTTGCAGCTGCTACAATCGATCCCCCAGCCTACCTCCCAGGTACCATCGGGATCGCCACCATCGGACAATCCCTTCAGATTAGTCAGATTACTGCAGCCACTGCAGTTGACTCTCCGAACGCTGTGCGGCAGCCCTTCCAGGCTTGTCAGATTACTACAGCCGCTGCAGTTGATCATCCTGACACCCTCGGGCAGTCCATCTAGGCTGGTCAGTGATATGCAATCGCTGCAGTTAATCTCCTTGACGCCATCGGGCAATCCCTTCAGACTGGTCAGATTATTGCATCCGCTGCAGCTGATAAACTTGATAGGATCTTGCAGGCGCGCAGCAAGTTTGAGGCGAGTCAGAGTTACTCCTCCTCCCTCAATATACAGTGTGTCAAATACCTGCGGTCGCGTGCCTACTCTGGTCATTAAGACTCCTCCTTTCTCAATTTCAGATGACGACAGTCTTACTACAAACTGCTTCCCTGGCTCCTCGATTCCTCTGCCTACAGCTATGAGCGCGCAGGCTGCGAGACTTGAGAGGAGGAGAAGGCATATGACAGCTCTCATCTTCCTGATGCTCCGCCAGTAGGCATTCCCTCTGAAGAGAAAGGCACAGGCTGAGAACATAGTGACAATCATCACAGGTATTGTAGCTGCGATACCACACAAGAGGGGGTGATCCTCTGGAAAATCAAGCAGAACAGGACCCACGAAAGCTGCTTCCAAAAGCAGCACCGTTGAGAGGCAGGCAATCCACAAGATTAAAATCCACTTCTCTCTCCAGTATGCTAAGACATCGTCCTTCTTATCTGCGGTAAGGACCATGCAGATAAAGAGTGTCAGGACGATGAAGACCTCAACGACCACTAGCACGATTATGACGGGGTTTGGACGATCGGGCAGTTGAGGGGGTGGTTCAGCCCCCTTAGCCCCTCCGCCGAGAAGTGCATTGATGATGCCCAGTATAGCCACGACGACTATGAAGGCGAAGGCTAAGCCACCACAGCCGATATCACCATCGCCGCCACCGCCATTGCCACCGCTACCTCCACTGCTGTCATTATTTTTGCCAGAAGTGGAACTTCCGAGCAGCCAGCCCAGAGCAAGTCCTTTGAGGAGACTTTCGTTTTCCCGTTCCTCAGACATTGATGACTCCTTCACGGATGAGTTTGAGCCGTATCTACGACTTTACCGGTTGTACATTCGGTTGTCTCGATAACGGCTACGCAAATATGTGTTCGTTCGGACACCAATGATGCTGGCGGCAGCAACGAGCTGCCTGCCTTTTGATGCTAGTGTTCTTTATTGGGGCAACCCTTGGATAGGGTTGGTTGTTCAGGTAATGCCTTGCCGCTATGGCACGAAGAGTGGTTGCAAGTTTGGGGCCTTGCCACCACTCTTCGTTGAGCCAAGGGATTGGGCTTGATTGAGTGCTTACCGAGATGAGCTAACTTCGGCACCCATTCACTCTTCCATGCATCAGCGGCTCATCTTGATGGTCTTGGGCAACTTGTCCAACTTCCGATCAGTTTGGGGCAATCTCGGCACGGTCTTCTATCCATTCCACTACTTTAGGCGCACTAGTATAGACGCAACGACACACATTATCAGGATTAGAATAGGTGAGAGGAAGGCGATCCATGCAGCGAGCTTTCTCGTGCTCTTCCAGTACGTGTTCTTGCGAAAGAGAATAGCGCAGGTAGCGAAGGTCAGAGGAGCGAGTACAACGCTCGCTAGCACAATCCAGTTGAGCACTGGATTCGCTCTGGCCCAGTCAATGTACTCAGCGAGAGCACCCAGGAGGAGTCCTGAGCCCAGTAAAAGCAGGCAGCCGCAGCCACCGCTGTTACCATTAGCGCTGCCATCACCTCCACCTTCACTGCTATCGGATCTACCCAAGATCCAACCTGCAATGAAACCTCTGTTGTAGCTTTGGTCACCAGGCATTGCTAGCTCCTTCATGGATAGGTTTGAGCTTTATGGAGACTTATCCGATATGTGTATTCGGCTGTCTCTATAACAGCTAAGTAACCATGTGTTCATTTGGGCACCAAAAATGGTGGCAGCAGCAACGAGTTGCCTGCCTTTTGGTGTCGGTGTTCTTTATTGGGACAATCCGAAGATTGGTTGGTCGTAAACCACCGAGTGCCACAACCGAATGACTAAGAAATGCATTCGTGGGTTGTATGGCTGTTGGGTGGAATCTTCTCCTGCTGAATGTGTAACTGAATACGAGGTAACGCCTATACCCTGGCAAATTTGGCTTAGCAAAAGCAAGCCCCCATTGAGGCTACAAATCTCGGGAAACCCAGTAAATACGTAAAATTTAGTCAGAAATAATCAAAAAAATTGACAATTTACAATTAGCGCGGCTCACGTGAGGTTTGGTGAATTGCTGTTCATAAAGGGCGTGCAATGCGCGGCAGATCACCTTGCTACTTAAATCCAGTCTGTCAATTATTACGCAGCATCTGCTCGATTTCAGATGGATAAATATATTCCCAATAGTAGAGATCAGCTTGCTGGATAACTTCACCAAGTGTTGGCCAATTACTATCAATTTCAAATGGTGAGCCTGAAACCTCGGTACCAGGTGGATCAAATCTATGGAAATGATGCGGGGTATTGTGTCCTTCGTGCAGGTAATCTGGATGGGCATTATCATAGCGAAAAATGTTCATTTCTTCAAAACTAACATTAGTATGAATAAGACACTGTGTGAATGCAGTCTTCCTTGCCAATTTCCTTAATGCTCAATGTCTTATCAACATCTAAAATCAGCCCTCCGCGCAACTTGATTCTGCCGTAGATTTCTAGAACAGGCCAATGCCATTCTTCTGACAATTCGAGTTCTACAATGACACCATCATCCTGAAATTGTCGAAGGATAGTTTCATGAATGGCAAAATAGCGATGAATAGGGATAGGTGAATGCTTACCGGGCATGCTCTTGTAGTGCTGCTAAAACTCGATAACTGCGTTCCCATTTCTTGATTTCTGTATGATCGCGGTATGCGCCAGAACAAATTGCCTTGAGCATTTGTTCTGTGCTCATCTGATACTTGTGTTCGTAACTGGCGAGCTGATCTTTTAGATCATTTACTGATTCTGCCGGC
>Ga0206986_1007_pt1 | contig 72855 bp, 70 predicted proteins | sample Alteio_BWMinCont_14_FD_153277 | JGI IMG/M metagenome (GOLD analysis project Ga0206986, IMG submission 153277) | Enriched cells from forest soil in Barre Woods Harvard Forest LTER site, Petersham, Massachusetts, United States -... | ecosystem: Environmental > Terrestrial > Soil > Temperate forest >... | reverse complement strand
CAGTATCACTCGTGGTGCCCAAGGATTTTGCTGCTATTTCCAATGGTCGGATAACTGAGGAAACCATCAATCCATCCAGCAATAAAAAGACCGTGCGTTTCCGCAAAACCATGAAAATGTCTACTTATCTGTTGGCCATGATTGTTGGCGATCTTGTTCCCTCTAAAATAGTTAAGGCTAATGGCATTGATTTATGTGCCTGGACAGTGCCTGGCAAAACACATCTCACTGATTTTGCTTTAAAAGTCGCTGCTTTTACAATCAATTATTTTGAAGAATATTTCCGAGTTAAATACCCTGACGCTGATAAGTGTGATCTCATCGCTCTGCCTGACTTTGCCTCAGGAGCAATGGAAAACAAAGATTGCATCACTTTTCGCGAAACTGCTTTGCTTGTTGACGAATCTATTGCCTCGCACGCAGAACTTGAGCGAGTTGCTGAAGTAGTGATGCACGAACTTGCTCATATGTGGTTTGGAGATCTTGTCACCATGCGCTGGTGGAACGGTCTCTGGCTCAATGAAGCTTTTGCCACTTTCATGGAAGTAAAATGTCTGGATGCCTTTCGCAAAGATTGGCGAGTCTGGGATACTTTTGGTATAAGCCGGGCAGCTGCAGCGCGCACAGACTCACTTAAAAGTACTCACCCCATTGAATCTCCAGTAAACAGCCCAGAAGAAGCTCAAGAACTTTTCGATGTAATTTCTTACCAGAAAGGCTGCTCTGTGCTTTATCAAATTGAGCAATTTATTGGTGAGGAGACTTTCCGCAACGGCATCACTCATTATTTAAATAAGTATGCATTCGGTAACACTGAAACTTATGACCTCTGGGATAGCCTGGAGCAGGCTTGCCGTGAGGCAGGTTCAGATATTCCTGTGCGCAAGATTATGGATGATTGGGTCTTCACCGCCGGACATCCGCTCCTAAGTGTCTCGTTAGCAAGCTCCTCACGGGCAACGCATGGCGTCGCCCCTACGCATGACCCGGATCTTACTGGATCCGGATCATCAAAGACAACGCCTGCAAGCACTTCACTCCCTGGGAGCGCAGGCGGCTCGCCTGCTTCGACTGGAAGCGGATCTAGCTCAATAAAAATCACCCAGCAACAATTCAAATTCTTACCCGAAACAGCTACCAAGCAGCCCTATCTAGTACCGGTGATTATGTCCGTAAAAACTGCCGGCGGTAAGCTTGAAACACAGAAATTTGTTTTATCCGAAGCTGAAAAAACCATCTCTATTGGTCCTGATTTTGAATGGGTTGTACTAAACGCTGGCGGCAGTGGTTTTTATCGAGTACGCTATGAGCCGGTATTGGCACAAAAGCTAATTGCTCATGTGCAAAAAAATCTTTCAGTACTAGAGCGTTTTAATTTAGTCAACGACACCTGGGCATCGGTGCGTGCTGGTTTTACTTCAGCTTCAGATTATCTAGAGCTGATCAAAATGTTCTCACAAGAAGATGACATTAATGTCTGGTCTATCATTTCTTCTTCTGTTCATGCTTTGTATCTGCTCTTACTCGATAAAGAACGCGGCGCCTTTCAAAAATTCATTAAAGCTCTTTTTGGTCCGCAGTCCAAAAAGCTGGGCTGGGAGCCGGCCGTCGGTGAATCGGTGCAAACAAAGCAATTGCGGGGCTTGCTCCTTGGCGTGCTTGGCACCATCGGTGGTGACGCCGACATTGCTGAAAAAGCTGTTACTTATTTCAATAAATGGAAAACAAATAAAACATCCATCGATGCCAATATTCTGTCTGCTCTCGTTAACATTCTTGCTTATCACGGCGGCAAAGATCGTTACGAAGAATTTCGCAAAATTTCTCATGAGGCTAAAACCCCGCAGGAGCTTATTAGGTTCTTATATGCTCTGGCTGCCTTCAAAGATCTATCTTTGCTTAAGCAAACCCTTGCCAGTTGTTTGAGTGAGCAAGTGAAAACTCAAGATGCACCACATCTTTTAGCCGCAGTAGCACAAAATGAGATTGGTACTGAAGCAGCTTGGCAATTTTTAAAAGAAAATTGGCAGCGCATGCTAGCTGCTTATCCTGAAAATGGCGTAACGCGCATGTGTGGTGCTATTTTGCCTGCTTTAGATAAGCCCGGGTTTGAGGCAGAAGCTCAAGAATTTTTCGCCAAGCACAAAGTGCCAGCAGGTGATATGGCTGTCGCTCAAGGTCTCGAGCTTCTGCACGTCAATGTCTTAATGCGCACCCGCGAAACCAAGCCACTTTCTGCTTATGTTCTTGCAAACACCATTAACTAAGAGCACACTTCTGCCATAAAAACCGAATGAATTGCCTCAGTTTTATTCGTTTAATTTCTGCCCCACAGTTGGGGCAATAGTTAGCATCATCTGGAATTTCTGCACCACATTTTTGACAATACATAGTTTCTTTTCCCCTCACTCTTGCATCGGTCGACTGCTAGAAAACGTGCCGGTGCATTTTTAGCAACTGCTCAGTGACTTACATAATTCTTGTAGTTCCGGCAAGAAACTGCCAAGCAAAGCATATGCTTTCAGCGCTTCATTCATGTCATAAGTATGAGACATTTTGTTTCTTACTTCTAGCATTTGTAGCCATATCTCCTCATTTTTTATCCAACCATTAGCAAATGCCTCACGTAAGCATGTTTTTGGCGATAGACAATCGGTAAGCCCTTGCTTTCGTGTTAAGGCTTGTATAGATTTCCAAGCTAATTCAAAACAAAATTCAAAATATTGTATACATCCGGCCTTAATGAGATCATCATTCGTTGATACTGTAAGAGCTTTTTCGAATTGTCGAAGGGATTTTTCAAAATCGCTCAAAATAAGAGTGTCATTCATATAAAATCTCTACATGCCTCAATGCTTGCTGTTGGAATTTTTCGCTAGTCCTATTGAGATCAACTAAATCAATTTTATAGAGCGTCGGTAATTCTTCCATCATATCTTCAAGCTTATAAAATACTCCTAGCGGAAGTGGTTCTATGCCCCATATGCCTATATCAAAATCTGAACGTGGTCTAGCCTTACCCTGGGCTCTTGAACCGTACAAAATCACCTTATGTCCCTGCAAAAGCTCTTTCGCGCAACCCAATTGCTGCATGATCATAGCCTTAACTTGGTTTTCTCTATCTACTGTGTGTCTATCTAATTGCATTCTACGGTGCAAATTTTTCGCTGTGCATCTAATCCATAATCAAGTATCAATGCATAGATTATAGGATAAGTAGCTAGCGCACTACCATAAATGGCAGAACTGACCGGGGCAAACCGCTCGGCAATTCGCAGGATTGCCTCGCCCTCCTGCGTGATAGGCAGAACTGCCCCTTCCGCATTGAAACTCCTCTAATGCCTTGCGTATCAATGCTTTTCAGCATATTTATAGGATTTCAAGAAGCCGGTAGTTTTAGAACCAAGAACTCATTGAGAACTCGTTTGGCAAATCTTGGCTGCCGCCATTAAGGAGTGCTCAGTTATAATAACAACAAAGAATCCTTCTGCAAACTTTGTTAAACCTATGCAACTAGCACAAGCAGTAATTGATGACTTGATCATTCGGATTAAGGGCGTGGTTAAACCTGAGCAAGTAATTCTTTTTGGATCAGCCGCACGTGGGCTCATGGCTCATGACAGTGACATTGATGTGCTTGTGGTGGTGCCTGACGGTATGCACCGTCGACATACCTGCCAACATATCTATAGAAACTTGCGTGGTTTTGGCCGTCCGGTAGATGTGCTAGTAGCTACCAAAAACGATTTAGCTAAGCACAAGGAAGATCCTGGATTTATTTATCAAAACATTCTCCGTGAAGGAAAAACGATATATGCCGCCTGATGAGCCGGGTAGCGCAAGTTCATTCATTCACTGGTTGCGTGTCGCCGAAAGTGATTTAGCTTTAGCTCGGATAGGAACATCGTCCAATATATTGCCTGAGTTACTCTGCTTTCATGCGCAACAAGCAGTCGAAAAGTCTCTTAAGGCTGTGTTGGCTTATTTCAGTGCACCCGTGCCTAGAACACACAACATTGAAACCGTTGTTGAGGCATTGGCTCCGTATGTTGAAATTCCTGTTGAAATTAAAGAACTTGACGAACTAACTCTATACGCTGTAGGCACAAGATACCCAAGCAACTATGAGCCGATAGATGATGTTGATTACCTTGATGCACTTGCCAAAGCCGAACAAGTGGTCGCCTGGGCAAAAAGTGTTTGTAGTGGAAAAGATCTCCATGAAAGTTTCTGAATTAGTAAGAAAAAATGATCAAACCAAAGAAAACCAAATCAAAATCTAAAGCGGCACCAGTGCCCATCCACGACAGACGAGCAATTGAAAAGTTTTCGGCCTATAGCGGCAAACTTATGAAAGGCATGAACTTCAACTCTCTTGAAGAGGCAAATGCATTTATTGGCAAACATATATCCGGGCGGTACCTTGATGACATTGAGTTAACACCAGAAACGCCATTGGAAGCAGCCCAGGCAAAAATATATGATGCCTTTGCAGCAGCCTCCACAAAAAAACGAATCGCTCTGGCTAATGAAGCACTAAAGATTTGTCCTGACTGCGCAGATGCTTATGTTCTGCTGGCTGAAGAAACAGCTAGAACCTACAGCCAGGCAATAAAACTTTATCGCAAAGGTGTACAAGCTGGGCGCCGAGCATTGGGAGAAGACATCTTCAAGAAGCACGCCGGTAACTTTTGGTCGATTCTTGAAACACGGCCCTATATGCGGGCATTGTTTGGATATGCAAGCACTCTCTGGAATTGCGATGGGGACGAAGAAGCTCTTGAATGCTTGCGCGAACTTATGTGTCTAAACAAGAATGACAATCAAGGGGTTCGCTATATGCTTGCACCTGCTCTCATTGAAGCAGGACAATATAAGGAGGCAAAGCAATTACTTAAAACTATGAAGGATGAGCCCATCGCTTGCAGTAAATATTCCTGGGCGCTCGCACTTTATCTGATCGAAGGAAGTTCAACTGCTGCCTCCAATGCTCTTGAGGATGCTGTAAATCAGAACGGCTATGTTCCCGGAGCACTAATGAATATTGAGTTGCTGGAAGAAGCTTTTGAGCAACTTGACTCATATGTACCAGGTAGTCTGGAAGAGGCTGTTGCTTATAGTTGGGAATGGTTTCCTGCCTGGTATGATTACGAACAATCATCTGCGCCGCCAATTGTGTGGCTGGCGGATTGTCTTGATGCGCACTTGGAAAAACAAAGCATTTTTTGATCTGTTGTTAGCGTGACTAATCACCATGAAAGTACATGTCTTGGTGCACCATGAAAAAGATAGCGGCTGGTATGTTGTTACCTGCCCTGCATTGCCTGGCTGTGTCAGTCAAGGACAATCAGAGCAAGAAGCTATGAGTAACATAAAAGAAGCTGCCTTAGCTTGGCTTGAAGTAGAAGACGAGAAGACTCTTGCTCAAGCAAAACTCGAAGGGACAGTCGGCAAGAAACTGGCATTAACAATTTAGCAGTGACCCCAAAATTACCTGTTATCTCTAGGCATGAAACGCGAAGGCTTTCATTCGAAACTAAAAACAAAAAAGACGATAAAGATGGTGGTTGCGCTGGTGCCACCATCTTTATCGTCAGAGCCGTGGGATCTTCTAGCGCGTTCAGCTATCGATCAGGATGCTCATGAGTTCCGTGACGCGCCTGAACATGGTGCCTGGGTCCTCGCCATGATAGCTGTCCAGAGTGAGAGCATACAGCCGGACTTCTTCCAAGAGGCGGGCAAACTCGCCCATGATGGTAACGAGGATGTGAAACTGCCCAGGCACCCCTTCTTTGTGGCTAATAGCCACTTTGCTCTCATACAACTTTCCCACCATAATCAGTGAGATGTCCACCACCATAACTTCCCTAAGCAGACGCAAGATCGGCTCTTGCAGAGACTTAGGCAGGGACATCAGCTTAGCGCGGCTCACGCGAGCGCATACCAGGTGGCAGGTCCGCGTCCATGACGTGCCAAGACGCGACGTTGCAACAGTTCATTTAGACGAAGCTTTATCGTGCTGCGACTTTCTTTGGTTAATCTCTCAATATCAGACGTTTGAATGCGACCACGCTCTTCAATTAATTCTAGAATCTGCACCGAAAGTGGTGGCAGTTCTCCTTCCAGCAAACGTTCTTTGTCCATCTTCGCTTGCAACATCGCTTTCTGCTTTTGCATCGATTGCAGAAAAAATTGGACCCACGCTGCCCAATTCGGCTTATCGGATTCAAGGGTGCTTTGGGTTCTCCTTAGTGCTAAATAATAGCCTTCCTTGTTAGCCTCTACTATGCTTTCCAGCGAACTATATGGAACGTAAGCATAACCTTGCCTTAGAAGAAGCAAGGTGGTAAGGACTCGTGAAAGCCTACCATTACCATCGCGAAAAGGATGGATAGCAAGAAATGCAACAATAAACACAGCTATAACCAATAAAGTATGCACTTCCCCAGCACTCAGCATTTGGTTTGTCCAGGAAATGAGTTCAGTCATTCGATAGGGAGTATCAAATGGAGTGGCAGTTTTAAATACGATACCCAGACTTTCCCCATTTGGTCCAATTGCCTCTACATGGTTAGGCACCGTTTTGTAATGTCCTCTATGGCGATCGTCTTTCTTGCTGTATTTCAAAAGATCTCGATGTAGCTGCTTGATCTGATTTTCGCTTAGCGCTATGTGCGACCAACTTTGGAAAATTGTTTCCATTACACCAGCATATCCGGCAACCTCTTGCTCATCTCTGGAGCGGAAAGTTTTCTTTCGAATTCCAGACAATAACGCCTCGACCTGCCGGTCAGAAAGTGTTGCACCTTCTATTCTCGTAGACGAACCGATGCTTTCAATGGCAGCTACTTTCTTAAGCGCCGCAAGACGCTCAGGCGCAAGGTTGGATAACGAGCGCCAAGCACCTTTAAATTCATCAATCTCCGCCACAAGACGAAGCATTTCAAGAGTTGGACGGAAATGTTCAAATTTCATCGGTTAAAATCAGATGTCCAATAATTTGGCCAATAACAACCAATTATAGCCGATTTTGTCCGATTAACCAAACTAGTAATTTGGCCTCTATACTTTTAGTTAAATGGCGGGACCGACGGGGCTCGAACCCGCGACCTCCTGCGTGACAGGCAGGCGCTCTAACCAAGCTGAGCTACGATCCCAAGAATAAATGGCAGTATAGCATGAGGTTGAATTTACTTCTTGAGATCCTGACTGATCCCTGGAACGCCGCAAGCGGCTACACTACATTTAGAATGCCATCTTTTTATTTTGGTTGGACGGGCATGACAAGATATCTGTAATTATCGTCCCCAACCACTTTGATTACAATTGGTTTGAGCGAGCCTGTCATTTCCAGTTGCACTTCATCACAAGCTAGTCTTTGAAGCACATCAGCCACATATCTAACATTAACAGCAACATCTAAAACCTGCCCTTCAAACTGCATGGGCACTTCTTCTTGTGCTGTGCCAACATCAGGCGTATTAGCGGTAATTTGCAGATTATCCTTTTCAAAATGCATTTTAATTAAATGCAGGCGTTCATCAGACATGATTGCTACACGCTCGATGGCTGTAACAATTTCATCACGCTTAAACTTAGCCAAATACTTACATTCAGTAGGAAACAGTTCCTGATATTTAGGATATTCACCAGCAATCAGGCGACTAGATAAATAATGTGTTTCCGTCTCAAAAGTAATTTGTCCTTGCGAAACAGAAAGGCGCACCTCACTAGATCCAGATTTTGAATCTTGTTTAGTTGGACTTTTCGTCAAAGACTCACTTGATTCAAGCAATCTTACAAGCTCAGAACAAGCTCTTGCCGGCACGATTGCTTTTAAAGAATGTGGTTTTTCTAAAGTAGTAGTTGCTTTTGATTTACCTTCTTTCTCAGTTTCTTTTTCTAAATGACGGCTAGCTTGCGGCACCATCATACCAAGTGCTTCACGACGGTGGGCAAGGCGGCTGCCGTCTGTAGCAGCACATTCAAATACACCATCATTAATTACCATATAAACACCACCAAGAATGCTGCTCACATCGTAACTTGCAGCAGCAACGCTAGTTTGTGCAATTGCTTTTTTTAAAACATCAGAAGGCATTAAGAAAGCATCACTGGATCTGCCAGGTGAAACTTTTGGAAAATCAGCGGCTGGCAAGCCTGTTAAGCTAAATTTTGAACGATGGCATTGAATTGATGTTTCTAAGGTTTCCTTGTTAACTTGAAAGGAAACAAGCTCATTAGGCAACTTGGAAACGATTTCAACAAGCTTCTTACCAGGCAATGTGATTGAGCCTTGTGTATAAACAACAGCATTCACTTTGCTTTCTATGGAAAGATCAAGGTCTGTAGCCTGAAATTTGATGGTTGTTTCATCAACAGAATCAATCAAGATGTTGCCCAAAATTGGCTGAACAACACGTGTCGCAACAGCACTGTTTACATCTTTAAGTGCGCGGACAAGGACATCCTTTTGAACAGCAAAATGCATAAGCTTCACCTCATTATCGCTTGCTCGGTGGGCGGCGCGTGGCATCGCCTCTACGGGTTTTTGTGTGCTAAATATCCGCTTCTTAAAAGATTATCTTCCTGACAGGTTTTTTGCAATGAGGTAAATCGCTACAAACTTAATAACTTCTCCTAATTAGTAAATCAATATAGTTATTAATAGTAGTAGTAGTAAGCGGTTTTTTCTGTAGAAAAGTCTGAAAAGCCTGATAAACAAAAGAATGTTCTTGTAAGTTTCTTGTTGTAGAGATGTGCAAGAACAAAAAAATTATCTTTAGCGAATGTTTGAATGAACATGAATGTGACAAAGAATAAACAAGTTAGAAACAGCTTTTGCACATGGTCTTAAATATATGTTGAACGCAGTCAGGTAGTGCAAGGTTAACACATACTATTAGGCCACATTCTAAGTGTAGTGTAGCCGCTTGCGGCGTTTTGAATTGCGATTTTGAACCCGTGGACGTAGCCCCTACACAAGCTTACGTGAAAGAAGGGTAACCTGTTGTGCTAATTGTGGATCAGCAATGATTGCTTCTTTAACACGTGCATGTCCATATAGAGCAGATGTATGTTTGCGATTAGCAAAAGCCTGACCAATCCTTGGAAAACTCATTTGCATCAACTCATGAGCCAGATACATGGCTATGTGTCGTGGCAAAGTCAAATCTTGTGATCGCTTAGTTGAGCGCATTTCGCTAGGTTCAATTTGAAAATGTGTGCAGACAGTTTCAATAATAAGATCTAAGGTTAAATTAGGCTTCAAACTGGTTTGACTAGCCGGCTGCAAAATATCGGCTAAAGAAGATACGGATAATTCTGTGCCGGTCATGTTGGCATAAGCATGCGTTCGAATGAGAGCGCCTTCTAGTTCACGAATATTAGAAGTAAAAACAGAAGCAATATGTTGCAGAAGATCATCAGGAACTTTTATGCCATCTACTTCACACTTTTTCCTTAGGATAGCCACTCTTGTTTCTAGATCAGGAACTTGAATATCGGCAATTAATCCCCATTCAAAACGGCTGCGCAAGCGCTCTTCCAAATGCGATATATCTTTAGGTGGACGATCAGAAGAGAGAATTATCTGACTGTGAATATCACGCAAAGCATTGAAAGTATGGAAAAATTCTTCCTGAGTAGATTCTTTTCCTTGAATGAACTGAATGTCATCCACGAGCAAAACATCCACCTGCCGGTACCGTCTGCGAAATTCAACCATACGATCATCACGGATGGAATTGATCAATTCATTGGTAAAACGTTCGCAAGTAATGTAACGAACAGAAGCTTGTGGTGAAATGCGCAAGATCTCATGCCCAATAGCCTGCATAATATGTGTTTTGCCTAATCCCACGCCACCATAAAGGAATAGTGGGTTGTAGGATTGTCCTGGGTTTTGGGCAACTGCCTGAGCGGCCGAATGACAAAAACGATTATGCGAACCAACCACAAAAGTAGCAAAAGTATATTTGTTGTTTAAATTGGATTTGCCATGAGGCGCCTGTGAAGTACCTCTAACAGCAAGGGAAGATTTGTTGGTGACACCAGATGTGGTAGCAAACTCTTTTTCATCCCCGCTGAATTTGGTTTCTTCTGCCGGCAAGATGGATATACTGGCAATGCTAGGCGAATATTCAAGCGGCTTAACAGTGGGGTCTATAACAACTTTTACTGAAGGAGATTCATTAAGAATTTGTGATAAGGCCTCGGCAATCAAATTCGCAAACTTGTCGACAATCACACCTCGTACAAACTCATTCTGAACAGCAAAAACAGCTTCTTCGGTTGAAAGTGAAACAATAGGTAATGCTTTAATCCACATTTGAAAACCAGGCTCGGGCAATTTCTTCTTGAGAATCCCTTGAGCAGCCTGCCAGACATCTTGTGCTGGTTTGAAAAGACGCACGTCCGCTGGCTCTTTCAAGGTCATTGCTTACAACTCCCACCGTGTTAAATAATAAATATATGTAGTGCAGACATTTGCGCTGCAAATTGTTTGCACCGCATCCCACACAATATTTGGTAAATTTTTGGCCGGCTCCTAGACAGAACCAGCGCGAAGTCATTAAGCAGATGATAGCATAGCTACTTATTTCAGTTAGCCAAGTATTTTTTAAGCAGGCTTGTCCATCGCCTAGGAGTTTATACGTTTATGAAAAGGACATTACGTGGGTCCAAGAGCAAAGTGAAGAAAGGAAGCGGCTTTTTAAAAAGAATGTCTTCCAAAGCAGGCAAGCGAGTTTTAAAAGCACGCAGGGCCAGAGGCCGTCAAAGGCTCTCTGTTTAGGCGGGTAGATAAGTGCTGCCTGATTCAGAAAGATTGAGACGCGCCAGTGTTTTTCAGAGGGCTTACAGTGGCAGAAAGAGCGTCCCGAGCCAATTCTTCATCTTGTATGTTTTGCCAAGAAGAAGCAACCCACAAATGGAAAAAGATCTTAAGTCGGCAGTGGGAGCAAGAATGGTAAGGCAATCCTGCGAATTGCCGAGCAGTCAATCGCCAAACTTGGAGCAAAACAAACCAAAATATCCTTTAGTAGGTTTTGTGGTTTCTAAGAAAGCCTTAAAAAACGCTTGTGAACGCAATCACGCCAAGCGCAGAGTTAGAGAAGCATACAAGCGCCTGTGCAGCATAGGAAGAAAGCAAGCAGATGAATCCACAGATGTCATCATATCTTTGCAGCAATGGTATGCCCTTGTTTGGGTCATTAATGAAAAAGCACTGAATGCCAATTGGGAAGAGATATGTAAGAAAATGAGTGAATGTCTTAGCCTGGCTGACAGAAAATACGGATGGCCAGGTTCTATGAGAAAGTAAAGCGCAGATGAAGAAAAGAAATAGAATCGAAGCTAAATGTAGTGTAGGCGCTTGCGCCGTTTTCCCGAACCGTACAGGGTTGGTCGATCCAGTAGGACTGGTTACAAATGTTGTCTTACTAGCAATAAAGGGCTATCGAGCAACCAAGCCGTGGCGAATGGATAGATGCAGATTCTATCCTTCTTGCTCTGCTTATTCTCTTACAGCGGTACAAAATCACGGACTTCTAGTAGGTGGGATCTTGACCCTTTGGCGCCTTATTAGATGTCAGCCCTTGCATCCAGGTGGTGTGGATGAAGTTCCCGCCGAGAAGCAGGCAAGCTGCCTGCGCTCCCAGGTAGTACAGGGCTTGCACGTATTAATGAATAACATGTGTAGGGGGCGAGGCAATCCTGCGAATTGCCGAGCGCAAATGCGTCGCTCGCGGGGCAATTACAATTTGAAGGACGCATAAGATATGAACTTCGATATAGGCTACCAGCTGCTTCTGCCGGCTCTTCAGGCTTTTGCCAAAGCAACACATAGTTGGGGTTGGTCAATCGTTTTGCTAACAATGGCTGTGCGTCTGGCTGTCTGGCCATTGGTGGCTAAGTCAACCCGTTCAATGCAAAAAATGGCTAAGTTACAGCCGCAGCTCAATGCTTTGAAAGAACGCTATAAATCAGAGCCTGAAGTGTTCCAGCGCAAATCAATGGAGTTCTTTACCAAGAACAAAGTCAACCCGATGAGTGGCTGCTGGCCTCTATTAATTCAAATGCCCATTCTTATTGCCCTTTATGGCACTTTCATGGGACCGCCCTTTGGCGACAAAATAATTGACGTCAAAGTAACAGCAGTCGATAAACAGCATGCTACAGCTGTGCAACAAGCGCTTACTTCAAATAACAATAGCTCATATGTCTCTCCAGAAAGTGTACGTGCCAAGCTTGTGGTTTTTCCAGGCGAATCAACAATTTTTAGTGGCGACAGTATCAACTTTGGCATTCGCGCGGTGGAAGGAAAGTTGCCGGATGGCTTTACCCCCACCTGGAAAATTGTTGCAGCAGGAAGCCATAATCCCAATTTACCCGGAGTGCCGGAAGATGTAGCAAAAATTGATCCAGACGGACATGCAGTCTTTCTCAAACCAGGTGAATACCATGTGCAAGCGCTTATTCCTGGCATTGCCCGCGCAGAACATTTTTTGTTCATAAATGGACTGGGCAAAATTGCACGCGGGATGGAGCTGCTTAAGCGCAGCAACTGGGACAGCCTTTCTTTAATTTTGCTTTTTGGGTTGACCATGTATCTTTCTCAAAAATTCACAGTGGGAACGCCCAAACCAGCCCCAGGACAGGAACTTGATGAACAGCAATTAATTCAACAACAAACAATGAAAACAATGCCATTGATCACAACGGCAATGTTTTTGTTCATTCCATTGCCGACAGGTGTCTTTCTCTATCTAGTTGTCTCCAATATTTTCCAGACGCTCCAAACCTGGCTGATTATGAAAATGCCTTCAGAAGACTTCATTGATGTAACAGAGGGTGGTGATACTGCAAGCGGTGCCGGAAAAACTATTACAGTGAAAGCGAACAACGGCACAGATCCATCCTCATCAAAAAATACAGACAAAGTCAGCGCCACTAGCAGTGCTAAGTCCTCGGCGAATAAGCGCAAGCCCAAACAAAAAGGCGGAGGCGGCAAATGAATTATGCCAATTCCCGAATAATCTACTGTAGGGGCTGGGCTTTAGCCCTGCCCTTTAGGCGAAGTAGTGCTCCAATAAGGATTGAGTCATGAATTTCAATCATTCCCAAGACAACGCTAAGAGCTATCTGGAAAAAGTCCTTGCCATTCTTGATATGGAAGCGGCAGTTCTAGAAGAAGAAATCGATGAATCAACTATCTGCTATCGCATTGAATGCAAAGCCGAGGATGCACGGCTTCTCATTGGGCGCAATGGCCAGACGCTTGAGGCTTTGCAATTTATTGTCAGACAGATGGTAAGAAGCAATGGTGTTAGTCAAAATGCTTTTCTTGTGGATATTCTTGATTATCGCACTCGACGCAAACATAGTCTGGAAGAGCAAGCCAAACGAGCAGCTGTGGCTGTTTTAAATGGAGATTCAGATAGCTTTGCTTTGCCGCCGATGACTGCTTATGAGAGGCGTGTCGTGCACCAATTCTTGCATGATGAATTTCCAGATTTATCTACCGGAAGCGTTGGTGAAGGTCCTGATCGTCACATTGTCATCAGCTTCAGTGGCATATCAGGCAGCCGTAAACAAGAAGAAGCCGCAATGACAGAGCCTAGCGAGGCAGAAGAACCACAGAGCTAAATGTGTAGGGGCGATGCCATGCATCGCCCGTGCCGCTTGCGGCGTCCCACGAAGCAGGCAGGATCCGAGGTAATGTAGGGGCTGGGCTTTAGCCCTGCCCATTAGCAGAATTCACCGATCCAGGGCAACGCTAAAGCATTGCCCCTACAATACAAGGTCTTACATACACCATAGATTCCAAGACACCTATTTACCGGGCTTGATACTATAATGAAAGAAGTTCCTGCGAGGAAAAGTAGTGGCAGAATCATCCGACAAACCCAAAGCAAAAACAGATGGGCAAGCACCGCGTGTCGGCGGGCTGAGTAACTTTTTTCGAGCAATAAAACATATAAATGAAGCCTCTGTCTCAGAGACAGTCAAACAGCGCTTTTCAGACTACATCACTATTGGTCTGGTCGTTCTTTGTATTCTCAGCCTGTTAATGGCAGTTTCTTTCCCTGTGCCAACAGCCATCCGCCTTCTACCATTGCTTCTGACAATAGGAGCGGTGATCTTTTATATTGTCAATCGGCTTGGCATCATCGTCAGCCTCACCCCCAGACAAGCTCTAATTGTCTGGCAAATTCTTGTGGCAGGTTTCTGGCTTGGCGTAATCAGCTCTATGCTAGTCATGCTGGTTGTCATCTATTACTTTTCTCAACCAATTTAAATCCGAAATTATTCACAAAACATAAAACCTCGCGCGAGCCGCGCTAATTGTAAAGATATAAATGAACCAATTCACATATTAATTGGTTGCAAAGAATACTTGGAATTATCCAAGAAAAAGTTCTAAAAGATTGGCAGCAGTGCTATTACGACGATTACCCAAAAGCAATTAGTTAAACAACTAAGGGGCTTGATTTTGTCCTGCCCAAAATCATAGGGTAAGGGTGTCCAAGAGATATCATTTTTTCCACAGGAGCCAGGTTCAACCAGCACAACAATTAGCATTGTGAACGCTAGAACCCCAAAAACTACCAATAGGGTAGATCTAGTTTTTTGCAATCGGTGCTAAAGCTGAGACAAACTGCTGTAACTTGATTCTTGATCTTTCACGATGGCTTCATCGCCGCCTGAACGCATAATGAACTGAACCTACGTGAGCTACTCGGAGTGGCCTGCGTATTCATATTGTTTAAAACACAGAATTTGATGCTTGTTGCTCTTGAGCAAACGAGCACCAGATCTTCACGCGAAGGAGATGATCCATGTCCCGCAAACTACTTGGTTTGGGAGCACTCGTTCTTGTCTCGACTCTTGCACTGCTGGTCGTCTTGTGGGTGAGCAGGTTTCCGCTTGCTAGGTACATCGATCCCGTGGCTATGTTCCCTCTGCTGTGGCTAGGGGTCCTGATCGGCTGGGCAACCCACAAATTTCCCCAGGCAAGAAAGCTGTTGACACTTCGCTTCATTGCCCCCAAGAAACGATTCTATGTGGCGTGCGAGGTGCTTCTCGTCCTGCTGCTGGGACTTGTTTGTGTCGAGGCGTTCTTTCTAAAAGCAAACGGTGAGAACGAGAAAACAACCATAGTGATGATAGATGGGACAACTGGCGAGCCACTCGCTGGACACCCTGTTTTAGTGGGACAGGCTCCCACCGAACCTGGGGACTACCAGGTAACCATGGGGAAGCGGCACTTCCTCCTGCATCTTCCCAAGGGATACGATGCGGGCGACAAGAAGAACCCCCTGTCAGTTCTCTGTCTCCTCCATGGGGACCATGAGGACGACCCTGAGAGTTGGGGGCTCCGTCGGTTCGGAATGAATCCATATGCCGACACGGATGGCTTCATTGCTGTCTACCCGATCGCCCAGCCAGTTTATTCCCTATGGGGAACCAGGTATTACGCCTGGAACTCCAGGTTGGGCACACTATCGTTCGACAGCGGATTCGAGGATGATGTCCTATTCCTCGCCCGGATGCACCAATGGATCATCCTGAATCTGAACACAGACAGGAAGAACTTTCACCTCGGGGGCTTCTCGGGAGGCGCTGTGATGTCCACAATCATGGCTCAAGCAGACAAGATCCCCATCAACTGCTTAGTGGTATGCGGCGGCACCATGCTCGAGGGGCAGCAGTTCCGCCATCTGCAAGCAGGGGGAGGTCCCCACCACATCTTCCTCGAGCTTAATACGGCGGACGATATCGTCTTGCCCAATAACAAAAACGGGGAGGTGGTCGCAGGAAACTGGGAGTGGTATGCGGCACTCCACTACTTGGGGTACAGGCTCGATCTCTCCAAACCTCTTATGCAACTACCCTATTGGAGGCAAGAATCGCTTGCAAATGGAGGAACAGAAGAGGAGCACATCAAGGAAGAAGTGGCGGGGGTATATAGGATGGTTACTTACCTTGTCCGTCAACGAAACGGCAAGGTGATGTACCGCGCTGTCTACTGGGTGAATGGAGCACACGCCTGGCACGGACTTGCTGAAGGAGGCGACCCCAAAACTCCAGCACTCCTGGAATTTCCTCTTCCAGAAAGAGTATCCCAGTTCATGATGGAGCATAAGGTGCCACCGGACATCAACTGACCTCCAACAAACCAAGTCCCGACCGACCTGGGCAAGAGCCTCGTTGCTCTTGCTCGGGTTTTCTCCGCTGCCTTGAATTCCTAAGCAAACTTTCCTAACGCGAGCTACACCAAGTAGCTCGCATTTTCATATGTTCGAAACCAATGACGGTGCTCGTTTGAAACGAGCATCAAATCCTCACGTGAAGGAGACGGCATGTTTCGGCACGATTGGACGAAGCAGATCTGGATGGTCTGCGGATTCGCGCTGCTGGTCCTTGGCTATGCAGGCTGCTCTGGAGAAGCCAACAAACCAGTGGCGGCCCCCACAGCATCAGCCCTGGCAGTGGAGAAGGTAGCGAAAGTATCACTGCCGGAAATCGATGCTTCAAAGGGCGAGCGCCCCACGAAACCCGGCGACTATCGTGTGAGCATGGGGAATAGGCAGTTCCTGCTGCATCTGCCCCCAGGCTCACCTGACACGGGCGACAAGAAGCGACAAGTTCTCTGCCTGCTTCACGGAGCGCACGAGGATGATCCTGAGAGCTGGGGGCTTCGCAAGTTTGGCATGAACGCACATGCCGACAAAGATGGGTTCATCTGCGTTTATCCCATTGCTCAACCTGTCTACTCAGTCCTCAGTAAAGAGTTCTATGCCTGGAATTCTAAGCTAGGGACGCTTGCAGAGTTCAGGGAGAAATTTGAGGATGACGCCCAATTCCTCAAAATGATCCACGGATGGTTGGTGCAAAACGTCAGCGCCGACCCGGAGGACTTCAGCCTGGGAGGCTTCTCCGAGGGCGCCCTGATGTCGACCATCATGGCCCAAACAGGAGAACTGCCCATAAACTGGCTATTCTCCTGTGGTGGGACCCTGCTCGAAGGGCAGGAAAAACGCCATCCGCAGAAAGGACCCAGGCATGTGTTCATTCAGCTGAACATGAAAGACGACAAGGTCTTGCCCAACAACAAGGATGGAGTGGTCGTCCAGGGAACTCAATTCGGAATGGCGCAGCTGGTTGGATATGTCAACATGGCAAAATCCAAGCCGTTGTCGCAAGTGCGCTACTGGCGTCAAGAGTTCCTCGCTGGTGGCGGCAAAGAAGAGCATTCTGCCGAAGAGAAGAAAGGAGTGTACCGACGAAACACGTACCTTGTCCGTCAAGCAGATGGCGGGGTAAAACATGCCACTGTTGTCGATGAAGTGGTCGAAGGAGAGCACGCCTGGCACGGGCATCCTGAAGGGGGAGATCCTGAAGAAGGGATCAAGCCCCGCATGGACTATTCACTGCCAGACACCATCGCTGAACTCTTGAGGAAGTACAAGGCGCCAGGCAAGTGAGCCCAGGGCTACAGCAACAAACCCAATCCCGACCGACCCGACCAGGAGCCACACTCCTGGTCGGGTTTTCTGCTTTTTGCTATCTTTTTGCGCCCAGCTCTGCACTGCTGGTAGTATCAATGATTCGATTTGACAGATCAAAAATTGTGATGAACGATTTTCCCGAGATTGATCTGCATTTTCAGAGGAACTGTGAGCCCAGGGGGAGGTGGTTCAACTGGTGAGGATTGTAGACAGGCATCTTGCGCAAGCTGATCCTGGTTTAGGTCTCCAGATGATTGAGTGATTTTTGTATCTATTACCTTGCCATCTTTGTCAATGGTGGCGATGATAATAATGGTGGGATGGAATAGATTCTTGCTGCCGCTTTTGCGGATTTGATCATCCCAATTACGCCTAATTTTAAAAACAACCCCACTTACCCAGGTTACATTACTGGCTGTACCGGTTGTATGGGACAGAAGATAGTTTGCCCGGTCCCAATTTTTTTGAGCTTGTGAAAGTTTGCCAATTTTAAAATCTATAAGAGCGCCAAGCTGAAATAGAAGTGCCCACCCAGGATCTTTTTTATGAGCAATAGTGAGTTCCTGCAGAGCATCAAAATATTGCTCCTTTCCAAGAAGATAAGTACTACGTATTAAGTGATAACAAACGGAATCATTGTCGTACGAATCGACACTTCGCATAAACTTATCATAGGCTTGATCTACTTGTTTGCCACTCCAGGTGCCGCTTGCCGGGAGGGTTAGATATGCCAAAGCGCTATGCTGCGATTTTTGACTTAAGGTTCTAAGCAGGCTCTCTCCTTGTATGGACGTACCAACAGCCTCCCGCTGATTTGTAACGGACTTAATACCAAAGCCATCTTTCTCGAATTTTTCAAGTGCAGTCTTTAGTATTGACGCATCATCACTTTCTGCAGATATGGCGCTGCCATAAGAAAAAGTACAAACAACCATCAGCGCGGCTGCAACTGCCAGCAGATTTAAGACCCTGCGCATTTAGTTTCCTCCAAAAAGCGTAAGTCTAGCACGTACCTGAAGCCGCTTGATCTGCACCGGCTCCAGCTCAAACGGCGCCAAAAGACACGTCTCATCGAGGTCATCCAGCAGCATCTGTGTTGTTTTTAAGTTTTATCTTTTGGCAAACCAAGCTCTTTTTTGACAATCTGCCAGGCAGACAACTTTGCCAGCAGCGGCTAAACGAACTTTACATCAAGTTCTAAATACCAAAAACCCTAGATCAATTTTGATCTAGGGTTTCTAATAATCGACTACCTGGCAATACCAGCGTCAAAAAACAGCTAATCCACTACAAAAGAGGACGAATCTAAGCAGAAGTAATGATTATTTCTTCTTGCTCTTAGTAGTTTTAGTTGTTTCGGTAACAGTGGTTGTGCTGCTGGTAACGGTCATACCGGCAATATTGGCACCAGGGCAAATAGGCGAATTGCCTAGATGCTGTCTGTACCAGCGCAGGGCTTCAGCCATTTTGTGAACGGCGTGTCTGCGTGCTGAAGGCACAGAGTAGTGCGGTGGCTTCATGTGTAGATAATGGCCTTCGTCTCCGCAAGCTTGACCAAAAGCTGGGGCTGAGACAATCGAAAGCGCTGTTAACGCAAGAAATGCTGATCTCATTGAAACGTCCTCTCCTTTACTAAGTTTTAGCATCCTGAATTTATCTGAGGCTGCTGAAATTAAGTCAATAATCTAAAAATTAAAGACTTCAGACTTATTATACTGTGCCCAAAAACCAGCAAATCTTGTCAAGATTTAATTTGTTAACAGAAAGTAAAATATGAATTGTCGCGAAGCATGTAGGGGCGACGCCCGCGTAGCACCACCATAGCGTATATAAGAGATATCAAGTAGAATCTATTATTCCCAATTTTAATGAAAGTCCTCAGGTGCAGAAAACCAATCTTTCTAATGTGAACGCAGAACACGCCGATCGCCTAGTGGGCAGTCGACGGGAGGCCATTCATTGGTTTGGCAAAAGCGCTTTGGCTTTTAATGGTCCAGCCCGCGGGCTTTTAGCCTCAGATTTTAATGATTCAGATGAAGCTGTTTTAGAGTCAGCCCTGCTTGCTCTTAAAACCAGAGGTGTCAAGCCACTTGTACTGACTGGAGAAAATCTTGATCAGCAAGCCCAATATCTCTTTGATGTTGCCTGGCAGCAAACAACTTTTGGGCGTCCGGTAGCCAGCAAGTTTGAACTTGATTTAAGCGGAGCGGACGTTCTTGTTTTAAAAGATGTTGAGGCGCCTGAAAACGGCAGGCAGCTCTGGTATTTCTATCACCACGTCCTTTTGCCGCGCGCCAATGCTGGCAAACCGACCCTGATTACTACGCCATTGAGCTTTGAAGAGTTTGTTATGTATGGAGCCGGCTCAGAAGATTTCGAATATGCAGGGCGCAAAATAACTTGGGAAAAAGCTTTGTGGCTTATGAATGCCACAATGATTGATCTGCACCAGTTTAAACAGTTAAGCAGCGAAGGGCTGCCGCCCATGCTTATGCACGAGTATGCGCTGTTTAAGACCTTAATCAATCGTGGCTTTACAGTTACGCCTCAGCAAATGCATGGGGATTATCCACTCAATCTCACTATTGTTGATCAAGGACGCAAGCTAGACATAGAGTGCGACTTGCACCGGCGTTTTGACATAGCCACCGTAAGTGGTGCCAAAGGCAGCAGAGATCAAAAACTTGGTTCAGATGGCTGGAAAGTTTTGCGCTTTACGGTTGCAGAAATACTGAACAACATAGGAGACTGCGCTGATGCGGTGACAGAAATATGGCAGCAAGGGCGCAAGAAAAGTTTGGTTGGCAAATTAATTGCCGGAAGAGCATCAAATAAAATGCCAAAACTTTCGGACGAAGAAGATGAGCAGTGGCCTGCAATTACTCACACAAATGGACCAGCTGCAACAGCTGGCGGAGCTGGTGTTGGCAAAACCAATTGTATTTTAGCGCGGGCGGCATTTCTTGTCGGAGAAGGTGTTGACCCGGAACGGATTTTAATCATTGGCTTTTCGTCTGAGACAACTCGTTATTTGAAAAAGGGATTGGATATGGTTCTTGATCGGCAAGAATCCCAAAGAGTAAATGTTTTCACCTGGGGCGATCTTGGCTTAAAGATATTAAAAGAAAATCTGACAGCAATCAAACGCAAGCCGCCAGTCAAAATTGAGTCAAACTCACAAAAAGTAATTCAAAAACTCCTCACCAAGTTCAAAAAAGAGCTTGACCCTGCCGTACTTGAGCTGTCCGGAGAACTTGATGAATTAACCGTTCACTCACTAATTTCTCTTTACAAAGCTAATTTAGTTAGCCCTGAGCATGTCAAGGAAAAAGGAGAAAATGAAATAGATGCGCTAGTCGCTAAAGTATATTTGGCTTATGAAGAGCATTTACAACGGGCAAACCGCATTGATCGCGATGACATGATTAGCCTTGCTGCTCAACTACTTGCGGATTTTCCGGAGATAAGAAGCCGGTACCAACACCAGTACGACTATGTCTTGGTTGACGAATATCAGGACGCCACTGCTGCTGGTGACTTACTGGCACGCTTGCTGGCTTTTCCGCAAGATAATATCTTTGTGGTTGGCAATGAAGATGAAACCATTAACGAAAGTCGGGGTGGGCTGCCCAGACTTTTTGCTGATCTCTCAATCCGCTTACCCGAAACTCGCTGCTACATGCTTACCCAAAACCGGCGCAGCCAGCCTGAGATAGTAGAACATGCTGAAAAATTAGCAAGACACTTAACGCACAAAAAAATCAAGACCCACATGCGCCCAACTCTTGCTGCCAGTGAGACAACAACAATCACTGGTCCAAAGGCTTTGCCTGATGAACATGCCGAGGCTGAATGGATTGCAGAGGAAATTCAGCTATTACTTGATGGAGGGCGCAAGCCTGGTGAAATTGCTGTTTTGTATCGTTACCATCGCGTTGCCTTGATTGTAGAAGAAGCGCTTTCGCGCAAGGGTATGCGTTGTTTGGCTTTGCATCCTGACACAGGACTTCTTCCTGATGAAATCGGCGACATAATGGCTTTTCTCAAGCTGGTGATGGATCCTGATGGTCCTAAAGCAAGAGAAGCTTTTGAGCGAATATGCCAACTGCGCTCACGTGAGATTGATCCTAAACTTTCAGCAGCCGTTGCTGGTTTTGGCGAGCAAAATAATCTCTCTTATTTAAAAGCAGTAGAAATTTATGCTGAAGCTGTACCAGAAGCGCCCTGTCGAGAATTGGCGCAGATGGTAAAACTTATTCGCACCCTTAATCAAGAAAATATGCCACCGGCTGAAACAATTGCCTTTCTTGCCGGCAGCAAGGCGCTCAGACTTAAAGACTTTTATAGTGCAGTAAAAGTGCCAACCGGTGTTAACTACGAGCCTTTGCGCGCCGTTAAGCAATTAGAAGCCGATGCGCGCAAATTTAAGAGCATAAGCGAGTTGGTGAAAAACTATCAAAGCAACAAAACTTCAGATGAAGACAGTGAAGAAGAAATGGCCGTCAATGTACTGAGCTTGTCCGAAGTTAAAGGACGAGAATTCAATGTTGTGTTTTTTGCTGGATTGGCAGAGGGGTTATTTCCAGCTGAAACAGCCAGTGATTTGGAAGAAGAAAAAAGACTATGCTATGTGGGCATGACCAGAGCTCGCGAGCAACTTTATTTATCTTATCCGGAAAAATTCAATGAAGTTTCTTTATCACCCTCCTCTTTTTTAAGAGAAGCGGGATTCTTGCCAAAAGAACCTGTTGCAGGTACAGGCGCTGCTATTCCGATAACACGGCAAGGGGAAGAAGTTTCGCATTCCGGCACTGGCATTGCTGCTGATCGCGAAATTATAGCACCGCCAGCGGTGCAAACCCCAGATAGTGGGATCATACAACAGCCACAAACCGTGCAAACGGAAGAACTAACCCCGTCAGTCGATCAAAAAAATCGACGAGCGCTTGGACCGCAACATCTTAATCAACCTTTGCCGGCAACAGCCGCTCAGCTTGGAGCGGATCAAGCAATGAAAATTATTGAAGATCCAACCACAGGCTTGTTCAAATTGCCAGGTGACCATCCTCAACCTGGACAATCAGGTCTGCAAAAATCCAGCACCACATCTGGTGCGACACCTTTTGTGACCCAAGCAGCCCCAATTAGTCGCCAACCCATGCCCGGACATAATCAACTATCGTCCAAAAATGGACAATACTGTGGTGAATGTGGAGCAGCAGTTGAGCCAGGCACTAAATTTTGTGGAGAATGTGGCACTAGTACTGTGCCGCATTTATTGAACATACCTGCTTGCCATTTTTGCGGTTCTCCTCTTGAACATGATTCCAAGTTTTGCGGGGAATGTGGCTCAAGACAAATAAATCCTATTAATTCTGCACATCAAATTCATCAGCCAAATGTTCACGCAACCGCCTTAGGAGCACTCGGACATCCTGTTAGTACTGCCAATGTTGCACAAGCTCCCCCCACCCAACGCGGCTGGATGAATAAACTCCTAAAAGTCCTGGAAGAATAGGATACTTGCTAAATGTAGTGTAGCCGCTTGCGGCGTGGTCTCGAAACATTACCCAGATCCGAAACATCAAGATTACTTATCGAACATATAAGAGATGATTAAGTGCCAGTGTCACTAAATGCGGTTAGTTTCGCGTTTAGTGACACTATATGCTAAACTATTCGCATGAAGTTGCGTTCATACTGGCTACAAAAAATCACCGATTGCTGGCTGAAAAGACCAGTAATATGGCTATCGGGAGTCCGTCGGGCAGGTAAGACGGTCTTGGCTAAATCGCTTAAGGATATTGAGTATTTTGACTGTGAGTTGGCAAAGACAAGATTTTTCTGGGAAGATCCCTATGAGGCTTGCAAAAAACTAAACAGAAAGAGGATCGTTTTAGATGAGATCCACAGACTTCCCAACCCCTCCGAAGTTTTAAAAATTGCTCATGACCACTTTCCACAAATGCAAGTGCTTGCTACAGGATCATCCAGCTTGGGAATTTCTCACAAATTTCGCGACACATTGACTGGCCGCAAACTCGAGATTTGGCTAACACCAATGAATTATCAAGACATGGTTGATTTTGATAATACAAATTTGAAACACAGGCTTTTACACGGTGGATTGCCACCATTTTTTTTGTCCAAGGAATTACCAGAACCTGAATTTAACGAATGGATGGATTCTTTTTGGTCCAAAGAGATTCAAGAGCTGTTTCGGCTTGAGCGGCGTGCCGCTTTCCTTAAGCTAGTCGAGCTTTTGTTTATACAGAGCGGTTCTATTTTCGAGGCAACTCGTTTCAGCGCCCCTTGTGAGGTCAATCGTTCGACAATTAGCAACTACCTTTCTGTCTTGGAGGCTGCCCGTGTTGTCCATGTCATTCGTCCGTTAAGCGGCAGGAAAAGTACAGAAATTATTTCTGCTCCTAAAACTTACGCTTTTGATACCGGATTTGTTTCATACTTTCGTGGCTGGACCGAGCTGCATACAACAGAGCTTGGACCACTGTGGGAACACCTTGTTTTAAACGAACTGCATTCGTTTTTTCTGCCCAGAGAGATAATGTACTGGCGCGACAAACGTGGACATGAAATCGATTTCGTATTGTCCCGAAGAGGAAAACAACCAGATGCACTTGAGTGCAAATGGCAAGCTAAAGACTTTGACCCACAAAACCTTAAGAGCTTCCGTAAATTGTATCCAGGCGGGCGAAACTTTGTAATTGCAAGCGATGTGGATAGGCCTGTTACTAAGCAATTTTCGGATCTAGCAGTGACATTCATCGGCATCAAGCACCACAAAGAAATAAGCGCACCAACGAAATAACAATAAAAACAAAAAAGGCAGGAACAACGGTGACCGGTATCAACTACCAACCACCATCGTCCCTGCCATCGAACCCTGTGCGACTGTTACGAACCCGGTGGAGGTCCAGCACCTCCGGCGGTGCCTTGGTCTCCTTCCCTCCGCCGGCGGATCTTCTTGATCTGACCGCCAGGCAAACCTTCGGGCTTTCGACCTCGTTTGTGCTCTCTCACCACTTCGGTTTTCGGGGTGCCTGGTGGAGAGCCACGCGGCTTGCGCTTGAATGTATGCACCGTGTGTTCTTCCCGCGGACCGGATGGTCCGCGCGTTCCTTCCCCTTCTTCGGTGCCAAGCAGTCGTCGCACCACCCCCTCTAAGGTTACGTAGGCGACAGTTTTGATACGAAACGGGTCCTCCTCTCCCTGACCGTCAACGTCTTCCTCCAGCTCTTCATCAGCGCCGCCGCCGATACTGCCACCACCACCGGAACCACCAGAAGTAGGCAGAGAGTCTACGAGTCTGATGAATTTGGCCACCAGACAAAACAGATCGGAGATAGGACCTTTTGAATGCTGTACTAAAGGAATGTTCCAGGCCCCACCTTCCCCACTGTCCAACTGGGCAATAGCCCCACTGAGAGCAAGATAAGTGCATTTGATAAGCACCTCAACTTCCTGTTCCAGCTGGACCCACTCATGACGGTCAGCCATTCCTTGCAGCCGCATGCACTCCTCTGGTCCTAGAGGCCGATAGTCAAGGTAAGTTGTCGAAATTGTCCTGACTGTTAGCGCTGGATTTTGTCCTTCCTGAACAAAGGGACGATCAATCCCGACCAGTACAAACCTGGACTCATGAAAGCTTGGACCAGGCTGACCAAACTTCAGTAGAGGGGAGGAGAGCCTGAATGCGAAGGCTTCTGCCGGAAAGCGTATGTCTGCCAAGGTCAAGTCTTCAGGGAGAGAGGAGCTCATCAGACGAGCTGTTGCATCCGCGTCCAGCTCGTACACCAGGCGTTCCAGAGTAAAGCCAGCAAGCTGCACCGGCAACGTCTTGAGCCCAGTATCTGGATCAACTGATGGTAGTTGGGGCTGCCCCTGTCCTATCACGATCGTTTGCTGAAATACTAGTTGCGGCATGATCAGCGGTGGTTGAAACTGTCCTATAGAAATTGGCCTGGGTAGGTCTGGGCGCAGGTGCAACAGGAAGTCAAAGAAGGATTCATAGTTGACCAGCGCTCTTTCGAAACGGCAGTCCGGTTGTCTTCCTAGCGCCCGAAGTGCTTGATACTGAAGCACCTTTAAGAACCAATGATTTCTCCATGCTTGAAAAATCTTTCGCAGTTCATCGACTAGATGCCCTTGCTTTTGCTCACTCATGACACATCCTTTCGTTTCCAGTAGGTATTACGGCCGGTGTCGCATCACCAGACGTATGTGTTCTTGGAAAAGCAAGAACAACGATGGCTGGTATCAACTACCAACCATCGTCGTTCCTGCCGCCGAAACCCTTTAGACTGTTACGAACCTGACGGAGTCTCAGCACCACTGGTGGTGTCTTGATCTGCATCCTCGGACTGCCCCCCTTTTCGCCGGCGACGGATTTTCTTGAGTTTTCCAGGGGGCAGACCTTCCAGTTTTCGACCCCGTTTGTGCTCTTTCACCACCTCGGTTTTCGGGGTGCCTGGTGGAGAACCACGCGGCTTCCGCTTGAATGTTCGCACCGTGTGCTCATCCCGCGGACCGGTTGGTCCGCGCGTGCCTCCTTCTCCTTCAGGACAACCAGGCGGCCGTCGCACCACCTCCCCTAATTTGGCATAGGCTATATCCATAACACTGCACACGTCTTTCTCATCGGTGATTCCTTCACTCTCAGGTTCTTTCGACGGACCGTCACAACCACCACCATTGTCACCACCACCGGAACCACCAGATGAAGACAGTGACTGCAGAAATCGGGCGAGTTTAACCACCAGGTGAAGCAGATTCATGCCAGGGCTTTGTTTAAGGCGCACTAATGGTACATTCCATTCTGGGCCCTGACTCTTTAGAGTGACCGTCATGGCGTTGAAAGCGGGACCGGTGAGTGTGATTAGCCGATCGAGCTCCTGCCCCAGCTCTAACAACTTTTCCCACCCGCCAACATCAAGCAGTCCTTGCAGCCTCGTCCGTTCTTCTATGCTAACCGGTTGATAGCCATGGACACTTGTCCCAATAGCTCTTACTATCAAGCCCCAATTCTGTCCTACAAGAGCAAAGGGCAAGGGACGATCGGTGCCAACCAGCACGAAGCCAGACTGAACAGCGCCAGGTCCGGGCTGTCCAAACTGCAGTACTGCAGAGGGAAGCCTGAACGCGAAGGACTGTTCAGGAAAGGCTACGTCTGCTAAGGTCAAATCTTCCGGCAGGCGTGCTTCATTCAAAAGATGGTTTGTTAAACCATCGTCGAGCTCGATCACCAGCCTGGATCCAAGATTGAAGTCAGCGAACAACGCGGGCAGTGTGCCAAGCGAAAGATATAACGGAGCAGATTCTGCAGATGGCGGTGAATGGCTCCTTGGAGGCAGGAACAGGCCCATTCCGGCAGTTGACTCAGGATTGTTGCGGCGCAGATTCAGGAGAAATCGGCGGAAGGAGCCAAAGTGAACCAGGGCTTTTTCGTAAAGGTAGGATGTTTGTCCCCCACGTACTGTGACAGCTCTATACTGGAGCGCTTGGAGCCACCAGAAATCTTCCAAGGCCAGCAGAATCTGCCACAGCTCCCGAATCAGGTACAGTATTCGCTCGGACATAGCAAGCCTCCTTTCACGTTCGAGTAGGTCTTATGGCTGGTGTCATTCACCAGGCGCATGTGTTCAGGTAACGCCAGCTCCACCCAATGGTGCTGACGAACAGTTGCGAATATCAAAACCCCCATGCCACAAACTGGCGACTTAAAAAGACTTTTGTGGTGGTTGGGCTTTGCTTTCTTAGGACCTTCCTTGATTGAAATTGAAATGAATCATAGACACCTCACCCTAACAAATCTGCCCCTAGCAAAATCAAGGTCCTGTTGAGTTTGTTAAGCTTGGAAACCCAACAAATACGTTGAGATTAAAGGGAAATAACCGAAATCTTGACAATTTACAATTAGCGCGGCTCGCGCGAGCACTTTACAAGCAGCGTTTGATAAGCATTTGGTACGGGCGCATGCAATGCGCCCGTCGAGATCGATTCGATATGTTCCGTTGGACGGCGCAAGCTTGCAAACGGGGAGGCGAACAGCCCCCCTACAAATTACTACATTTAACGGCGCAAGCGGCTACACTACACTTAACGCCGCAAGCGCCGACACTACACTTAGCAAGACACCTGCTAGCATGTGATGCCACCAATTACGGTATCACTAAAAATACCAACGAAAAAGACTAAGACTGTGCTTACATCAGTGAAAACGGCTGCCAATAGGCTATTTAACTTGCTTTCTCACATAAATGAGCGTATGCTTCAAATTAGATCAAGGCTGTTAAGCGCTCTCTACCCATTTGAGGTTCTGTTCAGGCTGTCGTTATTTCGACCTGGTCCGGTAAATGCTAAACATTCCAGGTGATAACTATGGCTACTTTTTTAGGCAATCAAAACATCATTTCTACATGGTATCAAGATGCTGCTGGTCATGCAGCAACATCAGCGAGTACCTTGCATCGGCTCTCATTGAGCAATGATGTAAAAGTGCGAATTGCAGTTGCTGACAATAAAAATACTCAAACGCGCACATCTAGACTTTTAGCTCAGGATATAAATCCAGATCTTCGCTATGCGTTGGCTGAAAATCACAATATTGATCAAGGCACATTAGAGCTGCTCACACATGACGATAATCCTTACGTTGCCAGCCGTGCGCAAAAAACATTAACACGTCTTGCCAGGGTAATTCAAAAAGTGATTGGAGCACAAGAAAAAGCAGCAGTGCCATGTCACGCCGTGTAGATCCGTAATCTATAAATATAAACATCAAACTTCCTGAAGGAACAAAAACGATCTGTTAATCGTCTATTGCCAAAGCACTTCCGTACCTCTTAGAACCACGGAGCAAGCGCCCGCACTACTTTAAGGAGATTAATTAGCAGCTTAATTATGCCTTTAAGATCTTATCAAAATCTTTAAAAAGAGATAGAATGGGTCTAATAAACATAAACAAGCCAGCTCAATAAGAACAGTTTGCGCTTCTTAACCTCTGGCAAGGGAAGAAGCTCTTGTGTATAACTGTTCAAAATTATAAAACACGGGGCGTACATTCATAACATTCCTCAAATTCTGCCAAGCATTTGGCAGAATGGAAATTTAGTTATTTGATACGCCTGATAATTCCGAGGGTATGTTTCATGCAATCTTTTAATTTAAAAGCAGGTTTGCCACAAGAAGATTTGTCCTATATTGCCAGCAATCCAAATACACCACCGACTATTCTTGATCAGCTCGCTAATCATCATTTATTAGATGTTCTTGTGCGGGTTGCTGAAAATCCTAGTACTAGATCAGTAACCTTATCTCAATTAGCCTATCACTCTTTACCGGAAGTACGTGTGGCGACAGCTGTTAATATGAGCACCCCGCTTGAGCATCTTGAACAGTTGGCTTGCGATCACCATCCTGATACAAGATATATATTGGCAGAAAATCCCCATTTGCCAGGAGCATTACTTGAGCGACTTGCTAAGGACGATAACCCATTTGTCAGTGCTCGCGCTCAAAAAACTTTAGCCAGACTACAAGAAGATCAGGAATTAAGCCCCAAAAAGCAAGTTAAAAATACTGGTATTATTGAATCGAAAGCCAAGCAAGCACCTGCTCGTGAGGCAAGCAAGGAAATTGGCCAAGCTCCTTTATCTGATATTTTACCTAATATCACCAATACCAATTTACAAGTCATCCGGGATAGAGCATTCGATATGTTTAGTCAACAAACAGGCTTTATAGCCAATTTAAGCTATGAATTAAGAACACCTTTGAGTGCCATTATTGGCATGAGTGAACTTATTCTATCCACCGATCTTACTTCTGAGCAACATGATTATGCTTTAGCTATGCAAGAGTCTGCTCAACGTCTTTTAAATATTGTTGAAGACATAGCAGACATGTCAAAAATTGAAGCAGGCAAGGTTGATTTTGAAAATCTGCCTTTCAATATTATGTACGTTATTCAAGATACAGCCAGATTATTAGCTAATGCTGCTAAGAGCAAAGAAATAAAACTCACTACTCATCTTGATCAACAAATTCCAGAATTTGTTATTGGTGATTCAAATCGTGTGCGTGAGGTGCTCTTTAATTTAATTAGCTCCTGTATCAGAATCACTGGCAAAGGAGATGTTTTGATAAAAGCAGGAGTGGAATCAGAAAGTGATACAGGAGTAACCCTGCAATTTGTCATTAAAACGAGAGAGTATGCCATATCACCCAAGGTTTCTAGCTCTACTATATTGTCTATGGAAGGCTCCTCAAAATCATCTGGTGTTCCATATAGCTTAGCTCTAATCAAGCAGCTGGTAGAGTTGATGGGTGGAAAACTTCAAACTGAGTGCATGGCAGATCAGATTACCTCCGTCCAATTTAGTTTGCCTTTTAAGCGACCTGTTTATGCAGCTCAGGGTCTTGGCACAAACAAAAATGCAATTAATGCAATGCCTGGACTTTTATCAGCTCGCAAGTTAGCGCTTGTGGTAGAAGACAATGAAGTGCTTAGGACTTTGGCTGTGACACAACTAGCTAATCTTGGCGTCAATTCTCAAGCAGTGGCAAGCGGTCAAGAAGCAATTGCTGCTGTAAAAGAAATTGCTTTTGATTTAATTTTGATGGACATTCATTTGCCAAACATGAATGGTTTTGAAGCCACTAAACTGATTCGTAAAATGGAATCACAGTCTAATCGGCATACACCAATTATTGCTATTACTGCAGATACTTTAGAAAGCCCTGCTAAAGAATGTATAGCTGCCGGCATGGATGACTATTTAAGTAAACCAGTCAGTATTAAACAACTACGGCAGAAAATTGAGCAGTTGCTCCCGTCGGCATTCGCAGAGAGGATACAATTAGATCAACTGGCTTAGGTGAATTGAAGAGAGCCTCTCTGTTATGCCCCATCACATCTTGCAAAACATCTTTTCAGTTGATTCATACATGCCACATGGGTTTTGCTTGCATTAGGTTTTCTGTAATAGATACAGGCATTGGCTTAACTGAAAATGACATGAAGTAAAAGATCGCAGATCACCTATGCAAGGGCATGCGCCGTCCCACGAAACTGGCTGGAGCCAACGCACCGTAGGGGTGGATGATAATCCGCCCGCCAAGCTCAATTTTGGATCTCACTAATTCAAGAAAATACAGTACTATGATCAAAAATTAGCTTTAATTGCAGTGAAATCATGTCAAACATATCTACCATTTTTATTGATATCGGCGGAGTGCTGCTCAGCGATGGGTGGGATCGCCTATCACGTCGGAAAGCAGTTGAAAAATTTGGACTCAATTTAGATGAATTTGAAGCTAAACACGCACCCCTTGCCGATGTCTTAGATATGGGGCAGATTTCAGTGAGTGAGTATCTTGATCGGCTGCTTTTCTACAAGAAGCAACCATTTTCTAAAAACGAATTCTGGGAATTTATGAAAGGAGAATCCAGTGCCAATCCAGATAGCCTGGCACTGGTTACCAATCTTGCTAGACAAGGCAAATACTTTTTAGCAACAATAAATAACGAGTCATTTGATTTAAACCTTTATCGCATTGAGAAATTCAAGCTTGGTTCTTTTTTCTCTGTCTTTCTTAGCTCTTGCTTTCTTGGTTTAAAAAAGCCAGATTCAGCAATTTTTGAGCGGGCATTGCAAATAACAGATAAGCAGCCTAAAGAGACGATTTTCATCGATGATCGAGAGATTAATCTAGTTGCTCCTCGCAAGCTTGGCATGAACACGATCCATTTTGAAAATGCTCAACAACTGGCAAACGATCTGCAAACTTATGGAATTGCCTTAGTCGATATCCAACAGGCATAAAGAAGGCCCCAGATATATACAACTAAATAACAACGATTAGAAGTTCGTGAATCTAAGGGTTCACGTTTTTTAAGACCCTCCAATGGGCAGGAGTGTTATTCTAAGTGCAAACTCCTCTCCCTACTTAAGCGCAACGCTTTGGGTGTGTGTTGGTCGCCAAAAGGCGAACACTAGCCAATTCACAAGCTGAGGAGCTAATAGTCAGGCAAAGAGACAACTTCGCTGATGACTGATGATAGTACTACAGATGGTGGTATGGATGATCTGGCTAATACTAATTGCTCTTATCCTTCAGCAAACCGGCATTTCCCCTGGATTGAACAGTGTCTTGCAGGCAAAGGCAGCAACGCCAAGTACTGAGACGATAGGTGATCCCAATCAATCGTCTGTGGATTCTCCTGTCTCTCTGAACTCATCGCTAACACATAGCCCATCGGTAGCTCAAGGATCATCGACAACACAAGCATCACCTGAAACAGCACAACAGCTTGAACAGCCAGATTCAGATGCAAAACACGATGTCAACAAAACTTTAGACATGGAAAGGCTGCAGCTTCATTCGCCTGTCTTTAAAGAATCTTTTAAACCGATTCGGCTTGAAATTCAATTTGATCAACCAATCACTCTTGAAGAAGCGCTTCATTATGCAGTTGATAATAACCTGCCGATTAAAATTTCGCGCGAGAATATGAACTATCAAGGATATGTCTTGTATAGCCAAATAGCTAACGCGCTGCCCAATTTCTCCATGTCCTACAACCTCACCAAAACTAAGATTCTTAATGAGCATGTTTCTTCTCTGGCGCGTGTCTTTCTGCCCAGAGTCAGTTATCCGGTCTTTCAAGGCGGCAGCGTAATCTTCTCAATTTTAGGACAATATTGTCGTGCCAAAGGGTGGCGTCAGGCCTACATTGCCAGTATCAACGATGCCATGCTTGATGTTTATCAAAAATACAATAACCTGCTTCTTGCCCGTGTGCTTTTGCAAATAAGGGCTAAAGCAGTAGAAGTTTCGGAAGAACAACTCAAGGTTAATCAATCAGCTGAAAGAGTTGGAACAGGAACGCGCTTTGCAGTTATGCAATCTGAGACTCAACTGGCTGCCGACAGCCAAGCACTTTTGCAGCAAGAAGTAGCAGTACGCCAGGCAGCACTGGCATTGAACTTCTCTTTAAACTGTCCAATGGCTATCAATCTTGTGCCCGCTGAGCCGACAATCACTGAACAACCTTTGTTTAAAGCGCAAGCAAATATTGGTGAGCTTGTAGGAATAGCTCTCCATCACAGGCCGGATTTGCGAGAGTATGAACTCTTTAAATTTGCTGCAGCGCGCAACGTGCAGGTAGCTTCAGCGCCGCTTTATCCGCAGCTGACCTTCTTCACCCAGTACTCTTATACTAATACCACAACTTCCCGACACGTTGTCGCAGAAGGTACCACAGCTGGTGCCGGTGTCTTTGGCGGACTCTTCGAAACCTATCAACAAGGCATGGGTCTTACTTGGAATTTAAATGGATTGGGTCTTGTTAGTACAGCTAATATAGCCGCTGCTCAGTGTCTTAATCGGCAATCTGGAATTCAGGCAAATCAAGAATTGCAGACAGTTCTTCAACAAGTGAGATCTAGCTATTTAGGTTGGCGTTCGGCTAGGGAGCAAATTGACAATGCTGCACATGGAGTTGAATCTTCAGGTGAGGAACTGCGCTTGGCCGGCATACGCCTGCATGCAGGGGTAGGCACAAACCTAGAACTTATTCAAGCACAGCGTGATTATGTAACTGCACTAACTACACAAGCGCAAGCGATTGTTGGTTCTAATTTAGCCCAAGCACAGCTTCTGCACGACACTGGCATTATATCCATGGACACACTTTTGCATGGTTATACAGGTGGTGCTAAATAAGATTGAAAGATAAACCCGGAGACTGAAAGTGACAGACAGGGACAACACCCTACGATACATCGAAACCGAATTGCCACATGTTACACAGGCACATTCTAAATGTAGTGCAGCCGCTTGCGGCGTGGAATCATGCATTACATTGATCCAAAGCAGAAAGAGCACTTACCGAACCGCTTGCGCCGTTCAAATCCTGAAAACATCAGTCTTTGTTTGTTTACTTGTGATCAGCAATTCTAGTTGGGCCCGGGCAGTGGAAGTAATTGCAGCTAACCATGAACTGAATAAAACCCTTGATTTAAGACCACTCTATTTATCTGCCGTAATTGAAACGTCATCTACTAAGGCGTTAGGCGAAGAAGCCAGCTATGATCAATCCATTACTCTAAGTCAAGCTTTAACTTATGCGCTTACCAATGGGCTGCCGCTTAAGATTTCCAAAGAGGCTTTTAATTACCAGCATTTTCAAACATTAGCAAATGTGGCATCTGCGCTTCCGTCCTTTAGCATGTCTTACACGATCATCAAGGACAATATTTTTAATAAGGATACAACCTCCAAAGGACAATCCTTCCTTGCTGGTGTCAGCTACCCAGTTTTTCAAGGAGGCAGCATCGTTTATGGAATTCTTTCTCAACATTATCGAGAACAAGGCTGGAAATATGCTTATAAAGCCACTATTAGCGATGTTTTCTTAGATATCTATCAGAAATATATAAATCTAATCCAAAATCGAGTCTTGCTGCAGATCTATGCCAAGACAGTGGAGGTTGATCAAGAACAACTGCGTATTAACCGTGCCCAACTTAAGTCAGGAACAGGCACACAATTTGCTGTCCTGCAGTCAAAAACACAACTAGCCACTGACAAGCAATCCCTAATTCAACAACAAGTGGTTGTTCGCCAGGCGGCCCTTGCTCTCAATCTATCTCTTAACTTTCCCATGTCTGTTAATCTTGTCCCGGTTGAAAAAACCCTTACAGAAGCATCATTATTTAACCAACAAGTTTCGGTTGATAGGCTTATGAAAGATGCCTTGACCTTCAACCCCTCTTTGAGGCAGTACGAAATGTTTCGCATGACGGCAGCGCGCAACATCCAACTTGCTTCAGCACCACTTTACCCAACCGTGAGTTTCTTCACTCTTTATCAGCATAATGAAGGCACTGTCTTTCCGGCTGCAAACGCGGCAGATTTAGGAGGAGTAGCCACATCTGCCATAACGTCCGCTCTTAATTCAACATTTGCTGGCCGGGCAAGCAATAATGCGCTTGGGCAGCAGCAGTCCTTCAGTCCGACAGCTGGCACGACCTCCACGCAAGGAGCTAATACTGCACCACTGGCGATGCCAGCCGCCTCTGGCGGTACACCCATTGCTAGTGTTCAATCTGGTTCGTTAGTTTCATCAGGAGCTGTGGCCCCATCGATTTTTGGGGGCGGCAATGGTGCCGGTGCTAACGCTAATGTCAACGGTAGCTTGCAAGCCCCAGCCGGCATTTTTCCTGGATTATTTAGATCGTTTCAAATGGGCTTTGCCTTAAACTACGCACTTCCCAATTCGGGGCTATCATATGTTGCTAATATTTATGCAGCCAGGACTTTAGCCCGCCAGGCCCTCATTCAGTGCAATCAAGAACTTGATTTGGTGCAGCAACAGGTACACAGTGATTATCTATCTATGATTAATGCGCGAGTGATGATTGATAAAGCGGCATATGCTGTAGCCTCCGCTAGGGAAGCGTACAGATTATCACGCGTGCGTCTTGTCAGTGGTGTTTCCACAAATTTAGAAGTGATCCAATCGCAACGAGATTATATTACTGCTTTGAGCAATCAAGCACAGGCTATTGTTGCTTCCAACCTTGCCCAAGCACAGCTTTTGCATGATATGGGCATGATCTCAGTGGCAACTTTAACCAATGGTTACCAGCCCGGCGTATTTGCCGACCCAACCAAACAAAAAAATAAGTTAATTCCGTAAGCGCAGCCTGGAGCGCGGACGTCCTCGTCCGCCCGAAGGATCCCAATGATCCGAAATTGATCGATCCGGATCAATGAAATGGCTTGATTCCACGCCGCAAGCGGCTACACTACACTTAGATCGTATCCAGATAACAAGTGTAAATTTACATCACGCCACTAAGGACGGTGCTATCAGGAGCATCAAAAAGGGTGTGCACAGGCATTTCAATTCTAGAGCCGGCAAGATTTTTCATTTCCTGAAAATAAACAACTCCTTCAGTTTTTTGATGTGGCCATAAAATACGTTTGCCAAAACGGGAAGCTTCCACCAACCGGCGCCGCTCATCCGGACCATAGCGCAGCCTAACGGGTTTATGAATTTGTTTGGCATCCTTAATAGTTGGTACAAAACCGACACTTACTGCTGCAGGTATTAATTTTGTGAATACTTCAGCTGTCATTATCTTCGCATCATGTCTGGGCATCACACTTTTCTGCAAAGCTATAAGAGACACGCAATCATAAGTTTTCTCGTCGCTTGTTGCCTTGGCGTTATCACCATCCATGACCAGAGGGCGACTGGTATCGTTGACTATTGAGATCATCACGCCTTGCAAATGATCAAGGACGATGTCCTTATCTTCTACTTTTAATATAAGGCTTTCACCAATGAAAGTGCTAAGAGGCGCAGGCGGTGCAGCGGTTCCTTTGCTTAGTGGACTAACCAGAAGTAAGTCAGGGGTCATCACCGCATCAGCCCCAGGGATTGCCCCGGGATTAGTTTCCAGGGGTGTACCCTGCAAAGTAGATTTATTTGTGAAAGGAGTACCACTCTCAATACCTCGCAAAATCAGCCCATTGTCAGCGGCACTGACAAAAGCTCCATCTGAAGAGCCAGATTTAACCTGGCAAAAAACGGCAGGACAATATTGCCCAAGACAAAAAATAGAGATAAAAAGACTAACTGTTGCTTTATTGACTTTCATTTGACTATGCTTAAATAAGACATAAATCCTATTTGTTGTGCCCTTGCCCGGATTGATAGAAGTTTAGCACTGCTCCATAATTTATTTATTGGCTTTTGTTGGGTATATTATTTGATGCATCTTAGAATATGCTCAATAACTCCTCATCTCACAAATTTTCAGTAGATTATTAGTAACCTGCAATCGATTTTGGACTAAAAGACATAATTCTCTCGTGATATATAGTCAATTAGCTGTCCGACCCCGTAAAATTACCATTGCCATAGTCATGGCAATGTTTTTATTAGTGATTATGATTACACCTTCATTGAGCAAATTGAATATCGAGAACTACCACTGCATAAAATCCCTCCAATTCCCTCCTGCTTGGCGGGAAACTGAAGCTAGTGATGTTTTTCCTCCGCGTGAAGATCGTGTTTTTACTCCGGCAGATTCTCCTGAGGTGAGAATTGAAATTTTTTCTCGCGGACTGCCGGTAGATAAAAAAACAAGCACAGCCTTCAGGGAAATACTTAAAACAAGTCCTTGCATTATCTTTGAGCAAAAGAAAGAACAGCAACCAACTGCTGCTGACGTGAAGATCTTCACGCAGATCAAAGATGTCTTAGGCAATGCCGGCAATAATCAGATAATCAATACAGAGAAAGGATTTAGAGGACCTTCCTTTATTGTTGAGAAAGCTGAAGTTCTCAACTGGAGCGGCAAAAATCTTTTCGCCTTGCGCGGCTGGTTCCGCGACACTGATGAGGATCGTCGTGTCAATGACTTTTGTGGCTTCTTTATCGATACAAATCCGAATGATCCTGAGTGTCAGGTGGAAGAAATATTTCTGGAAGCAAAAGATGAAAAAGAATTTTTGCGCTATCTGCCAACCTTCAAAGAGTGCCTGAGCACAATCCAATGGATGACACGCTAAGTGTAGTATTAAAGTTGGGGAAGGCTGTTCGCCTTCCCGTTTGCAAGCTTGCGGCGTCCCACGAAGCAATTGGGTCCGGAGATGTCTACGATGATTTCGCGAGATCTCAAGACCTCGCGTGAGCCGCGCTAATTGTAAACTATCCATTTTCTAGTTATTTCTACTTAAGCTCAACGCATTTACTAAGTTTCCAAAGCTAATAAACTCAATAAGGGCTTGATTTTGCTATGGTCGAATTTGTTAGGGTAAAGACGTTAGTTCCGTTTTTATCACTAGCGCAGGATATTCAGTAAACAAGTCAGCAGTTCCTAATAAATATCTTTGTGTCATCTGGTTTGGTGATGCATAGAAAATCTACTTTGAGATTTCACTGAGAATACCCCTCACCCTATTCACAGCGGTGCCGCTCACCCTTGCGCCCTCATCTCTTAAGAGGGTGGCGTGGTCACCACAATCGCCGGACAATCCGGTAAGGAACCCATATGGCTTTCTGTGCCACGCTCCGCTTGTGGCAAATTGAGATGTTTGCCCGAGCAGTGTCAAGGGTAGAGGAGGTGAAAAAGATTGGTAAATCACCTAAGCAAGGCTTGATTTACTGGTCAGATGTATCACCGAGTGCATCCTTTGGATTTGTTGTGCGCTACGGACGGAAGCTTCATGCTCCTGCAGTAACGCCGCAAGTACATCACAGGATCCGAGCAAGAGGTTATACGTGGCTAGGATACCCTCTCTCCATCCTAAATGGAGAGCAGCTGCCAGGACTTCAATGGGTGTCAAGACACAACTCGATTCTTGTGGCTTTGCCTAGAATAGATGAGGATGGTTACGTCACATATGAAGTGTACGCTCAGCCATCCAATGGAAGAAAGACCTGTAAGTACATGGGAATAACGCGCCGGCTTTGTGGTATTGAATGGCTGCCAAGCCTAATCAGGCTGTTGAGGCTTGAAGATCAATACGCATTCGACAGCAAGTCCTCAATTATCCTGGCACCCGCATAACGCACCAACAATGCACCACCAGCGGTGTACTACGAAACCACAACTACAAGGCAGCTGAGCAGCCTGCCCTGTGCCCTTTCCTGGCTGTGTTGGTTAGGAAAGCTCAGGTCTCGGAAGGAAGACAACCAAGGAGAAAGTCATGGATCAACCCTTGCTGAATCAGGCAGAGAGAGGCAAAATTGATCGATTGATGGCGCTAGCCGGGGGGCTCGGAACACTATCGGCGCTGCTTTCGATGGATGATTTCAATGCAGCCGTCGTCCAACACACGCCGGATGCGGACGGCCAAGAAAAACTCAAGCGCTGGATCAAAGCCGCATCAACAGCGACTATGAAACAGATACCCACGGTGCTGAGGGTATTGTTCCCAGGACAAAAGCTAGATCTAAAACCCAATGCCAAAGATGAGGAGGCATCAGCGACAACCCTTCGCTATCTCATTGATGTCTCTTTGTGCGAGGCAAAGGATGCTGAGACTAACGAACTTCACCGCTTCGTTGAAATAGCGGTAGAGCGTGCCCGCCGGCGGATGCAACTAATGTATAACCTCCTTTGCTCGAACTTCCCGCTTGAAGTGGCGACCATCCGGACCTACCTGCAAGGACCAGCAGCACAACCTGGTCAATCTGAGTCAATGCCATTTCCTTTGTGAGGAATGAACCCGGGGGGCAGATCGTACGATCTGCCCCCCGAGAGCTGAGGGAGCTCTTTATACCTTTTTGTTTTTCGATCTTTTTATATTTTTCATTATAAGCGGGCAAGGCTGCCCGCGCTCCCAGGGAGCACCCGGCTTGCACGTGTTATCTGGATACGATCTAAGTGTAGTGTAGCCGCTTGCGGCGTCCTACGAAGCTACCACATCACTAAGTACCATCAGCGATACTACTTATTCTGTCCTTCAACTGATCCGACTCAGCCCTGCGATCGAGGTAGTACATAACATAAGCATATTTTCGCAAATAAGGAACAAGATTTACCGAAGCCGGGCCATGAAATTCTTCTGCCGACGCTAAAGCCTGTTGAAGCACAGGTGCAGCTTGTGCATATTTTTTCTCATCAGCATAAAGACAACCAAGCGCAAATAAGGCACGCGACGTCAAGCCACAGTTTGATGGCTCTCCTTTCCAAAAACTTTGCGCTCTTAAATAAAGATCTTCCGCCTGCTGATATTTCCCTAATTTGATCAAACATCTAGCCAACTTATCTAATCGAGCATATACTTTTGGATCTTCTGGTGGCAGAATTTTTTCTGTTAAAGCGAGAGCATCCTGAAAATATGTCTCTGCCTCTTTATAATCATTCTTTGCCAGACACACTTCCCCTAAACTGTCATAGCTGTTTGCCAACGACAAATGCTCTTTGCCAAGCACAGTTGTTTTTAAATCTAAAGCTGCTTTAAAAAGTCGATCGGCTAGATCAAAATTTCCCCTGACACGGTAGAGAAGTCCAAGATCATCACAAGTAATTGCCCATTCAATCAGTGGATCACGCGCTATTGGAGCAGCTGAGCCAGCCCACCCTTGCAAGGGCACCCCTTTTTGTAATTTAATTTTGCCGGGAGTTTGGGCAAGCGGCTCTCTCAGCTTACCTTCAACAAGGGCAAGCAAATCTTCAGTCAGTGGATCAGCTTTGCTTGCCGTGCCATACAACAAATAAAAATGGATCAATGAGCCCAAGGACGGAATAATCTGAGTGTTATTTTTACCAATGACATTTTCTTCAACAAAAAGTTTTTCTTCTAAATATGATTCTGCATCAACAAAACGCCCCCGAATTGTATAAAGGCGCCCGAGCTCACCCAAACTTTTTGCCAAACGCAAGTCCGCAGTGCCAAAATGCCCAGCCTGCACAACAGCTTTTGTAAGCAGTGGCTCGGCAATCCAATATTGATTTCTATCCAACGCCAGTGTGCCATCTTGTGCAAGTTTCTTCCAAGTATCCTCACACTCAGAAGAAGTCATTCCCTTAAGTGGTTCAGAAAGATCCGCAAGCCCAAGACTTTGAGAGTCGGCAGGTTGATCTATGTTTTCTGCTAGCTCTTGTGCCTCTTGTAGATCCGGCGCTTGTAGATCTTGTTCTTGTAGATCTTGTGCTTGTGCTGGTGCACATGCAATTACAACTGAAACCAGCGCATTGAAAAAAGCAATATCAAAAATAATCTCTTTTCTTGTACTTTTAGACACTGTAAACACTTCCCAATACCGATAACATTCTAAATGTAGTGTAGCCGCTTGCGGCGTCCAACGGAGCTAGCAAGAATCGGATTCGATGATGTTGATCCCCGTTCCAGCAGGCGAGCCGCCTGCGCTCCCAGGGAGTAGAGGGATAACACTTGCTATTGGTTGGCGATCTAAATGTAGTGTAGCCGCTTGCGGCGTTGTTCTACTTCTTGTGCCGTTCCATGGAGCTAGCTTGATACAAAATCTTATAACCAATTAATTGTAAAGCGTTTGCGCTAGCCGTGCTAATTGTAAATTGTCAAGATTTTGGTTATTTCCGATTAAGCTAAACGAGTTTACTGGGTTCCCAAGCTTAACAAACGCAATATAGGCTTGATTTTGCTAGGGTCGAATTTGTTAGGGTTAGGTGTTACATGGATGTTTTTTGTCACTGAAGCAGGTTCGATAGCGCCACGAAGGCGAGATTTCCAGCAATTCAATTAGATTTCCCAGGCAACTAGGAGATTCTAATGTCCTGAATTGCTGGATCTGAACTGCTTCTTTAAGCTATGTGATCTCGCGCATCTCATCTTCTTTTGGTGGAGGAGTTTGTTGTGAAACGGCAAAAGCAGCAAAGCAAACAAGGACACAAAGACATCTGTCCTGAATGTCCGGAGGAGCGCAGAACAAAAAAGCGGAAGCTACAGTACCTGCATCCTGATCCAACAAAGCGTTCTCAGGGTATCCACATCTGCCACACGTGCTTTGCAAATCTAACTACGCCGGAAGGCATCTGCACTGAGTGCCCGGAGGAACGCAGCGGGGAAACGCGGAAGCTGTGGTACCCGCATCCTGATCCAGCCAAACGGGCTAGAGGTATCCATATCTGCTTCGAATGTTACGAAAACCTAACTACACCAAAAGGCATCTGTACTGAGTGCCCGGAGGAACGCAGTATGGAAACGCGAAAGCTGAGGCATCCGCATCCTGATCCAGCCAAACGGGCTAGAGGTATCCGCATCTGCCAAGCGTGTACGCTGAGGCTGCGGCGTCAAAAGAAAAAAGCTACGCAAGGTTCAAGACCAGTCGAGGGGAGGAAGCGAAGAGCTTGGCTATTCGGCGCCTAAATACTCCGACATGATGTGTAGGGTATGCCAGCCAAATCAAACGCCCCTAATCGTAAAACCTAACCCCTGCTTGAAGGAGTGTGAAAGATGAAGAAGATCGCGAAGGTGAGCTTAATACTGGTGGCTGCGTTGTTGACTGGATTATTGATAGGGCTACTCATCGAGTCCGGGATCTTCCTAGCCGTCAAGGCACTTATGAAGGCCGGTGACAACACGGCAAAAGTCGCCACCAAGCAGACGCCAATGCCACCAAAGTCCCGGGAACAAGACAACCAACCTACCCAGGCACAGGGCGAGGCTTCTGTTTTGGAGGTGATAGGACAACTAGTGCGGGAATCGCAGCAACCAAAAACAGAAGACTACGTGTTGTCCCTACTAGGGCCACTGTCCTTTAATCCGGTGGGCTTGGGCATAGGGACAACGGTGATTGCGGCAGCGCAACCACGAGGTCTGAAAGAAGCAATCGCCGACCGTTTCAACGAGATAACACAAGCCATGGAAGAAGATCTGCGTCAAAAAACCGCAGCAGAACTCGGCTTGCCGCCCACGGCCACGCGGGAGGATATCCGCAAAAAGATGGCAATGGACCTTGGGTTGGAGCCCAAGGCATCCTGGAAGGAAATTCTCGAACAAATCGAAAAAGCAAAGAGAGAGAGAAAGAAAGGAACGAACGACCCTAATTCTTGACACAACCCCTCAGCTGCGTCCAACAACTGGAAGGGACCCCACTGTTCAAGTAATCAAAACCGGATTGTATCTAAGCATGAGTAACCTTTACGAGGAGACGAGTAATGGTCATCGTATATCCTGAACAAGTCATCCTGTTCGTCCTCGGTATGTTTCTGGCAACGGCAGGCATCTTCATCTGCTACTGTGCCGTAGGCATTTGGGTGCGGGACAGCGCCCATATGGAAGGCAGTGCGGGCGTCTTGTTTGGACTGCTAATCATCGGCGGAGGTATGTTCTGGATGGCGGCGTCCTTTATGGGACACAACGAGGGTGATACCGCGTGGGAAATTCCCTTGTCTGTGGCTGCAGCAGTTATCTTTATTGCAGGAGTTATGTTCAGACCGGCATGCGGTTTTATCTGGCGCCACTGCTACCCCAAGATCAAATACGAAGTACTGGCCCTGATGCGGAGAGCCTATCTTCTCTACAAGGACGTTTACGACTACTGCGAAGATATTGTTTATGAGAGGAGGAGTGCGTATCGATGCACAAAGTGAGTCACAGTGATTGATGCCCTACCCTCCATCAACCCTAATCGTAAAACGTAACCCCTGCTGTTGTTGAACAACAACGGCATCTGGATACTTGCTTGCTGCAAAGTCAGCAAAGCAAGGAGGCGGGTCCGAATCCTGCCGGGGGTATTTCGCCCAGCTATAGTGGCTGGCGCGAACTGATCCTATCTCCACACGGCAGTGCCATCTGTGTGCGAGATCACTAAAGGAGGTGAAAAATGGCAAGCCGTCGGCAACAACGGGAGAAGAGATTGGCTTCACTTGCTCAAAGGCTCTTCCAGAGAGCCTTTTTCCAGCAGATGGGACCAAGCTGGCAGGAGGTGGGGACCAGCATAGAATGTCTCCACTGCGATGTTGTCCTAGGGTTCGGCGTGGTCCGACACCCCAACGGCCAATTCGAAGTGAGATGGTTGTGCTCTCCTCATCGGATCACAGCAGGTGGACCGGTGCGGACGGATGGAACCTATGACGAGCGCTGGCAAAGGGCCTCCCCGTTACAGTCCATCGAGGTCTACCTGAAGTTGGCCAGCCACTATCTGGACGGTGCCAAGCGAATGGCCCACCGCGGTCCAGAGATTGCTGCCAACTAGACAGCAACACTGAGGAGAGCAACGATTCCATTCGTTGCTCTCCTCAAGCAGGCTAGATAATTCTTGCGTCAATCAATCGTTGGTTGGTGCAAACCTGACTTGTTGCGAAAAAAGGAGAATATCCAATGACCGCAAGCACAGTGTTTCTGTTGGCAGTGGCGGTGGTGGTGTGCGTCATTTTGGCAGGGCTGTATGTGGTCCCACCTGTGCGGGCGTGGTGGTGGCGACGCAAGCTGATTCGGCTTGTTAACAAGGTGGAACGCCTGATTCCGGCGGTTACTCCTTCGATACCACGAATCGTGGGGGTAAAACGGCACATTTTGCCATGGACCGCAAAGCTCTGGCGGAGCGGAGACTATTACTTTGTGCATTCGATATGCAGGCATGAGTATTGCCTTCTCACCGGTAAGCCAGAGATGCGGCTCATCTAGGTTCATGACGGGGCATCTGCCCCCGCAGGGGCGGTTGTCTGTGAGGTGAATCAATAATCGCGCTAAGCCGATGGGGCTTGGTGCCAACCTGACCTATTACGAAAGGACTGACCATGAAAAGCCGCCTTTATTCGGCGACTGAATACGCTCACATGATCTGTGAGGTATGCCTGAAGCAAATCCGCCGCTGCTATACGGAGCGGTCGGAGCAGATGCCAGCGCATCACCAAACTCTTGTCTCCCACATTGAAGGGGTGAAGGAGGATGTTGAATACACCTACCTTCCCCAAGCTCAGGTTGCCATTGAAGCAGCAATTGTCTACTTCAATCAGATTCGCAGACTGGGCGAACCGCTTCCCGAGCCGTTCCTCTTCCAACTGCTCGCCATCTGGGAGGCGATCTGCACGGCAATCAGTAATCCAAAGGACACCTACACCGAGGACGGCTACTCCTGCTCAGGCGATCGAGACGAGTCGGTTCTTGTGGGAAACCCCAACCCCGAACCAGAAGAAGACTGGTTGCGACCTAAGTGCGCACACGATATGGCGCAAGGGCTGCTACAAATCTTGAAACGCATGGAAGATCCCCGCGTGCCACTCCTCTGCCGATTGACGCACCACATCAACGCTTCTTCAAGAATACACTTCGGGTATGATAACCTGACGCAGGGGCTGAAGGCATTACTTCGACACTGTTCCGACCTCCTGCTCCAACCAGAACCGAATTTCCGCCTGGCTCTCGAGTTATGTAATCGAGCTGAGGTCTACGCCACAATCCGGATTCAGTTCGACCCGCTCAACGGTTCAAACTGGCAGCTCATCGGGGACATTGGTTGCCTTCGCGAGGCAGTGGAAGAGGCGCAGAAAGATCCCCAGGGCACGCGCGTTTCCTAGCTGTCCATCGCGGAGCTAGCAATACGAAGTGACATGAGAAAGCATCGGCACCGTGCCGATGCTTCAGTCTCCATCGAATCTAATCAGGGGCTATGTATCGCACGATCATAACTGCTCCTGAAATTTACGAAGGGTACAACCATGCGAAAAATCGCTTGGGTGTCGCATCCATCATTTCTCAATCACCACAACTCGCCCGGACACCCGGAAGCCGCGCAGCGGCTGGTGTCCATCGAGCAAGCGTTGACTGCCCAGCAACTTAGACCATATTTGGAACGGCTTACCCCGCATGAAGCAACGATGGAGGAACTGTGTGAGGTGCACTCGCATGCATATGTCAAATGGCAGTGGAGAATGATCGATAAGGCTGGCAAAGCCAAAGCACGCATCCAAATGGATTCCGATACCCACGTCACAGAGGGCAGCTGGATTGCTGCTCTTCTGGCGGCGGGAGCCGGACGCACGATGCTCGACTACCTATGCACGGGGCGCACAATAAATGCCGGTTTTGCGGCCGTGCGTCCACCAGGACACCATGCCCTTCCCCAGAAGCCGATGGGTTTCTGCTTGTTCAACAACATCGCCATTGCGGTTCACCACGCCAAGAAGCTCGACTTCAAACGCATCGTCGTCATCGACATCGACGTGCACCAAGGCAACGGTACCCAGGCGATCTTCTACGATGACCCGGGAGTGCTCTTCTTTTCCCTGCACCGCTGGCCGCAATGGCCGCACAGTGGTTGGTTCGATGAAGTAGGGGTGAGAGAAGGCACCGGCTACAACGTCAACATTCCTTTGCCCAGGAAGACAGGTGATCGCGGTTACCTGCTTGCTTTGAAAGGAATCGTCGATCGCATCGCGCGAGAATACCGAGCCGATCTGATCCTCGTCTCTGCTGGTTATGATGCTCATCAACACGACCCAATCGGCGAGATGCGCATCTCCACCATCGGCTACGGGCGCATCTTCCAGTGGTTGGATGCGCTGGCAAGTGATCTTGAAGTGAAGCTGGCAATCTTTCTCGAAGGTGGCTACGACCCGACAGCTCTCGGGGAGTCAGTGGCTGCGTCGGTTAGAGCGCTCACTGCTGAGCCAGGCGTCGTCGAACTTCATCCCCAGACTGGCGATGAGGATCCTCGGTTGGTTGATGAATACATCGAATCGGCCGAACGGCACCTGGCGCAGTACTGGACGTGGCTGCGTCCAGACGCCACATAATGTCCTGTTCTTCAAGCTTGAGAGGAGGGTGGGGAGTTATCCCCACCCTCCTCCAGCTTTTTGTTTTTTATTTGCTTTTCTACATGCGCAAAATGGTTCTGCCAACGCCAGTTAGCTAGCCAGCCTGAAACGTGCTTTGACTTTTTTTTGAGACTTGTTACCCTTCTTGGACAAAGCAGATTTCATCCGTTCCATAAGCGCATGAGTAACTTGATGGTTGCGAGATTCAATTCTGCTTATGTAACCTTGCGTTACTCCAAGGAGCTTGGCTAACTGTTGCTGATTTAGTCCAGCTTCTATGCGCTTGAGACGGATAGGGTTTTTGATGTAGTTGCTCAGAATAAATGGTACGAATTCTGTATCACCTGACCGCTGATCAAGTTTCTCACCGGCTAATCTCATATAGTCTTTATAAGGCAAGACAACAAAGGTCGGCTTGCCATCATCAAATATTACTTGTGCTTTGCTGGTCATCTGTAGACGTCCTTTCGATGTGCGATCCTGATAATGGCAATAACCCTTACTATGTTATCCCGGTTGAATTTAACTCGATAATTACCGACCCTTAAACGATAATGAGCTTCTGCGTCATTGGTCAATTTCTTCACATCTAGCTGTGGGTTATCAGGGTTTTGAGCCAAAAGCCCTATGCTCTCAGCTATTCTTTCCTGTGTTTGGATAGTCAAGCTGCGCAGTTGCTTTTCTGCTCTTTTGGCAATTATAACACGGTAAATCATTAGTAATAATATTACCAAATATTACTTATTATGGCTACCTGTAAAGAACCCAAACTTTTACTGCTTCTTTTCTAATTTAATTGGCGCAAGATGCTTTTGGTCGCCTGATAATTTAGTATCAGCATGTGGGTTTGATGAATCAATTAAGTTTTGCAATCCAACTGAAATTGCATAAGTAATAAGGAAAGCAAGAATGAAACTCAGCCCAATTATCAATCTTCTACGAAAGGACAGCTTTTCACCGGAAAGCACGCGGTGTTTGAGTCTGACCCCTTTTTCCAGTTTGTCTAGATCTAAGGCAAGTTGCTCCATGCTTTGGTAACGGTCGCGTGGTTTTTTCTCCATGGCATTAAAGATGATCATTTTAAGATCGGCAGATATTTTCAAAGCAGGATCAATTACAGGTGGCAGCTCATTTAAGTGTTTGCTGATAATGTCCATTGATGAAGCGCCAGCAAATGGAGCGTCACCTGTAAATGCAAAATACATTACACAACCAAGCGAATAAATATCTGTCCGTTTATCTATGTTAGTTGCCCGCGCTTGCTCAGGGCTCATATACATTGGTGAGCCAACAATCGTACCTGTTTGCGTCAACCCATGTGATTGTGATGAATTATTTTCATCTTGAAATGCTTTAGCAAGCCCAAAGTCGACTATATGAACGTTCAAGTTTTTTGATTGATCTTGACTGATCATAATATTATGAGGCTTGATGTCTCGATGTATTACTTTATGTTGATGTGCATGAGCAAGTGCTGCAGCAACCTGTTGAAATATTTCTATTCCTTCATCGCTAGTCAATCTTTTCTCTTTTAAAACTTTTTCTTCTAAACTAATTCCATCTATCCAATCCATAACCAAATAAGGCATCCCATTTTTGGAAAGCCCAAAGTCATGCACCTGACAGATATGAGGGTGCTTAAGCAAACTGGCAGCCTTTGCTTCAAAGGCAAAGCGGCGCCAGGCTTCTGGGTCGCGAGCAAATTCAAAACGCATTACTTTTATAGCAAATTGGCTTCCTGTGTAGCGATTTTGTGCTTTAAAGACGCTGCCCATGCCGCCTTCACCCACGCAGCCAAGCAACTGATATTGTTCGGGAAGTTCTTGCAAAAAGCTGTCAGCATTTTTCTGATAGCTCTTAGATGGTGCTACAGTTAGTGGATTGGAATCTACATTCATTTATAAGTAGTTTCCTTTATCAATTACGGCGAACGATTTGTGCTGCCGCAGGAGTGCTTTGTTTCTCATCAACTGACTTTGCATTATTAGCGCCGGCAGCTACTATTGTCGGAATCTCAATGTCCTTATGCAATTTATGAAGCACATTGATGTAAGACTCACATACATGGCCACGTTCTTTATCAGGCAAAGATGGATTAGCATTAAGCAGTGTTACTGAGTCGCCCAACACAGATTCTGCATTTGCATAATCTTCTTTTTGCATAAACAAATTAGAGAGATTAATACTGGCATTCAATACGGCCATATGATTTGGTATCGTTGCTGTTTTGGCAAAAGCAAGCACTGTCTTCTGGTAACTTATCGCATCATCCAATTTATTTTCAGCCTTACTAATAGTAACTAGATGTTGCAGTGCAGGTACGCTTTTAGCACTGCCTGGACCATCGCGCAGAGCAACCACTTGCAAGACATATCTGAATGACTTTTCGGCATTTTCCCATTGCTTTTTAATTTCAAACTGGCAGCCCAAGGTCATATATTTTTCAATTGCTTTTGTTTGTGCCAGAGTTGCAAGTTGCGCTTCAAGAAGAGCTTTATAAGAGTTGTGAACAACCTGTCCATGTCCGCGGCTAGCGGCTAATCCTGCCCCAAGTCCAGCAGATAGACCATACATTCCACCGCTTTCAGCCATCCCCTGTGACCAAACCGCTTGTGGGACAAGCAATAGAAAGAATATTGGCAAGAAAATCTTGAGCTTTAACATAATGCTCACCGCGCCACACCACATTAAAAGCCATATACCCAATTTGCAAGCTTTTTAAGCAGCCCAACACTCCCTGGCTTGTCCAGGGAGTGCACTACTTGCACGTACTATTCAGATACTTGCTAAATGTAGTGTAGCCGCTTGCGGCGTTGTTCTACCGCCTGCGCCTTAGTTCAGGAGCGATCAAAGAGCCTTAGTGTTGATTTAGTTCCTCAAGCTGCAGAGCATAAAGCCGTGCTACTACTCGGGCGGTTTTGACTACGCGCGGAACCAACTCAGGTGTAATTACTTTTGAATTAAGAACAGCATGCATTTTACCAATATGGGTGTCGTCATTTTTGCCGTGGTAACTCAAAAATGTTGTTGATTCTGGACCAATATTAAGCTGTTCTTGAATTTGCTCTGCCCATGGCCCAGCCATTTTTTGTCCTAGTCCTTCAATAATGAAAACAGCCCCTAAAAGATCAATAGGATTTGGTTGTGAAGCCTGCTGCATCATAAAAGCTGCCAAAGCTTCAGTGCCTATGTTACGTGGTGCGTTAATAATATCTTCTTGCTCACCACCAATCGATACATAATCTCGTTCCAACATTTCATAGTCGCGGTGCTCATCTAGAGCGTGGTGGATCACTGTAGATCTAAGTTCTCTAAAATCAGCAGTGAAACTGGAAGCCGCGCGCGTGATCCAACGTGAACCTTCAACAACCTGGGCGCGCAAATTGAAGAGCAAATTTTTGTAATCTTCAATAGTAAAATTTCCTTGTTCTAAGCGGTTGAACATGGGTAATCGACCAATGCGGCGTTCAAACTCCAGCCAAACAATAAGGAGCTGACGCAATAGGTCTTGCCCTGTGGCGCTAACTGTTAATTCTTCTTCGGCTATCATGTTAATCTCCTCCTTCAACCACGGTTAGCTTAATGTAGCCGGTGTTGAAGCGACCACTTTCCGGTACGATGCAAAAAATTTCTTCCCCTGGTTTAAGACGTCCGCTTGCAAATAATTCCTCCAGCATAATAAAAATAGATGCGCAACCAGTGTTGCCTTTGTAATATAAATTGGTGAACCAACGTTCTTCTGGAACCATTGCCCCAGCTAGTTTTAAAAGCTCGAAGATTTGTCCGCGAAAATGATGAGATGAATAATGACAAAGAACATGATCAATTTCCTTGAGATTTAGTTTGCCACTATTGATTAATTTGAGCGCCCCTTCAACTCCTACTTTAACAATGTTATCGAGAATACGCAGATTCTGACGAATGATCATGGCACCAGCTTTCTCAGCTTCAGCGCAGGAAGGATAGTCTTGCCAGGAACGATAAACAGGTTGCGGGCGCTCCATCTGAGCAACGGCACTTCTGCTGCGGGCAGATGATGCCCCCTTTTCCACTTCTTGATCATGATTGATACCAACGTGTGATGATTCTCTTTCGGATTGAACACCGCTCCAATCGCCTGGAGAAGATGTGCCAAGATACATGCAGACGTCAAAATCTGAGGCATAAGAAATAAGTTCAATCCAGTCTATGCGCAAACTAATGCCATTGACTCTGGGGCGTGATTGCAGCAAGGCAGCGCCTGCGCCATCGGACAACATCCATCTAAGAAACTCGCCTTCAAAATCCATATCGCGTCCCGTCTGTTCGTAGCGAGTATGCTTGAGCATCCGTGAGACCAGCTCCGAAGCACACACCAGTGCATTCTTTTTCTCGCCCAGTCTGACTTGATTAGCAGCACTTTTAAGAGCCATTACTCCCGAGCTGCATACCCCATGAGTGGTGAGAATTTCACATGGAGGTATTTTTACCTCTGCCTGCACCATACTGGCAAATCCTGGAACACCGAAGTCACCTTGGGTGGTGGCAGCAGCTAAATGATCAATAGCAGATGCATCCACTGAGGCACGATTTAAACAATTGCGTATGGCTTGGGCCGCCAGTTCGCTATTTTGGTGAGTGGAATTTTGATTTTTATCTAAAGCGTAATGTCGAGTCAAGATGCCATTATTCTTGAGAATGCGACTTCTAAGTCGGGATGGTTTGCCATGAATCATGCCTAAGACAGATTCCATCTCGTCGTTGCTAATAGGTGGTCCTGGCAAGTAACTTCCCATACTGGTGATGTAAGCAGTTTTTGATTGGTTCAAAGTATTCTCCAGGAGTTAAGCTGATTTCCTTAAAGTTTTTTGTTGAGCGAATTGTCTTTCTTTTAACTCTGACTTAATCAGTTGAGTTTGAGGAATTTGATGTAATTTATCCACTAAGCCCATTGACTGCAGTATACGAAGCACAAGCCAGCTGAAGTCAAATTCGTACCATTTGTATCCAATACGCGCGGAATGTGGGAAGGACTGATGGTTGTTGTGCCATCCTTCACCTAAGGAAATCAGTGCTGCCCACCAAATATTGACGCTGTCATCATCAGAAAAATATGTTCTATAACCAAATCTAGTACTGTGTCCAACGACATTGACAAACAAGGTTGCTAAGACAACAGTTCCAGCAGCCATAAGACTGGCCAAGGCAATTACCCAGCCAAAGCAAATTAAAATAGGTATGCGCACAGCAACACCTATTAAAATCGTCAGAATATGCGCTTTGTACCAGTTGCCACCTTGTTCTAAAAAACGATAAAGAGGATCGTTGAAAATGTCTTTGCATAAGGATGCCGGATCAATGTAGCTTGGATAACTTGGCTTCCACATCCAAAAAAAGAAGGCATTAGGCAATCCAAATCGTGGTGAGTGCGGGTCGCGGGGAAGATCTGCATAAAGATGATGTGCTCGATGCATAGCTATCCACCAGATCGGTGACCCTTCCATTGACAAATAGCCGCTTAAAATGAAAAAGTACTCTAAAAACTTTGGACAGTTGAAAGAGCGATGCGAGAGTAATCTATGGTAGCCAATAGTTACACCGAGTGTGTGCCAGACATAGGTAAGAATGAAAGTTATAAGAAACCAAATCATGGTATTTCAGGATACAAAATTATTGTCAGCACGCTAAATACTATGCCAAGTCGTGGCATTTTCCAGATTAATATTGTGTCATTCGTATGCTAGACACTTATACATAGTATGCTCGAAGCTGTGAATCCAAAAATCGGGAAGATTGAAAGATGCGACAAATCCAAGTTCTTTTATATGTTGTTTTCCTGATTTTATCTTATTCGATATTAAAATCTGCTGCAGCTGATTACCATACTGCCGAATTACCTCAAGATTCCAGGCTTGTTAATTCGGTGCAGGCAAACTCAGAGTCTAATCAAAGTGATTTAAAAACTATAGTTCCAACAAAACAACATAAGGAAAAACTGGCTCGTTCTACAATGTCTACGGTAATTAAGACGCCACGTGAATTTGCCTGGAGTGTTCTTATAGATTTTCCCAACCATCCAATAATTTTCCATAGACTGAAGTCTTGTCGTGTTGCTAAGCGTGATGGAAATTTACTCTATATTGAGGCCTATTTAAAACCAGGTCTTTTTATTTACAAAGAACGACAATATACGGTGACTGATATCTCAGGTGCACCAAGACTTTTGACTTGGCATATGCTGGATGGAAACCTTAAGTCAGTGCACGGACGTTGGGATCTTGAGCCGACAGAAAATGGCAAATTTTGCCAAGCCACATACACTTTAGAGGTTGATCCCGGACCAATCATTCCCGCCTTTCTTGTTTCATTCGCCTTGCACGAAATGCAAAAAGAGATAATAACCTCTTTTTCTAAGGGCTGCGAAACTTTATATGCCAAAGAGCACATGAGTAACTAAGCAACCAAGTTAGCTTATTTCCTTTCGCAATTTCAGGAAACAAATTAAAAACAAAATGCCGAATATCAGATCTGCTAACCCTATGACAAACATGTTTAAAGACAGACGGCTTTGTGCAAACATGATCATGGCTAGTATTGCATAACTGAATTTTTCCACACAAGCTGCAGGAATAATGGCAACATAGCGCGCAGGATTTCGCGATATGATCAAAAACAATATCTGCCAGGCTAATACAATGCCGAGTAAGGCATAATAAAATTCAGGATGCGTAATTGGTGGCGGTATATATTGCCCAATTTGCTTTTCGATGAAATAGCACGGCAGTATTGCTAAAACACCACAAATTCCTGCAGTTCTGAATACTACTTGTGCAAATTGCATTTAAATCAGTGGATACTCCAAAAAATAGTTGAAGAAAACTGCCGGACAATGATCTCCGACTGTTCGTTGAGCTTACTGTTTTGCAACGCCATTTGTCAATCTACACTAATGCACTGACTCACTGGGTTGCCTCACCCCATAGGTAGTATTCTGCTAACACGTATTATCGAGATACGATCTAAATGTAGTGTAGCCGCTTGCGGCGTTAACGGGCGATGCATGGCATCGCCCCTACCATCTCTACAGCTTCATTCAGGACCAGAGACTAGATAGCTCGTCTACACCTAAATCCCGCCATTCACCAGGCTTAAGCGCCAGATCAAAAAGATTGAGATGTCCAATAGCAACTCGAACTAGCCTCAATGTTGGACAACCCACCGCAGCAGTCATCTTGCGCACTTGCCGATTGCGTCCCTCAGTCAAGCCAAGCTCCAGCCAGGCTGTGGTAATGTGCTTGCGTTCTCGAATTGGCACTGGCCTAGGTGGTAAATTAGGCTCATTGTCCAGCAACTTTGCTTTTGCAGGCAATGTTTTCTTTCCTTCAATGATTACTCCTGACTGCAACATCTGAAGCTGCTCTGATGCGGGTTCATTCTCAACGCAGGCATAATAAGTGCGCAGGTGGCTACGTTCATGTGAGAGCAACTCGCTGTTAAGCCGAGTGTCATCGGTGAGGATGAGCAATCCTTCACTATCAAAATCAAGACGTCCTACCGAATAAACATTTTTAGGAAAGCCGAATGCAGCCAGTGTTTGTTTGGTACTTCCGGCAGGAGCCGTAAACTGACACAAGACAGCATACGGCTTATTAAAGGCAATGTACTTTTTATCTAGGCTAGGACTAAACTTTTTCAATAGTTATTGAGCACAGTAATAATGAATCATCTCAAGCAGTATAGTCAGGGCTGATTCACCGGAGTTTAGGACTGTATAATCTAGCGTCAGTTTTAAAGAGATTTGCTGATTTGGATCAGCGCTCGCTATGGTTTGCAACGATATTAGTAATACTTATTGAAATCTGTCTGACTTTATAGCACTCTATATCTGAAAACAGGTGTAAGTTTACTCCTCTTAAGGAGTGCAACAGACTGCAAACTGGTCATAGTGGAGGCTGCTTTTAAAAGATGATTGATGTCAAGCAAGTTCGGGCAAATCCTGAGCGTCTCAAGGAAATTATTCGTCAGCGCAAGGTAGATCCATCTAAAGCAGATGTTGATGCCTGGCTCAAGCTCGACGAGAAGCGCCGTGATTTGCAAGCCAAGCTAGAAGCTCTGCAAGCTGAACAGAATAAATCATCTACTCTGTGGAACGTAGATAAAGAAGCTGCGCGTAATCAAGGCAGAGAGCTTAGAGAAAAACTGCGCGCCATTGAAGAAGAGCTTTCAGAAGTTAGTGAGAAAGGGCAAGCAATCTTTGATTGGTTTCCTAATTGGATTGATCCTAATATGCCTGTTGGAGAAAGCGATGCTGATAATGTCCTGGAGTGTGCCTGGGTTCCTAATTCAGGTTATATAGACAAAAATAAACTTCAAGATAATGCAAAATGTGCTGAGCTTATGCCTAAGAAACTCCTCTATGCTAAAGATGCGGATTTCACACCGGTTGGCTACGCAGATCTTGGTGAACGACTTGGTATTGACACTCCCCAAGGTGGCAAAGTTTCTGGCTCACGCTTTGCTTATATTTTAGGTGACGTTGCTGTAATGCAAATGGCTCTTGCTCATTTATTAACTGAAAAGCTCTTAAATGATGGATTTCAGCCTATTATTCCGCCACTGCTTGTCCGTGAAAGAGCATTATATGGAACTTCTCATTTCCCTGAAGGACGAGATCAAGTCTATGTCATAAAGACTCATAACGTTGAGGATGAGCATCAGTTGCATCTGGTTGGCTCATCTGAACCAGCAAACTTCAGTTATTTTATGGACAAAACCATAAATGAAGCAGAGCTGCCCATCAAAGTTTTTGCCTATACTCCCTGCTTTCGATCTGAAGCGGGTTCGTGGGGCAAGGACGTAAAAGGGATTAAGCGCGTGCACCAGTTCGACAAAATTGAAATGAATGCAGTCTGCACTCCTGAACAATCGGATTCTATTTATCAACAATTCAAGGATGTGAATGAATGGTTGCTGCAAACTCTCAAGCTGCCTTACCGCATCATTGATAAGTGCACTGGAGACGCTGGATATTTAGCAACCTATCGGCAGCGCGACGTAGAGGTTTGGCTGCCAGCCTCGCGCGAATTTCTGGAAACCATGACTGATACAAATACCACTGACTATCAAGCGCGCCGGCTAAACATACGCTACAAATCTGAGCAAGGCAAACCACAATATTGCCATACTGTTAATGATACTTGCTGCGCCATGGGAAGAATGCTCATAGCAATTATTGAGAACTATCAGCAGGCAGATGGCTCCATCTTAATACCCGAAGCGCTTCGCGCCTTTATGAAAAAGGAATATATCTTGCCGATGTTCCGTGAAAAACAAGCGGTGAGATCATAAAATCCCACCGCCAGTTACCAGGCGTAAATAAAACCACCCTGCCCGAGAGGATTTGACACCCCCGACCTCATGGTTCGTAGCCAATTTCTCGGCAAGTTATTTTAGATGTTTAGAAACCAGCTTGGTCATCTCAAACATAGAGACTTGCTTCTTGCCGCCAAATACAACTTTCAGCTCTTCATCGGCATTAATCATGCGTTTGTTAGCTTTATCTTGCAGTTTGTGCTTTTTGATGTATTCCCAGATTTTTTTGGTGACTTCGGTCCTTGGCTTAGGAGCAGCACCGATTACTGCGGAGAGCGCTGGAGAAGGCGTCATCGGCTTCATGAATCCCGCATTTGGTTTGCGTTTTGTTTTAGCCTTTACTGCCTTTTTAACGGACTTCTTCTTAGGTGCAGCCTTCTTAACAGCTTTCTTGGTCGATTTTTTTGCTTTTGCCATCCCAAAACTCCTTGACATTATACTAGTAAAAATGTAGAACTTGCACTGTATATAGTGACCCGATTCTAATATAAATGCAAGGGCCTTTTGCTCAATGATCTCTAGTATTTTCTCTTGTAAGACATATAGTTGCATCAGGATATATCTTCTGGATAAAATCAAGTCTACTCAACTTGTCAATAATCTCCTGAAGAGTGGTACAACTTTCGGGGGCAGCAAGCTTAGAGATAGAAGGAAAATCAAACAAGTTGTAATCAACGGTGGAAGCAGTGGCATTGGGACTGCATTAGCTAAGCAGCTGTTTGGATATCAAAACAGTTTTGCAGAACAATTTCTTTAAAATCAGGTGCTATTGTGCTCCAATCTATTACGTCAACCTTGTAAGGCAGATTGGACTCACTGAAGGCATCTCGTAAATGGGCAAGCGTTTCAAAAGATACAGACTTATTGTCGATAATACATAAGTCCAGATCTGAAGCATCACTCGCGGTATTAGTAACTCGTGAACCAAAGGTGACAACGCGACAACCAGGCACAAACTGTTTGAGAATGCCTTGGATCATCGTTAAATGATCAGCGCGAACGTCAATTGACATGATGCAATGATTCCAATAATTCTTTAGCGTCTGGAAGAAACATAGCTGCACGTTCAAAAACTGCCTTAGCGGTTTCAAGGTTGTAGACATGAGAAGTTTCGTTCCGAGCTTCATAATGCCCAATCCAAGCTTCTGCATTAGTAATAAGTTTCAGGCGGGCAGCTTCGCGAAAGAGGTCTTTTTTAGTTCTCAAACTTGCTTCATCAATTTCAGTATAAATTTTCAAATAGCGTTGAATTAATTTCCAGGACAAGTCCATACTATATTCAAATCGTTGGATGACGCCATCACGACGCAATTCATCATTTGGATCAAGCTTCATTTTATCCAAGCCATTTTCTAAATGTTTCAAGGCTCTTTTTAATGGGTCTAAGTTGAGTGTGTTGATTGACTTTTCTTTCAATGTCTCAATACCCGGAAGCTTAAATAAATATCCTGCCCGGGAGGACTCGAACCTCCGACCTCATGGTTCGTAGCCATGCGCTCTATCCAACTGGGCTACGGGCAGAAGATCACTAATCCTAACATATATATAGTATTGGTCATACCAGTGGCTTAATTGTTGCGATGAGCGCCGCGGGCCCAGTGCAAGACACTGCCTTTGACATTTGAGGAAGATTGTTGATTGGTTGCCCCTGAACCGTTAGCCGCATTGGCATTTGAATAAGTGGCGTAAGGCTTATAAGCTGCAGGTCCAGATTGTGTTGATGGAGCTGGCAGCTTGGCTGTAGATTTACCAGCCGTTAGTTTCCCTGTTTTGCCTTTGTGTCCAGTAGGTCCTGCTGGTGCATCCTTGGGGGGCACGCCATTGTTGACTTTAGGTAGAGATCTATTCAGCCCTGGTGATGTTGCCGGACTAAAACTTTGCCAGCCAGCGGCTGGCAAAGGAGCTGGTCTGCCAGGCAGTGCCCCATTCATATTATTGCCACCACCGGCGCTACCAGATTTATTGGTTACTACAGGCGAATCATCAATAACCTGCACCTGCTGCCGGCCCATATAAAAATGACCCAGATTTGGATCTGAATTGCGTTGGGCAAATGATGGCAGTGAAAAGCTGACACTGCAAGCCAGCGCTATCATTAGAGAAAGAGGAATCTGTGATCTGTACATAAGCCCAGTTTAATCAGAAGCTGCTTGTAATGTCAAGGATGATTTTATAATAATTCTATGTAGAGGCATGGCACTGCCATGCCCATTGGAAATGTTAGACTGGCAGGGTTTTCGTCAATCAAATCTGTGAAATGAATCCCATAGTTGAAAATTCTAAAACTCAGGCTGTGTCTATCAATAAATCTCTTGGGCTAGTTGCTGGCGAGGGCAAACTGCCGGCAATTCTAGCTAATGCTGCTCAAGAAAAGGGCTATAAAGTTACAGCCTTTGCTTTATCAAAAGATGCTTACAATATTCTTGAAAAGATTGTCGATAAAGTTCATCTTATAGCACCAACCCAATTAGGAAAAAACAAAGATCTCTTTTTGTCCGAAGGACTGCGCGAAGTTGTCTTTATTGGCAAGGTGCCCAAGCTTAACTTGCTTGCCAATCTAACCAAGTTTGATTGGACAGCCATTAAAGAACTGAGCCGTCTGCCTAATTTTAGCGACGACACAATTCAATGTGCTATGGGCGACTTTATGGAAAGACATGGCGTCAAAGTTCTGACACAATCTGAATTTTTGAGTCATTTATTTCCTGACGTTGGAGTGTTATCTAAGCGCCCACCAACGGCAGAAGAATATGCAGATATCAATTATGGTTTGAAAGTAGCCAAAGAAATTGCTCGCCTGGATATTGGACAGACTGTAATTGTACGCGATCGCATGGTTATTGCTATTGAAGCAATTGAGGGAACTGATGAAGCGATCAAACGTGCTGTTAGCTACACTCACGCACCAGTGGTGGTGGTAAAGGTAGCCAAACCGAATCAAGATCAACGCTTTGATATTCCTACTGCCGGACTCAACACACTGCAAGCCATGTACGCAGGCAAGCCAGGGGGTGTGCTTGCCCTTGAAGCAAATGAAACTCTTGTGGTTGAGCAAGAGGAGATGGTCAAATTTTGCGACAAGCACAAGATGTCTATGGTAGCTGTGTCAGGAAATAAAAATGAATGAAGTAAGTCGGCAGATGGTGATATCAGATCTGGGCAACGTAGCTAGATTTAGTGCGCAGTTACTTCTTGTGATCATAATTTGCATCGGCATTGCCCTGCCGGTTTGTGCAAACAATTTTGCAGAAGCGCAAGAGCACTACAATCTGGCGCATCGTTATTTAGCCCGCTTAGATTTTCAACTTGCCGATTGTGAATATGAAGAAGCCATTTGTGCTTTGCCTAGACTATTAAGGGTCCATCGCGATTATGGCTTGCTTTGTTTACTCAGACTAGATTTTCCTCGCGCCATTGCCGAATTTATGATAGTTACAGGGTTGGGTGAACCAATTCCTTACACACCTTTTGAAAAAGCTGAATTAGATGCTAGAGCCGCTAAGTTGCATTACAGAAAAGCTCTTTCTTATGCTCGCACCAGTCGCTGGCCAGTAGCTGTCTATGAATTGAAATGGGCTTTAACTTATGCCCCTCAAAATCCAGCGATTATCCGATCTCTTGCTTTTGCTTACGCAAGCGCCGGTCAATTTGAGCAGGCAGAGGCATGGTATGGGCAAAGCTTTGATGCAGATCCAAATGACGCATACGCCCATGCTGATTTTGCCTTCTTGCTTTTACAAGAGGGCAAGCAAGAGCGTGCTGTCAGTCAACTAAAACAAGCCGTTGATTTGCAACCGCAAGTGGCAGCCTTGCATGTTGATCTTGCTTGGCTATCAGAAAAAAGAGGAGATCTTATGCACGCGGTGAGCGAGCTTGAAGAAGCAATCAAACTCAGCCCTAAGCATGCCATTCTTTGGGTGCATCTTGGCCGGCTTGAAGAGCAGCAAGGAAATGTTGTTGATGCCAATAAGGACTATGCTCAAGCCCTCCTTTTGGATCCTAAATGTAAATTACCAATTTAAATTTTGCGCAGACTGCTCTAAGACAGGGTAAACTTTAAGCTATCAACCCATTTATCGCTTGACCTGCCCTTCCTTACACGGTGGATGTAGACAGTGCCAGCGGGTAATTTTAAAAGCGCTAGGAATCTAGAAAAGCGCTAATAACAGTCTTTTAGTGATGCTATAAAATGAAAGGTTGAGAATAAAATGAGGCAAGAACAAATGACACAATCACTACAGCTTGAGAAGGCCCCTAATCCCATGCCAAACAAAACAAACAGCAATGGTTTTACCAGTTCACGACGCAACGCCATTGAAAGCATTCGTTCACGCACAATCAATATTCCTTCAGTTGATTACACAGAAGTGCCGGTCAATGAAATCTTTGGCACCAATGTTTTCAATCGCGCCACCATGCGTGCTGTACTACCTAAGACGGTCTATAAAGCTGTAATCCGTTGTATTGATCATGGTGAGCGACTGCATCCTTCTATGGCTGATACTGTTGCCAATGCCATGAAAGATTGGGCTGTCTCACGCGGTGCTACTCATTTTTGCCACTGGTTTATGCCTATGACGGGACTGACCGCTGAAAAACATGATTCATTTCTTACCCCGCCCACAGGCGAAGATGAAGCGTTAGCAGAGTTCTCCGGCAAGTTTTTAATTCAAGGAGAACCTGACGCATCAAGCTTTCCTTCTGGTGGCATTCGCTCTACTTTTGAAGCGCGTGGCTACACTGCTTGGGATCCAACTAGTCCAGCCTTTTTGATGGAAGGGATCAATGGCAAGACACTCTGTATACCTTCGGTGTTTTGTTCTTACAGCGGACATGCGCTTGATAAAAAGACACCATTGCTTAGATCTCTTGAAGCTTTAAATAAGCAAGCTGTGCGGCTTTTGCATTTGCTTGGCAACAAAAAAGCTGAGCGTGTTACTTGCACAGTTGGTCCAGAGCAAGAATATTTTCTTATCGATGAGGCTTTTTATTTGGCCCGCCCAGATCTAATCAATGCCGGGCGTACATTATTTGGTGCCAAACCGCCTAAAGGGCAAGAGATGGAAGATCATTATTGGGGTTCAATCCGCGAACGCGTCTTAGCTTTCATGATGGATGCTGAAAATGAACTTTACAAATTAGGTGTGCCAGTCAAAACCAGGCACAATGAAGTAGCGCCGGCACAATTTGAAGTTGCCCCTGTTTTTGAAAATAGCAATCTGGCCACAGACCATAATATGTTGTTGATGGAAGTATTTCGCAAAACTGCTCAAAGGCATGGGCTGCGCTGCTTACTCCACGAAAAACCTTTCAGTGGTATCAATGGCAGTGGTAAGCACAACAACTGGTCGATGATGGACAACCTGGGCAATAATTTGCTAGAACCAGGCAGTACTCCCAGCGAAAACGAGCAATTTCTAGTTGTATTGACAGCAATAATTAGAGCAATGAATCAACATGGCAAATTATTGCGTGCCAGTATTGCTTTTGCTGCAAATGATCATCGCCTTGGTGCTAATGAAGCACCGCCGGCGATCATGAGTGTTTACTTGGGCGACAAGCTCACTGAAGTTGTGCGCAGCATAATTTCAGGCAAACCAATGGAAGATAAATCAGGCAAAAAGATTTTAGAAATCGGTGTTTCCATGTTGCCGGAGCTGCCTCGCGATGATTCGGATCGCAACCGCACTTCACCTTTTGCTTTTACCGGCAACAAGTTCGAGTTCAGAGCAGTTGGTTCAAGCCAGTCAATCGGTTGGCCTAACACTATTCTTAATACCATTGTTACTGAGTCGTTAGACTACATGGCTACTGAAATTGAGCAGCAAGTCAAAAAAGGCGGCGACAAAAAAGCAGCTGTGCAGGCTGTAGTTAAAAAAACTCTGACAGAAAATGAGCGTATTCTCTTTAATGGTGACAATTATTCTGCTCAGTGGCATGCTGAAGCAGAAAAACGTGGATTGCCTAACTTGCGCAATACAATAGATGCATTGCCGGTTTTAGTTGAGCCGAGTGCGAAAAAACTTTTCGCGCATTACGGAGTGCTTAGCGAAGAAGAGCTGGTGAGCAGATACAATATTATGCTTGAAGCTTATTGCAAAACAATCAACATCGAATCTTTGCTGACTGCCACCATGGCTTCAACAATGATTTTGCCCGCGGCACTAGAATATCAAAGCAGGCTGGCATCAGTTATTGTGCAATCTAAAGCCGCAGTGGGTGGGCTGAATCTTACTGCACAGGAAGGGATGTTGCGCGATTTGTCCCATAAAATAAACGAATTGCACAACGCTGTGGAAGTGCTTGAATCACTTTCCCATGAAACTCACGACGAAGAAGCACATTCAGACCCATACAACCACGCCCGTTTTTATCAACAACGGATGATTCCAGCCATGAATGAAGTGCGCAGCGCCGCTGATTCACTGGAGCCTATTATTGATGATTCACTCTGGCCCCTGCCCAAATTCCGCGAAATGCTCTATATCTATTAATACCGCTTACACTACAACCACCCGGTCGCCACCGCGGACAGTAGCATTGCGTGCTGCTTTGATTGCCAAAGCGATTAGCTCATTGTGCTCTTGTGCCTGGTCTGGAAAATAAGCAATACCAATACTGGCAGTCACAGAAAAGCGCTGCCAATTATGTGCAATTGTCTGACCGCCGATGCACCTGAGCAGACGATCAGCAAACAGTGCAGCGGCAGCTGCATCTATATCAGGTAAAACAAGAATAAGCTGTTGCTTATCGTATCTACCAAACAAGCTCTTTTCAGACAGCTCAGCTCTTATTGTCTTAGCCACAATCTGCATAACGGTGTCTGCTGTCAAAGCTCCATACTTTTCAACAATTGCTTCAAAGCCATCAATGGCGATCACACATATAGCCACTTGTTGTTCTTTGCTTTTATTCTCTTTAAGCTGCCCTTGCAATTCTTTAAGAAAAGCCTGATAGTTGTAAAGTATCTTTGTTTGATCTAACAGCGGCATTGATTGAGAGCCATAATCGGCCTTGGTTGCTTGAGAATCCTCTGTATTAGTCAGTTGTGCTGCTTTTACTTCTTCTAAAATTGTCTCGTCTACCTGGTGCCCCTCGTACGCTAGCCCCATCCAACTGTTCAGCTGGCCAATCATTTCTTGCAAAGATGAAGGTGTGTTGATCATTTCCTGAATATCAAGAGCGAGAATGATATATTAACCGTGAGTGCAACAGATTCAGTTATTATACGCAAAATGAATACAAAAATTCTAATTACTGGTATCACAGGCATGGCTGGCTCGCACCTGGCTGATTATCTGCTCAAAGAAATGCCGGATGCAAAAATTTATGGCACGAAGCGCTGGCGCAGCACTTTAGCTAATGTAGAACATTTAAAAGATCAAGTCAGCCTGATTGATTGTGATCTCACCGATTCATCCGCCTGTATGGAGCTAATTGACTCTACGCGTCCTGATTATATTTTTCACCTGGCGGCGCAAAGCTTTGTTCCTGACTCCTGGAAAAGCCCGCATGCCACCATAACAGACAATATAGTTATGCAGCTCAATTTATTTGAGGCAATCAGATTGAGGAATTTGGATCCAGTTGTGCAAATTGCCTTGAGCTCTGAAGAATATGGCAAGGTTTATCCAGATGAAGTGCCAATTACTGAAAGCAATCCTTTCCGCCCCCTGAGCCCTTATGGGGTGAGCAAAGTGGCGCAGGACATGTTGGCCTATCAATACCACCAAAGCCATGGCTTGAAAGTGATTCGCACACGCACCTTTAACCATGAAGGTCCTAGGCGTGGCGAAGTTTTTGTCACAAGCAATTTTGCTAAACAAATAGCCGAGATAGAATTAGGCATGAAACCAGCAGTGGTGCAGGTAGGAAATTTATCAGCCAGAAGAGACTGGTCGGATGTGCGCGATGTTGTGCGCGCTTATTGGCTTGCGGTACAAAAATGCAAGCCAGGAGAAGATTATGTGATTGCCTCAGGTACAGCTCGCACAATTCAAAACTTACTTGATTATCTTTTGAGTTTGAGCAAAACAAAAATTCGCATAGAAGTCGACCCTGAGCGCCTGCGTCCGAGTGATGTGGAGATTTTATGCGGGGATGCCACCAAGTTTCGTCAGGCAACCGGTTGGGTGCCCGCCATTCCTTTTGAGCAAACCATGGAAGATTTGCTCAACTACTGGCGCGACCGCTTAAAACAAACCATTAAATCAACCGCATAAGCGTAGTGCAGCCGCTTGCGGCGTCCCACGAAACAAATAAGATACTTGTTAGTGTCAGTAAAAGATAGCTAATGCCCATACATCTTGGAAATGTTATAAACTTGACTTGCCGCATAAAGAAATTTCCTAAGCCCGTTCTCATATTCATCAACAACGCGGAGACCCCACATGATTAGCTGTGCCATCATTCTTGCTGGTGGAAAAGGTGAGCGCTTAAGACCTTTAACAGAAGATCGCCCCAAGGCAATGGTAGAGCTTCTGGGCAAGCCTTTGATTGATTATCAAATTAACTGGCTTAGTTCTTATGGCATTAATAAAATTACTATTGCTTGCGGCTGGCGTCATGAAGTGATTCGTAATTATCTTGGCGATGGTAAAAAATGGAACGTCGCGGTTAATTATGTAGTTGAAGAGCAACCCTTAGGACGGGGCGGGGCACTCAAAGGGGCGCTCAAAATATTGATGCCGTTCAATCAACCGGTGTTTTCAGTCAATGGTGACATTATCTGCAATTTAAATCTGCACTCTATGCAAGAGTTTCACAATCAACGTGGTGGCATAGCTACACTGGCTTCAGTAGCTCTTAAAAGTCCATATGGCATTCTTGATCTCAAAGGCGACTCATCGATTGCTGGTTTTAGAGAAAAGCCCGAACTACCTTATTGGATTAATGGTGGCATCTACGTACTTGAGTCATCCATAATTGAACTATTGCCGGATCTAGGTGATCATGAAGAAACCACTTTCCCGGCACTTGCTGCTGCTGGCAAATTGCAAGCTTTTAAAACTGATGCTTTGTGGCGTTCTGTCGATACCGTTAAAGACTTGACGGAATTGACCCGTGAGTTGGAATCCCGTAGGGGCGCATTGCATGCGCCCGTGGATCGATCGATCCCACGCCCAATAGCTTCGCGTTCTCCAAACGATTCCGTTTCTACAGCCGGCAAGATGCCAGCGCTCCCAGGAGCTGCGCTTCTAAAAGCACCGCCGTCCAGCGGAGCACATAATGTCTAAGACCACTCTTAAATCAAAGCCACGATCAAAACAAAAGCACACGCCAGATCAAGATCAGGTCATAGCTTCGCAAGCAACAGACGAAGGCTTAGATAAAGATCCCGTACAAAACATCGCCAATCATCATCTCAATAATTTTGATTTTTTGAGATTTGTCGCAGCCAGCACCGTTGTCTTTCACCATAGCTATGCTCTGCTTGGCAAAAATGATCCGCTTGTTGCCTGGAGCAATGGCTATACTTCGCTAGGAGACATTGCTGTTTGTATCTTCTTTATTATCAGTGGTTATTTGATTGCCAGTAGCTTTGAAAAAAATCGCAACCCAATAAATTATGTGGCAGGAAGATTTTTGAGGATCTGGCCGGCTTTATTTGCAGCTGTAATTTTAGCCGTTTTTATTATTGGACCGCTCAACACTACCTTTTCTTTGAGCAAATATTTTACAGATCCACTCACCTGGACTTATTTCAAAAATCTCAAATTGATCCATCTTCAGTATGATTTGCCAGGGGTCTTTAACAACAATCCCTATAAAGATGCAGTCAATGGCTCAATCTGGACTCTGCCCATGGAAGTCTTCATGTATGGTGTCACTTTCATACTAGGAATGACACGGTTGCAGAAGTTCAAATCTTTCATCACTTTACTGTGGGTTGCTTTATTGGTGATGGATATGCAGATTTTTACTACACCAACGTGGAAGATTATGCCCTTCTTGTGGCTGGGAGCCCCTTTTATCATCGGCAAATGGGCCATATTTTATTTGGCCGGCACCGCTTTATTTTTGTGGAAAGGGTTTTATCGCTTAAATGGAAAAGTGGCATTGCTTAGTCTTATTCTCCTTGCCGGCTCATGTAGCAGTTCTTGTTTTAGAATAGTGAGCTTCTTCGCGCTGCCGTATTTGGTGCTTTATCTTTCTTTCAAGCATCTGTCTTTTTTAAATCTCTCGAACTTCGGCAAATATGGTGATTTTTCTTATGGTATTTATGTCTATTCTTTTCCTATTCAACAAACCCTGGTGCACCTGCTCAACGCACATGCTTCGGTAAATCGTCTTTTTGCTTATAGCTTTATGGGCTCACTCATTGCCGCCATTGCTTCCTGGCACTTCATTGAAGATCCTGCCTTACAGCTCAAACAAAAACTCAAGCAAAAACTCAAGATGCTTTTCCCCCGCCCACAGCCCCAAGCGCCCTTACCCGAAACAACGCTGTAGGAATGGAATAGTTTCACTCCATTTACAAAACCTAGCGCAGCTGCGCTAATTGTAAAGAAAATAATGAGCTAGTAATTATCTAAAACCTTGATCAGCCCTGGCTTAACAGTGCTTTGCAATTTCTGCAACAAGACTCTTAAAGTCCAATCGGTGGGCTTATCCAGACTTGATTGCTTGCTTGCATCTGAAATGTTGACAGGCTCTGAAACCCTTGCTTTTTGCCCCTCGAAAATGTCAGGGTAAAGGTGTTACTATTCGCCCCAAAACTTCAAAGGAAATCCCAAAACCAAACAACTGCAGCGCTAAGAAAGCTTTCTCAAATCGTTCTGAATGATTCAGAGAAAGCCAGGCTGTAGTTGCTATTTGCTATTGCGTCGGCAATAAGGCTTCTGAGTCTGAATAAAAGGGGTCAAACATGTCAGACCGTACTGCTCGCAAGGACACAACTCCTCAATGGGCAAACCCAACGGGAGAACAAATGCCTCCGGGCTACAAAAAAACCTGAAGTCACACTGCTCGATCAACTATTGGCTGGTCAACTCAATCTGCAACAGGCTTCGCAATGCGTTCTGGATGCCGCCTATCACGGGCTGCAACAGTTCTGTGATATTCCAGCCGGCTATAGGCATTGTGAGCTCGGCACCGCTTCAATCCCAATTGATGCGTTGCCTCTTGAGGCACTTGAAGAGCTTCTAGCCAAACCACCAGCCAAGATCGTTAATCCCCACAAGCCTCACCGGGAGTTTATTGAACTATGTCACTTGTTCTTTGAAGGCGATCCACTCGTATGCAAAGCCGGTGACCCATTCCAGCCGATGGTAGGCGCATCGCTTTTCGGACCACCGGGAACAGGCAAAACGCATTTAATGGCGGCCTTTGCCAAAATACTCAAGCTACGCTTGGACCAGAAGCTTGAGGAATACAGAAGAAAGATCGCCGCATTCATCGCCGGCGAGTATGCAAAGTTCAAAGAGGACTATGGTCGTTCCTTCGTCACGGGGGTGGAGGGGGTAAGGCAATATACAGTAACAATGGAAGATGCTGGCGAAGGAGAGCAAAAAAGTCCAAACATAACCCTTGAGGAGCGGAAGGATCCTGCTACACGATTTGCGGATCAACTCCAGAAGTTCATGGAAGCCCTACGTCAGTTGAGTCACCAGCCCACGGATGTGCTGTACCTCGGTTTTACGCAACTCTGCGATCTCTATGCAGATGGAAGAAAAGTTGCCATCCAAGCGCTTGAAAGTGCACGCCTGGTTTTTGTCGATGATGTCAATCCAGAGCACGACCCAGCGCGTGCCGAACTTGTGCACCGTCTCATTGAGCGCCGCTATGAAATTGGACGCCCTGGGACTTTCATCACCACCAATTTGACAACTGAGCAACTGGGTGGAGGTGATCCTGCAGCAGCCAAGCGCCTTTTAAGCCGGGTTGGTGCAACACTCATGGAGATCAATTTTGATGGTTGCATTGATTGGCGACTTGAGGTGCAGTCTCGACGCAAAAAGCTGATTGCGGAGAAGATTGCAAAACGCCTGAAAACGCGTGAGACACCTAGCTAGTTTCACAGGCTTATCAGCCCTGTGCTCAACGATGCTAAACACACAATTGCAAGAAGGAGGTTCTTCATGAGCAGATGTGTTACATGCACGGCTTTGATTGAGCGAGCATTGCGAGCCTTGCTCATGCTGGCACGTCAAATGAAAGAACAAAAAGAGGATCCAGGATGGAAGAATGGCTCGCCGGTGCGCAATCTTGAAATGCGCCGAATTCGTGAGGGAATTGCAACACTTGCTGAAGAGATTGTTGAACGGATCTCGAGAGGAACGACCGAGGAACTCTGCCTCGGGGGAACGTGGTCCGACATCTCCCTATGCAAAGGAAGCATAAAGATGTGCGTTGACGGTCCTGCGGACTATTGGTCGCGGTTCATTGCTGCAGCCAATAAGATGCTGGGGGAGATGGGGCTGCAGGAGCCCCGGTAGAAGAAGAATAACTCTCCACCGCACAAGAAAAGACCGGAAGTTGGAGGGATTTGTCCCTCCTGCTTCCGGTCTTCTCTTGTTTCTTTTTACTTTTTAGCACTGCTAGCGATATCATATTTTAACTTGGTGGATTCTGCCACACTTCGTCAAATCGACTGTAATGCTTGATCCACACCGATGCTCCAGGACTAATCCAAGCAATGATATTTAGAATCAGCTCGTGTTGTTTATCAAGTGACTTGGCAAGAATTGGTTCATGGTGTGCAATCCTATTCCGCAATTTTCGAATCTGATCCAGGGCATCATGAGCATGAATTCGTGTAAATGATGTCGGTGCATTATGAAATGCTTTGGAAAGATATGGGCGCCAGAGAACAGTTTCATAACGTCTTGTTAAAATACCTATCCAAAAACCAAAACTTAACTCAGCAATAATTCGAGATGGAGAAGGAGGCTTATTTTGATTGCTGAGACTTCGTTTGGCATCTGTAATCTTTTCCTTTAAATGTCCTGCAAGACAATAAGTTATTGACTCGTACCAATTAGTCCCAAATGTCGTTGCTAAGCAATTGTGTAGTGAATTGCGTACCACCACTTCCAGTGTTTGAATTGGCCCATAAAGAGCCTCGCTTAATGCAATATTCCATAGATATAACCCAATGGCCTTCTCTCTGTCTCCAGAGGATAGTTTCTCATACGTTGACAGGCGTTCAATTGAAAGTGCTGCTTTTAGCTCATCTAAAATCGCATTGTTATAAGAGAAATCTGCCATCGTTATGCTCGTTGAAATTAAAATGTTGATTAAAATATTGACTGTTAATAAATGATCGGGTAACATACTTGTGTATGCCCCGGTGTGCCTCTGCTTGCAAGCTATCCGGGGCGCAGTTTTTGTACAGTTGAATTTTGATTTGGATGCTACTGGTATAATATTTGTAATACCTCGGGGAGCGCTTCTGCTTAGCACGCGTCCGGGGTTTTTGATTTTTTGCCTTATAGTAATAACACATAGTCTGTGGCAATGTCGTGGCAATGTTTTTGTAGGGGCGCCGCGTAGGGCGGCGAGTATACGAGCCGACGGAGCAGCGAAGGCGACCCTGCGAGTCGCCGTAGCGGGATGCGGAGTCGCGTATGCGACAGTGAGGCAATCCTGCGAATTGCCGAACGGTATGCGAAGCTTGCGCCCGGCAAGATCGGATCGGAGTAATCTCATGGAACCAATGGATCACGACACTGCCTGGGAGCGCTGACGGCTCGCCGGCACCGTGAAAGAATGCGGAAATCTTGAAGCCACCAAGATGGCGATCCAACGGTTCCACGATACAATTTTGATGGGAACGCCGCAAGCGGCTACACTACACTTAACAAGTCATCAGGAGCATCGATTGAACGCGAAGCTGTGGAACCGAGGTCGATTGTAGGATGCGAAGCAGTGGAACCGAGATCGTTTATATAGCGCGCAGCTCCTGGGAGCGCTGGCATCCTGCCGGCTGGAACCGAGATCATTTGTAGAACGCGCAGCCTGGAGTAGAGGTGTTACGAAAAAGAAGAATACCTGAATTGGATTGAAAAGGAATTCTCACCCAGGACTTGCTACTAGAAACACGTTCCAAAATCGGAGCTGCCACATAGTTGAACACATCTTTTGGAATCAGTTTCTCATCAAGTGAAATAAAATAGAGAGGACGGTTTTCATTCAATCGCTGCCAAGCCTTTTCACTATCTGTTTCGCCATAGCCTAAAGGATTATAGTAAGCGCGCACATGCGTTTTTAACTGCTGTTTGGCTGCATAAAAAGATAAGGAATTAGCATTAAGCCAGGGCAAATCCACACCACATACATTGCAACGATTGGCTGTCTCATCATTACTGGTTAGCTCAACAAGCTGGACTACAAGCTTGGATTCTTTCATATCTTGATGCACTGGAGTCAGCCAGGAACATATGCGTGGATTTGCCGGTATGAGAGCTTGCGCTTGAGCGTGCACTAAACAAAACTGACAAATAAAAATTATTGCCATCAATCGATTGATCAGAACATTCTTGAGTTTCGCGATGAGCAAGAAAAAGATAATCACAATTGATGGCAATAAAGGCATAAGGTAGCGTGATTCATCAGGAATGATCATTGAGAACACTGCTAAGACTAAGAATATTTGCCCAAAGGCATAAACTCCAAGCACGCTCTCTCTAGATCTAGGCAAGTGAATTTTCCAGGTAGGAGTTTGCCAAATAAAAAATACAAATCCACCAGCTGCAAGAATTGTCAGACACCACCAGACTTCTGGCAGACTAAAATTAGAAAAGAACGTCGGCAACCACCAGGCAAACTTATGAATGAATGTATCTTTGTGCCCGTATTTAAGAGCTTCAACTGCTACTGTGGCTCTCTTGGACTGCATCCACATAGTAAAAAAGTTGACTTGATACCAAGCTATAGTTAAGATCCCGAGAAGCAATCCAGAAGCAAGCAAGAATAGATCCTTTTTGTCATTTTTATGTGGATGCAGGCTTTCCAAGGAAAATCCTTTACTTAAATTCCACAAAACAATTGCTGCTGGTGCAAGACAATAAAGTGGAGTTGAGAATTTGGTCAGCAAGCCAAGAAAGCTGGCTATCAGCAAGTGCCCCAAAATACAAAGTCTAGGCTGCCGAAAACTTACAAGAGCAATCCAGTAAAAATAAGCGACCACAAATGTTTGCAATGGCTCTACTAAATATTGATGCGACATAGCAACGAACAAGGGCATAGAAGCAGCAAACAAGCTGCCAGTGAGTGGCAAAATATTAGATTTTGGAAATAACTCTTTGCCTATTAAATAAAGCAAAAACAATGTTCCCCACTGGGGCAACAAAACAGAAATAAGCAAAGCCGGCTCTACGTGGTGCAATAATGCCCCAAGCGGTACAAAAAACTCTCCCAACCAGGCAATTGCCGGCGGCTTTGTTTGCAAAGCACTGATTAAGGACGATATCCACTGAGTAGGATGTCGTTGCAAGACCATCCAGAGACTAAGGGAAACCTCTGCGTACCAGGCTTGATCCCAGGGCCAAACGTGACGATCACGCAATGTCCAAACAAAGCTAGGCAGAAGCAGCAAAAAACTTACTAGGAAAGATAATACTTTTCTGTTCATTTGTCTTAGCTACTAAAGATTCCTGCCATGATTTGACTCGGACGCAGTAAAGGGTGTCAGGTACAATTTTGTGTTTAATACCTGCAGCGGTAGTCTCACAATTCCAATGCCAATCTTCATAGCCAAAACCTCTCTTTAGATCATTGGGATGGTAAGGGTGCTCAACATACACCTCTCTTTTCCCGAAGCAGGACATGCACCAACTATTATAAGCAAGCAATGTACGAGCATCAAAATCTTGGTCACTACAGTCATACACGCGCCAGAGAAATTCTTGAGCTTCAAAAAACAATGCCCATTCTGGATGCAAAATAATTTTTTCGTTTGGCAGCATCTCCATAAATCTGTATGCTTCGACAATCCAGTTGCGACTCCACAAATCATCAGCATCGATGAAAGCAATATTTCGTCCTGAAGCTGCCTTAGCGCCAGCATTTCTTGCAAGGCTAAGATCTTTGAAATTAACGTCGATTATCTGTGCTTCCGGTAAACAATATTGCTCGGTACACTGGACAGTCGCCTCATTCGGGCAATCTCTAACAACAAGCCATTCGACTTTAATACCAGCTTGTCTGGCTGCATCTATACATGCACGAACAGATAGCATGGTAGCGCGAGACAGTCGGCCTTCCTGGTGGCAATTAGTGATTATTGAAACATCTACCATAATTTATAAATATCCATTGAGAGAAAGCACTGTCTTTGAAAATTTTTGTTTCTCATTACTTTTACTTAGAAACTGAGCAGGCTGACAATCAACAATCAGCTTTTCACAATTGTGTTCCTCCAGAGCAAATTGGTTGATCAACTCTTTCTTGAAACCGTCATTATCAACAAATACCCACTTCAATTTGTCTATACACTGATTGAAAAACTTTATCGTATGGCCAGTCGGTATCCTGTCAGCATCCAACTCCTGAGCAGGTAAGCTTGCCGCTAGTTGCGTATAACAATTAAGCTGCCGATGATAGTCTCGAAAAGCTAACCAACAGGCTTGACAGTTGAAGTTATGAACAACCCTGGGCGCTGTTTGCACAATCAGACGAACGATAATTGTCGCCTTATCATTTGCACTTAACCCGGGCAATAATGATTCCAAATAAATCACTTTGTCCTTTGGCAAAAAATTCTGGCTAAGATGAGGTTTAATTTGATCCGTTACTAAAATAAGCGGGACAGCAATATTTTCTTTGACCAGACTGCAAAAATTTAGCGAAGACCTGCTAAAGCCATCATCACCTAAATGCGACAGAATATAAAGATGGCTAAAAGGCTGATCAATCATTGATACCAATTTAAAGTAAGCATCTGCCAGCGGGCTATATTTCGGATGACGTATTTTCACCAATAGTTTCAGTTTATCTATCGGTGGAAGCAATGGTTCAATCATCCTCAACTGCAAATAATCTTCCTGCATCCTGGTAAATAGTGCTTCTTCAACCCTTACTTTGAGAGCTTCTCTAAAGTGTCTGGCGTTATGAAGAAATCGCTCAAGTGGGTGAGCATCCGGCTGGAGGACATCAGAATATTGCTTGCCATCAAAGAATGTTGCAAATTCACTTGATGGATGGCGTTTTTCTCGCACGCCAAAAGACAGATAATGCTTGAGCGGATTGATACCAGATGCTGCTACATCCGGGTATTGAGTAAGATAATAAGATGTGTCAAAGTACGGATTGGGATTAAGTCCTTTAAATACCCCACTGGTTATGTAATGCCAGAGTGGATTGATACGCGTTTGACCGAGCTCAGGGCATTGCTCAAGATAATAACAACTGTTAAAAATCGGGTTTGGTTCTCTTCCCTCAAAGGCGCCATAAGTGACATAGTGTTCTAGAGGGTCAACATGAGAGGCGGCAACATCTAGGTTGGCATCAAGATAAAAGTTGCGATCAAATAATCCACTCTCTTCAATGACAGACATAATTTCACTATGTGAAATGTTCATGGCGGTTAAGGACATAAAACTCATTTCGCCTTCTTAGGACTTGCCTTAATCGATTGAAGAGATTAATATAGCCCGGACTATTACAAAATGTCCAGAGCATCCAACAGTTGTTGGGTGCTCTTTCTCCAAGTCAGCCAGGGCATAGCTTCAGTTGTTGGGAACTGTCCGCGTCCATACAAA